>Ga0154307_1026_pt1 | contig 166522 bp, 154 predicted proteins | sample RifGroA2_FD_105601 | JGI IMG/M metagenome (GOLD analysis project Ga0154307, IMG submission 105601) | Bacteroidetes bacterium GWA2_40_15 | reverse complement strand
ATTGAATCAAATGTCAAACCATCGGGACCTCCATCAACAAAACCTCAGCTTCACTTTCTGCTGTTAAGGTCACCCTTTCACAGTCCCAAATCCCAAAACCGTCACGTTCTTTAAGTAGCTGATCATTGATTGTTATGTTCCCGCCCAACAGGAATGCATAAATCCCATTACCTTTTACCTTCAGAGCATAATCTGTAGTCTTTCCCTTTTCAAATCTGCCAATATGAAACCATGCATTCTGATGGATCCACACTCCCTCATCCCCGGGATCAGGAGATAGTATTTGCTGAAGTTTATTCTGGCGATCTTCAAGTTTCAGAGTAATCTGGTCGTACCTTGGTGTAACATTGCACTTATTTGGAATGACCCATATCTGCAGGAATTTTACAGGTCTGTCCTTGTTTCTATTGTATTCACTGTGGAATATTCCTGTCCCTGCACTCATTACCTGTATATCTCCATGTCTGATAACCGAGATATTACCCATGCTGTCCTTGTGTTCAAGATCTCCCTCAAGCGGTATAGAAATGATCTCCATGTTATCGTGAGGATGTTTCCCGAAACCCATTCCCGGAGCAACCGTATCATCGTTGAGCACCCTGAGTGTACCAAATTGAATCCGTTCAGGATCATAATAGTTTGCAAAACTGAATGTATGGCGGCTTTTAAGCCAGCCGTGGTCTGCATTGCCACGGCTGTCGGCTTTATGAAAAATTGTATTTGACATAATTATCTCTAATTGGTTGTTTTTTTTCAGGCTATTTTCACCAGCTGTATATCACAATTGATTGTTACTTCATCGCTGACAAGTACACCTCCGGCCTCAAGTGCAGCGTTCCAGTTTAATCCCCACTCTTTACGGTTTATCTTACCGCTTAAAGTATAACCTGTCTTTTCGTTACCCCAGGGATCTTTCATCTTTCCACCGAATTCCACATTCAGTTTTACAGGTTTGGATACATCTTTTATGGTCAGATCTCCATTTAATACGTATGTTCCTGGCTCGTCACCTTTTTTCACACTGGTCCCTTTGAAACTCAAACTTGTATATTTCTCAATATCAAAAAAATCTGCGCTTTTCAGGTGTGCATCACGATCAGCAGCTCCTGTATCAATTGAGGCAGGATTCAGACTGAATTCTATATCCTGTGCTATAAGATCTCCACCCGCTGTAGAAATACTCCCTTTGAATTCCTTGAAAACACCTTTCACATTTGAAATCATAAGATGCTTAACTTTAAATGATACTTCACTGTGTGCCGGATCAATCATCCATTTTGTTATTGCTGTATTTTCCATACTTATAAGTTTTTAATTGTTATTAATACGACACAAAAGTAAGGTAGCCGGGAATGACCGGAAATGGAAAAACAACGGAATTAATGGTATAAATAACGGAAATGCCAGGAATAGTGAATTATAGGACGCTTGGAACGGAACTGAAAGTTACACTGTCCCTGAATTCGATCAGAGATTGCCCCGTGTTATTCCTGAAAAATTTGCTGAAATGCGAGGGGTCCTCAAAACCCAGGTCATATCCAATTTCCTTGCCGCTCTTTTCTGTAAAGAGCACCAGCCGTTTCGCCTCGAGTATAAGCCTGTTCTGTACAAATTCCTTGGCAGTAACACCTGATGCGGATCTTATGACCTCATTAAGATAGTTTGGAGTGACATTTAATGCTCGGGCATAATCCTTAACCTGATGCCACTCTCCATAATGCTTCTCAACCATTTCCCTGAAACTTCTGACAATAGTTTTGCTTACCTCAATTTTTTGAAGATTACTGTCCGGCGAAAGGGAACAGTGGCTATTACATTCAATCAGGAACAATTTAAGATAAGCACCTACCCTCTCCAGGTACATTTCATCATGTTCGTCAAAAGCTGACCGCATATTGTCAGCAAATGTTTTTAGCCGTGATGCCATTTTTTTATCTACAGGCAAGGGCGGGGTTTCATCACTGTTACGGAATATTCTGAGATTCGTAATAAAATCATTGCGGATGCTGCTTTTTTCAAGGAACTCCGGAGTAAAAAGAATAACATACCCGGTCGGATGCGGGCCTGTTATTACCTGGTGAACCTGCCATGGACTGACAAAAAAAATATGATCTTTAATAATCTGGTACTCCCTGAAATCAATTATATGCCTGCCTGTTGCTGAAAAAGGCCAGATGACAGTATAGTAACTGTGCCTGTGAGGATTATCGGATATTCCGCCTGCCGCCTCATCAATTTCTTCCATGGTTTTAAAGACAAAATGAGCTGGGGTTCCATTGTCGAATAAATCAAGAGTATATATTTTGTCTCTGCCGGGCATATGTCAATAATATAAGGTATAAATGTACTAAATCTGACCCGGAATCCGTTGATATTGTTGTGGATTGGCCGGCATGACAGGAAATTAATTATGTATATTTGTTAATCGTTATTCGTGAACTGTACTTCTTTGAAATATAAATGATTTTAAATTTAACTGATCTCTGAAAAAGCTATGAGCCGGACTGTGCTTGTATTTTATATCTTCATCTTTCTTTTCACAGGATGCGACCGTGAAGAAGATCCCCTGGTATTTACACCAATTGATCTGGTTAAATTCAGCGAAGACCATAAAGGGTTTAACCTACTCGGGAAATATGATGTCGGATGGTCAAACAATGGTTATAAGGAAGAGGAATTTATAATTGTAAACGACCTCGGGTTCAATTTCGTCAGGCTTCCTCTCGATTACAGAACATATACTCAACCCGGCAACTGGGATATAATCCTTGAAGATGAGATTGCCGAAATTGACAGAGCTGTTGAATATGGCGAAAGATATGGCGTTCATGTGTGCATCAACCTGCACCGGGCTCCCGGTTATTGCGTTAATCCGGCAACAAATCTGCCTCCTTCACAAAACATAAGCCTCTGGACAGATGCCTCAGCACAGAAAGCATTTGTAAATCACTGGGATTATTTTGCAACACGTTATAAAGATATCCCCTGGACCAGGCTTAGCTTCAATCTTATCAATGAACCTTCAGATATTGATGAGAGTACTTATGTTACTGTAATGAAAAAAGCAATTGACAGGATCCAGAGCATCAATCCCGACAGGATTATTTTCGTGGATGGACTGAATTACAGCAGGGAAATCCTGACATCATTTACCGACAGGCAGAATATTATACAGGCAATTCATGTCTACGATCCTATGACTGTTACACATTATAAAGCAGAATGGGTGAACGGAGCAGATTCATGGCCTTTACCCGTATGGCCTGTTACTGATATTAATATGTACCTCTACGGTCCCTGGCAAAGCAATTACCACTCTTCACTGATCCTCGAGGGAAGTTTTCCGAAGGATATGGAAGTCGTAATGAATGTTAAACAGGTATCCGTCAAGTCAACTCTGGATATTAAACTGGATAATAGTAGTGTATATACAAAAAACTTTGTCTGTGGTCCGGATCCGGGTGAGGACTGGACACAGATCATTAATACCCAATGGGGCTATCAGAATATTTCAGGAAAAGATTATTCAGCGGTCTTACCCTCTTCCGGAACAAAGCTGACATTTTCCAATACCGCAGGCGACTGGATTTCATTTAACATGATTACTCTGAGGACTCCAGATGATACTATCGGGATAATCCCGGGCAATACAGGCTGGGGCATTAAACAATCAAGTTATAAAATTACTGCCGAAGGAAGGATAACCGACCTGGACGGAAATCCTGTTGTTCCTCTTGGAGAGCTGGTTAAAAAGCTTAAGAGTGCAAAATCGCAGAATATTCCGGTAATGATTCAGGAATTCGGAGTTTATAATAAAACTCCGCATAAAGTTGCTGTTGACTATCTCACTGATGTTGTTAAGGTATTCAATGACAATAATATTGGATATGCCATGTGGAACATGATCGGAACTTTTGGTATTATAAACAGTAACAGGACCGATTGCAGCTATGAATCTTACAGGGGAAAATCACTGGACCGTCAGATAACAACAATCATTCAAAGCTCAGGGAAATAAATTTGTTATTCAAAACAGTCTTAAGAATAATCCCAACTAAAAATATAAACCCTATGATCAAAACCATTTCGAAATCACATTTTCCCGGTTATCTGATTTCCACTCTCCTCTTTTTCCTTTGCGTTGCATCATTGGATTCTTTCGCACAAACTGAAAAAAATGATACTGTCCGGAAGGTAATAAATGCCATGCTCTCAATGCAGAGAAGAGCCTGGGAACAGGGAGTAGCATCACAGGCTCTGCTGGAACTCGGAGAAAAAGATCTTGTGATCCTGATGGCTAAAGATGTTGTTGTGAACCAGAAAAAAGACGGCCGCCTGGGATTGAACGAAGGTGACAGGCCGGTGACCGATCCGGCATCAAACGGAGAACCGGTATTGTTTGCAGCTAAAGCAACAGGAGATAAGTCCCTGGAATCTGCGGCCACAGGAATGCTCGATTTTCTTCTTTACAAATCGCCAAAAACACCTGATGGGATCATTTACCATAATTATATAGAAAATATGATATGGGTTGATGCCTTCTATATGGCCCCTCCTTTTCTTGCAGTGTGCGGAAAATATGATGAGGCCGTTAAACAGATTAATGGTTACAGGAAGATCCTGCTAAATCCTGAAAAGAAGCTATACTACCACATGTGGGACCAGGATCGTCAGATATATTTAAGGAAACTCTTCTGGGGAGTAGGAAACGGCTGGGCTGCTGCCGGAATGACCAGAGTTATAAGGACCCTTCCCGGTTCAATAAGCTGCCTATCGTGACCTGATGGCCCGATAAAAATATTTTGTATTTATAACTCATATTATATCAATGAAATACTCAAGACGGACTTTTGTAAAAACAGCAGGAATTGGAGGAATGGCTCTGGCAGCAAATCCTTATGAACTGCTTCCTGAAAATCGTATAAAAGCAGAAGTATTAAATCCCTATAACCGTGTACCGGTCAGCCTTATAATTGATGATTCTACCTGCCTGGTCAACATGGCTCACTATGGTATACCTCAATTCGGAGAGGTGTTCCCCGATCAGTATAAACAAGACTGGAGAAAACTTCCAAGAGAAATTCCTGACAGCTTTGTCAGGGAATTTGGTGAATGGTGCCACGAAAACGGTGTAAGGGGAAAATACAGTATTGTCCCCTACCCTGCCTGCACCGGCTGGGTGAACCGGTTCATTCCGGGCTGGACCAAAAAGGAACTGGAGGATAGCCTTAATCTTGTTAGGGGGCTTATTGTTCCCGACTGGGATATCCATCCTGAAATGATAAGCCATACAAGGGTAATAGACATAAAAACAGGAAAGCCTTATCCCTTCCCTACACCTGAATATATGGAGAACTGGGAATGGAGCCAGACAAAAAGCGCTGACGAACTTGCTGCATATCAGGCTTATGCTCTTTCAATCCTTAAGGAAGCAGGGCTGCCATGCGAGGGACTTACAACACCTGGCGGATATGGGGGTAGAAACCAGAATAACCTGGCGCTCGGAACAATGGATGCAGTAAGGAGTGTTTATGGATCTGAAATATCACACTACTTCAGGGATCTTTTTACGGAGAAAGGGAAAAGCGTTATGCCCCCGGTTCTTCATCCTTCCGGATTAGACGGCTCTGATCCCAAATGTGTTGTCTCGATTCTCGGCTGTACGGGAGACTGGTTCGGTGGCTGGGATGGCCTGGAACCCGGGGATGTTAATCTTTTTATTACTGAAGACCTGATGTCGGGCAGAATGGTCGATGTTATTGATAGTGGCGAGCCTGCAGTTATGGTGTGCCACTGGCCTGGAATCTACTTCAATGGTGATAAAACAGGATTTAATATTCTGAAAAATATCAAAAAGAGGCTCGATCAGAAATACAATAACCTTGTGTGGATGAAGTTAAGCGAAATATCGAGGTATTGGGCGGCAAAAGAGTTAACAACTATCGTCCCTGATGCAAAAAAAGTATTTCTTAAAGCGCCATTCGTATCCCCTGGTTTTACAATTAAAACAAATGCGACTTCCCGTAATCCTCAAATAAAAACCAGGGGCGAATCAAAACCCCTGGTCAGAATAAAAGATCTGAAAGAATTAAAATCTGATACCTGGTTCTCAGATAAAACAGGAACAATTATCTGCTTCGACCTTCAAAAAGGAGAAAGCGAAATAATCCTGTAGTATTACTCAACCCAGGGCACAAGCTTCGATGGATAATAATTGATCCCCATTGCTTTGAATCGTTTTCCATGGTTCCCAAGGCGAACCTTGTATTCATCCCAGTTTCTCAGTGATGAATGTGTCCATCCTATTTCTGCAAGTCCGGGGAGCCTTGGGAAAGTCATATACTCTATTTCTTCAATAGTGGTTACTGTCTCTGTCCATAGAGCTGCTTCAATACCGATAATATTTTCTCTCCCGATACCCGGTTCAAGTGTTGCGGGATCCCAGTTATAAGCTTTATCAACTTCAATTAAGCCGGCCCAGGTATATCCGATTCTGGTAGTTGAATCATATTTCATATCAATGTATGCCCTGGCAGCAGGAGACATCAGCAATTTTGCTCCCTGAGCGACAGCTTTATTTGCATTTTCCGCACTCGACCAGTACTGTGCTATTGCTCCTGGTCTCAACTTGCCCAGGGAAATCTCATCCCAGCCAATCGGGGTTTTACCGAGCTTTATAACAATATCCTGAACCCTTTCAACAAATGGAATGTAATCCTCTTTTTTGGTTACATGCGATTCGTCGCCACCGATATGGAGATATGGTCCGGTTGTAAGTTCAGCCAGCTCTTTGAAAACATCCTCAATAAATTTATAGGTGATCTCCTTTTTAGTGGCTAATGTGCTGAATCCCACCTCTGTCCCGGTATATAATTCAGTTGCTTTTCCGCTGATATTAAGTTCAGAATAGGATGCCAGGGCAGCATTTGTATGACCCGGCATGTCTATCTCCGGAATAATGGTCACAAAATGATCATCTGCATATTTTACCAATTCAGCATACTCTGCCTGAGTGTAGTAACCGCCAACACCCCCCCCTACTTCAGTTTTTCCTCCATAAAGTGCAAGATTCGGCCATGATTTGATCTCAATCCTCCACCCCTGGTCATCAGAGAGATGAAGATGAAGAGTATTAATTTTATATGCAGATATCAGATCGATGAATCTCATTACTTCCTGAACGGTGAAAAAATGACGGGTAACATCGAGCATTGCTCCACGATAATAATACTCCGGATGGTCGGTTATGGTTCCTGTCGCTATCTGCCAGTCATACTCCTGTTTTGTACTCATTTCGATTTCTGCCGGAAAAAGCTGGCGAATTGTCTGAGTGCCATTAAATAATCCGGCAGGTTTATTTGCCGCCAGGGTTATAAGCTTTTTAGTGATTGTGAGTTTATAACCTTCATCGCCAAGAGTTGCATCAACACCTGACAGTGTAAGAAAAATATTACCTTTCCCGGGCACTTCAGCTGTTGTTTTTACCTCAAGAGGAAACCCGGTTGCCGGTCTTAACCTGTCAGCCAGGTAACCGGCAACATTCTTAAGCTCATCACTCTCTCCCTGTACATAGATATCCGTCTTTTCGCCAAGACAGAAATAATCGCCTGTGGCGGCAACAGATAATGGTTTGGGTATTATGCTCTCCCTTGTAAGGTCTGTCGGTGTCTTCGGACCGCATGACATCAAAAATATCATGAATAAAACAACGATGCCCGCGGAAAATGAAATGATTGGTTTTCTTTTAGTCATAGCTTTATTAATTAGGGTTGTTAAGATAAATATTTTATTTTTAATCTGTTCTTTATAAACAACTGCTCATTATCAGATGTTTGTTCTAATGAAGAATCTTAATTAATATGAGATGAAAAAGAAAAGTAATCTGTCTGAAAGAAGCGTTGATGCTGATCCTTTCAGGCAGTTTAAAAAATGGTACGCTGACCGGTTAAAAACTGAAATTTATTATCCTGATTCTGTCACTCTTGCCACCTCAACAGCAGACGGACATGTATCTGCCAGGACTGTACTTCTTAAAGATTTCAGTGATAACGGATTTGTATTCTTTACAAACTACAATAGCAAAAAGGGACAGCAGCTTTCACAGAATCCGGGAGCTGCAATGCTTTTTTACTGGCCCGAATCAGGCCGACAGGTAAGGATAGAAGGAGTTGTTGAAAAAGTATCAGCGGAGGAGTCTGAAGCCTATTTCAGAACAAGGCCGAGGGAAAGCCAGATCGGAGCCTGGGCAAGTGAACAAAGTGCAGTTATACCCGGCCGTGCTCATCTTGAAAAAAGAGTAGAATTCCATATTAAGAAGTTTTCAGATAATCCGGTCCCAAAACCTTATTCCTGGGGAGGATTCCTGCTGATACCGGAGTGGATAGAGTTCTGGCAGGAGGGAGAATTCAGACTTCATGACCGGATAATTTATACCAGAAATGTAAACCAATGGAAAATTGAACGGCTTGCCCCATAGAAGATCTGAGATCAGATCAGTATCTGATACTTTATCAAAAATGAGAAGTAAAAATCAAAACCCTCCCAATTGTTGATAAGTGTTAAGTACTGTTAACAAGTCTTGTACATAATGAAAATCAAACGCCTGACTAGTTTGTTATTGATAAAATATCCTGATCAATAATCAAATTAGAAAATCTATGAATAAGCAGATAGTAAGGCCACCACAAATTAAGAAAAATGGAAAAAACGGACATCCTAATCTTGGTCCGGTTGATGATCTGGAAATGCACCTTAACCCAGACTGGTGGAGAAAGATCTTCAATTCGATGTATCTGAGAACTGATGCAGATGTTGTCGAAGACCGGCAGATAACCAGGAATGAAGTAGAGATTTTTATCTCGGTTCTAAATACAGGCAAAGATAGTGCTATTCTTGATCTGGCCTGTGGCCAGGGCAGACATTCAATTGAAATGGCACGGCAGGACTTTTCAAATATTACCGGTCTTGACAGATCCCATTATCTTATCAGAAAAGCCAAATCTGCAGCCAATCAGGAAAATCTGAAAATAACTTTTAAAGAGGGCGATGCCAGGAAATTGCCTTTCCCTGCTGATACATTTGATGTAGTAATGATACTTGGTAACAGCTTTGGTTACTTTGAGAGCAATGAAGATGATATGATGGTTCTAAATGAGGTTTTCCGGGTATTAAAACCTGAAGGTATATTTTTAATTGATGTCGCTGACGGATCATTCCTCAGGGAACGATTCCTTCCGAGAAGCTGGGAATGGATTGATAAAAAATATTTTGTCTGCAGAGAAAGATCTCTCGCAAAAGACAACGAGCGACTAATTTCGAGGGAGGTAATTTCTCATGTCGAAAAGGGAATTGTTGTTGACCAGTTTTATGCTGAACGTCTATATACTACAGAAATGTTAATAGACATGTTTAAAAAATCGGGTTATAAAAACATTACTATTCATGATAAGATAGCCGGGAGTTCTACCCGGAACCAGGATCTTGGAATGATGGAGAGGAGAATAATAATGAGTGCAAAAGTCCTGAAAGAATGGACTCCGGTAAAAGCAAAACGGACAGGAGAAAAAAATGTGGCTGTCTTAATGGGCGATCCGGGAAAACCTGATATTATAAAACCTTCAAATATTTTTGATGACGATGATTTCATAACTATCGATAAACTAAAAATTTCTTTATCCCGGATACAGGGAACCCGGTTTACTTATTTTAATTCACATAATACTCTATTTAACGACCTGGTCAGGAACAGGTATAAAATTGATTATGTTTTCAATTTGTGTGATGAGGGATTCAATAATGAAGCCCGGAAAGAACTTCATATTCCGGCTCTTCTGGAACTATTAGGTATTCCATATTCCGGCTCCGGACCTCAATCTCTTGCATACTGTTATGATAAATCACTGATAAGGGGAGTAGCTAAGGAGATAGGAGTACCGGTAGCCGAAGCATTCTTTGTAAGATCGGAAGACACTGTTTTTGACCTTAATATTGATTTTCCGGTAATTGCCAAGCCCAACTTTGCTGACAGCAGTTATGGTATTACTAAAAAAAGTGTGGCAAATTCAATTGAAGAACTGAATGATGCAATACTCAAAATCAGACATGACTTCGGTTATGAAAGTTCAATCCTGGTTGAAGAATTCCTGACAGGGAAAGAAATAAGTGTCGGGATAATCGGAAATCCGCCTGAATCATATACGGTTTTACCGGTTATTGAAGAAGATTATTCCATGCTTCCTCCTGATTTACCAAAAATATGTGGTTATGAGGCAAAATGGGAGCCTGATTCTCCATACTTTAACCTTCTTCGATCAATCCCCGCAGAATTGCCCGAATATGTGGAAAAGCAAATCATTGAAAACTGCGTAAAGCTGTTTACCCGTTTGGAATGTCGCGATTATTGCAGGTTTGATTTCAGGCTCAATGGGTCGGGTGCTCCACGATTACTCGAAGTAAACCCAAATCCCGGCTGGTGTTGGGACGGACATATGGCTAAAATGGGAAGACTGGCAAATATAAGTTACTCCAGGCTCCTTGAGATGATACTTCAGGCAGCTGAACAACGCATTGCACAATCCAAAACGGATGTACCTCTGACTAACCCGATACGGCGAGAAGTAACTTCACTACCTGTCTGATAAATATTGCCCCGATTCGCTTCTCAGAGCTGACTGGTCATCTTCTTCCCAGGCATGTCCGTCAGGTTTTTCTTTATAGTTAAAAGTTCCAAAAAAAATCTGAAATACCTTATTCCTGACAAAAACAATCCCAAACCTATACCGGTATAGATAACCGACAGGTACTCTTTCGGAAGAGGTGAATTCCTGAGGAAGATCCCCATCGACACCATTACGGGAACAATAAGATAACTTTTCCAGGTCATAAATGAAAAAAGGCATTTTTTTTCAATCATTGGTAATAACCTGTCAAGGTTTTTGTTGGCAATACGGAGGAATCCGAAAAGGTAAATCGGCACAGCAGCCAGAAACCCGGCTAAGCTAAAAATAACCTGGTTCTTTCCCGTAAATAAGTTGATCCACGAAACTGCATAGATTATAAGCATCGCACCAACGCCACACCACATAATCCCGGCCAGCAGAACCAGTATCTTTTTATCAACTGCCGGTTTGTATTTCCTCAGATTCTCAATCATTTTTAACTATAGCCAGCCGGAATGGAATGCTTCACTATCTGTACCATCATATCCAATAAGTATGAATTGCATGTCTCCTGGTAATTTAAATTTGTACTGTTCAAATTTATAACAAATACAATACATTATTGTCAAAAATGATCATCATTACTTTTTGTATTATCATTGCTATATTTGTTGGTGAATACTGATTTTCTCAAAACTTTCTTAATTGAAATTAGAAATTACTTAAGGTAATGAATTTCAAGAATATACTTAATTTAAAGGGATTTTTTAAAGATCTGAAAAGAAAGGATCATTCGCCCGGCTATGGTGGTCTTGACATTTTCAAATTTATCGGACCCGGATTACTTGTAACTGTCGGCTTCATTGATCCTGGTAACTGGGCAGCCAATATTGCATCCGGATCTGAGTATGGTTATACTCTGTTGTGGATAGTAACTCTGTCGACAATAATGCTCATTGTATTACAGCACAACGTTGCACACCTTGGAATAGCAACCGGACTGTGTCTTTCAGAAGCAGCAACTATTTATCTGCCGGCAAAAGTTTCAAAATCAATTCTCTCTTTCGCTGTCCTTGCCTCAGTTTCAACGTCACTTGCCGAGATCCTTGGTGGTGCAATTGCTCTATATATGTTGTTTGATGTTCCGGTAAAGATCGGAGCTATCCTGGTTACTGTCTTTGTTATGATAATGTTATTGACAAATTCGTACCAGAAAATAGAAAAATGGATAATCGGATTTGTTTCTATTATAGGCCTCTCATTCCTCTATGAGCTCTTTCTTGTTGATATTGACTGGGTAGCAGCCGGAACAGCATGGATTAAACCATCCATCCCGGAAGGCTCTTTGCTTCTGCTAATGAGTGTTCTGGGAGCAGTTATCATGCCCCATAATCTTTTCCTCCATTCTGAGGTAATCCAGAGCAGACAGTGGAATCTGCAGGATGAAAAAATTATTAAAAGACAGCTGAAATTTGAATTTGCCGATACTCTTTTATCAATGGTAATCGGGTGGGCTATAAACAGTGCCATGATCCTTCTGGCTGCAGCTACATTTTTTAAGAACAATATTAAAGTGGATGAACTGCAGCAGGCAGAAAGCCTCCTTGAACCTTTACTTGGAAAAAATGCCTCTCTTGTGTTTGCCATAGCCCTTCTGTTTGCCGGAGTAGCATCAACGATTACATCCGGAATGGCAGGCGGTTCTATTGTTTCAGGAATGTATAAAGAGCCCTATGACTCAAAAGATAACCATTCGCGTATTGGCATTTTCGCTTCGCTTACAGGTGCTTTAGTTCTGATATTCTTTATCGGAGATCCATTTAAAGGACTAATCTGGTCACAGGTTTTTTTAAGCATTCAACTCCCCTTTACAGTTGCGATCCAGGTATATCTTACCTCATCAAAAAAGGTTATGGGAAAATATGCCAACTCAACCTTTCTAAAAGTGTTGCTGTGGGGAATAGCAGCTATAGTTACATATTTGAATATCAGGCTTCTTGTAAGTTTCATGTTTGGGTAAATTATTTCAGAATGTCTCTTTATGGCAGAAAAAAAATACAATACCGGTTTTGTTCTGAGCGGAGGAGGCGCCAGGGGATTCGCTCATCTTGGTTTCATTAAGGCATTAAACGAAGAGGGTATCTATCCCGATGTAATATCAGGAACCAGTGCCGGTGCCATTGTGGGCGCATTGTATGCCGACGGACATTCCCCGGAGGATATACTTAAATTGCTTAATACCGGTAACCGCCTTGATTTCATGAGGCCAACCCTGCCCCGGGAAGGTCTTCTGAGCATCTCAGGATTTATTAAAATATTTCGGGATTGTCTTCGGGCAACTAAATTCGGGGAACTTAAAATCCCATTATATGTTACAGCAACAGATATTAATAATGGAAAAGCCGTATACTTTTCAGAAGGTGATCTTGTAGAAGCTGTAAGCGCCTCCATGAGCATACCTGTATTGTTTCAGCCTGTCATAATTGATAATATTCAGTATCTTGACGGAGGAGTTATTGATAACCTGCCCGTACATCCCCTGGAAAATAAATGCCGCCACCTTATCGGTTCTTTTGTAAATCCTGCCGGATACGTCGAAAAGTTAAGCGGGCTTATAAATATAGCCGAACGCACATTTATGCTCAGCATGACGAAGGAGATTACTGAAAAAGCAGATAAGTTTGATCTTCTTGTTGCTCCTCCAGATCTGATACATTATGGTATTCTCGAACAGGATAAAGCCAAGGAACTTTTCTCCCTGGGATATAACGCTACCAGAGAAAAGCTCAGGGACGAGGATATCAGAAGAAAATTAAGCCTGCATCAGGGAATTGCTACCGATTTTTAATTCACTATAAATAAACTTGTTATAATGATTGCAGGCATTTCTTAATCATTTTATTAGTGAGTAGAGTTTTTTAATCTCTGCTTCCCAAAGCGATTCTTCAGGAGTTTCAAGTATCAGCGGCATATCATCAAACCTGGAATCATTCATGATAAACGAGAAAATTTCTTCCCCCAGGAATCCTGCGCCAAGATTATCATGACGGTCCACTCTCGTCCCCAGCTCTTTTTTGGAATCATTGAGATGCATGCCTTTCAGGTATTTGAAGCCGATTATACTATCGAATTTCCTGAAAGTCTCATTAATTCCCTCTTCCGTTTTTACATTATACCCTGAGGTAAAAGCATGACATGTATCAATGCATACTCCTACTCTCGATTTATCCTCAACATTATCAATTATTGCCCTAATCTGTTCAAATGTATGCCCAAGATTTGTCCCCTGGCCGGCTGTATTCTCAATTACTGCCGTAACACCTTTAGTCTTGTCAAGTACAATATTTATCGATTCGGCAATCCTCTTCAGACATGCTTCAATGCTTATTGAATTCAGGTGGCTTCCGGGATGAAAATTCAGCCTGTCGAGGCCGAGCTGTTCACATCTTTGTATCTCATCAAGGAATGATTCTCTTGACTTTTTCAGTGGTCCTTCCTCCGGGTGGCCCAGATTGATAAGGTAACTGTCATGCGGAAGTATCTGAAAAGGCCTGTAATCAAACTTTTCACAATTCTCCCTGAAAGATTTAATACCTGATATTGTGAGCGGATTTGAGAACCACTGTCGCTGGTTTTTTGTAAAAAGGGCAAAGGCCTTTGCTCCTATCAAATTCGCATTTATGGGAGCGTTCTCAACTCCTCCCTGTGCACTTACATGAGCTCCGATATACTTCATGTTATCTTCTGATTTTTGTCTTTAAACTTTTATCCTCGTTGCTGGATAGCTTTTCTCCCGGCAAGCTCAAAAACTGATCTTGATTCAGAAAAATTCAAAAACTCACAGGCGAATAATAGCGGAGGGCAGGCAATTCTCATATGAACCTCTTTAGCTCCGGATTCCCTGAGATCAATTGTGCTGTCTCTTAATTGGGTCCCTCTCACAACCCCCAGGCCTGAGTTCCCGGAAAAATCGCTGAGTTCATTTTCGAACTTATTACGGAAATATGAGTTTTCGATGCTATGTATCGACCGTCTGTAACCATTATCAGGAACAATAAAAACAATTCCTGCACGTTTTGTTCCGAGATGTGAATGGTAATCTGTTCCATAAAAGACATCTTTAGCACAATCAGATTTTGATACAACACCGAAAAAGCCGCCCATATTGCTGTATTTTAACTAGTTAACATTTAATTACCCGGGGGTAAATTTAATCATTGAATCGGATATAATAAAATTATCAGGATATTATTACTTTTGCACAGCAGATCACAATATTTAATAACCAGGAAACCAATGGCTGAACCATTAAATCCCAATACCCACGATCAGAAAGCGACAGGTATTACTCCTTCAAAAATGATAGCTGCATCTGTTGTCCTTGGACTTCTTTTAATATTTCTTGTCATACTATTCTTCAATCAGAGAAACAAAATGATTGAAATGCAGACAATCCTGACAGAGGAAAAGGATTCACTCACCAATGAGTTGAAATCAATGTTATATGCTTATGACACCTTAAAAACAAATAATGACACACTGAAGGCCGGCCTCGAAAAGGAAAGGGAAAGAATTGTGCAGCTTCTGGCAATAAATGCATCCAACGCACAGCTTATCAGAACATATAAAAAGGAGATCTCTACAATGAGAGAGATTATGAAAAGCTACATTGTGCAGATTGACTCCCTTAATACAAGGAATAAGATTCTGGTGGCTGAAAATACTGAGATCAGGCAACAGATGACACAGGTTCGCAGTGTTAACACCCAGCTTTCAAGAGTCAGGGAGGAGCTTTCGGATAAGGTTGAAATTGCTTCTGTGATTCAGGCTAAGGACGTTGCTGCTGTTCCACTTAATAAAAAAAGGAAGGAGACGACAAGGATAAGCCTCCTCGATAAGGTCCGGGTATGCTTTACGCTTCGTGAAAATCCCATTGCAAAGGCAGGAGAAAAAGAAGTATTTTTGAGAGTTATACGTCCTGATTCACTGGTAATTACAACAAGCCCTGATAATCTGTTTGAATATAAAAGAAGCAGGATTATTTATTCGGCTAACCGCATTGTTGATTATATTAATCAGGATATAGAAATGTGTATCTTCATGGATAATACTGGTGACTTTATAGTTGGGACCTATAGTGTTGAACTCTACCTCGAGAATAATATAATAGGAAGGACTACCTTTATGCTTCCAAAGAAATAGTCAATTTTCTCCGGGCATCATAAATTCTTCAATAATATTATCTGATATCATCTTCCCCTGATCTGTAAGAATCAGGTGTTTGTCATCTTTTCTCATCAGACCGTAGTCTTTGAATTTCCCTGAAAGATTCACAACATAATCGTATCCCTCCTTGTCAAAACTCCTTTCAATATAATCCAGGTCAATGCCCCACATTGTCCTCAGGGAAGTCATTATATATTCATTGAACCGTGCTTTTGTATCAAGCTCTTCCCTTTCATAGAATGCTTTGCCCGAATTAATTGATTTGATATATCCTTTTACATCGCTCACGTTCCACTGCCTTGAGTATCCGTTAAAAGAATGCGCAGATGGACCAATTCCGATATAGTTTATCTGTTTCCAGTAGTTTGAATTATGCCCCGAAAAATATCCGGGCTTTCCGAAATTTGAAATTTCGTAATGAATAAAACCGGCTTTAGCAGATTTCTCGATAAGAAGATTAAAAAGTGCCTGGCTCTCTTCTTCGTCAACCTCTTTAATTACTCCTTTCTCCAGCATTTTCCAGAAAACAGTTCCCTTTTCAAAAGTAAGATGATATGCCGAAAGGTGTTTTATATCAAACCCAAAAGTAAAATCAAGATTTGAATTCCAATCCTGAATACTCATCCCCGGAATTCCATAAATAAGGTCTATGGTCACATTTTCAAAACCTGCCTTAATAGTCTCTTTAAGTGCATATTCAGCCTTTGCAGAATCATGACGCCGGTTAAGAATTTTCAGATCGGTATCTCTCCACGATTGAATTCCAAGACTAATCCTGTTGATATTCAGTCTTTTCAGTCCGGCAAGATAATCAGGATCAACATCATCGGGATTTAATTCAATTGTTGTTTCGCATCCGTTTTCAACACTATATTGCTTGTATACCTGGTTGAGCAGGGTTTCAATCTCTGTAACTGACAGTAATGAGGGAGTGCCGCCACCTATATATATTGTGTTTACTGTTTCATTATTCAGGTAGTCCTTTCTCAATTCAATTTCCTTTAACATAGCGTCAATGCTGGATGAATTGTCTCCTGATGAAATAATGTGATAAAAATCACAGTATGAACAGAGTTTCCTGCAATATGGAATATGTATGTAAACTCCTGCCATGTTCAGAAATGTAACCTTGAAATTTATAAATTTAATATCACTTTTATATCTAAATTTGCAACAAATGTGAAAAATGATAAAGAGGTACAAATACTCTCTGCTTTTATCCCTGATTATACTCTGGCTGAGCCTGAAAAATGCAGATGACCTTAATAAAGTTCAGTTTCTTAATATTCCTCATTTTGACAAAATTGCTCACTTTGGCATGTATTTCATATTGATGTCGGTTATCATTTTTGAAACCCGCAAGGCAACGTTAAAAAGATTTTCACTCTTTTTAATGGCTCTCTTTCCTTTCTTTTATGGAACTCTTCTGGAAATTCTTCAGTCAACAATTACCACAACACGCAATGGTAGTCTCTATGATGTGATCTTTAATACTCTCGGGATAATCTTATCAATATTTACCTGGATAGTTTTAAGATCTGTTTATACTGAGAAGTTCAGATAGTTATTAACCCTGAATTGCCTGCTTTCTGCACCAGGTCGTAAATCGTTTTATTCTTAAAAAGATATATCAGCTCTGATCGTGTTTTTGCATAATCATCATGTATTGTACAGGGTTTTTTGGTTCTGTCAATACAGCGGCAGGTACCATTATGTATTACGCAGTTTGTGAATGTGTCTTCACCATCTATTGCTACTACAACATCATATAGTGTAACCGTGTTGGGATCTTTAAGCATTGAAAAACCTCCATTAGGACCTTTTAATGATTTAAGAATTTTTTGTTTTGCAAGCTGCTGCAGTATCTTGCCCAGAAATGGCGCCGGCAGATCAAGATCAGACCCTATCTGTTTTATGCCTGTTTTATGATTCGCCGGTTTCTTGCCTGCCAAGTATATTATTGCCCTTATGCCGTATCTGCAGGAGTTTGATAACATCTTAATACATTTTTAATGAAATCTTATCAATTCTTGGTTTGTGCCTTCCTCCTTCAAATGAAGTATTCAAAAAAGTCTTCACAATCAGATATGCTTCCGATTCTGAGACAAACCTCCCCGGTATGGCACAAATATTTGCATCATTGTGTGCCCTGGCCAAACGACTGATTTCTTCATTCCAGCATAATGCACTCCTGATTCCCTGGTGCTTGTTCACAACCATATTTATTCCGTTCCCTGTTCCGCAAATAGATATTCCAAGATCATACACCCCATCAGAAACAGCTTCAGCAAGAGGATGGCCGAAATCAGGATAATCAACAGGAGGCTCTGCCGTAAAACAACCAAAATCCTTTATATCATACTTTTCCCTTTTAAGAAAACTAAGTATTTTTTCCTTAAGGTAAAAACCGGCGTGATCAGAAACTACAACTATCTTCTTGTTTTTCAAACTTTTAAATTTTATACATGTTTAATTGTTAATAGTGCAAATTAATATAAATGTACCTTTTAAGGAAAATAATATTCTAATATCTTTTTACCAGGCGTATTATATTTATGAACACAGCAATTTTTTTGTTCAGCTTCTGTATTAACAAAATCATCTCATTAAATGTTTGTTGATAATATGTAGATAATTTATGAATAAAACTTATAACTCGCTCCGGAAGATCCAAAATATCATATTTCAGGCTTAAATCAACCGAAAGAAAAAAGTTTTTACTGAATTAATGTAAATTACAAACCTTAAATAAACATTTTAAAATATACTTTTTCTATATCAAATGTATCAATAATTGTTTTTTAACAATTGTTAATTAACGCCGTAATACTCTGATTATCAAAAACGGTATATTTTTTGATCTGTTGAAAAGTTGTTTGTTCAATATTAATGCTGAAATAAACAATAAAAAACTGATAAAAATTTTAACACTATTAACAGGATATTATAATAACTATAAAACTTTAAATAATTAATAATTAAGAATATTTATGTTGTTAATAAGTAAGTAAAGCAGGTGTGCCATAAAATCATTTCAACTATTATGATTAAGTTTATAACCTCGAAGAATAATTTATAAATGATGCATTCAAAAACTGAATTTTATATAGAAGGAATTAAAAGGCTCAGAGCAGAGAAAAATGCTATAATCCTTGCACATTACTACCAGACCGGTGATATACAGGATATAGCAGATTTCGTTGGTGACAGTCTTTCGTTGTCGCAAAAGGCGGCATCAAACAGTGCTGACATAATTCTTTTTGCAGGAGTTAAATTCATGGCTGAAACAGCTAAAATACTGGCTCCTGAGAAGAAAGTGCTGCTACCGGATATGAATGCAGGGTGTTCTCTTGCTGATTCCTGCAAACCAGAAGAATTTAAGAAATTTATCGATGATAATCCCGGAAGAACCGTTGTAACGTATGTCAATACAACAGCTGATATTAAAGCTTTGTCTGATATTATCTGTACATCTTCAAATGCAGTTAAGATTGTTGAATCTTTACCTCCTGATGAAAAGATAATTTTTGCTCCTGACCGTAACCTTGGTAACTATGTTCTTAATATAACAGGAAGAGACATAGTTATCTGGAATGGAACATGTCATGTTCATGAAGAATTTTCACTTGAGGCTATTATCAGACTTAAGAAGGAAAATCATGGTGCTAAAATAATCGTACATCCGGAATGTGAACTGCCGGTAAGAATGGTTGCTGATTATATCGGATCAACATCTTCATTATTGCAGTATACAAAAACCGATAGAGCAGAATCATATATTGTTGCTACCGAGGCAGGAATAATTCATCAGATGCAAAAAGAAAACCCTCAGAAAAAGTTTATTCCTGCACCTCCAAGAGATTCAACCTGCGGCTGCAGTGAATGCAGCTTTATGAAACTCATTACCCTCGAGAAAATATACAATTCTCTTGACAAGGAAACACCGGAAATATTTATTGATTCTGAAATACTGCTGAAAGCACAAAAACCCATCAGAAGGATGATGGATATCTCAAAAAAACTTGGCCTTTAAACTATGAAACGCATATCCTTATTTCTCATTTTCATATTGATATCTAATTTACTGGCCTCTCAGGAGAATGCAGATATAAAGGATGGATATCATGTTTTTAAGTATCCAAATGGTTCTGTATCAAGCGAAGGGGCAATAAAAAATGGGAGACCTGACGGATTCTGGAAAAGCTATTATGTTACAGGAATAAAGAAATCAGAAGGCAGGAGAAGTAATTTCATTCTCGATAGTATATGGATTTTCTTTGACCAGACCGGCGATACTACTGAAAAGATTAATTACCTTCTTGGAAAGAAGAACGGATGGTATTATAAATACAAAAAAGATCCTTCACGGGGAGTATATGTATGGTCAAAAGAACTGTTTGCAGGCGATAAAAAGGAGGGTACCGCTTATGTTTACTTCCCCGATGGAAGAATTCAGCAGACTTTTATTTATAATGGCGGAAAAAAAGAGGGACTGTCGAAAGAATATGACAGGGAAGGTAATATAATCACTCTTCTTGAGTATAATAATGATTTTCTGGTAAGCCGTGAACGCATAAACAGAGCAGATGCCAAAGGATTGAAACAGGGTGAATGGAAGGAGTTTTATCCCAACGGGAATATAAGAGCGGAAAAAACGTTCAGAGATGATCTGATGCATGGATACTATAAAGAGTATGATAACAGGGGAAGACTGGTTCTTACAATGCTCTATGAGAACGGATCCATTGTCAAGTCAAGCGTGGACGATGCTCCTGATATCGAAATTGTTAACAGATATGATTCTGATGGAAAACTGATTTACAGCGGCCCGTTCCGTAATAAGATTCCCGTGGGAATACACAGGGATTACGGGAAAGATGGAAAAGTCACCAATGCTTATATTTATAACGACAACGGACTGCTTTTATCAGAAGGAATTGTTGACGAAGCCGGGAACAGAAACGGAAAATGGAAAGATCTTTTCCCGGATGGTAAAACTCAGGCCGAAGGTCAGTTCGCAGACAACAGGAGAACCGGAGCGTGGAAATTCTACAACACAGCCGGTAAGATTGAACAGACAGGCTCATTTAACAGAGGTCAGCCTGATGGTTTGTGGAAATGGTACTATGAAAACGGCCAGATTCTCAGAGAGGAAGAATACTTCCAGGGAAGACGTGACGGCTCAAGCAGTGAGTTTTCTGAAACAGGAGAATTAATTACAGAGGGACAGTATCTTGATGGTGAAAGAAATGGTGAATGGAAGTATAAATCCGGAGATTACACTGAAGAAGGAAAATATATTACAGGTTTAAAGGATGGGGTATGGAAAGGTTATTACCCCAATGGAAAACTCAAATTCAAAGGAGGTTATATTCAGGGAAATCCTGATGGTGAACACAAGTACTTTTATGAAAATGGTAAATTGAAGGAAGAACAGAACTTTCAGATGGGCATAAGGCAAAAAACATGGAGAAAACTTGATGAGGAGGGCAATACTGTTCTTGTTATTGTCTACAAAGATGATGTGGAAACCGGGATAAACGGGGTAAGAATAAAACTCCCGGAAAGTGATATCAGGCTGATAAAGTAGTTATATTATCAATGGAAGAAAATTTAGATCTCAGAAAGGAGATCAATTCAGTTACCGATAAGGAATTCGAAAAACAACTTCGTCCCCTGAGCTTTGGTGATTTTAAGGGACAGAAACAGGTAATTGAAAACCTGGAGGTCTTCGTAACTGCTGCAAAACAAAGGGGTGAATCTCTTGACCATGTGTTATTACATGGTCCTCCGGGACTTGGCAAAACAACACTTGCTGCAATTATTTCCAATGAACTACAGGTAAACATGAGGGTGACTTCAGGACCTGTCCTTGACAAACCCGGAGACCTTGCCGGATTACTCACAAACCTGCAGGAAGGAGATGTACTGTTCATTGATGAAATTCACAGGTTAAGCCCGGTAGTTGAAGAGTATCTTTACTCTGCAATGGAAGATTTTCAGATTGATATAGTGATTGACAAAGGGCCAAGCGCAAGATCTGTACAACTGACACTTAATAGTTTTACACTTATTGGTGCAACCACACGTTCAGGCCTTCTTACAAGCCCTTTGAGAGCCAGGTTCGGAATAAAGTTCCACCTCGAGTATTATGATCATGAAATACTGACGGGAATTGTGAAAAGGTCAGCAGGTATTCTGAATGTTAAAATCAATGATGCAGCTGCCGTTGAAATTGCCCGGAGGAGCAGGGGCACGCCAAGAATTGCAAATGCATTACTCAGACGTATCAGGGATTTTGCTCAGGTAAAGGGTTCCGGTGAAATAGATATCGAAATAACCATGTACGGTCTTAATGCGCTTAATATTGATCAGCATGGACTAGATGAGATGGATAACCGCATACTGTCTGTTATCATTGATAAATTCAGCGGAGGACCGGTGGGCCTTAATACTATATCAACAGCAGTAGGTGAAGAGAGCGGAACAATTGAAGAAGTATATGAACCATTTCTTATTAAAGAGGGCTATTTAAAGAGAACACCTCGCGGCAGGGAAGCTACAGAACATGCCTATAGACATCTCGGTAAGCAGTTAAGACACCCCGAAACCGGTAGCCTGTTCTGAAAAGTAAGTTTATTATAAGGGTATAAGCCAGTTAGTTATAAACATTGCTTATCTTTTCAAGTCCTTTTGAATTAAGGATCTTTATCTTTCTTCCATTAAGCTCAACAAGTTTATCAGATTTGAATTCTGATAGAAGCCTGATAACTGATTCTGTAGCAGTTCCAACAATGTTGGCTAACTCCTCGCGGGTCAGTGCAATTTTCAGATACTTATCATTATCCAGGCCAAAGTCGTTCACAAGTAACAAAAGAACCTCTGCAAGCCTTTCCCTTACAGTCTTTTGGGCAATATCAGTTATAAATGAATTGGCCTCACCCAATTCGTGACAAGCAAGCCTTATAAGGTCCAGGGCAAAGGTTGAATTTGTTTTTATAAAGGAAATAAGTATCTCGGATGGAATAAAACAAACCTGACAATCTTCAATAACTTTAGCTGAAGTACATGCCAGTTCGTTACTTAAAACACTGCGGTATGCTATAATATCTCCTCTCCTTGCGAACTTTATTATCTGCTCTTTACCGTCTAATCCAGTTTTAAAAACTTTAATTATTCCGCCGTTGATGCAAAAGAATCCGCTTATACGGTTGCCTTCCTGATATAGGATATCACCTCGTTTATACTGACGGAAATCCTTTTCAAAATTCAAAACATCAGTCTCCTCTGAAGTAAGATTCTTAAAGATCCCTTCTGACTCAAATGAGCATTTGGCGCAAAGAGGAATTTGATTTTCTTGCTGTTTCATTTCAGGAAATCATTCAATTATAAAATAACAAATAGATCATCACTTGTGTTCAACCTGTCAGAATGCTGTTTTAAACTGATCCAGAAAACGAATGTCATTTTCAAAGTACAAGCGGAGGTCATTTACCTGATATTTAAGCATTGCCAGCCTTTCAATTCCCATTCCGAATGCAAACCCCGTGTATCTGTTGCTGTCAATATTGCAGGCCTCAAGTACATTTGGATGTACCATTCCGCATCCAAGGATCTCAAGCCATCCGGTATATTTACATACATTACAGCCTTTTCCACCGCAAATCTTACAGCTTACATCCATCTCCGCAGACGGCTCTGTAAACGGGAAATATGATGGTCTGAGCCTTATCTCAGTCTCTTTCCCAAACATCTCTCTCGAGAAGAAAAGAAGTGTCTGCTTAAGATCTGCAAACGATACATTTTCATCAATATACAAACCTTCAACCTGGTGGAATATGCAATGAGCTCTTGCAGATATGGCCTCATTACGGAAAACCCTGCCAGGCGATACTGTCCTGATAGGCGGTTTCTGGCTCTGCATAACACGAACCTGCACGGAAGAAGTTTGTGTTCTGAGAAGGATATCTTCAGGGCTTGAGTCTTCAGGCGACAGGCGGGAAATATAAAAGGTGTCCTGCATATCTCTGGCCGGATGTTCCGGCGCAAAGTTAAGCCTTGTAAAAACATGGTCATCATCTTCAATTTCAGGACCCTCAGAAACAGTGAATCCTATTCTCATAAAAATTTCTATTATCTCATTACGTATTATAGAGATCGGATGACGGGAACCGGATAGAAAAGGAAAAGCCGGACGGCTTAAATCTGTGTTTAGTGAGTTTTCATCAATAGCAGATAATGCTGACTTAATGCTGTTATATTTTTCAAGTGCCTGCTGTTTAAGCATATTTAGATTTTGTCCCACCTCTTTCTTATTCTCTGGAGCAACATTCTTGAAATCATCAAAAAGATCGGATATAACTCCTTTTTTGCTAAGATATTTTAACCTGAATGATTCAAGTTCTTCACCATTGTTTACTGATAACGAGGATACTTCTTTTATAAGATCTGATATTTTATCAAGCATCTTTATTCTAATTTAGTGCAAGTATAAATTATTTTCTGACAATTCTGGTTTTCAGGATAGTGATATTATTCAGAGGTCTGTCAGAAGCATCTGTTTTTTCGGATGCAATCCTGTCAACTATATCTAAACCCTCAATAACTTCACCAAAAACCGTGTAAGTTCCATCAAGCCTGGGAGTGCCGCCTATTGTTGTATAGGCAAGCCTTTCTTCAGTTGATAGTTTGAAATCTGGCGTGCTGGTGAGATATTTAAACATTTCAATTGATGCTATCTCCTGTACCTCTGCATCTGTGGCTGCTATTCCGGCCAATTTAAGACTATCAGAAGTTTCTTTAATGATTTTTGCGAATTTTCCCTGTTTTATCTGGCTGTTGATCCTCTGTTCTGCAATGTTGAGTTCCTCTTCGGTATATTTAATACCTTGCACAATATAGAACTGAGTTCCTGATGATCTCATATAGGGATTGACATCATTTCCCTGACGGGCAGCGGCCAGAGCCCCCTTCTTGTGAAACAGTGAAGAATTGAATTCAGCAGGTATTGTATAATTCTGAAGGGAATCAGGGAAGTTTTTTGAATCTGGCCTGGTTAATGGATCTCCTGCCTGTATCATGAAATCTTTAATAACCCGGTGAAATGAAACTCCTTCATAAAAGCCGGATTTGATCAGTTTGATGAAATTATCCCTGTGCAGCGGAGTTTCATCGTAAAGCTTAAGTTTAATATCTCCAAGGCTAGTTTCTAATAATACAAGAGTGAAATCATTTGTAACGGGTGTATTGCAGGAAACTATTATTGAGACCATTAAAAGTGTGATCAGTTTAATTATACGTTTGTTCATGAAATTTAAATTTTGGTTAATAACGTTCTGTAATTCCGACTGCAAAGATATTTAACTTTGACCGATACAGAAAAATATTAATTTTCATTTTTAGTTTAGGATAGAATAAGGACTTAAGGTAGTTTATTGAACAGGCAGGCGTATATTTGCAAATTGAATTCAATTAGTGAAAGAAGTTAGAAAACTGGCGGGGCAAACTTTAATTTACGGACTTGGAACAATCGTACCGAGATTCCTTCATTATGCTGTACTGACACCTTTCTATACAAGAATTTTTACAAATACGAGCGATTATGGAATTGTAACTGAATTGTATGCCTGGATGGTCCTTCTTCTGGTTATCCTTACCTACGGCATGGAAACAGGTTTTTTCAGATTTGTGCAGAAAAGGGATGAAGCTGACAGGGTATTCAGTACAACTCTGATAAGTTTATTGGTCACTTCAATTGCTTTCGTGGTATTAGTAAACATATTCATTACACCTGTCGCTAATATCATGAATTATAGCAATAATCATGATTATATCAGAATGTTTGCCGGAATTGTGGCTATAGATGCTTTTACAGCAATACCGTTTGCACGACTGAGAAAAGAAAACAAACCAATAACATTCAGCATTATTAAAATCACTAATGTTATCATCACCCTTGGGCTTGTGGTTTTCCTCCTGAAGGTGGCGCCAGTCATATATGAAAATAGTGATGGTTGGTTCAGATCAGTTTATAATCCTGAATACAGGGTTGGATATATTTTTGTAGCAAATCTCATATCCAGTATGGCTACGTTGCTTATGCTTATACCGGTAATTTTCAGGACAACATTTATTTTTGATGCAGCTCTGTGGAAGAGGATGATTCTTTATTCATATCCTTTACTTCTTGCAGGTTTAAGTGGATCCATAAATGATGCTATTGATAAGGTTTTACTCCGCAGGATGATTGGTGAAGAGGAAGGTTTGGCTGTGCTGGGCAAATATGGAGCAGCCTATAAAATTGGTGTACTTATGGCTCTTTTTATACAGATGTTCAGATTTGCTGCGGAGCCTTTTTTCTTTGAAAGGGCTAAACAGAGTGATGCAAAGGAGACTTATGCATTCGTAATGAAATACTTTATAATAATTATGCTAATAGTATTTCTGTGTATCAATTTATATATTTCTTTGCTTCAGTATATTGTAGGAACTAATTATCGGGAGGCACTTGTTGTGGTTCCGATTATAAGCATGGCCTATCTGCTTTATGGTGTCTATATAAATCACAGTATCTGGTATAAATTAAATGATCTTACAAGATATGCTGTATATATTACGCTGATGGGTGCCATAATTACTGTTATCATAAATGTTGCTTTTATTCCGTTATATGGATATATGGCGTCGGCATGGGCTCATGTTATTTCTTATGGAGCTATGATTTTATTCTCTTTTATATTTGCTGAAAAACACTATAAGATTAATTATGAAATGAATAAAATGTTGTCATATCTTATTCTGGCGGTAGCGATGGTAGTTTTTGCCTATTATCACAATTACGATAACATTGCCGGAGAACTGATAATTAATACGTCATTTATATTGCTGTTTATTGGATATGCTCAATATAGAGACAAATTATTAACGGTATTTTTTCAAAAGGAATAAAAATAAATATTGTAAACAAATCAAAGAATAAGGTACCGGCATATTAAACCAGATTGAAAGAAGGGAATGAATTTATTAGTGTTGATAATTTGATAGAAACTGAAAGAGGATCAGCAGGATTCGGCTATACAGAAAGATGAAGAATAATTTGAGAATTAACCGGATAATATTATTTATTGCAGTATATGTTATAGCATCATGTGCAACCAATAAGAGAATTGTATATGAGGGAAATAACATAAAGAAATTTGATTCCGCTGCTTTTGATTATATATATGTTGAAGCTTTAAAGCAAAAGCTTCTTGGAAACGGTAGTGATGCATTAAGGTACCTTGAGCAGTGTATAAAGCTTAATCCTGAAAGCGATGCAGCATACTATCAGATGGCTCAGATTGTTTTACAGTCGGGCGATTTTATCAATGGAAAGAAGTACGCAGAAAAAGCCTATCAGCTCGATGAAAAAAATATATGGTATATCATTATGTTATCGGGAGTTCATTATCAGCAGGGAAACATTGACAGCGCTGTTTTAGTTTATGAAAAAGCAGTTAATTATTATCCTGAAAAGGTTAACGTGCAGGTGACCCTGGCAAATATGTACGCAGAGAACAAAAATTACGATAAATCACAAAAGATTTTTGAAAAGCTGGAGCTTAAGTATGGTATAAATGAAGCTACAACCGTATCTTATATTCAAAGCCTGATAGCAGCGGAAAAGTATAGCGAGGCTCTGAAAAAGACAGAAAGCCTTATAATTGAGTTCCCTTCTGCTATTCAGTATTATGCTCTCGTCGCAGAAATTTACAGGAAAAAAGGCGAAGGCGAAAAGGCAAGCCAGGTTTATCAAAAGCTACTTGAAGAAAATCCTGGTAATTCACAGATACAGTTATCTGTTTGTGATTTCCTGATAAGCGAGAGAAGGTTTGAAGAGCTTTTTATTTTACTTAATCATGTAGTTCTTAATATGAATATAACAAAGGAGAATAAGATTTCTTTGTTCGCAGGATTGATAGCGGTTAAGGATCATAAAAAGGAAGATACAGATAATATTCTGCTTTCGCTTATGGTTTTTGAGTCGACTTATTTAAATGATGAAATCGTTCCTTTATTGAGAGCTGAATTTCTGGATAATATGGGAAGAGATAGAGAAGCTGCTGTAAGGCTTGAACAAATAATAACCATAAATCCAGGTAATTATTATGCCTGGGAAAAACTTTTACTAATATATCTCCAGATGGGAGATTTTAAAAAACTAATGGTAAAGGGTGAAGAGTGCGCTTCGAAATTTAACCGATCGTTTCTTGCTAAATTACTGTATGCTAACGGGGCTATAGAAAATGGGAAGTATGATATTGCGCTGGACGAGTTAAGAAAGGCTCAGATTCTGGCAGGAGACAATGATCAGAATATATTACAGGTTCTCACAATGCGTGCCGATGTTTATTACAGAATGAAAGAATATAGCAAGGCTTTTGAAACATTTGATGAAGCAATTAGCATGGATGACGGGGACCTGACGATTTTGAATAATTATGCATATTATCTGGCAGAGCAGAATATGAACCTCAAGGAAGCGGAAGTTATGGCAAGAAAGGTTATAGAGAAGGAAAAAGACAATCCTACATTTCTCGATACTTACGCATGGGTTTTATACAAACGGGGAAAAACAAAAGATGCCGCAAGAATAATGGAGGCAATTATTGAGAGTGGTTCCAATATTAATGCTGAATATTATGAGCATTATGGTTTCATTTTGAAAAGCCTAAGGAAATGCGATAAAGCAATCAAAAACTGGAAGATTGCTTTTGAGCTGGACAGTACAAAAAGTGAACTGGAAGGAGAAATCAGAAATTGCAGAAAATAGCTATTATATTGATTATTTGTTTTTACACTGCTGGTTGTTCTGTATCAAGGTATGGCAATGGTGGTAAACCGCAGGTTGAATCTTATGATTTAAATGGTTTTAAAGGTGAGGAAATATTAAAACAAAATCTGACAAAAGGTGATTTCTTTATACAAAAGGCAGAGATAGAAATTAGCTCTCAGGGAGAGAGGCAAAGATTTTTGGCGACAATTAAATTCAAATCCCCCGACAGATATCTTATTAGCATCAGATCTCTGTCGGGTATTGAAGCCGCAAGAGTTTATCTGACAAAAGATTCTGTTTTAATAAATGATAGAGTAAATAAAACCCTGTTTTTTGGATCTCAACAGGCTGGCAGAAAGAAGTATGGATTCAGTAGCTTAGTATTCCCGGTATGTTTTGGTGACGCGGTAATCAGTAATAATGATGATTTTTCTTCATTTAAATGTAATGATGGGGTTTCATCTGTTAATACTGTTGAAGATGGATTTAAACTTAGTTATTCGATCGATTGTCTTAGAAGGAGACCGGTTTCATTGACTGTAACTAATGAGATTGATGCCAGACCTGTAAATATCACGTATGAGGATTTTATTAATTTAGAAAACCTCGATTTCGCGAGCCGGATAAAAATTATTAATCTTAAGAATTATGAAAATATTACCATTAAATATAGTAAAATAGAATCCCCCTGGGAAGGCGATATATTCTTTATTCCCGGAAAAAATTATGAGAAAGTAGAGATTAAATGAAGTATCTTATTGTCATACTTGCTGTTAGTCCGATTTTATTTATAACTCTTAATGGTCAGTCAAAAGCTGAACTTGAGGAGAGAAGAAAAAAGACTATTGACGAAATCGCATATGTTGATGATCTGCTTAAATCAACGTCAAAGGAGAAATCAGAAAGCATGAAGTCTCTTTCAATTATTTCCAGAAAGTTAAATTTAAGAGAGGTTGTATTATCTGGTATGATGGAGGAATTATCATTACTGAATTACAGAATCGAGCTTAATACGCTTGCTGTTAATATAATGGAGAAAGATCTGTTAGATTTGAAAGAAGATTATGCTAGAGCGGTTGTTAATTCTTACAGATCTAAGAAAGGTAATCCGGAATTGGTATATATCTTATCCGCCGAAGACTTCAACCAGGGTTATAAGCGACTTAAATATCTTCAGCAGGTCACAAAATTCAGGAGAAGGGAATCTGAAATAATATTGGAGTTGAAGGATCAGATAGAAAATTCAAAAGAAAAGCTTCAGGCTGATCTTGCAAGGATTTCTGATTTGAAATCAAAAGAAGAGTATCAACGGGAGTTGCTTCAAAGGGAGAAGGAAAAGAAGCAAAGCATGGTAAAATCTCTTAGTCGTAAAGAAATACAGTTGAAAAAGGAGCTTGAGGAAAAAAAGAAGATTGCAAAAAAAATTGAGAATGAAATAATCAGGTTAATTGAAGAAGAGAGAAAAAGAACAGTAACATCAAATGTTACAGCGGAACAAAAGCTTGTTGGCGATAATTTTATGGATAACAGGGGAAGATTGCCATGGCCGGTTGAGCAAGGTATTGTTACAAGCCATTTTGGCATACAAAAGCACCCGGAATTCAAGTATTTGACAGAAGATAATATCGGGATTGAAATTACAAGTTCAGGTAGGGTTTCAGCAAGAGCTGTATTTAAAGGAGAGGTTGCAAAAATATTTTCTATTCCTGGAGCGAATATGACAGTTATTATCAGGCATGGTAAATATCTTTCTGTTTATGCTAATCTGATTAATGTAAAAGTTAAACAGGGCGAAACGGTTTCTGTCAGGCAATATATTGGGGATGTCTTTTCTGATCAGAAGGAAGATAGGAACAGTGTTTTAAAATTTATGATTTTTGAGAATGAGAAGAAATATCTTGATCCTGAAACATGGCTCTCAAAAAAATAGATCGATTATGTAACAAATTTGCTGTATTTTAGTATAAAGAATATTCTGAGAATATTATGTTAAAAAGAATCAGGATAGAATCGAAGTTATCTAATTTAAGGATCGTTGAGAATGCTGTTGACGAAATTACAAGTGAGATAGGAATTTCATACAGCAGTTATGGAAAGATTCTTATATCATTGCTTGAAGCAGTTAATAATGCTATAATTCACGGAAACAGATCTTCTCCTGAAAAGATCGTTTTTATTTCTATAGATTATAGAAAACCAAAGCTTAAAATAAAGATACAGGATGAAGGAGAAGGCTTTACTCCGGATAGTGTTCCGGATCCTACAATACCTGAAAATATCGAAGAAGTTAATGGCAGGGGTGTTTTTATAATGTCGAAACTTGCCGATGAGATTAAATACAGTAAGAAAGGAAATGCAGTGACAATTATATTTAACAATGTTGTCTCTTGAGCATCAGAATATATTACGATAATACAAAGTACAGGTTTAAAGGCTGGAGAAAGACTGTAAATTTAATTGAAAAGGTCATCAGGAGCGAGAATATGGTTTCTGGTGACCTTAGTTTTATTATAACAAGTGATGAAGTTTTAAGAAAGATCAATATAGAGTTTTTGAACCATAATTATTATACTGATGTTATAGCTTTTAATTATAATGATGAAAATATTGTTAAGGGTGAAATATATATCAGTAAAGATACGGTTAAAAGAAATTCGCATAACTACAAAGTTAGTTTAAATAACGAAATGCTTAGAGTAATGATTCATGGCATACTTCATCTGACAGGATATAATGATAAAACAGAGAGAGAAAGAGAGTTTATGCGCAGGAAAGAGGATCAATGTTTAGCTGATTTTAAAGGATAAGATCATGGACTTCAGATATGATATAATAGTTGTTGGTGGGGGGCATGCTGGTTGTGAAGCAGCTCGCATTTCTGCGATTATGGGTGCTAGGACATTACTGATCACAATGGATATGACAAAACTAGCGCAGATGTCGTGTAATCCTGCAATGGGAGGTATTGCCAAAGGTCAGATTGTCAGGGAAATTGATGCTCTCGGCGGAATGAGCGGAATTGTAACAGACAGAAGTATGATTCAATTCAGGATGCTGAACAGATCAAAAGGTCCTGCGATGTGGAGTCCAAGAGCGCAATGCGACAGGCAGAAATTTACCATAGAATGGAGAAAGATACTTGAGCAGACCAATAACCTGCATATCTGGCAGGAACAGGCAGTAGGAATTCTTATTGATGGATTAAAAGTAATAGGTGTTGAGACCTCTTTTGGTAATAAGTTTTTTGCTGATGCAGTTATTCTTACAAACGGCACCTTTCTTAACGGGATTATGCATGTTGGATTCAGAAAAGTTAAAGGAGGAAGATCAGGAGATCAGGAATCGATTGGATTGAGCGAACAGCTTGAAAAATTAGGGTTTTCTGTTGAACGGATGAAAACAGGAACAAGTGCAAGGGTTGATGGGCGGACTATTGATTTTTCTCTTATGGGTGAGCAAAAGGGAGATGACGAGGGAAAAGGATTTTCTTTCATGAGTGACTATTCTTTTATTAAGGAGGAGAGAAGTTGTTTTATTACTCATACTAATAGTGAGGTTCACAAGGAGCTGGAAAAGGGATTGAAATTTAGTCCGTTGTTTCAGGGAGTAATCAAAGGCAGAGGACCCAGATATTGTCCGAGTGTAGAGGATAAAATTGTTACTTTTAAAGATAAGAAATCTCATCAGCTGTTCATTGAACCGGAAGGAATTGATACAATTGAATATTATATTAATGGATTTGCAAGTAGTTTACCACTCGAAGTTCAGTTGAAGGCACTAAGAAAGGTTAAAGGATTAGAAAATGTAGAAATTTTCAGACCTGGTTATGCAATTGAATATGATTTTTTTCAACCAACACAATTAAAAGTTTCTCTTGAAACAAAAAGGATTGAGAATCTTTTTTTCGCCGGACAGATCAATGGCACTACTGGTTATGAGGAAGCTGCTGCTCAGGGGCTGATGGCAGGAATAAATTCAGTGCTAAAGACAAGAAAAATGGATCCTTTTGTTCTTGGAAGAGAAGAGTCCTATATTGGTGTATTGATAGATGATCTGGTTACAAAGGGAGTTGACGAACCTTACAGAATGTTTACTTCGAGGGCTGAGTACAGAATACTTCTGAGGCAGGATAATGCAGATGAAAGATTAACAAGAAAGGCATTTGAATTTGGTACCGTTGGAAAGGACAGGTTGCAACGATTGGAGGAAAAGGAGGAGTTGGTTAAAGAGATTATCGATTTTTTGAAGAGGAAAAGTGTGGAGCCAGGTTTGGTTAATAATTTTCTTGAGTCTGTTAATACTGCAGGAATTTCTCAGAAATTGAAAGCTATTGGAATTGCGTCCCGGCCACAAGTTGAAATAAAAGCATTTTTAAAACTGATTGGGGGCGATGAAGTTTTAAGTGTTGTGCGATCAGCAAGATATTCTGAAATTGCTGAATCAGCAGAAATAGGTATTAAATACAAAGGATATATAGTTAGAGAGAAGATTATCGCTGATAAGATAAAGAGACTGACAAAACTTAGAATTCCGGAAGATATAAAATATGATGAATTGGTATCTATTTCCACAGAAGGAAGGCAAAAGCTTGAGAGAATAAGACCGGCGAATATTGGTCAGGCAGGGAGAATAAGCGGAGTTTCGCCTTCGGATATAAATATACTTCTGATGTATTTGGGAAGATAAAGTGTTCCACGTGGAACATTAATTTAAAATTCTAAATAAATATTATGAAAATCAATGGAAATGTTGTAGATATCCATGCAAGGAGTATTTATGCGGCCTGTGTTACAATAGAGAACGGGAAGGTAAAGAAAATCGAAAAAATTGAAGGTTCTGGTGTAGGCTTTATTATTCCTGGTCTGATTGATGCTCATATACATATAGAAAGTTCTATGATAACACCTGGTGCCTTTGCGGTAGAAGCAGTGAAGCATGGTACAGTTGCTACTGTTTCGGATCCACATGAAATAGCTAATGTTTGCGGAATTGAAGGTGTTGACTTTATGATTGAAGATGCAGCCAGAGTGCCTTTAAAGATGTTTTTTGGCGCACCCTCTTGTGTTCCTGCCACAAGTTTTGAAACAAATGGAGCATCCCTCGATAAGGATGATGTCAGGGAAATGCTTCAACGAAACGAAATTAAGTATCTGTCTGAAATGATGAATTTCCCGGGGGTTATACATGACGATGAACAGGTACATAACAAAATTTTATATGCAAGGAAGTTTGGAAAGCCAATTGATGGACATGCTCCGGGATTAACAGGTAGAGACCTTGAAAAATATGTTTCTGCCGGTATTTCTACTGACCATGAATGCAGCACAATAAACGAAGCTCTGGAAAAGATCTCTCTGGGAATGAAAATTCTTATACGGGAGGGCAGCGCTGCAAAGAACCTTGACAGTCTTAAGGAACTATATAATATGTTTCCGGATCAAATCATGCTTTGTAGTGATGATCTCCATCCGGAAATGCTTTTGAAAGGACATATTAATAAATTGATAGCCAGATTGATTTCTGAAGGATATAATCTGTTTGATGTGATCCGCAGCGCTACAATTAATCCTGGTAAACATTATAATATTGATACTGGTTTGCTGAGAGAGGGTGATAATGCTGATCTAATTCTTGTTGATGATCTTGAGTCAATGAATATTTTGGAGACATGGATAGATGGAAAGAAGGTATTTGACAGGGGAATTGTTGCTTTTAATGCTGGCCACAGCAGAGGAATAAATAATTTTAATTGCAGTATCATTACTAATGATAATATTCAAGTTGTAAACCAGGGTAAAAAGATACGTATTATTGAAGCTTATGATGGCGACTTACTGACCAAGGAAAAGATAATTTCAACAGGATCTGTTGAAATTTTGAGGGCCGATACGGATCTGGATCATCTTAAAATAGTTGTAAAAGACAGGTATAATGATACCGCTCCGGTATGCGGGTTTGTAAAGGGATTCAATCTGAAGAGAGGTGCATTTGCCGGTTCTGTGGCACATGACAGTCACAATATAATTTGTGTCGGAACAAACGATAATGATATTGTAAGCGCAGTTAATAAAGTTATTGAAATGAAAGGAGGACTTTCTTTCGCATGTGATAATAAAATATACGCCATAAAGCTTAATATCGGGGGTATTATGACTTCAAATTCATGCAGGGAAACGGCGCATGAATATGAAAAGCTTAATGAAATTGTTAAAAAAATGGGCTGTACAATGTCAGCTCCATTTATGACACTTGCTTTTATGGCATTACTGGTAATTCCCGACCTTAAAATCGGAGACAGGGGCTTGTTTGATGTGAACAAATTCGGACTTGTGCCTTTGTTTGTTGAATAATTTGCTATATAAAACCTGTAGGGACATGCCATGGCATGTCCCTACAAATTGTTACGAAATTTTCATTTGCTATCTTTGGCAGAAAATAGTCATTAATGACTGCTGATCCCTACAGGTTTAAGAACACTATCTCATTGCTGCCATCTAAGCCAGGAATATATCAGTTTTTTGATTCCTCCGGCACAATATTATATGTTGGCAAGGCAAAGAATCTCAGAAAAAGGGTAGCATCATATTTTGCAAAGCACCAGTCGGGAAAAACAGAGCTTCTTCTTCGCAGGACAGATGATATAAGGCATATTGTTGTGGAGAACGAATCAGATGCTCTCTTACTTGAAAATAATCTTATTAAAAAGCATCAGCCCAGGTACAATATACTACTTAAGGACGATAAAACATTCCCCTGGATTTGTATAAAAAAGGAGCCATTTCCAAGAATTTTCAGCACCAGGAATACTATCAGGGATGGTTCTGTTTATTTTGGTCCATATACCTCCGGGTTGATGGTAAAAACACTGTTGGATCTGATCAGACAGATATATAAACTGAGAACCTGTTCCCTGAATCTTACCCGGCCCAATATCGATTCTGAAAAATTCAAAGTATGTCTTGAATATCATCTTGGAAATTGTAAGGCTCCATGCATTGGACATCAGAGTGAGCAGGAGTATTCGGAGAATATTCAGCAGATCAGGGAGATACTGAAGGGAAATATCTCTTCTGTTATTGATCATCTTAAAGAACAAATGAGCAGTTATTCGCGTGAAATGAGATTCGAAGAGGCACAGAAAATCAAGGAGAAAATTGATATTCTCTCAGGTTTCAGAAGCCGTTCAGCTGTGGTCAGCAATACTATTCGCAATGTTGATGTATTCAGTTATACAAGAGAGACAGATTATGCTTATGTAAATTACCTGAAAATAGTGAACGGAGCTGTGATTCAGGCATTTACAGTGGAATTAAAGATCAGGATAGATGAGGAAAAGGAATCAATTCTAGGATATGCCATTACTGAGATCAGGGAGAGACTTGGTAGCGACTCTCCTGAAATAATAGCACCTTTTAGTCCTGATATACAGCTGGATAGGATAAAATATACTATTCCCAAAGCAGGAGAAAAGCTGAAACTGGTGGAATTGTCTGAACGGAATGCCATCTATTATAAGCTCGGGCAGAAGAAGAAGAGGGCTGATCTGAAAAAACCTCAGGAAAGAACTGGAAGAAATCTTGAGAAACTTAAAAACGATCTTCACATGTCAGAGTTACCAGCCCATATTGAATGTTTTGATAATTCTAATACAATGGGAACTAATCCTGTCGCAGCCTGTGTAGTATTCCGTAATGGAAAACCAAGCAAGAAGGACTACAGGCACTTCAACATAAAAACTGTTACAGGACCTGATGACTTCAGTTCAATGGAGGAGATTGTTTACAGAAGATACAAAAGAATGTTAAATGAAAATAATACGCTTCCCCAGCTTGTGATTATTGATGGTGGTAAAGGACAGCTGTCGTCTGCTGTGAAAAGTATCGCCAGGCTGGGTTTAAAAGAGAAACTTACGGTTATAGGAATTGCAAAAAAACTGGAGGAGATTTATTTTCCGGGAGACAGTGTTCCGATTTATATCGACAAAAATTCAATAAGCCTGAAAATAATACAGCAGCTTCGGAATGAAGCACACAGATTTGGAATTACTTTTCACAGAAACAAACGGTCTTCTTCAATGAAAAAATCGGGATTGGATGAAATTCCGGGCATAGGACCAAAAACAAAGGAAATATTATTGAAGCAGTTTGGGTCAGTTGAAAAAATAAAGGATGTTTCACCCGATCTGCTTAAAAGCATTGTGGGCAGCTCAAAAACCAGCCTTTTGCTCGAATACTTCCAAAGAAACAGCTGATTTCCACGTGGAACACTCAAAATGTAAAATCACTTTAATTAACATATTTACAGGCAATTACATGTAATTACATGACCTCTTAAGTCATTGAGAATTGAATATTTCTGATCCTAAAGTCAGATGTCCGTGTAAATTAAAGCCTTATTAAGCAAATACCGGTTATTGTGAACCGGTATATTCGGTTAGTGGATAATTGAAAGAAGATCATTTACCTCTTTATCAATTTTCGCGGAACCATGAGTTACAAATCCTGTCATTCCAATTTCTTCAGCTGCCTTAACATTTACCTCGAGGTCATCTATGAAAAGACACTCCTCTGATTTAAGTGAATATTTCTCCAGCAGCAATTCATATATTCTGCTGCCTGGTTTTGAGTATCTGACTTCAGCAGAAATCAAGCCTCCATCAAAATAATTGAAAAAAGCATTGTCTGATTTGATTTTGTGAAAAATATCAAGAGGGAAATTGGAGAGATAATAAAGCCTGAACCCCCTTTTTTCTAACTCAGGAAGAAGATTTACATTCTGATCAAGGGGAACCATAATGTCAGTTCGAAGATTAAAAATACACTCTATTTCTTCTTTAGTGAGGGAAGATCTCTGTGAAATACTGTCAATAGCCTCCGGAAGTGTTATGTCTCCGTTATCAAGCTGGAGCCATTCTTTTGTATGGAATATGTCAGAAAGAATTTTTTCTTTTAGTTCCTCAGAATACTCCTTTTTTTCCAGGTATTCTATTGGTCTGAAACTTAACAGAACATTTCCCAGGTCAAAAATTATGTTTCTGATCATCTCAGGGATTTTTCATGCTCACCGGCTGACCTGTAGCCTCAAGGACATTCCACCACAGCTCACCTTCAGTATCAATTTTCTTTCTTTTGGAAGTTACCATAGGAATAGGCATAAGGGTGAACTGGTCGTTCCAGAATCCGACAACAAAATCAGTCTTTCCGGCAAGTGCTGCATGAACAGCATTCTGTCCAAGAAGACTGCAAAACTTGCTGTCATTTGCATTCGCAGGAGTACTCCTTATGATATAACTTGGATCAATATATCTTATTGAGTGAGGAAAGTCTTTATTCTTAAACTCTTCAGCTATTTTATCTTTCAGATAAACACCAATATCCTTGTGCTTGATATTACCAGATGCATCTTTCTCATTACCTGCGTCTTCAAACAGATTCTGACCTGCTCCTTCAGCAACAACAATTACAGCATGCTTTCTATCCTCAAGACGTTTACGTAATACCTTTAGAAAACCCCTTGTCCCATAGAGATCAAAATCTGACTCAGGTACCAGGACAAAATTTACCTCCTGAACTGCAAGGGCTGCACTGGCAGCAATAAAACCGGAATCTCTTCCCATTACTTTAATAAGAGCAATTCCGTTATTGGCGCCTGCCGCTTCATTATGTGCATTTCTGATTATATCCCTTGCAACAGAGAAAGCTGTTTCAAATCCAAAAGATTTCTGAATCAGATCAATATCGTTGTCAATTGTCTTCGGAATTCCGGCGATGCTGATTTTCAGCTTTCTTTTTTCTATCTCTTTATAGATATCGTGAGCACCTCTCAGGGTGCCATCTCCTCCTATACAAAATAGAATGTTGATATTCATTATTTCAAGAGTATCAACTATTTTTTCAACATCCTGGTTGCCCCTTGAAGAACCAAGAACCGAACCTCCAATGAGATGTATATTGCTCACCATAGGAGCAGTTAATTCTATAACCGGATGGTTATAACTTGAGACCAGCCCTTCGAAACCATATTTAATTCCTAGTATCCTGCCTATGCTGTAACGATAAAAAAGCTCATTTACCAGGCTTCTGATTACATTGTTAAGACCCGGACATAGACCGCCGCATGTAACAATAGCTACTTTTGTTTTTGCTGGTTCAAAAAAGAGTTTTTCAAATGGTCCGGCTTTCTCGAATGATACCGGCATTTCACCACTCTCCCTTGTTCTAAGGAAATATTCGAGAGATGTATCATATATTATCCTCTCATCGTCTTTAACAAACTTGTAAATCGGACTATCTTCTCTGTGGCTATGTTTCAGGGGAGTTTCAACACTTCCCTTGCCCAGAGTTGTAACAATAAAATCCTCGAATTTCATCTTTGCATCAATAAAGGTTAACACAAATACCTTCCTGAAAACATAATTGTTTACAGGAGTATCAAAGATAAGTAAAAATATGGTTTTAAAATTAGTAGCCCGGCCTACCTGATTTGCTTGATTCTTCCCACCTGTCCGGTTTCCAGCATTACTTTTATACCATGAGGATGATTGGGAGATGAAGTAAGGATCTCCTTTACCCTTCCCCCGGTAAGGCGTCCTGAGCGTTTATGTTCTGATAATTCAACCATAACTTCACTACCTGGCTTAATATCTGCTCTGCGTGTTCCGTCCATAGCCATAGTCTTATTTTCTTTATATTGAAAATCATAATACAAATTATCCAACTGATCATTATAATCAGTTGCTAAAAATAGATGATTTTAAATAATAAAATGAAGCTTCTTACAGAATGTTCATAAAATTATAAGATTCACGTAGAAAAATATTCGTTATCCCCGGGTTCCCTTAACTTTAAGTTTTATACGATAAAGACCTTTGCTCGCTGTTATAAACAGACTTTTCAGATCCTTATCCCCAAAGCAAACATTTGCTGTCCAGTTTTCAGGAACCTGAATATTTCCGATCTGCTTCCCGGTTTTATCAAACACAGTAACTCCTTTTCCCGTAAGATAAATATTCCCCTTCGAATCTATTGTCATACCATCAGAACCCAGTTCGCAAAACAACTCCTTATTTACAACTGTACCATCCTTTTTGATAGTATATTTCCAGGTTTTATTTGCTCCGATGTCAGCAACAAAAAGTGTTTTGCCATCAGGAGTACCGACAATTCCGTTGGGTTGTTTAAGGTCATCAATAATCCTGGTTACCATCTTCTTATCGGGGCTGATGAAAAATACTCCCTGTATCTCCTGGGGCATTGATGTATGTTCCCACCATGGTCTTTTGTAGAACGGATCAGTGAAATAAATGCCGCCATCAGATGTTATCCAGAGATCATTTGGGCCATTCAGCAGCTGCTCCTTGTACCTGAAAGGAAAAGTACTGATCTTTTTATCTTTTCCCACCATCCATAATTCGTTCTTTTCGTCAGCACATGCCCAGAGATTTCCGCTATTGTCGAATGACAGTCCGTTCGACCTGCCGCTTGGCTGAAGAAATGTTTCAAGAACTCCGGAAGAACGCCATACCATTATTCTGTCGTTAGGCTGATCAGTAAAGAAAACACTTCCTTCCGAATCAGCAGAGGGACCTTCCGTGAACAGGAATCCATCTGCAAGTTTTTCAAGCTGTGCGCCATCCTGTATTATGCTGTTTAACCCGTCATCCTTTACAAAGCTGCATAAAACTAAAAAGAGTAATAAAGAGAGAAATAAATTCCTGCTTTTCATAATTAAATATATTAAATGGATACAATTCAATTTCAGGCAATTGCATTCCTGATTCTTGCAAGGTAATTGTCAATTTGCTCCGGATTTTCAAAGCCGACAGTAATCAGGTCAACAGTGCCAAGCCCCAATACATAATTAAGTGAAGCATCAATCTTATCGGAATCGTTCCTGAAATTACCGTTTCCAATCAATTTCATACCTATTACACCTTTCCCGGATTTATGAAGTTTCTCAATTACAGGTATAACCAGAGAAGGGTCTTTCTTATCCATTGCCTCACCATATGGGTTTACCCGTACATGTATTACATCAACCCATGGAGAGTCAGCGGCAGCTTCCATGGCCTCCAGTGAATGAACAGAAACACCGTGTGCCCTGATTATGTTTTTTGCCTTAAGGTTTTCAAGTTTATCCATTTGCCTTTTTTGCCTGTCTGTCCAGAGAGCGTCAGTCATGCAATGGATCTGCACAAGGTCTATATAGTCGGAGTCCAGTTCTTTCCTGAATCTCTCCACAACAACATCCGCCTCAGGGCGTTCCGGTTCAGGAACTCCTCCCTGCCCCACCCACATTTTAGTAAAAACAGTATATTCTTCCCTTGGAAATCCCTTAAGTGCCGTAGCTGTATATGGATGAGTTCCATAGGAATCGGCACAGTCAAAGAAACGGATGCCCTTTTCATACGCCTGACGGATAAGTGATTCTGCCACACCTGCTCTGGTGATATTTGATGAACGGTTGCCCCCGCTGAAACCGGTACCCATACCCAGAAATGTTGTTTTAATTCCTGTATTGCCAAGGGTTACCATCTGCAGGGGATCCTTTATCCGAACAGATTTATTGATCCCCGGAGCTAAGGAAGTATTCCCGAGAATGATTGTCGCAGCCCCGGCACTGACTGTTCTTGTAAGGAACTCTCTCCTTGTCAGTATTTTACTCATCTTGTTCGAGATGTTTATGGTATATTATTTATAATCCAAGCAGTTCAATGAGATTTCCGGGAGCCACCGGTTTCCCCTTTTTTGTTGCAACCCCGGTAACTTTTCCACGGGCAATCAGCTTAATATCCGGAATCCTGAAAATGTTCTGTAAGAATGCAAGGCGTACATTTCCTTCCCTTTGTATATCGACAGTTACAATGAAACGATCCATACTTCTTAATGGAAATATGTAATCAATTTCAACCTTTAAGACAATCAGATCAATTCCCTCATCATGCAACCGCGAAAAACTTATACCTTTTGAAATAAGGTATTCATGCCTGGCGTGCTCGAGGTAGTGCTGATAGTTTGCATTATTTACGACACCCTGAATATCACATTCATAATCCCTCACAGAGAATTCCAGGCTGAACTTATAATCCGAAATTTCCATATTGATGTATCCTTACGGAATATCAACTGCAATTTAACTATTTTGGGAATACCCCCAAGAACTTCCTTATACCTTTGTGAAATTTATGAATGCTGTGTGGTTTATAATGCATAAGGATACATTCTCCGGTAACATAGTTGATGCCGCTTCCTTCAAGATCCCTGAGCGCTTCCCTGCTGTCAGCCATCTGCTGAATCCAAATGTTATTAATCCCCTTTTCTCTCGCATCCCTTACAATACCGGCAGTCTGATCCTTCCTTGTCATTATTATAACCCCTTTCACTTCCGGAGGCATGGATTTTACATCCCTGTAAGCCTTTATCCCGAGTATTTCATCTGCAAGGGGATTGACTGGGATAATGTCCAGCCCTTTTTCCTTTAATTCTTTGAATGCTGCATGTCCGAATTTTTTTGGGTTGCGCGAAACGCCTACAAAAGCCACTGGTGTAGCGGCCATAAACTCTTCAATCTGTTTCAGTGATGCCATTTTTTTAATTTTTTGAAAGTCTTGTTTTACTTTAGATTAACCAATGGGTATAAAGACTTTAAAATAATAAAAAAATAACAATGGACATATTTTTTTACTTACTTGCTGTAACAGATCTCACAAATAGTCAATCAATATGAAAAAGTCCGAAGACCGAACTGGGTATCTTTTTTCAAAAGGATACTCTAACTATGTTTTTGTACTCCTTTTCCTGTTGTATATGTTTGATTATATCGACAGAATGGTAGTAACATCAATGTTTACCTCAATTGAAAGGGACTGGGGTATTACCCATACCCAGAGCGGCTTGCTTGTATCGGCTGTATATTGGGCAATTGTGCTTCTAACATTTCCGGTTTCAATACTGGTTGACAGGTGGAGCCGGACCAAAACAATAGGTGTAATGGCTATTTTATGGAGTCTTGCAACAGCGCTTTGTGCCCTGACCGGGAATTTCGTACAGCTTTTTATGGCCAGGTTACTTATCGGAGTAGGTGAAGCGGGTTATGCACCGGGCGGAAGTGCAATGATATCAGGGCTTTATCCTATAGATAAGCGTGCCAGAATGATTGGTATATGGAATGCTGCCATTCCTCTCGGATCAGCTATAGGAGTGCTGCTTGGCGGTATGATAGCAATTAAACTTGGATGGAAACATGCTTTCGGGATTGTTGCAATTCCGGGATTGATAGTTGCAATCCTTTTCCTCTTTGTGAAAGATTATAAAACCGTAGATCTCTCCTTTATTGACAAAAGCAATAACACAGTGAAGATGGAGAAGAAAGATATGGTAAAGGAATTTATATCAAGACCATCATTATTATTTACATATTTTGGAATGGCAGCAGTGGTTTTTGTTACAACTTCATTGCTTACATGGCTTCCTACATATTTCGAAAAAGTGCGTGGTGTACCTCAGGATAAGGCCGGACAAATGGCTAGTATTGTTATGATGCTTGCAATTGTTGGTGCCCCTCTGGGAGGAATACTTACAGACAGGTGGCGCAGAACCAGAGATAATGCCAGGCTTGTTTTTCCTGCCCTGTCAACACTGGTGGCTGCTGTAACCCTGTTTATTGCCCTGGCATTGCTGCAGGGGTCAGTGCAGTATATTGTCCTACTTTTATTTGGGGTACTTGTATTAATGTTTATTTCAGGAGCTGCCGCTGTCACTCAGGATGTAATTCATCCGGGAATGAGAGCAACTTCATATGCCATAGCTGTTGTTGTTCAGAATCTTCTCGGAGCTTCAATGGCACCGATTGTTATTGGAAAGATCTATGATCTCACCAATATAAAAACAGCCCTGGAATCTTTGCCATTTGTGCTGATAATAGGAGCTTTGCTGTTCTGGCTCGGTTCAAGAAAATATGTAAACGACCTTAAAAAAGTGGCAAAGATTCAGCTTGTTGCAGAGGGGTAACTGACAATTCGTTTATTCTTATTTCTTCCGGGCGGTTGTATAGAAAACAAATTCCTTGAGAGAGTTCCTTGTATTTGAATCGGGATAGGAATCAAGAATGGCAAGTGCTTTATCGCGGTACTGATTCATTTTAATTTCAGCATATGCCATACCGCCATACTCTGATACAAAGCTTATCACTTCGGCAATCTCAGATTTCGATTTCTTTTTGTTCCTGAGTATGTTTAGTATATTACGCTTTTTGGAATTTGAGGATTGTTCCAGGGCATATATGAGAGGAAGTGTAATTTTCTTTTCCTTAATATCATTACCCGGAGCTTTTCCGGTTAGCCCGGTGCCTTCATAATCAAGAAGATCATCCTTTATCTGGAAAGCAACTCCTATGTTCTCCCCGAACTCCTTCATTAACTGTATGGTATCAGAATTATCAGTTACCGACCTTGCTCCACAGGCTGTACATGCAGCAATCAATGCTGCGGTCTTGCTCAGAATAATCCTGAAATAATCCTTTTCGGTGATATTAAGCTTCCTTGACTTCTGCAGCTGCAGAAGTTCTCCCTCACTCATCGATTTAACAGCTTCCGAAACTATTTCAAGCATGTCATAGCGGTTCTTTTCCACACTGATAAGCATTCCTTTTGAAAGCATATAATCTCCGACCAGCACTGCAATTTTCGAGTTCCACAGGGCATTTATAGAGAGAGCTCCTCTTCTTTCACCGGCATCATCTACAACGTCATCATGAACAATCGATGCTGTGTGCAGCAGCTCGATGAATGTAGCTGCAACAAATGTAGGCTCTGAAATAATGCCGTTGAGTTTAGCAGTCAGAAAGACCAGCAACGGCCTCATTTGTTTGCCCTTGCGACGTAAAATATAATTGAGTATAATATTCAGCAGAGGAATATCACTTCGCATAGTTCTTCCGAAGTAGGCCTCAAATTCAGCCATCTCCTTTTCAATGGGCTTCTTTATTTTATCCAGAACCGGCATAAGCATTTATTATCTTCAAACTTACATAAAATAATCATTCATGCGAATTTACTGTTAAAACAGACGGATGCGACAAAATATTTTATGTTGAGGACCTTCCTGTTATTTCTTTTGTTTAATTTTGAATCAGGGCTTGCGCTGACTGTTAATATGTTAACAGTCAGGTTTTACTCAAAGAAATCAAAATAACAATTAGATTATTATTTCTTAAATTGGCATCAAATAACAGGGCAATAATAATGAAACACACGATTTATCAGATTGACGCATTTACTGACAGGATTTTTCATGGCAATCCAGCTGCAGTTTGTCCCTTGATTCATGGTTAAGCGATGACATTTTGCAGAAGATCGCAATGGAGAATAATCTTTCAGAAACGGCATTTTATGTAAAGGAAGATAATCAGTTTAAAATAAGATGGTTCACAGCGACAACGGAGGTCGATCTTTGCGGACATGCTACCCTTGCCTCAGCCTATGTTATATATGGCTGGGAACATAAATTTAACAGGTAACTGAAATTTTATGAAAAATATTCTCCTCCTTGCATTGTTTGTTACCGTTAATTCAATGGCGCAACAAGGCATTACAGATTACTGGTACCAGAAACCAATGCGGATTTTACAGACCGTATTAAGACAACCGGATGCAGCTGATTATAATGTAGACAGCCTTGTAAAGTATATGAATGCTACTCATGCTAGTACTCTGGTTGTAAACGGTGGAGGTATTATTGATTTTTTTCAGAATACTTTACCGATGGCAAATGTTAATCCATATATCGGCAAAAGGGATCTGCTTGCTGATATTGCAGACGGATGCCACAGAGCCAATATTAAGGTGATTGCCCGTGTGGATTTCCGGGGAGTTGACAAAAAAAGGTATGACCAGCACCCCGACTGGTTTGCCAGGGATGAAAAAGGAAACCCAATAGTCCTGAATTATACCACTCCCGAACTATATGCTCCCTGTTATAATAGTTATTACCGCAATGAACATGCAGTGGAGTTTATTGAGCAGCTGATGGTGAAATATAAGCTGGATGGTATATGGCATAATGCAGTTAACTTCCACAATACCTGCTATTGCGATCGCTGCAAAAAAGATTTTAATCATACGGCAGGCAAAGAAATTCCGGTTAAAAGCAGCTCTAAGGAAGAGTGGGAGGAATATTATCGCTGGAATGACGGTAATGCAGGCAGACAGCTTGAACTGATGCGGGGAACTGTGAAAAAATATGGAAAAGACAAAACATACGCGGCTGAGGTATTTGATATGTATAAGATTGAACAGCAGAAACATACCGGAATCAGCCTTTACAGTGCAGCTGAATATTTTGATTTTTTTGTGATAGTGGCCTTTCTTGCTGATAATGCTCAGGATGTGGAATATAAGGATATTTATTATCCAACAGCTATTGTTAAGTTCCTGAAATCTCTTGAACCCGATAAAGCTCCGGTTATTCTTTTTGGAGGCAATGGTACAGAGCACCGATATATATATGATCCTCCGCTCGATTCCCGCCTGTGGCTCTGGGAGGCAGCTGCTGCCGGCGGCGGGTTCTGGAATTGCTACTTCAATGGTTATTATCCGGCCAATGCTCCTGATGCCCGCAATGCTTACCTGGCTACTGATGCTTACAAATATCTGATGGATAATGAGGTGCTTCTAAAACAGCTGCAACCTGTTACTGATATCGGTATTATGTATTCCAAACCTTCAGGGGAACTCCTGGGCGATAATGATTTTTCAGGATCAATGAGAGGAGTTCAAAGACTGTTTATGGAAAATCATTATCAATACGGATTTGTGTCTGATAAGATGCTGACTGCGGAAAAACTGAAGGAATTCAAAGTGCTATTCATGCCTGATGTTGCAGCACTGAGTGAAGAACATGTTGAGCTGATAAAGGATTGGGTCAGACAGGGCGGAAAGTTAATTGCGACCTTTAAAACCTCCCTGTATAATGAACAGGGAGCTGCCAGAAAAGAGTTTGGACTTAGCGAGGTTTTCGGAGTTAGCTATCTGAATCAGGTTGTAAATACTGAAATGGATTGCTACCAGAAAATTGTAAGCAGAAATGATTTGGTAGCAGGTATGGAACAGACTGATTTATTGCATAATGGTGGCCGGACTCTGATGACAAAAGCTTTAGCCGGATCTGAAATAATTACGGGATATTTGCCAAAAATCAATAACCAGCCCCCTGAATACGCTTTTCCTGCTAAATGGGAATCAGACTATCCGATAATGGTGAACAACCGTTTTGGGAATGGAGAGTCTGTCTATTTTGCCAATGAAATCGATAAACTGAATTATACGATTGGGCACCCGGATTATGATCAGCTGCTGACAAATTCTATTGATCATCTGTTAGGTAAGTTACAGGTTCTTAATACCAATGCACCGGCATCTGTACATGTCTGTCTGAATAAAAGTGAATCCGGTCCGGGGACATTCCAGTTGTCTCTGGTTAATACCAGCAGCAGTTCGCAAAGACCGTTCAGGGATTTAATACCTGTTGAAAATATTATTGTTGAGCTGCCATTTATGATAGAATCTGCAGATATAATTTACGGTTCTGATAATAGCAATCTGAAATTCAAAAACAGCACTTTGACAATTGATCGTTTGGAAGAGTTTTATTCTGTACGGATTAATTCAAAATAGAGCATTTAGCTATTGAACATGATTTTACCATAAGCGAACATTTTTCGGGACTATTTGTTAACAAGACATCCTGGATTAGTATGAAAAAACTGATTTCCCTTTGGTTAATACTGATAGTTTTTGCATCATGTAAAAAGCATTCTGACTATCAATTACGCATCCTGATCAGAAATGGAACCGATAGTCTCCTGACTGTGACATTGTACCCGAAGCCCGATAATATGAGAATCGGAAAGTACATCTACTCAGATATATTTCAGGTATATAAGGATACAACATTTGCACCTGATGCAAGGCTTGGCAGTGAATTATTTGTTACGAAAGATATCAGTATTGAACCCCACCTTCTTGCAGCAAGAATCTTTGACAGTATACATGTTAAGTTGTCTTCAGGAAAAACTTTATTTAGATTTTCACCATCCGGAGCAATTAATTACCCTAAGAACCTGTTCACAGACAGATCAGCCTGGGTTTATGAAAAGAACAGGTTTGAGCTTGTTAAGATGTGGAGGGACTATTACATTGAATCAGATGATTATATTTTCGTATTTACCGGGGGGAATTGATTTATCTGCTTGCTTTTTCAATGGTTCTAACCTAAGCAAATGCTCCCTTTACGGGCACTTTTAATTCAAAGTGAAATTTAAATAACTTTATTCAGACTGCAACATATCAACATATTTACATATATTTGCGTGACAAATAAATGAATCATGGAATTTAATGAACTGACACCTGAAAATCTTGAACGTGCAGCCAGCATGCTTAAGGCAATTGCTCATCCTATAAGGATTTCAATTGTCGGGTGTCTTGAAGATGGTAAAAGAAGAACCGTTACAGAAATTCATAAACATCTGAGACTGGAGCAGTCGACCACCTCGCATCATCTTGGAATACTTAAAGATCGTGACGTTCTCAGTTCAAAGAGAGAGGGGAAAAACACCTGGTATTTCCTTAAACATGAGAACCTGAAAACAGTATTGAACTGTGTAAGCAACTGTTGTGAAAAATGACTCTGCATATATCACTTAAAATCATATCAGGACAGCTCCCTGAACATTCTCTTCTGGAAAAGTAATATTGACAACACTCCGCAAGTAATTGCCGAATCTGCAATATTGAATACAGGTCTGAAGAAAACAAGCGATTCCCCAGAATTTATTGGCGACCACGAGGGCCATTGCGTATCAATTATCGGGAAATAGAACATATCAACAACACGACCGTGAAGAAAAGAGGAATAACCGCCTCCGGGGGGAAATAATATTGCAGGTTGAGAATAGCTTTCGCTGAAAATCATGCCATAAAATGCACTGTCGATAATATTACCGATTGCTCCTGCCATAATAGCACTGACAGCCAGGATCAATCCGGTATATGCTTTCCTGTTAATGATGGAATTAAGAAACCAGCCTATTCCGAAAATGGCGATAATTCTGAATATGCTGAGGATAAATTTCCCGGGCCTTCCACCCATCTCCATGCCAAAAGCCATCCCATTGTTCTCAATGAAGTGAATCAGGCCCCAATCACCAAATAAATGTATCTCCTGGCCGATCACCAGGTGTGTTTTGATCCATATTTTAAGAATCTGATCGGCTATAAGTATGCAAATAATCAGCAATATGGCGCTCTTACGTGGAGACATAGATTCTGTTTTTAATTCAGTGGCGCAAAATAGTAAAAAAACCAAAGATCCCTCTGTTTATGTACTAAGAAATAAGTCAGGTACAGTTTCTTTTTGTAATTTTCATTCAAAAATTATTCATTTCTACTATGAAAAACAGGACAGCATTGGTATTCGGAGGGACAGGCCTTATTGGGAGGCATGTTATTAATGATCTCCTTAAATCAGATGATTATGAGGTTATTAAGATCTTTACAAGAAGGGAGACCAGTTATCCGGAAACATCAAAAATACAGGTGTATGTTGTAGATTTTGATAATCCCGAAAGCTTTTCAGGTCAACTCACCGGAGACGATCTCTTTATTTGTCTGGGGACAACAATTAAGAAAGCAGGATCTGTAAGCAAAATGGAACAGATTGACAGGGACCTGCCGGTAACCCTTGCAAGATCAGCCAGAGGTAATAAGGTTAAACGTATAGCAGTAGACTCATCCACAGGAGCTAACAGGAACTCATCCAACTATTATCTGCGCATTAAAGGTGAAATGGAACAAGGGATAATGAATCTGGACTTTGAGACAACAGCTATTGTCAGGCCCTCTTTATTACTGGGAGACAGAGGAGAGAGAAGGCCCGGAGAACAAGCCGCTAAAGCTGTTATGAAACTATTGGGGACATTCCTGGCCGGAAGATTAAAAAAATACAGGGGAATTGAAGGCAGTGATGTTGCCAAAGCCATGATAAGCATCCTTAAAATGGGACAGGGCAAGGAGATATTTGAATCAGACAGACTTCAGAAGATAGCAGATCAGAGACAAGTTGTATTAACTCTGTTTGCATCCCAGCACTGCCATACTCCATTGAGGTAGTCGGAGCTTTTAATCCTGCCTTCTCTCGTAGATGTATTCCATTCAATATTGACATCTGAGAACCGGCCCAGAGAGGTATTGTAATAGTGAACATTAAAATTGGCATTCAATGAACTGCTGGTTAAACCGTATTCAATATAGGCACCATTGGATGAACCGCTTTTCAGATATGTGTATTTGATGCTCCCAATTGTGGTTCCTGATTTGGTCCAGTCAATCTGAAGAATGGGATTCTGTATCGTGCTGCTCTCAGATAATAACCATTGTCCTCCGGTTCCGTCAACTTTTGAAGTTCCTTCGAACCATTTGAATTCTGCCGAGTTATCTGCTGAAATATACATTTCCCACTTTACATCAGAAGCTTTTATCTCTCCCGTAAGCCTTGCTTTGTAAATAACTCCTGCAGCATTAACATTATAGCTCCATTGCCATTTTTTATCTGAGAGGTAAACCGGGTCCTGATCAACAGCCACTTTAAATGAAGCAACCGGTATTGCAAGTGTAACTACAATTATTGTTCTCCATGTACCTGCAATAAAAGCCGCAGTTTCCCAGTTAAGGTTTTCTGTCCCCTTGCTGTCAAAACCATTTTCTGCTGATTTGGATGAACTGATAAAGTTGCTGAAATCGATCAGCATTGATTCGGCCGGCGGAAGAGCCGGAGGATCTCCCTTGTCTTTTTTGCAGCCACCTGAAAAACCTGCAATCAGAACGATTAACAGAGTCAGATACACTAGTTTTTTCATGATAATGTCTATTTAATATAAAATGAATATGATCTTATATAGTTTACAGTATATGTTTTTTACAAAGATATAAAAGACAGAACATATTAATTGTATAATAGTTAGTTATTTATTGTTATGGTTTTGATTTATCCTGCCATGTTGATAAATATCATATCTGGTTATAGTTCTGGCCCCAAAATTTTTACATAATTTTTTATAGTAATAAATTTGTCAGGCAGACTGGCTGGTTATAAACTGCTTTAATTATCTTTATAGAAAGATTATTTTATTGTAATAATTATCATTTTGATGATATTTACAAAGCTCTTTTTCTATTTTTGAAATTGATTGCTTTAAGATGAAATTGGTGGCTTAATACAGGTGATTTAGTTAAAACATTTAATAATCCGCTATTCATGAACGATTCTGTTCTCTCAAATAATATCAGGTTTTTACTGCTTATAATTCTCCTGATATGTATCACTACCCCTGTACACTCAAATTTTATCCAGGCAGATGATTCTCTTCTCAATAAACAAAGAGCCTTTAAGGCTGAAGAACTTACAAAGGGGGAAAGACTTTTCTATGGTTTGGTTTACAGGGATCAAAAAGCAGTGAGCTGTGCCTCCTGCCACAATACTTCCTTTTCCGACGAACTGAACTGGAATCCGGATGCAATAGAAATCTCCAGGAAATACACTAACAAAAGTGCGGATGATTTAAGCAAAGTATTACTCAGGCCTGCAGTTGAAAAAATGGCAGAGGTGCACAATGGCTATCAGTTTACTCCAGAAGATATCGTGCTCATCAAAGCCTATATGGATAAACTTGCTGTTATCGGGCTAAAGCAAAGCAAACCAGTTATAACCAATCTTTTTTTATTCATCCTGGCGTCGATTCTGTTTCTCTTTTCAATAACAGATCTGATTATACTTAAAAAAATAAAAAGACAGTGGATTCATTTCATAATACTTTTTGCCACTGCTGTTTTTATAACGAACTCATTTGTGACTGAAGGCCTTGAAGTTGGATATTCTCCCGAATATGAACCGGACCAGCCTGTTAAATTCTCACACGAGGTTCATGCCGGTCAAAACGGAACTGACTGCATATATTGCCACAGTTTTGCGCACTACAGCAAATCCGCAGGATTTCCTCCGGAAAACGTTTGTATGAACTGCCATCTTTTAGTTCGGAACGGGAGTCGTTCCGGTGCGTTCGAGATAGCAAAAGTAATTAATTACTATGAGGAGATGAAGCCAATCGAATGGATTAAAGTATATAATCTCCCGGATCACGTATTTTTCAGTCATGCACAGCATGTTGAAGCAGGAGGATTAAAATGCCAGGAATGCCATGGAGCTGTTGAAGAAATGGACAGGATCAGATTGAATCAGAGTTTGACTATGGGATGGTGCATTGATTGCCACAGGACAAAGGTTGTTAACTTTCAAAACAACAGGTTTTATTCTGATTATAAGAATATGGCTGAAAGGATAAGAAACGGAGAGACCGACAGTGTTACGGTTGAGAGATTAGGTGGTACAGAATGTATGAAATGTCATTATTAAGAGCTGATTTTTGAAATAAGTACTTTGTTATGAAGAAATACTGGAAAAGTGTCGAAGAGTTTCATGGCATTACTGTTGGAGATAACGGGATAAGTGAGGAGAAGCATAAGGAAGAGTTTCTGGAATTATTTGAAAACGGCCTTCTGAGGAAAACCTCCTCCAGACGTGATTTTTTTAAGATTTTCGGATTTAGTCTTTCCTCTGCAGCACTTGCAGCCAGTTGCAAAAGACCGGTTCAGAATGCTATTCCTTATGTAAATCATCCTCCTGAAATTACCCCCGGGAAATCATTGTACTACGCAACAAGTTTTTTTGACGGTCACGAATATTCGGGTATTCTTGTAAAAACACGCGATGGGCGGCCTGTAAAAATAGAAGGCAATGCCCTTTCCTCCTTCAATAATGAAGGCACCTCAGCCAGGGTACAGGCATCAGTTTTAAGCCTTTATGATGACGCCCGACTGAAGTTACCAACAGTTGATAATCTTCCCGTAAATTGGGATACTCTGGACGAACAGGTTATTAAAGATCTTTCCGGAATAAATTCAGAGGATGGTGAAATTGTTCTGCTTACCTCTACAATTAATTCACCCTCAACAATTAAACTGATAAACGAATTCGGCACCCGGTTTAAGAAATTCAGGTGGGTACAATATGATACGGTATCATACTCTGCAATTCTTGAGGCTAATTTAATCTGCTTCGGGAAGGCAGCAATTCCGGATTATCATTTCCAGAATGCCGGTTATGTGGTTTCTGTAAATGCAGACTTTCTTGGAACATGGGTATCTCCGGTTCATTTTATCCCTAAATATACTTCGAGGAGAAAACCTGATAGTCCAGGGCAGGAGATGCTCCGTCACATTCACTTTGAATCGGGAATGAGCCTTACAGGCAGTAATGCTGACAAAAGAATTAAAATAAGACCTTCAGAAGAAAAACAACTTCTGACAGAGTTGTATAACAGGATTGCTGCCAGACAGAGCGGTAAAGAATTTCAGGGTTCTGCCGGCAGGTATGATGTCTCTGAAATTACGGAAAGCCTTATTTCATCAAAAGGCAAATCAATTGTATTGTCCGGAACCAATAATGTTGAAATTCAGCTCCTTATAAATGGAATAAATTCTCTGTTGGGCAATTATGCAGATTGCATCGACCTTAACAGAAACCTTAACATAGCCTCAGGAATCGACAGCAGGGTTGAAGAATTGGTAAATGATCTTAATGAAGGCAAGGTAAAGGCTCTGCTTATGTACAATGTCAATCCGGTATATGATTATCCCGGTTCAGGAAACTTTCTGGCAGGGTTGAAAAATACTGTTGTCACAGTAAATATGGCTTGTTCTCTTAACGAAACAGTCGGAAAAGCAAAGTATGAATCTCCTGTTCATCACTATCTGGAATCGTGGAATGATGCTGAGATCATTCCCGGCCAGCTTAGTCTGGCCCAGCCATGTATTAATCCGCTTTTCGATACCCGTTCATTTCAGGAGTCGTTATTAAAATGGTCCGGTAATTCGTTATCCTGGCACGACTACCTGATGGCAAACTGGGAAAAAGAATTTTTTCAAAAATCAGATCTGCCTGATTTCAGAAAATTCTGGGAAGTTTGCCTTGGGAATGGAGTTTTCAGTTACAATATCTCCGACAGTAAACCTGTTTCGTTTAATAAAGAAGTGCTTTCCGCCAGCATAAATTCAAAAGTTAGTGTAGGTACATACGGATTTGAAGTTATTCTTTATGAAAGCGTTGCCCTTGGAACCGGCCTGTATGCAAATAATCCCTGGTTAATGGAACTGCCGGATCCTGTTTCCCGCCACTGCTGGGATAATGTTGCCGCTGTTTCACCCGCTGATGCAGAGAAACTGGGAATAATCACAGGGCATTTAATTAAAATCGGAGAGAATCTGGTTATTCCGGCATTTATTCAGCCGGGTCAGGCTGAAGGAACTGTCTCAATTGCCCTGGGTTACGGTCATACAAATTCCGGACCTGTTGGAGATAATATCGGAGTAAACGTCTATCCTTTTGTCGGATTAATTGGTGGAACAAGGGTTTACGGATTTACCACAGGTAAACTTGAAAATACCCTGAAGCAAAGCCAGTTAGCTCTGACACAAGTTCATCATTCTATGGAAGGAAGGCCTATTGTAAGAGAAACGGTTCTGAGCAGATACAGAAGCAATCCTTCATCCGGGAATGAACTTCATGAAGAGTATGAGTTAAAACACCGGACACTTTATCCGGAAGTAAACTATGATGGCTTTCATTGGGGCCTGGCTATTGATCTTAATTCATGCGTCGGATGTAATTCCTGCGTTATCGCATGCCAGGCTGAAAATAATATTCCTGTTGTAGGAAAAGCAGAGGTAAGAAACAGAAGAATAATGCACTGGATTAAAATAGACAGGTATTATTCAGAGACTCCTGATAATCCGAAGGTTTACTTCCAGCCTCTTACTTGTCAGCATTGCGATAATGCCCCCTGTGAAAATGTTTGCCCTGTTTCAGCTACTAACCACAGCAGTGAAGGACTTAACCAGATGACATACAATCGTTGTATCGGCACCAAATACTGCATTAATAACTGCCCTTATAAGGTAAGAAGATTTAACTGGTTCAGGTATACCAACAATAAAGCATTTGATTTTAATACGGTTTCAGATTTAGGAAAGATGGTTTTAAATCCTGATGTGACTGTCAGAGAACGCGGTGTGGTTGAGAAGTGTTCATTCTGTGTTCAGAGGATACAGGAGAAAAAATTGCTGGCCAAACTGGAAAACAGGACTTTAAAGGATAATGAAATTAAAACTGCATGTATGCAGGCATGCCCGTCAGGAGCAATTGTATTCGGGAATCTGAAAGACAGGAACAGTGAAGTGTCGAAGTTATTCCAAAATCCAAGAAATTATCATTTACTGGAAGAATTGCATACACTTCCATCAGTCGGATACCTGACAAAAGTATGGAATGATGAAGAGAAAAAATCATAAAATATCTAAGCTTACCGATGTATAACAAGAATATCAGAGGACCGCTTGTTGAAGGAAATAAGACATTAAGTCAGATTTCAAAAGAGATACTAAATCCTATGGAAACCACACCCGGGTTATGGTGGTATATCGCTTTTGGAATATCATTAATTGCAGCTCTGTTTGGTTTTTATGCTATTTACATTACAGTTTCACAAGGAATCGGGACATGGGGTGTAAATAATTCTGTTGGCTGGGGCTGGGAAATTGTCAATTTTGTCTGGTGGATAGGTATAGGACATGCAGGAACGGCATTTTCCATATTCCTGCTCATTCTGAGGCAGAAGTGGAGAACATCAATTAACAGGGCAGCCGAAGCCATGACTGTTATCGCTGTAATGTGTGCAGCACTTTTCCCTGCCCTTCATATGGGGCGCGTCTGGCTGGCATTCTATATTTTCCCCTACCCGAATACACGCGGTCCGCTTTGGGTGAATTTCAACTCTCCTCTGTTTTGGGATTTTATCGCCATAACAGCTTATCTTCTGATTTCATTCTCATTCTGGTACCTTGGTATGTTGCCCGATTTTGCAACTATCCGTGACAGAACAACATCAAAAATAAAAAAAGCTATTTATGGGTTCTTTGGAATGGGATGGACCGGTTCCAGCCATCATTGGATCAGGTTTGAATCCCTTAGTTTTATCCTGGGAGGTATTGCGGCTGTGCTTGTGGTGTCTGTTCACTCAATTGTATCTACTGACTTTGCTGTAGGTATTATACCCGGCTGGCATGCAACCCTCTTTCCTCCTTACTTTGTGGTAGGAGCTATTTTTTCAGGATTTGCAATGGTTATGACGCTTATGGTTTTTGTAAGAAAGATGTATAGCCTGACGGACTATATTACAGATAACCATATGGATGCAATTGCCAGGATACTTGTTTTCATTTCACTTATAATGGGAACAGCTTACTCAACTGAAGTTTTTGTTGCATGGTACTCGGGCAATGAATATGAGATGTTTACTTTTTTCCGTAACAGAATAACAGGAGATTATACCGTCCAGTTCTGGGGAATGATAATTTGTAATGCCTTAATACCCCAGCTTTTCTGGTTTAAGAAAATAAGAAGGAGCTGGATAGGGTTGCTTATTATCTCTCTTATTATTAACCTCGGAATGTGGTATGAAAGATTTAATATTGTTGTAACCTCATTGAGTAAAGATTATTTGCCATCCAACTGGGTTTCCTATAATCCTACCTATATTGAGATAGGTGTTTATGCAGGAACGCTGGGATTATTTTTAGCGGGAATATTACTGTTCTTCCGTTATATTCCGATAATGGCTATCAGCGAAGTAAAGAGTGTGGTTAATATTGGTACCAAAGTAGAGGATTAACAAAGTTCAGATATGAGCAGAGCTTTTAAAATAGGAGTTTTTAATGAGGAGGAAAAGTTTATTTCCTCAATTAAGTCGCTGCAGGAAAAAGAATTCATCATATATGATGTTTTTACTCCTTATCCTATTCATGAAGTGTTCCATTTACTCAGGCGGAAATCACGACTTCCTACTGCGGCTTATTTCTTCGGTTTATTTGCGATTATTACAGTACTAGCATTTTTATATTACACTTCAGTGCTTGACTGGCCAATTGATTACGGAGGAAAGCCGTTTAACTCCTTCCCGTCCTTTATTGTTGTTACGATAGTACTTACAATTTTTACAGTTACCATTGCAAGTCTGGCCGCATTTTCTGCCCGGTCTAAACTTTATCCCGGTAAGGAGAATACAATTTTTGACCACAGGTCAACAGATGATAAGTTTATAATAGTCGTGAATACGGATTCCCTAAATAATTCACAATTGGGGCAATTGGTAAGCCTGATGCAGGAAGAGGGAGCTGTTGAAGTACTTGATAAAGAGTTTGAAACTATTAATGCATGAAAAATATATTTATGCCGGAAAAGATATGCAGATCAGTGTCGCTGATCCTGCTTGTATTTCTTTTTAGCAGTTGCGACAGAAACAGAAATAAGCCAGGCTGGGACTATTTCCCGGATATGTTTTATTCTACTGCATATGAAACCTATACGAAAAATCCGAACTTTAAAGACGGGATGACTATGAGAGTACCTGCAGAGGGAACTGTTCCCCGTGGTATTACTCCGTTTAATTATACAATTGATGAGGAGTCCAGAATCCTTGCCGGTATTGAACTTATTAATCCGGAATCTCCGACTGCTGAGGTTCTGGCAAGAGGAAAAACTGTATATACGATATTTTGTGCCGGCTGTCATGGTGACACCGGAGCAGGAGACGGCATTCTTCCTGGCAGTGGTTTATACCCTTTACAACCCCGCCTGCTAATCGGTAAGGATGCAGACAAACTAAAGGATGGAGAAATCTTTCATAGTATAACACTTGGATTTGGTTCGATGGGGGCACATGGATCCCAGATAAGAACAGAAGAGAGGTGGAAATTAATTCATTACATACGGCAACTTCAGGCTGAACAACGCGTGACAGAAAGTTCCGAAAATTCAGCGGAAAACAAGTAATTGATCCCGGTTTTAACTCAATAATTTGTCAATTATAAAAAAAAAAGTAATGAAGGAACAATTAACCGTATCGACACCCTTCAGAATAATAACCTTAGCATTGATCCTCGTTGGTATATTTACGTTTATTGCCGGACTTTTTTCTGATCCTCAGAGAACCTGGGCCAATTACCTGATTGTAAATTATTACTTTTTATCTCTTGCAATGGGTGGCGCTTTCTTTTTTGTACTGCAGAGTATCTCGCAGTCGGGATGGTCTTCCGCTTTTAAACGCGTTCCCGAAGCTATGATGGCCTATATTCCTTTTGCCGCAGTTTTTTTCCTGATATTGTATTTTGGATTGCATGACCTTTATCACTGGTCTCACTCAGAAGCCGTTGCAGGCGATCACGTTTTGGAACACAAATCGGCATTCCTTAATATTCCATTCTTCATGATAAGGATGATTATATGTTTTGCATTATGGATCTTATTTGCCAGGATATTAAGAAGACTATCTCTTCATGAGGATGTTGCTGACAATGATAATGTTATGGTCTTGTTCAATAAAAGCGAACTATTCTCGAAAATATTTATTTTCATTTTTGCAATTACTTTTTCCTTTACAACTTTTGACTGGATAATGTCAATTGATGCGCACTGGTACAGTACAATATTTGCACTTAAAAATATGGTGGCTGCATTTTTGCACGGGGTATCGGTTTTAACATTTATAGTTTTTATTCTCTACAGGAAAGGATATTTCCCATTTCTTAACAAGTACCATCTGCACGACTTTTCCAGATATGTTTTCATACTTTCCATTGTATGGGGATATTTCTGGTTTGCACAGTTCATGATAATCTGGTATGGAAATATTCCTGAAGAAACCATCTATTATTATGTACGCTGGCAGGAGGGCTGGAAGGTTCTTTTCTTTCTTGAGATCGGACTGAACTGGGCAATTCCGTTCCTGGTACTGCTTCCTGTAAAATCCGGCAGGAACATGACGGTTATCACTGTTGTCATTCTGTTCCTTATCATCGGGCAATACATAGATCTTTTTGTTCAGGTGATTCCCGGTACAACCGGATTACTGAGGTTCGGGTGGATCGAAGCAGGACTGATACTTGGATATACAGGATTATTTGCTTTAGTAGTGGTAACAGCGCTTAGCAAAGCCAGATTAATACCGTCCGGCCATCCATATCTGGAAGAGAGCCTGAATCACCGGTTTTAGCTGTGGGGCTGTTGAAAAAGTGGAAATCCATTAACCGCAAAGGTCGCTAAGTCCCTATAGCTATCGGGATTACGCTAAGAACGCAAAGAGCTGAAATATATTGTTTTAACTTTGTGTGCTTTGCACCTACTTTGTGTCCTTCGCGGTTAAAAAGGTCTTTTTCAACACCCTCAATAGGCATCATCCCTGTTACCGGTTAATCAAACTATAATCCTGTCAGTGATCAACAAGACCAGAACCAGCAGAAAATAAGAATCAAGAAATATGGAATATTGTCTTAAGTTGTTATTTTCCGCGGAGTTTTTTATAAGTTTTGAGAATTGCCAGACGAGAAATAACGAGGCAATAAGGAGAATTCCAACAATTAATCCGGTTTGAATTATTTCAAAATAGCAAAGGAACAAGGCTGCAAATACGGTAGTTACCACCCAGGTAAAAGTTAGTCTTCTGATCTGGCTTCTGCTCAGAATATTTGTGAGGCTGGGCATACCGGCTTTTGCATACTCATCTCCATATTTCAGTATCAGAAGCCAGAAGTGAGGAATCTGACCGGTGAAGAAAAGGAATTCAAGAAATATTATAGGCTTATCCCAAACCCCTCCTCCTGCTGCCACCCATCCTATAAGGGGAGGCAATGCCCCTGTAAGGGCACCAGGAACCACTGCAAAGGCAGTAAATCTTTTAGCATAGGTGTATATACAATTATACCAGAAGATTGTAATCAGACCTATTAGAGCAGCTTTTAGATTACCTGCCGAGTATACAAGTAATGTGCCTGCAAAAAGAACACAGAAAAAGTAAAAAAGCGCATGTTTTGTTTTAATCATCCCGGATGGAAGAGGACGATTTTGTGTTCTTTTCATTTTACTGTCAAGATCACTTTCCTGGATCTGGTTAAGAACAGAAGCAGAAATGCCCAGGAAAAGAATACCGGTACTTACAAGTATTATATTAACCGAAATATCAGGATCAAAAATAAAATAACCGGTAAAGCCTGTAAGGCTTACCGGAAACATTATCTTTAGTTTGCTCAGTTCAAGGTAGCTCTTAATTCTATAAAGCAATCCGTTACTGTTCATTAAGGGATTTCAGGTATTCAATAATCTTCTCAATTTCTTCCTCGCTTACGATACCTGTATAACTCTGCATCAATCCTTTCGGATAGCCCTTTGTGATCTCGGAATTCGGATCATATATGGCTTTCTTTATATATTCTTCATCCACCATAACAGGGACTTCTTTTCCATCGCGTATTACGATCTGTTGTTCACCAAACAGATTTAAGTAGCTGGGACCTATTAGTTTTGATCCATCCGAAGTATGACAGGCATTGCAGCCTCTGGCTTTCAGAATAGCGAATCCTTCTGAACCGGGAGCCGATCCTTCAGCAACAGTTGTTACAGCGGTGGTATCGGTATACCAGGCTAAATAATCTTCCTCTGAAAGAACTTTAACTGTTGATGACATATAGGAGTGCTGCAGTCCGCAATATTCTGCACAATAAAGATCATATTGGCCTTCCCTCTGAGGCAGAAACCACATCATTGTTTCTCTTCCCGGCACCATATCAGATTTTATTCTGAATTCGGGTATAAAAAGACTGTGTATTACATCTAATGCAACAAGATTTATTTTTACTGGCTTATTTACAGGAACAACCAGATCCTGACTTGTCTTCCCGTTTTCATACGCGAATGAAAAACTCCACATCCTTGCAACACTTGTAACAACCATCGCATCATCAGGAGCCTTTGTCATGGGTTTCCAGCCGCTCCATCCAAAATAAAACATAAGTAGTGCAAGAAGAGTCGGTACAACTGTCCACAGTATTTCTAACCGGAGATCGCCGTCAATCTGAACTGCCCTGGCATTCTTCTTCCGGTTATATTTAAATACAAAATAGAGCATCAATACTGTAAGTCCTATCATGAACAGCAGCGATACTGCAACTATGAAGTAGAATGCAAGGTTAAATGATGATACGTAATTCGAAGCGTCAATACCTGGTGTTGGTTGCATACTTATTATCTATAAAGGTAGTCCAGAAGTGTAATAAAAATCACCACGCCGATAAGCAAAATAACAGCTATTACCATAATGGTAAACATCCTGTTCTCAAATTTGAGATGCATAAAAATCCTCAGCACAAATGTTGATTTCACTGCCGCAATTAAAAGGGCGATAAAAACAGTAAGGGTACCCAGATGAATTTTTGTTACGGTAACAGAAATAAGGGTCAGGACTATTAATCCTGCCAGCACGTACAGAAATGTCCGATAGGGTATTATATGATCTTTTTCGTGCTCCATATTTTCAATAAGTTTATGTAATCAGATAAAACAAAGGAAAGAGAAATATCCAGATAAGGTCAACGAGATGCCAGTACAATCCGCTGTTCTCCAGCAATACATAATTATCAGAGACTATTCTGTCCTTAATGATCAATCTTGCTATAAATCCGATAAATACCAATCCGATTATTATGTGCAGCGCATGAAGTCCGGTCATGAAATAATACAGTCCGTAAAAAAGGACATCCCCCTGGCCGCGTGAAGCAAGAACCGGTGAGCCCGGATAAATATTCTCTTTAATATGATGACCCCATTCAAAGTATTTATTTCCAAGAAACACCAATCCAAGCAGGATAGTAAAACCCAGGAGTAAAAGAGAAAGTTTCTTATTATTTTTCCGGATGGCAGTGACCGACATCGCGATAGTAGCACTACTGATCAGAAGAATAATTGTATTAATGGTCCCGACAGGGACGCTTAATTCCTGGGCTGCAAGGTGAAAAGCGTCAGCATTGATATAACGATATACAGAATAAACCACGAAAAGACCTCCAAACAGGAGCATTTCAGTGAACAGGAACAGCCACATTCCTGTTTTGGATGCCAGATCGTCCCGGTGTTCTTCCATCTTTAAACTCATTTATAACTATATGGTCCTTTAGTGATTATCGGGGTTTCAATAAAATTTTCGACGGGTGGGGGTGATGGAATGGTCCATTCAAGTGTACTTCCTCCCCATGGGTCTGCCGGAGCTTTTACTCCTCTTTTCAGAGAGACAAACAAATTCGTTATTATTATCGAAAGCCCGGAGTAAAGAATCCACGATCCCATTGTTGAGATAATATTTCCGGTATGAAAGACCTCATCATAGTCGAAATACCTTCTTGGCATTCCTGCCACTCCAAGAAAAAACATTGGCATGTACAGGGTTATAAAACCAATAAAGAATACCGTTAAACCGATGTTGGCCCAGAGAGCATCATACATTTTTCCGGTAATTTTCGGGAACCAGTAATGAGCGGCTCCAAAAAAGGCAAAGCCAGTTCCGCCGAAAACAATAAAATGAAAATGAGCAACAACAAAATGTGTGTCATGTAAATGAACGTCTGCTGCCAGCGAACCAATAATAAGTCCTGAAAATCCGCCGATCATGAAGACAAAGATAAAAGCCATCGCCCAGAAAAACGGAGTCTGCAGATATATAGATGCTTTATACAATGTAGATATCCAGTTAAATACTTTTATTGCGCTTGGGATAGCAACAAGAAAGGTCAGAAGGGAAAAGATATAAAGAGCCTTTCCGCTCATGTTAGCTGTGAACATGTGATGGCCCCATACGAAATAACCCACAAAGGCAATTAATAAGCTTGAGGCAACCATGAATTTATACCCGAAGATAATTTTCCGGGCAAATGTCGGAATTATCTCTGAAATTGCCCCCATGGCCGGCAGGATCATAATATAAACGGCCGGGTGGCTGTATGTCCAGAACAAATGTTGATACAATACGGGATCTCCTCCAAGGGTAGGATCGAAAAATCCTATATTGAACAATCTTTCCGCAACTATCATCAGCAAAGTAATCCCAACTATAGGTGTAGCCAGTAATTGTATCCATGCAGTTGCGTAAAGGGTCCATGGAAACAATGGCATTCTTAACCATGTCATTCCGGGTGCGCGCATCCGGTGAATTGTAACGAGAAAGTTCAAACCTGTCAGGATTGATGAAAAACCGAGAAGAAAGGCGCCAAATACTGCCGGTAACATATTTCCGGCAGTTCTGAAGCTGTACGGTGCATAAAATGTCCACCCCGTATCCGGAGCCTGATCTCCGGTAAACTGAGATATTACTACCATTAAGACACCGGCAACATACAGATACCAGCTCAAAAGGTTTAGTTTTGGAAAAGCCACGTCTTTTGCTCCTATCTGGAGGGGCAGCATAAAGTTACCAAATACGGCAGGTAAACCGGGAATGACTACCGCAAAGATCATTATAATACCATGGAGAGTAAAAAAAGCATTGTATGCTTTTGCATCCATAATTGTCTTCCCCGGAGCAATAAGTTCAAATTTCATTAATAAACCAATGGTTGCTCCAATGACAAATAATGAAAGAATTGAAAAGAGATATAATAGCCCTATCCTTTTATGATCAGTGGAAAAAATCCAGGAATAGATGCCTTTATATTTTCCCTTAAATTCCAGGTAATTGGGTTCCTGCATACCTTCGTGAGCACTCATGTTTTATGGTTCCTTTTTATTGTTTTTTCGTGTCAGCGCAAGAAATAAGAATATTACAATTACCATGAAACTTATAACAATTGCTGAAACTCTGGTTACATTAAAAACAAATTTATTCCCTTTATCATCATAGGAATAACAGACCGCAAGAAGCCGGTTGATGCTGGGACCGATTTTGCCATCAGCTGCTTCAACCATAGTAATCTTTATTTCAAACGGAAGAAATTCAATACCACGTAAATATCTGGTAATTTTTCCATCGGATGCAAGAGCAATAAGTCCGGTAGGATGTACAAACTCATTGTTAACTCTTTTGTAATTAAATCCAACGGATTGAGTCAGCCTGGCAATATTGCTACTGTCGGAAACAAAGAATTGCCACGACCCTGCTGAGTCCTTCTTCTTCATTGCACTGATATAATTGGCTTTTTTCTGAATTCCCAGATCAATACTTTCAGTATAATCAAAACTGATAGTAAGAACATCATAATCTTTACCTAACTGAAGATCAACTTCATCAATGAATTTTGATATTCCCCACATCAGGGGACTGCAGGTTCCCGGACAACGATAATATACCAGATTCAGAATAGTGGGTTTATTTATTACGTCTTGTAAAAGAACTGTATCCCCATTTTCATTTACAAGCTTTATATCGAGAGCTGCTATCTCTCCCTGCTTTTCATCGAAGCCTACCTGCATCTGCTGATCATACAGGGAACCCTGGGAAAACAAACTTATGCTGATAAGCCAGATTGATAATGTAAGAAACAGTTTAAGTTTACTCATTTTAAAACAATGAAAGGTTTTTCCGCATAAATATATAAAATATTTTATCTAATAACTTATAAACTCAACAGTTCCGGCCTCTGATATTAAAATTTAATCAGCCATGTTTTGGCTCTTCATCTTCAGAATATATACCGGCAATTATTAATGAACCTCCCATAAGGGAAATATCTTTTAAAAGAGCAATTATTGAAGAAGTCCTGTCGGCATCGATAAAGAGGTGCGGTATGTGAATTGTGACTATAAACATGAAGAGCAGTACCGCAAGTAAAATGGTTGAGAACTTAACGAATTTTTTAATAATGATACTTATGCTGGCAGCAATAAGCATTATGCCTGTTAATATTATGGTGTATGCTCCAAGCGGTATGAAAGAAGTCAGCATACCGAGGTAATAGTCCATCATAAGGAAATGGTTTATCCCGAAAAGTGCAAAGGGAATTGCAAAAAGGACTCTTCCGATAGTTGTTATCTTTTTCATGTTTCAGGATAATTATACACTATTTCTGAATGAATATTCTTTGAAACCAGGTCTGACATAGTTTTATTCCGAAGGTTCTTAAGGCTGAATATTACTTAATTTTATCACTTTATAACCCGATCCTGTAATTGCATCTTTGATTTTCAGTGTGTCAACAGTTCCGGGAAAGTATTCGATAACTGCCCTGCCGTCAGTAAAAGTTGCCTTTATTGATTTAATCCCCTCAAGTTTTCCTACATTCCTCTGTATTGTCTGTTCACAGCCGGTACATGTCATTCCCTCAATATTAACTTCAATCAGCGATGCCTCTCCCGGTTCTTTTGATTTCTCCTGCTTGTTACCGCTGCATGATATGGCGAACAGAAAGCCCAGACAAATGGAAAATACAATAATTGGTCTATACTTTTTCATGGTCAGATTTGTTTAGGTAGAAAGGTAAATAATATACCAGATAAAAGTATGAAATATTTCGTTACTCATATAATTTGTGTCAAAAAGCATTATGGAATATGCTTTTCTATAATCTCCCATGAACAAAACAGTTTTACTTTTGTTTAGAATAAAAAAACAATAATGAAACAAAGAAACTATTTAAAGACATTAATGCTGGCATCAATAGCTTTATTATCAAGTGTTATGGTAAATGCCGGCAATCCTGAAATGAGTACTGCTGCAGGCGCTGAAGGAGTTGTTCCTGCTGAATTTCCGGCTCTTCCCTATGGGTATGATGCACTTGAGCCTTATATTGATGCCCGTACAATGGAAATCCACTACGACAGGCACCACAGGGCATATTACACAAATTTTGTAAATGCCATAAAAGGGACAGCAATTGAAAAGGCAACTGTAAAAGAGATCTTTGGATCGATCTCAAAACAGAGTGACGCCGTAAGGAACAACGGAGGCGGTTATTACAACCATGTTTTCTTCTGGAACAATATGGGAAAAGGATCAACAACTCCATCCAAAGAGTTGTCAGATGCCATAAATAAAACTTTCGGGTCCTTTGATAAATTCAAAGAGACTTTCAGCACATCGGCAAAAACCAGATTCGGAAGCGGATGGGCTTGGTTATATGTTACTTCTGACAAAAAACTGGCAGTAGGAAGTACCGCTAATCAGGATAATCCGCTTATGGATGTTTCTCCGGTAAAAGGCACACCACTGCTCGCACTCGATGTCTGGGAGCATGCTTATTATCTGAAATATCAGAACAAAAGAGCTGATTATGTTGATGCATTCTGGAATGTTGTGAACTGGGATGAGGTCAACAGGAGATACAAGGAAGCTGTTAAATAACAGAAGAGATGACTCGCGAGTCATCCCTTATTTATCGCGAGTCATCCCTTCTTAATTTATATTTGGCTGCGTATCAGGTGTATAAAAATCTCTTGATCTTTAGTGTAGCCGTTTTCTGAAATGGAGCCGGTGTAAGAACAATTTTATTGATCTTGCTGAATTTGTTAACATGAGAGTTAACATACTCTTTTAATTCATTAAGCAGCTCCTCTTTCTTTTCCTCAAATTTCTCAGACATATCATCTTTTACGTGCTGGTATTTCTTCTCAAGTTCTTCCATATTGATGTGTACCATGGCAACAAGTTTTCCTTTTTGCTGTACAACAAGTGATTCTACTACGAAACGGAAATTATTGATCACCGATTCAATCTCCTCGGGATATATATTCTCACCGCTGGCCCCAACTATCATGTTCTTCAATCTGCCTTTGATATAAAGATTGTTTCTGCTGTCAAGAGTTCCAAGATCCCCGGTTTTAAACCAGCCGTCGGGAGTCAACACCTCGCTTGTCATTCCAGGTTCTTTATAGTATCCCTTCATGATATTAGGACCTTTTGCCCAGATCTCACCCTCGCCGGTTTTTTTGTCAGGATTGTTAATCTTAAGTTCAATTTCCTCTATTGCAGGTCCTGTTGATTCAAATACTGATTTTGAAGGATTTGCCCCGGCCAGAAGAGGAGCTGTTTCCGTTAGTCCGTAACCGATGGCATAGGGAAACTTTGCCTCAATGAGAAATTGTTCGACAGTCCTGTTCAGCTTTGCTCCGCCAATTCCATAAAACTTAAGACTCCCTCCGAATGTAGCATAGAGCTTTTTGCCTGCAGCCTTGTTAAGAAGTTTTCTGAAAAAAGGAATTTTATAAAGAAGCTTTAGAATCAGTTTTTCTCTGAACGCAGGTAAAATCTTATTAAAATATACCTTTTCCATAATGAGCGGTACGGTCAGCATCATTGTTGGCTTTACTTCTGCCATGGCAGGAAGAAGCACCGGCGGAGTCGGAGGTTTCCTGAGATAATAAACACATGAGCTGCCAAGCATAGGCAGAATCAGTCCGAGTGTATTCTCATATGTGTGCGATAAGGGTAGTACGGACAGGAATCTGTCAGTTTCATCAATCCATTGGATGACCATGCCTTTCATGGCATTGAACGTTATATTTTTGTGTGTCAGCATCACCCCTTTTGAACGGCCGGTAGTACCTGATGTATATATAATTGATGCCAGATCATCCTCCTCAACTTCATATTTTTTAGCAGGTTTTACCGAGGGAACAAATTCTGAAGCGCTTTCTCCCTTGATGTATAGCGAAAAATCTTCAATCATCACGATGGTTTTCAGATTTTCAGATTTATAACCCTCAATTCTGTTAAGAAGCGATGAGGAAATAAAAAGTGCTTTGGCTTCCGAATGGTTAAGAATATTGGCTGCTTCAATTGCAGAAAAATCAGTAAGTATAGGAACTGCTATCGCCCCCATGAAGGTGATGGCAAAGTATGTTATTCCCCAGTTGGGCATATTTGAACTGAGTATTGCGACCTTGTCGCCTGGCAGGATGCTGTTCTTTTCCAGAAAAGCCATTAATGCCTGAACGTCGCTGTTGACATCATTATATGTCTTTGGCTGTTCCCCGACAAATGAATATGCATTACAATGACCCGACTTTTGCAATGTTTCATAGAACTTTGCAGGAAAAGTCATTTTTGTGTCATTTGAATTCGCTACCCCCATTTTCCCATTATTTAGCTGTAAATAAACTACAAAGGTACGGAAATCCTTGAAATATTGTTTTATTATGATCATTTTAATGGCAGTTTACCGGAAATCGGCATGAAAACATTGAACCTTTATCATCAGGAATGGTTATTTTTGTAAATCATTTTAAAATCCCCTGTAAATGGCATCTGTTATAAGAGTTACAAAAGAGTTCGGTTTTGAGATGGCTCATGTGCTTTGGAATTACGATGGACCCTGCCGGAATGTTCATGGTCATTCATACAGGCTTTTTGTAACACTTTCAGGAGCTCCTTTTGAAGATCCTGATAACCCGAAAAACGGAATGGTGATTGATTTTACCGATCTTAAAAAGATCGTTAAGGACCAAATTATCAGCGTTTTTGATCATTCAGTGGTTGTGAATAAAAAGTATGATAAGGAGAAGACTGAAATGTTCCTGAAGCTGTTTGGAAACACAGTGCTGGTTGATTACCAGCCAACATGTGAGAATCTTGTGGCGGATTTTGCTGCAAGGATTATTCCATTTCTACCGCAAAGGGTGATACTTCATAACCTGAAATTGTTTGAGACAGCTTCCTCTTATGCTGAATGGTACGCTTCTGATAATAGTTAAACTTTTCGTATGACAGATAATCACCCCAAAAAGCTCTTTCTTCTGGACGCATATGCTCTTATTTTCCGTTCATATTACGCATTTATCAAAAACCCCAGGATTACATCCGGGGGCTTGAACACCTCTGCGGTGTTCGGATTTCTGCTTACCCTGGAAGAGGTTCTTCAAAAACAGAAACCAACCCATATTGCAGTGGTTTTTGATACCCCTACCCCGACTTTCAGGCATGAAATGTTCAGGGAATATAAAGCAAACAGGGATGAAACTCCTGAAGACATAAAAAAGGCAGTCCCTTATATCAAACGTCTTCTGGATGCGTACAGGATACCTGTAATTGACTACCCGGGGTTTGAAGCTGATGATGTTATCGGCACACTTGCCAGAAAGGCTTCCGGCGAAGGTTTTATTACATACATGATGACCCCGGACAAGGATTTTGCGCAACTTGTTTCTGACAATGTTTTTATGTTTAAGCCATCAAGAAGCGGCAATGAGTCAATTAAATGGGGAGTTGGTGAAGTAAAAAGTGAGTTTTCCGTTGAAAGGCCGGAACAGGTTATTGATGTGCTGGCCCTGATGGGCGATACTGCCGATAATATTCCCGGCGCTCCTGGTGTTGGCCCGAAAACTGCAATGAAGCTTATTTCGGAATATGGAAGTATTGAAGAGCTTTTCCGTCATACAGATAAGCTTAAGGGAAAACTAAAGGAAATTATCGAAACCAACAAAGAACAGATAGAGTTCTCCAAGAAGCTGGTTACAATTGAGCAGAATGTGCCTGTTGACCTGAATGAGGAAGCTCTTAAACTTAAGACTCCTGATGCTTCCAGACTTAAGGCACTATTTGATGAGCTTGAGTTCAAAACAGTTGCAGCTAAAATACTTGCTGAAATTGAGAAGCCAGATGAACCGGTTGTATCTCAGCAGGCTGAGGTTCCGCAAAAGGAGTCGCAACAGGGTTCTCTCTTCGGGGATGAGGTAATGGTTCCGGTAAAAGCATTGGCAACTATTGAAAACGTAGAACACTCATACAGGCTTTTACCGGCAAAAGCAGAAATTCAGAATTTTGTCAAAACTGCAATATCTCTTAAAGAGATCTGTTTTGATACTGAAACAACCGGTATAAATCCTCTCGAATCAGAACTGGTAGCTATCGCTTTTTCCTGGAAAAAGGGTACCGGGTATCTGATTCACTTCCCTGAATCACGCGCAGAGACTGAATCCATTCTCGAAATAATCAGACCTGTTCTGGGAAGTGAATCCATAATCAAAATAGGGCAGAACCTTAAGTTCGACATACAGGTTCTGGCAAATTATGGTATCGAAGTTAAGGGTACATTATTCGACACCATGATAGCCCATTATCTTCTTGAACCTGATATGCGGCATAATATGAACCTTCTGGCAGAAACCTATTTGTCATATTCTCCCGTTCATATAGAATCGCTTATCGGCGAGAAAGGACAAAACCAAAAGAATATGAGGGTTGTGCCTGTTGATAAACTGATTGAATATGCTGTTGAGGATGCAGATGTGACATACCAGTTAAAAAACCTGTTTTATCCCAGGATAAAAGCCGAGGGGCTTGAGGAACTTTCTGCCGGAATTGAAATGCCGCTTATAAGTGTGCTGGCTGATATGGAGAGGAGAGGAGTTAAATTGAATCATGAGGACCTGAAAGCAATTACATCCGGATTAAGGGAGGATATTATCTCGCTTGAAAAAGAAATCTATTCCCTTGCCGGTACAGAATTCAATATTTCATCTCCGAAACAGCTTGGAGATATATTATTTATCAGGCTTAAACTGGATGATAATGCAAGGCTTACAAAGACCCGTCAGTTCATAACCAACGAGGAGATATTGCAGCGATTGGTCCATAAACATCCCATAATTGAAAAAGTGCTGGAATACAGAGGTCTGAGAAAACTTTTGTCAACATATGTGGAAACCCTTCCGCTTCTGGTTAATAAAAACACAGGAAGGATTCACACCTCTTTTAACCAGGCGGTAGCAGCAACAGGAAGACTGAGTTCAAATAACCCCAACCTTCAGAATATTCCTGTCAGGGATGAACGGGGGAGAGAGATCCGTAAAGCCTTTGTTCCGGAAGAGAGGCATATCTTTTTATCTGCCGACTATTCTCAGATAGAACTGAGGCTTATGGCTCATCTTAGCGGCGATCAAAGCATGATTGCCGATTTCCTTTCAGGTAACGATATTCATGCTGCCACCGCAGCAAAGATATTCGGTGTTGAAATAAAAGATGTTACACGCGATATGCGTAGCCGGGCAAAGACAGCTAATTTTGGAATTATCTACGGGATATCCTCATATGGTCTTTCTGAGAGGCTGACAATCGGAAGAAAGGAGGCAAAGGAGCTGATTGACGGTTATTTCGCTTCTTATCCCGGAATAAAGGTTTATATGGATGAAAGCATCAGAAAAGCCAGGGAGAAAGGATATGTTACGACAATGTTCGGACGTAAAAGGTATCTTCCTGATATTCATTCCAGAAACCAGGTAGTACGGGGAAATGCTGAAAGGAATGCGATTAATGCACCAATTCAGGGAAGCGCTGCCGATATAATAAAGATTGCAATGGTAAGAATATTCAGACGGCTTAAGGATGAGAATTATTCTTCAAAGATGATCCTTCAGGTGCATGATGAACTTATTTTTGAAGCAGTTCTGCCTGAGTTGGAACGTTTGAAAGAGATGGTTGTTTTTGAGATGTCAAATTCAGTGAACCTGAATGTTCCTCTGATGGTTGACTGGGGTACAGGAATGAATTGGCTGGAAGCGCATTAATGGCATAAAGGCGCAAGGGCACAAAGGCTCAAAGGCTTTGGATCCTCTGGGAGGGGCTAGGGGTGGGTTTTAATGGAATAATTGAAATTTACTCATATGGAAATCAAAGTATTATTCTTCGGTGTTCTCACGGAGGTAACTGATACCAGCATCAAACACTATTCAGATGCAGATACAATGAGAGACCTCAAAATCAGAATTATTGATGATTTTCCTGAGATTGTGCATTATAATTACAGAATTGCTCTGAACAACGAAATTATTGATGGGGATCCTTCTCTGAAGTCAGGTGATGAAGTGGCTTTTCTTCCACCTTTTGCAGGTGGATGATTGTGATTAAGCTGATTAAAAATGATTTTTTCCTGTTATCAGGATCGATCCTGAAATGCCTTTTATTACTGAATCATATCTCTTTTTGTCATTCAGTATCTCCATAGCCTTCATTACCTGTTCGTCTTTTGTGATAGTCTTGGCAATTGCTCCTGCATCATAGAAGTAACGCCTCGTTATTTCATCTTCAAGGAGATCGGTAATTTCATCCCTGAATGAAGTAAGGTCCTGGTCGATGCTATGGGCAAGGTCTTTTTCAAGTTTTTCGAAAAGCTCTTTATTTTCCTCGAAGTATTTTTCCCGTTTGGCGGTTTCTATCAGCTCATTGAGAGACTCTTCTGTAACGGTTTTATAACTAAAGTCCCTGTTTTTAAGGAAAGTTCTGAAGTCATTGAAGTCCTTATCGGAGAATGAAAACATCTCAGGGGATTTAATTTCAGGATGAGCCCAGTAATATGATGTTGCAAAATCAAAGATCTGATTTCTGAGATAAAGCTCAGCGGTTATCTGGCTAAGTGCTTCCGGCTGGATTTCAATGTCAGGAGCTATTCCTCCTCCATCTTTAACAATTCTGCCGTTTCTTGTTTTGAATTCCTTTGCAACTGAATCTGGTATGATTCCGACGCTGCCATCTTCATTAGGGTGAGAAAAATCGCGTGCCTGTATGCATCTTCCGCTTGGTATATAATATTTTGCAGTGGTAACTTTAAGCTGAGTATTATAACTCAAAGGGCGGGTTATCTGCACGAGCCCTTTCCCAAATGAACGCTGCCCCACAATAACTCCCCTGTCAAGGTCCTGTATCGCACCGGCGACTATTTCAGATGCTGATGCAGAGCCCCTGTTGATTATTATGGCCAGAGGGATATTTTCATCAACTGCAGCTTTCTTAGTTTTAAAACTCTCATCGAACTGTTTTACTTTTCCCCTTGTTGAAACTACTTCGTTACCCGTACCAACAAAAAGGTTGACGATTTCAACTGCCTCGGTAAGAAGACCACCTGGATTTCCCCTCAGGTCAAGTACTATCTGCTGTGCATTACTGCTCTTTAATGCTATAAGGGCAGTTCGCACGTCAGTCACACAATCCTCTGTAAAATTTGTAAAGCGAATGTATCCGGTCTTCGGGTCCAGCATTCCATAATAGGGAACAGGAGAAATCACTATTTTTTGTCTTTTCAGGGTAAAATCCATTTCCTTACCATTTCTTTCAACAGTGATTGCTATCTCAGTACCCGGATTGCCTTTAAGTTTTTCACTGACCTTATCGGTTGTGAATCCTTTGAGAGAGAATCCGTCAACTTTTTTCAGAAGATCGCCGGCTCTGATACCTGCAAGGTCAGCAGGGAAGCCTTTGTAAACTTCACTTACAATAACATAATCGCCGTTGCTTCTCACCAGGGATCCGATACCTCCATATTTGCCTGATGTCATGAATGACAAATCATCAGTTTCAGACTCAGGGTAATAAACAGTATATGGATCAAGTGTCTTAAGCATATTGTCAATACCGCTCTTTATTACCTTATCAGGATCTATCTCATCGACATAGAAAGTGTTTACCTGGGTTAAAACTGATAAGAAAATATCCAGGTTTTTGGCAAGTCTGAAATCACGGGATTCCTGGCTGTAAAGAATACCAGTACTTAATCCGGTTATTATCAGCAAAGTAAAGACAATAATTATTTTACCTGGGAATATGTTTTTCATGATAAACCGGGCTTGATTATGAGTGACGAAAATAAGAAGAAAATTCGGGAAGAGATTTGATAAAGAAACAATTATGACAACTTTAACATATTATATAACAAAAAGTCCGGAGTCCGGAGTCCGAAGTCCGGAGTCCGGAGTCCGGAGTCCGAAGTCCGGAGTCCGAAGTCCGAAGTCCGAAGTCCGGAGACCGAAGTCCGGAGACCGAAGGCATTTCTTCCGACTTCCGACTTCCGACTTCCGTCTTCCAGCCTTTTAAAATAATACTATGAGTTCACCATAACATTATTCATTACCTGTAAGAGTGATCAGTTTGCCTATTACCTCCTTTATAGATTTTTCTGTAGTGGGATAGTCGGGAATTGAATTGACTTTCAATACAATGAATATTGAAGCAGAGATCTTTTTTTCAGCAAGATGCTCATAGAGAAGATGTTTGTTTTTCCTGTATGCTTCTCTCATCCTTCTTTTGATCAGATTCCTTACAACTGCATGGCGGAACCCCTTTTTTGATACGCTGAAGGCTGTCTGGGCAGGAAAAAGGAGAGGTTCAGGATTTATTTTCCATACCACTTTAAAGAGAGATGTATAGAAAACATTTCCATCCTCAAAAAGGGAGTCAATTGCTTTTAAACTGCAAAGTCTTTCCGGTTTGGAAAATGTCTCCCTGATAGAACTCATTGTATTGATATGTTCAAAAGAGTTAACCTGTTCCCGGCCCTGTACCTGGCGAAGATAAGGAGATGGTTTTAACATTATCTGAGATTTTTATGATATTCTTTCAGATAATCATCAAGTGCCATAGTCATCGAGGGAGCTTTAGCATTTGGAGCATTAATATCAAGTCTCAGCCCCTCATTTTCGACTGCGCAGGCAGTTGTTGGTCCGAAAGCAGCAATTTTAATCTCTCCCTGTATAAAACCCGGAAAGTTTTCCTTAAGCGACTTAATACCTGAAGGGCTGTAGAATACCAGGATATCATAATCAAACTCCTTCACATCCGAGAAGTCGGAACTGATGGTTTTATACATTGTCCCGATGGTGTGCCGGATGTTGTTTTTATCGAGTAATTCAGGAATTTCTGCATTATGAGGCTCTGAAATCGGTACAAAGAAGTTATCTTCCCTGTGCTTGGCAATTATATCAATAAGATCATGGAATTTAGCCCTGCCGTGGAAAATTTTGCGTTTTCTGTAAACAATGTATTTCTGTAAATAGAAAGCTACATTCTCTGTGATACAGAAATATTTCATGGTATCGGGAACAACTACCCGCAATTCATTGCAGATCCTGAAAAAATGATCTATTCCGGTTTTGCTTGTAAAAATTACCGCAGAAAAGTCAAGAATGTTGATTTTTTGTTGTCGGAAATCTTTGGATGTTACCCCTTCAACCTGGTTAAAAGGCTTAAAATCTATTTTAAGATTGTACTTTCTTGCCAGTTCGAAATATGGAGATTTCGGGTTCAATGGTTCTGGCTGCGATACTAAAATCTTCCTTATTTTCAACTCTTTACACTTTTAGTTTTACCCTCAAAGTAACAATCGCCAATTTTATGTCAGGCCTGAAAAATATTTTATTGATATCAAAACAGGCAGAATTTCCAGCGCACAAAGGTATAAAATCAAATAGAATATTGAAATATTACGATTTATAAATATTATAAACAGCCTTAAAATTCTGATAAGATATAAAGTTGAGAAGAGTATGCCACCTGAAATAAAATAGATAGTATCAGATAAAAAACTGGTATAAGACATCATTATTACAAGTGTGAACAGAAAGAGAGCATTAAGTCTGTAAGACTGGTAAACTGTATGGAGATAATCGCGGAATACCTCTTCCTGGGTGCTTAGAATACCAGTAACGATACAGATCACGTGTCTGACTGTTACTGCAATAATAATTGCTGCAAGTGCAATAAGCCAGACAACAACCTCTGAGATTTGAGGAGGGATAAGACTAAAATACTTTGCGGCAAAATAACTATAAAGAGCGATTATAAAGAAAGAGCTCAGGTTCAGAATAGTAGTCTGCCATTGAAATATGCCCATGACATCTCGTGAACTATCTTCTTTGGTTCCCCTGAACAGAAAAAACCTGGCTGTATCCGGCAAGAAGCTCTTTTTTGTTGCACTTACTAAAGAAAAGAGTAGAAGTGCAGCAAGAATAATTCCTATGTTCCAGTCATCATGAAAAAGCTTCCGGGGCATATTCTCCCCGGCCTTAAGGTGTTTTTCCACAGATGCTTTTCTGTCAGAATACATCTGCCGGGTCTTATCTGTAAAAAGGTATGGAAACAGGTTAATTCCGGAAGGGTCAATTGTATTAATTAAATAGTCAGGATTGTAAAAAGTTATGTCGGCAACGGGATTTCTGCTGCATACACTTGTTGTGTCGTTACTCTCTGATTTTTCCTTCAGATGAATAGCTACCGGCTTTCTGACAACAGGTTTTACTACTGAGCTGTTGACATTGAAAATTGCAGAATCCGGATTTAATCTGAAAGTATCCTGCGTAACAGCGGCTCTGTTTGTAACACTATCCTGATTAATCCCTGACCAGAACTTGATTGTCATTTTTGTGTATTCAGATCACAAAAGTAATGATAATTGCCAGAGAAAAGATAAAACAATCTGTTGTCAGAATTTCAGAAATGCTCTATCGGGCAACCAGAGATATCAGAGAGTATGTTGTTTGCCAGCCTGCTGGCACCAATTCTGAACAACGAATTATTGAGCCAGTCTTCACCAAGACAATACTTAACTATATTATAGTAACCCATAGCGTCTGCAGAATATACTATACCTCCGGCAGGCTTAAACCCAACCCTTATACCTGTTTCTGCAAAAAAATCGGAAATTGCCCTGCACATTACGAATGCTGCTTCAGGTGTTGCTGATTCAGGAGTTTTACCGGTTGATGTTTTAATAAAGTCAGCGCCTGCATCCATTGCGATCATCGATGCTTTAAAAATATTTTCATAACTACCCATGAGTCCTGATTCAACAATCACCTTAAGTTGTTTTCCTCCAATTGCCTCTTTGATCTCTCTTATCTCATCAGCAACCAACGCAAAATCATTCCCGAGAAAAGACCCTACCGGTATGACAATATCGATCTCATCAGCCCCTGCCTCAACTGCCAGTTTACATTCTGTCACTTTTATGCTTCTGAAAGTCTGGGAAGAAGGGAAGTTCCCGGCAACAGCAGCAATTTTTACATTTCTGGCAGTAAGTTTTTCATTTACCACTGAAACGAAATTAGGGAAAACACAGATTGCAGCAACATTAGGAATATTTGAATAACGTCCGGAGAAGCTGTTTACCTTTCCTGTGAAATGCAGGATATGGCTCCTGTTGTCGGTTGTATTAAGACTTGTCAGATCAATCATGTTCAGAATACTCATCAGCAGGTGTTTATCGGGTGCCTGAGCAGCACAAAGAGATGCTTTTTTGAGACCCTTCCTGATTTCTGATTCCGAAGGACATAACTTGATCAGTTTTTGATATAGCTTTGTCATGGCATTCTTCTGTTTTGTTTAACCAATTATATTAATTATGGTCATTAAGAACGGGTTCAATATAATGCTTTTTGTTTTCATAATGATTTCAATTGGTATATTTAGTTTTATCAAGCTTTCGATTCCTGGCCAGGGAGGCAAATATTCCCAGGAAAGATAATGCCGAGAATATCAGGAAACCTGTTCTCATAGCTGAGATCAGGCCCGGATAGTTTGCAGGACTTATCGGATTTTTACCAATGAACAGGGATATCAGCATCATTGCTATGCCCATGCTCATCATCTGACCCACCATTCTCATTGTTCCAACAGCCCCCGATGCAACTCCAAGATGCCGTTTTTCAACAGAGCTCATTATTGCGTTAGAGTTGGGTGAGGAAAACAGGCCAAATCCAATCCCCATCAGAAGCAACAATAAGATAATGATATAGTAAGGCGTTTCAACTTTTATGAAGCATAACAGAACCAGTCCGAGAGAAGTAAGTGCCATACCAAATGAGGCTATAACCCCGGGATTTTTTCTGTCAGATAATTTGCCTGCCAGAGGAGATAAAAGGGTCATTGCAATTGGTTGTGAGATCATTATCAAACCTGCTGTTCTTGCATCAAAGCCTTTCAAATACTGAAGGTAGAGGCTTATGAAGAAACCAGTGGCGCTTGTGGCAGAATAGTGTATAAGAGCTGCTATGCCTGAAAAAGCAAATACCCGGTTCCGGAATACCAGCTTAAAATCAAAAACCGGATTATTTACGAGATTTTCGGTTATGAAAAAAAGAAAAGTCAAAACTATTCCGGCGGAAAGGCAAACCCATCCGAATAATGAAGGGAGTTTTGAAAAACCATACATGAATGAGAATAATGCCAGACCATAAACCACCGAACCTTTCCAGTCAAATTTTTCCCCGGAAGCTTCGGCCCATTCTGTTTTTATTTTTCTCCTGATCAGGATGAGTGAGAAAATGCCGAAAGGGATAAGAAAGGCAAAAATGCTTTTCCAACCGAAATATTGTGTGAGCAATCCTCCTATGATTGGTCCGAGTGATAATCCCAGGTAAACAGCAGTAATATTTATACCCATTGCTTCACCGCGTTCTCCCGGTTTGAAAACGGAAGTTATTATTGCAAGGCTTGTTCCGAATATCATTGCACTGGCTACCCCCTGCAAAGTCCTGAATACTATCAGAATTGTAATGTTCCAGGAAAAAAGGATAAGGAAAGTTGAAATTGTGAAAAGAAGGATCCCGTTATAAAATACCTTTTTCCTGCCTATAATGTCGGCCAGACGTCCAAGGGGTAAAAGAAAAATCGCAGATGACAGGATAAAACTGCTTATCACCCAGCCAAGTTCAATAGCATTTGCATTCAGATCGCTGCCAATCGATGGCAATGCAAGGTTGACTGCTGATCCCAGGAAAGGTGTCAGAAATGCAGCAAATGTTGCCACAAGCAGCACAGATCTCTTCAGCGTCTTATCTTTATGTTCACTATCCATTGCTTTATTCTCATTTCTCACCCAACCAGTCATCAGGACCTCCTCACCCCTCACTCCTCACCCCTCACCCCTCACTCATTCTCCTTAGTATCTATTATTATCGTCACCGGTCCGTCATTTATCATCTCAATCTGCATCATTGCACCAAATTCACCCGATCCAACTTCTTTTCCCGAAAGTTCGGAAAGCCTTTTGACAAAAGAATTATATAACGGAATAGCTTTTCCGGGATGAGCTGCACGAATGTATGATGGACGGTTTCCTTTTATTGTTTTTGCATGAAGCGTGAACTGGCTCACAACCAGAATTTCTCCTCCGGCATCCTGTACGGAGAGGTTCATGACTTCATTTTTATCATTAAAGATCCTGAGCCGGACTATTTTATTGCATAACCATTCAAGATCGGCTTTATTGTCTGCCTCCTCAATACCAATGAGGACAAGCAATCCGTTCCCTATTGAAGATTTTATTTTATTGTTAATTGCAACAGATGCTTTTGTTACCCTTTGAATTACAGCTCTCATTGTCAATTATAATATGGGGATCAAATATATGCAATCAATTTAGAAACTTTAAAGTAATGATTTATATTATATTTACCCGACAGAATCGGGACAGATGGATTTTTTTTCAATTCTTGCAATAGCCATTGGATTATCCTTCGACACTTTTGCCGTATCGTTATCATATGGTGTTGTAAGTAATGGAATTGTTTTCAGGCAGGCAACCGGAGTGGCAATTGTTCTTGCTTTTTTCCAGGGAGGTCTGACTGTTACCGGGTATTTTCTTGGATCAATAGTTTCAAATGCACTAAAGGCTACTGATCACTGGATTGCATTAGGGTTGCTGGGATTTCTCGGAATTAAGATGATAACCGAAGGATTAAAAAATACCGGAAAAGAGCCACCCCGTGACCTAAACAAAACCCTGGTTCTGCTTACTATAGCACTGGGCACAAGCATTGATGCTTTTGCAGTAGGGATCAGTTTTGCCATACTGAATGTTAAAATATGGAGTTCCGGGATTATTATTGGTGCAGTCACTTTTCTTGCTTCAATGACTGCTATCAGGATCGGAAAGTCTGCAGGAGAAAGGCTTGGTAATAAAGTTGAAATTATCGGGGGAATTATCTTAATAGCAATAGGGATAAAGATCTTTTTAGAACATATTCTGGCCTGATTGAGATTATTTTTTACCGCAGATCCTGCAGATCAACGCTGATTTTTATCTGCGATAATCCGCGAAATCTGCGGGAAACTTCTTTATGATTGATTCCAGTTAAAATGGTACCATTTTTCTGACCCTCTTATCGAAAACAGCCATTTCGTTGAAACCAACATATCTCAGCAGCTCATAAGCCTCATCAAAATACTGGCCTACTCTCATTGGCATATGAGCATCTGAATTGACACAGACCGGGACGTGTTCTTCCCTGAAAAAATAGAGGAATTTCCTGTCGGGATAAAAATCTGCCAGAGGCCTGTTCCTGCCATTTGTATTCAGCTCAAAAGCAACATTATGTTTTCTCATTGACTCTGCAAGTTTCCTGTAAAAAGGTTCCAGGTCAATTGTGGGTTTATAACCGAAAATCCTTATCAGATCACAGTGGCCGATAATATCAAATATCTGGGAAGAGACTGCAGAAAGGACCATTTCAAAATATGATGCAAACAATTTGTCTATGCTTTTTCCTTCATAGAAATCAGGTCCATGATCAACAGTTGTTTCTCCCATATAGTGAACTGAGCCGATTATATAATCAAGAGGCAGAGGACTTAAGAAACTGCGGATATCATCCTCTTTACCCGGAAAAAAATCAACCTCCAGCCCTGTTTTTACTTTCAGCTCCTTTGTATTTACCCTCAGGTTATCAATATGTTTGAAATATGGCTCCAGGTTTACAGGTTTCATGTTCCAGTCTTCAGGATCGCGGAAAAGGGTAAGGTGTTCAGAAAACCCTATTTCATTCAACCCTGCAGCAATTGCCGGGGCTACATAGTCTTCCGGGTTTGACCTACCGTCGCTGTATAACGAATGCATGTGATAATCCGTCCTGTAAATCATTTTTATTCTGACTGAATTTATTGCAACTTGGAATTTCAAATTAGCTCCAAATTTCACAATAAAACAAATTGATAATAGATAATCTTATTATTAATAATGGTAAATTTGTCAAAAAGAGAACGAAGTGAGCGATAAGAAAAAACCCTGTATTTGTGAAAACTGCGAATTCAGGGATGTGGTATTTGCTTACCTTGATGAAAAATCAATAGAACAGTTGTGCGAACACAAGGAAGAAGAATCATTCCGGAAAGGTGAGATCATTAACCACGAAGGGGAGAAGATAACTAATTTTAAGTACCTCAAAAGCGGGCTCGTAAAACTTTACAGAAGAACCCTCAACGGGGATGAGCAGGTAATAACTATTACCAGACCGTTTGAGTTTGTAAGCAACATGAGTATTTTCTCTGAAGAACGATATCAGTATTCAGTTTCTGCACTTGAGGATTCTGTTGTATGCACAGTGGACCTCACTTTCATAAAGGAACTTTTCCTGAATAATGGTCATTTTGCGATGGGGCTTCTCACAAAGATCTCCATGATAAATGATAAGATAATTCGCCAGACACTCGATATCAGGCAAAAGAATCTTATCGGACGGGTTGCATTTGTCTTGCTCTATTTTACCGATGATATATATAATTCCAGGGTATTTGACCTGCCGGTTTCACGGAAAGAGATCGCTGATTATATTGGCATGAGTACCGCAAATGTTATCCGTACTTTGTCTGACTTTAAGAAAGAGGGGATAATCAGGATCTTTGGCAAGACCATTGAAGTGGTTGATTTACAAAGGCTTGAAATTATTTCAAGACGGGGATGATATTATAACCATTACAATCAGGGCAGGTTTTTCGACTTCTTTTAATTTTAACCAATATTTTATGAGAATTACAGTATTATTCACAGCCATCATTTTCATTTCATGTTCTCTCTTTTCCCAGTCATATACCAGTAAGCCTGATGATTCTGCCAGGGAGAAGGAGAACAAAATCTATACAGTATCAGGGCCAAGGCATGGAATAAGTTTTTTTCCAAAAGCGGCTTTTAATTCAGTTCAGTATGCAGCCGGGGAATCACTGGCTTTTAATACATATCACTCTGAACAGGTAATGATACACTGGCTCAATAAATGGGCTGAAAGCTATCCCGAAATTGTTGATCTGTATGAGGTTGGAAAGAGTTTTGAGGGTCGTCCCATTTACCAGATCACCCTGACAAACAAAAAAACAGGAAAGGATACAGATAAACCGGGAGCATTTTTTGAAGGTAACCGCCATAGTGGTGAAATTACTTCTGCTGAAAGTGTTATGTGGCTTATGAAATACCTGATCGGGAATTATGATAAGGATCCCGAAGTGACACATCTTATCAATACCAGAGCAATTTACCTGAGACCGGTAAATAATCCGGACGGCCAGAACCTCTATCTAAATACTGCGCAGAGTAACAGGAGCACAGTGCGCCCTGAAGACAATGATAATGATGGTCTTCTCGATGAGGATCCTCCTGAAGACCTTGATAGTAATGGAGTCATTCTGAATATGCGGTGGAAAGACCCTGTGAAAGGCAACTGGATACCTGATACTCTCGATCCTTCCGGAAGGATCATGAAAAGAGTGGCTGAAGGGAAAGGTATTTACAGGCTTGCTTCAGAAGGGTATGACAGTGACGGGGATGGACGTATCAATGAGGACGGAATAGGGGGACTTGACCTGCACAGAAACTATCCGGAGAACTGGAGACCAAAAAAGGAGTCTACGGGAAGAGGATTTACACAGGGTGGAGCCGGAGAATATCCGCTTAGTGAAACCGAAACAAGGTCGGTAGTCCTTTTTCTTCTCTCACATCCCAATGTTTATGTGGTAAACTCAATGGATACGAGTGTACCCATGCACCTCAGGCCTCCATCAACATCTGCCTCAGAAGACAGAATGTACCCCGAAGACTTAAAATGGTACAGGATCTTTGATGAGATCGGAAAGAAAATCACAGGATATGCTAAGGCCGGAGACGTTTACTTTGATTACAGTGATGGAAACGGAAGTCCTCTGTTTGGTCACGGACCTGATTTCGGATACTGGTACTTTGGATCAATCTGGTACGGGGATGAATTATGGAATAACGGCAAAAACAAAGATTACAACGGCGACGGAGAGTTCGACCAGTATGAAATACTAAGATGGGACGACGAAGAAAACAACGGAGAGGGTTTTTATGAATGGAAACCGGCAAAGCATCCTGTTTATGGTGATATTGAAATCGGTGGCTTTGATCCGAAGTTTTTCTCCCAGAATCCTCCTGCTAAATTTCTGGAGACCTGGATAAGCAACCAGGCATTGTTTAATGTGGAGCTTATGAAACATCTTCCAGAACTTGCCTGGGAGAATATTGAGGTAAAGAAATCAAAAACATACAAGACCGATTCTGTCGATTACCAGGTAAAAGTCAGCTATAAAAACACAGGTAAACTCCCGACAGCACTCAGTCAGGCGCACCTGGTTAAGATCGTGAAGGAGGACAGAGTTGTTCTTGATTTTGATACCACCGGTACATCTTCGGGGAAACCTGTTTTAAGAATCATAGAAGAGGAGAAACAGACAAAAAGAACCGGCAGGGGAAATCCATACAGCGAGGAGGAGAATACTCCAAAGATAATTACAGCATCGAAAAACATGCCGTTCACTCAGGGAGGTTATGTTACTACCGCAGTTTTTAATATAAGGCTTTATAAAAAGACAGAACTGGCAGGAAAGGCAAGTGTGATCTCTACGCGGGGAGGTGTTCTGAAGGATAAAGAATTTATTATCAGGTAATGGAATTCTAATCTTTCCTATCCAGAGCATTTTTAATTGCTTCTTTAAGGTTACTGAACCTGAATTTAAAACCTGTCCCAATAAGTTTTTCAGAAGAGATTCTGCTTCCCTTAAGCACCAAATCCGCCATATTACCAAGTGCCATTCTGAGAATAAATGCCGGTACCGGCGGATTAAAAAATGATTTATTAAGCGCAAACGCAAGTGTTCTCACAAATTCACTCTGGGTAATATGCTGAGGCGACACAGCATTATAAGGCCCGGACATGCTTTCATCCTGAATGGCTTTCAGGTATATATTGCACAGGTCATTGATATGTATCCAGGGCATGTACTGCCTGCCGCTTCCCAGTCTTGGGAATACACCAATTCCGGCAGGTGTCAGGAGCTTCGCTAAAGCACTGTCGTTATTTTCCATTACCACTCCGGTCCTGATCTTCACAATCCTTGTGCCTGAAGCTGAAAAGAGATCTGCTGCTTCTTCCCATTTCCTGCATACAGTACCCAGAAAATCGTCTGCAGGAGGATCATTTTCTGAAAATATCTTTTCAGTGGTAACCGATCCGTAGTAGCCAAATGCCGAGGCAGATATGAAAGCCTTGAGAGGGATATTATTTTCCGAAATAACTTTAAACAGCAGTTTTGCAGAATCAACCCTGCTGCTCTCAATCTCCATTTTCCTCTTATCGCTCCACCTCTTTTCTCCGATATTCGCTCCTGCCAGATGTACAATGAAGTTAACGCCGTCAAATACTATCGGATCAACAATTCCTTTATCAGGGTCCCACCGAAAAACTCTGACCCTTCCGAATTGGTCCTGTTTTCTCGACAGATGAGCTACATCATATCCTTCGCCCAGCAGCAGAGAGGTTAGATATCGTCCGATAAGCCCGCTTCCTCCTGTAATCAGGACTTTTTTCTCAGTTGCAGGAAGATTATTTTTCATAGTGATGCAAATTAGTCATAACTTACGATATTAATGCAAAACCATCCGGAGAATAGATATTTGTAATAATATTAAAATGTTTTACTTTAGGGGTCTCAAAAATCGATCAATATGGTATCAAATAAAAAGCAAGAAACTATGGCAACTCAAAAGACAAAAGGGATTATCGCTATTCTGACCGGCGGCGGAGATGTTCCGGGGCTCAACCCCGCAATTCGTGCGGTTACTATCCGTGCCAACCGTGAAGGATACAAAGTGATTGGATTGAGAAGAGGCTGGGCCGGGATTACCGAAATCATCAGGGACCACAAAGCAGATAACAGTAATAATTTTCAGATTCTTTCAGATGATATCGTGAACAGGGCCGGCCGTACAGGGGGCACATTCCTGCACACATCCAGGACAAGACCGAGTCACATGTCAAAGGAAAGCGTCCCCGACCATCTTAAGGATACCTATAACGAGGAATATAATGATCTGACACCAGAAATAATAAAAAACCTTGAGTGGCTTGGAGTTGATTACCTTATTCCGATCGGAGGTGATGATACTCTTAGTTATGGTGTATACCTTTATAAAAAGGGCGTTAAAGTTGTGGCTATACCAAAAACAATGGACAATGATGTACCGGGAACCGATTATTGTATTGGTTTCAGTACATGCGTAACCAGGACCATTCAGATGACAAACAGCCTCAGGACTTCTGCAGGATCACACGAGAGGCTTCTGGTACTTGAAGTCTTCGGACGTTATGCAGGTTTCACTGCCATGCTTCCCACTATGGCCGGTGCTGCCAACAGATGCGTTATTCCTGAATATAAGTTTGATATAGAGTTGCTTACAAAACTTCTTGTTGAGGACAGGAATCATAATCCAAGCAAGTATTCAGTGGTCCTTATCTCTGAAGGTGCAATGTTTGAAGGAGGTGAAATGATATTCTCCGACAGTGAGAAAGATGCTTACGGACATGCGAAACTCGGCGGTATTGGTGATGTTGTTTCACAGAAGCTGAAAGAGCTCTCAGGCAAATACAACAATGGTAAAACTATTAATGTAATTAACCAGAAACTGGGTTATATGGTCCGCGGAGGCGATCCTGACGCTATTGACTCTATTGTTCCGATGGCATACGGAAACCTGGCTCTTGATCTGATAATTAAGGGATTGCATGGAAGAATAGTGGTACTGAAAAATGGCCGTTATGATAATGTTCCGATCGATGTGGTTACCTCCTCGAAAAAACTTGTAAAAGTATCAGAGCATTATAATATAGAACGTTTGAGGCCTTACTATCATAGTTTCGAAATGAAACCATTCCTGCTGATGGCATCGGATAATTAGGATGTAAAGCCCCCGGCCTCCGCCTACCGGCGGATTCCACCCCCTTGCCCCCGGCCACGCCCTAGCGTGGCCGGGGGCTTTAAGGTCTGGCAGTTAGCCCTTTAGGTGGCAGTGGGCAAAAAAAGAAGAAAGAATATGCTCGCTTTTACAGAGTTGTTGGGCATGGATGATAATGCTACTATTTTCTTTACTTTTGTCTCAAATATTTGCCGATTGGAAAGAGGCATCGTTATAAAATCAACCGGGAGCAGGTACCGGGTTCTGTATGGCGATAATGTAGTAATCGATTGTTACATAAAGGGAAAGCTGCGGATCAAAGAGTTACGTACGACAAATCCTGTTGCAGTGGGAGACCATGTTCTTTTTGACATAGATGAAAAATCTGGTTCCGGGATAATTACGGAAGTACTCGACAGAAGAAATTATATTTTGCGTAAATCTTCAAATCTTTCAAAACATTCGCAGATAATTGCAGCTAATATTGATCAGGCCTTTCTGATGGTCACAATAATACTACCTGAAACCCCGGTTGAATTCATCGACAGGTTTCTCATATCTGCTGAAGCATACAGGATACCAACCATTATCCTTATAAACAAAACTGATTTATATGGAGAAAGTGAGCTTGCAAGGATGGATTACCTTGAATCATTATACGGGAAGATTGGATATCAGACTATTAATCTTTCATTATACTCCGGAACTGAGATTGAGGCAGTAAAACAACAAATGAAAGGCAAGGTGAGCCTTATCTCAGGGAATTCAGGTGTAGGAAAATCATCTCTGCTGAATATCCTTAATCCGGCATTGAATCTGAAAACTGAAAAGATATCAGATTATCACAAGCAGGGGAAACATATTACAACATTCCCGGAAATGCACCAGATGCCTTTCGGGGGATTTGTAATTGACACCCCCGGAATAAGAGGGTTTGGTGTAGTTGATATGGACCGTAATGAGATCTATCATTTTTTTCGCGAGATTTTCGAAGTTTCAAAAGACTGCAGATTCAATAACTGCCTTCATCTCGATGAACCAGACTGTGCAGTAAGGGCTGCAGTTCAAAACGGGAAGATTGACCCTCTTCGTTACAGAAGTTATCTGAATATAACTGAGAGCGATAACCGTAAATACAGATGAATTGAAATTTAGTCATTTAAGATTATCTTTATATTTTCCGGAGAAAATCAATTTGCAGGAATGAAGCGCATTCTTATCATAGTATATTCAATGCTGGCTATAATACTTCTGGCTAATTATATCTATTATAAAAGTCTGTATAATAAACAGATAAATTATATTATTGAACTCCTCGACAGGCAGGTTCAGATTGTAGGTCTGTCAGTTGATAACACCAATTATAGTTTCCTGAGCGATCTTAACCAGATAAGTTTTGATGAGGATCTTCAGCAGTTTTTTGCCAACTCTGACAACCATTTCAGGGCCAGTGAACGGATGAAGCTCTTCTTTTCAAAATATGAGGAGTTTGTTACCGGAATAAAACTGAGCGATAATAACAAGAATGAGTACACTTTGAAGAAGGATACTGATACTCAATCTGGAGAATGGCTGGAACAGACTTTTATACTTCATGACCAGGCAACAATAAGGGAAAGGGAGGAGCTTGTGGCCGAGAACAGGAAATACGATTATTATCTTCCATTAATCAGGGATAATGTGGCAATCGGAAATATTGTTGTTACGGTTGATTTCCAGAAATATTTCAATGCCATTTTTACCGAGTTTAATCTTCAGGATTATCAGTGGCAATGGGTTGTAAGCGATTATGGTGAAATAGTATATGACAACAGTGGCAAAAAGAACCAGTACTCTTCGATAAAAAGTATTACAGACGGAATCCAGGCCGGATCTCTTGAAAACCTTGTTCACAGCACCACTTTTGAGGGCGAGAGGCGTGAAATAATTTCTTCATATTATTCCACACAACTTCTTCAGAGAGATCTCGGGCTGATTTTTTCTGCACCAACAGATTTCTTCCAGAAGTATATTATAAGAAACTCTCTTTTCATTGTTTTTGGTACATTATTTCTTATTCAGCTGATTATATTAATTTTTATACGTTTCATCAAAGCCCGGAATAAGGAAATGTCGCGTCTGAGTGCTTCAGAAAAGATGCTGTTCAGACTTGTTGAAGAGATGCCTGTAGGTGTTATTATTCACAACAGGAGCAGAGAAATAATAAAGGCGAACAGAGTTGCTGCCGGCCAGTACTCTTATGCCAGTGAAAATGACATGGTTGGTAAGATCTTTCCTGAAACCACATTATCGGATGACAATAACTATTTCTCAAAGAATCTTAACAGTACTTTCAATCCTGACCACTTCATCATTATTAAGAAAGAGATCGGCGAGATTGTCCTTTACAGGAACAGCCTGCCTCTATTCTTTATGGGAGAAGAAGCGACAATGGAGATTCTGCTCGACGTTACCATGCTTGAATCCGCGAGAAAGAATGAAGCTAAGGCAAATGTCGCAAAATCAGAATTTCTTGCCAGGATGAGTTATGAGATAAGGACTCCTCTGAACGGCATTATAGGGATGACTGATGTTCTGAACCGATACGAGCTATCTGAAGAGATAAAGGAGCTGGTCAGTCTGCTGCGAAGATCAACCGAAATACTTCTCAACATAATTAATGATATTCTTGATTTTTCAAGAATTGAATCAGGCAAAATGATTCTGGATGAAATACCATTTAATTTCAGGGAAGAGCTGAGTTACAATACTGATATGGCCGGCAAATCTGTTGGGGACGATGTCAGATTCGTATACACGGTTGACAGCAACATACCTGAAAATATTATCGGCGATCCTTTCAGACTCAGGCAGATCCTGACAAATCTTATTAATCATTCAATAGGAAATACCGAAAGAGGAGAGATTCGTCTTAATTGCATGTTGAAAAGCAGTAAAGACGGATTGATGACTCTTACTTTTGAATTGCTCGATACCGGAATAGCTTTTGATAAAGCTACCCTGAAAAAAGTATTCGGAGATTTTGTTAATATTGAATCGCATACCATTAAAACCAATGATAATTTGATATTCGGAACGATTCTGGCCAGACAGCTTGTTGAGTTAATGGGTGGTGAGCTCACGGCAGAAAGCCCTTCCGGAATTGCAGGAAATAATGGCTTGAAAGTGATATTCACCATCCCGGCCTACTCTAATGACAGACAGATTAAAGACCTTACCCTGTCGCAAATAACCTCATTTCACGATATTAAAACGCTTGTTATTACAGGAAACCAGAACCGCGATGATGATGTCATAGGTGATCTTCATAAAATAGGTTTATCAGTGAAAATAACAATCTGGCAGAAAACTACAATCAGCCAGATTAAAGCAAATATGAATTATCAGGAGGATCGTTATAACCTTATTGTAATATTTGATGAAGAAGATTTAAATGGTTTTGATACCGCTGCCAGAATTTGGGAGAATGGCCTTTCGGCGAACTTTATAATCATGCTGATAACAACTGATGACAAAAAAGGAAATCTCCTGAAATGTATTTCTATGGGCATAGATCATTATCTTATTAAACCATTCGATATAGATGATTTAATTCTGCCAATAAAGACAAGTTTCCCATTTATTGATGAGCAGACTTCAGATTCAGGAAAAGCAACTACCCGGGGCGATCTGAAAATACTTGTAATTGAGGATAACATTATGAATCAAAAGGTAATAGGGGTTATGCTCCAATCTCTTGGATATAGTCATGACTGGGCTGAAGACGGATACTCCGGTTATACAATGGCAGCAAAAAAGAAATATGATCTTATTTTTATGGATCTGATAATGCCTGAGATGGATGGGTTTGAATCTTCTCAAAGAATAATTGATCACGATAAGGATGCACTTATTGTTGCCTTTACAGCTGATAATTTGCCGGAATCAAAAAGAAAAGCAGAACTCTCGGGCATAAGGGATTTTATTTCAAAACCTGTCAGAATAGAAGAACTTAAAAGACTTTTTGCTAAATACTTTAAATATTAATCCGGTTATCCCCTCAATAATATCAAAGTTATTTCCTTCAGAGGTGCATAAAATGAATTCAGAAAAAGTCGGAGCAGAATTGTTTCTGCGCCTCGCAGAGAAAATCCCGGTTTGTGATGTAAGATCTCCCCTCGAATTTAATGCAGGTCATATTCCGGGGGCATTCAATATTCCGATTTTTTCAGACAAGGAACGTGAGTCAGTTGGGATAAAGTATAAAAATGAGGGCAGGGTACCTGCAATTATGGAAGGTCTTGATCTTGCAGGTCCGAACATGTCAGTAAAGCTGGATCAGGCTCTCAAACTGGCTGAAGAGAATCATTTACTTGTACATTGCTGGAGAGGAGGAATGAGGTCTGAGGCAATGGCCTGGCTTTTTTCACTGGCCGGGATACATATTCATGTTCTTGACGGAGGTTATAAATCGTACAGACATTTTATCCTTGAAAAACTTTCAGAAAAAAGGAAGATGATAGTCCTGGGGGGATTGACAGGCAGCGGTAAAACTCATATTCTTAATCATCTGAGGAGACTCGGACAGCAGTTTATAGATATGGAAAGTCTGGCAAGTCACAAAGGATCTGCTTTCGGTTCGCTTGGACAGTTGCCTCAGCCAACAACAGAGCATTTTGCCAACATGCTTTATTATGAATGGAGGGGATATGATAGCGAAGCCCCTGTCTGGCTTGAGGATGAGAGCAGGAACATAGGTACTGTATTTATGCCGGATAATCTTTATGAAAACATGCAAAAATCCCCGGCGATAATAATCATGATGAATGTAAAGACCAGATTGCCAAGACTTGTCGAGGAATATTCAAAATTCCCCAACGACTCGCTTATTGCCTCAATTTCCCGAATAAGCAAGAGGCTGGGAGGGGACAATACCAGGGATGCAATTTCAGCTGTTAAGGCAGGCGATTTTGCAAAGGCTATTGAAATTACACTCTCATATTACGATAAGACCTATCTGTTCGGTTTAAGCCGGAAGAGTGCAGAGAATATTATTTATGTAAGAACTGATACTGACAATATTGCAGAAAACGCAGGACGAATACTTGAAGCAGCAGAGAAGATAAAGTGGTGAATATTTACTATTTCAGGTTCTTAAGATCTTTGGCATCAATCCATTTATAAACTTTGTCTGACCGCCGGAGATAATCAGTGGTTTTTACTGAGCAAAGCTCTCCTTTATGAGCAGTATCAGTTATAGTAAGATCAACACGAATCTCCCCCACTATATATTCGACAACTCCTGTTGTAGGTCCTGAAATAAGAATTGTTTCTCCTATACTGAGATCTCCGTTTTCAAGTTTTATTTCTGCAACATTCAGTTTTGTAAAATAGTTGGTGATCTTTCCGAGATAAATCTTCCTTCTGGTGGCACTTGAACCATAGTTGGTATTCCATTCCCCCATCTTCTGACCAAGATAGTATCCGTCCCAGAATCCCCGGTTAAAAACTGTTGAAAGCCTGTTTTTCCATACTTCGCACTTCTGCTGGTCATAACTTCCTTCTGTTATTGAGGTAACTGCTTCACTATAACATGCTGAAACCTCCTTTACATACTCTGCAGAGCGTGCCCTGCCCTCTATTTTAAGAACTCTGACACCTGCATCGATCATTTTGTCGAGAAACCCGATTGTGCAGAGATCCTTTGGCGACATAATGTATTCATTATCAATCTCAAGTTCATATCCCGATTCTTTACCGGTTACAATATATGATTTACGGCAGGTCTGATAACACTCTCCCCTGTTAGCTGATTTGTTGTTTTCGTGAAGGCTTAAATAGCATTTACCGGATACAGCCATACAAAGAGCTCCGTGAGCAAACATTTCTATTTTAACAGGGTCACCCCCGGGGCCTTTGATATTCTGTTCCCTTATAGCATTGTAAATAACCCTTACCTGCTCCAGGTTTAATTCGCGGGCGAGAACAACAACATCTGACCATTGTGAGTAAAACTTTAAAGCTTCAACATTAGTAATATTCAGCTGTGTTGACAGATGAATTTCTATGCCTGATGAAAATGCATAATTTATTGCAGAGAGATCAGATGCAATGACTGCAGTAATTCCGGCTTCTGCTGCAGTATCGATGATCTGTCGCATTTGTCCGATCTCATGGTCATATACTACCACGTTAAGAGTTAAATAGCTCCGGAGATTATTCTTTTTACAGACAGCGACAATGTTTTTGAGGTCCTCGAGGGTGAAATTATTTGAGGATGCTGCCCTCATATTGAGTTGCCCGACACCAAAATATACAGAATCGGCTCCCCCCTGGATAGCTGCCATCAGTGATTCATACGACCCTGCAGGGGCCATTATTTCTATATCTTTTCTGTTCATAAGGAAGTGCAAAGATAGTAATTAGACCTTATCCTTGTTCATTACAATCCTTATGCATGAGCCTCTTCCTACCTCGGAGTATCTTACAAATATCTTCCCGTTATGATAGTCTTCAATTATTCTTTTTGCGAGGGATAATCCCATTCCCCAGCCTCTCTGCTTTGTTGAAAAACCCGGACTGAATATTTTCTTAAATGCTGATTTGGGAATCCCCTTTCCCGTATCAGAAATGTCAATCATCGCGTGATTCTCGTTTTCTGTCAGATGAACTATGATCTCTCCATTTCCTTCCATTGCATCTATGGCATTCTTGGTAACATTCTCAATCACCCATTCAAAAAGTGCAGAATTCAAGGGTATCAAAATTTCTCTTTCGGGGTCATACTCAGTTATAAATCTGACTTTTGATGATGATCTGTATTTCAGATATTCTATTGTGCGGGAAAGGATAGGAACCAGATTTTCAGAAGATAGTGCCGGTTTTGATCCGATCCTTGAGAACCTTTCTGTAACTTTTTCGAGTCTTTGCACATCACGAGCCAGCTCATCAGTAATACTTATTTCAGGATGCCTCTGCTGCAGGATCTCTATCCATCCGGCCAGTGAAGAAGTTGGTGTTCCAAGCTGATGTGCAGTCTCTTTTGACATACTTACCCATACCTGGTTCTGATCAGCTTTGCGTGATGAGCTGAATGCAAGATACGATACTGTTATAAACAGGATAATAATAGCAAGCTGGATATAGGGATAATACATTAACATTGTAAGAATTATGCTGTCCTTATAGTAAATCAGATTATAATGCCCGTTTTCAAGATTTATAATTATTGGTTTATTCTTCTCTTTTATTTTTGACAGGACCCTTTTAAGATAATCCGGATTGCCGGTTTTTTCAGGATTAAAGTTCTTATGTCCGATAATTAGCTCTGATTCATCTGTGAGTATTACCGGTACTGTATTATTGTTATCAATTATGGAAAAGAGGAATTCTACATCCAGACTCGAGTCGGAAATGGCGATCAGTCTTGTGGCCTCAGCCCAGAGCTCGATGTTTTTTCTCTCTTCGGCCTTTAATCTTCCAACAAGGTTATTTGTATATATGAGCGATGACATGCCTGTGAGAACAGCAAAAAGAAGCAGGAACAGCTTCCAGTGGGTTTTATAGCGGGTGTTGTTCAACAGAGCTATGTGTAAGGTAAAATTAATTTTTCTTTAACAAACTCTTTAATGTATTACCTTTTTTTACTTTGCCACGATCTGGTTCCGGTGCTGTTTTCAACGTGTCGGAGTCATCCCATGAGATCCTGAACCTGGGCTTTTTATCTTCAGGTTTTTTTGTCGGAACAGTATCAGTTTTGTACATACCATATTCCTGGTTGAGGATGGTTTTTAGCGACTGTCTCTCTGTTTTAATACTGGACTTTACCTTATCTCCTGCAGCCTTGATATCATAACCAACCTTGATATTATTACCCTGGCTTTCAATTTTCAGAAGAAGCGATGTTCTTCCAAGTCCGTCATCTTCAACTACACCAAATTCCGTAACATTGCTTTTGGTCTTTTTCCTTTTCTTGCTCAGGATTTCCGATAACAGGATTTTTGCATGGTATTCAAAAGTATTGTCAAAATTATGTTTTCCGTTTATCGAGAGATCCGCAGCGGAAGACTTAACCTCCATCTGGGGTATATAAAGAGAATTGTTTCTTATAAAGAAATCGTTTTCAAGCTTATCAAAACGTATATCTTCCAATTCAGACAGTTCAATGAAAGAAGAGAGCTCTTTAACCGGCTCAAAATTAATCAGTGCACCATCAGAAATAACATACTTGCCTTCAGCAACCAATGACTTTATCTGAGGCTTCAGCAATGAATCCATCGGAAGAAGCAGCGACAGGGCCCCTGTAAGGTTTCCTGACAGATTTTCTGCTTTCAGGAAGTTCTGCCCGAAATTACGGAACCTTATAAATGTATTATGTATGTTTATGTTGTCCAGGTCAAAACTGCCCCTGCCAATTAATGACTTATCCCTGTTCTGAGAAATAAAACCATTACCCGATATAACGCCACTGAATGCTTTCAGAGTAAGAGAATTAAACTTTAACATTCCTTGTTTGTAGTTCAGATTGACACTTATATCTGATGCAGGTAATTTGTCATACTTTAAACTATCGATTTTTAAATTGATATCAAATATCATATCAGCCGGCATTGAGAAGGTTTTATTACCCGCAGTATTCGCTTCAGAAACCTGTGTTTTGCCCACAAAGGTTTCAGGAATAAGTCTGTCGAATGAGATATCAGCATCAGCTTTGAGTAGAACAAGGTGCCCGGTAAGCCATTCCGGCAGGTTTACAAATTCCCCGTTAATGCCTATATTCTGTCCGCGGTAATTTAAGTTCAGATTTTTAGCTATCAGTGAATTGGAGAACAGCACTTCTCCGCTTACATTATTAAATACCTGGTTTCTGTCTTTTAATCCCAGAGTTAATGATTTGAAATTGGCTGATCCTGAAGGTTTCAGTCTGACGATATCATCTAAAGTGACAGAATCTTTTGGCCAGAAGTCTGTGCTAAGGTTCATTTTGAGGTCAAAATAGCCTGATGCAGCCGAAAGATTATTCAGCCTGAAGAATTGTTTCAGTTCTCCCGGGAATATTCTTCCTGTAAAATCAATTTCAGTGACCGGTTTCTTTAAGTTCCTGATGTTTAAGTGACCTGCGTAATCAGCCGATCCGAATAATGCTTTAAAATCTTTTATGGTAACGGAACTTGTCTCAGCGCGGTTATTTGATCCGTTGGAATAAGATCCGTTAAATGAGATATTCCTTATGGTCATGGCGGTTGCAGGATAAACAATGCCTCCTTTACTGAGCTTGAAGCTTAATTCAAGATGCGGGTATACTGTACCAGATACCATACCCGAAATCTGACAGATTACCTGCAGGTTTCCCGAAAGATTATACTCCGAAAGTGGTTTCACATACTTATCGGGAAGATATTTTCTGATCTTTGAGAGATCAATTTCTGTAGCCGATAAATTCAAATCGAGGAGCTTATCGTTTGAAACGGAACCACTTATATTAAAGCGAAATCCTTCAACAGTAAGAGACCCTTTCCTGAAAATCATTCCTTTGTCCGAATCCTCCATCTTAATTTCAAGTCCGGCATTAAAAGGTTTATTTATCGTGATATTGTTTTGCTGAACACCGGTTACGAGAAGTTCAGCTTCTGCACCAAAAACAATATTGTTCCGGGTTATCCTGCTGCTGAGCCTGCCATCTTTAATCTCTCCGTCAAGTTTTAGTTTTGTAGCCCGATTATTATAAGACACTTTAATCTCTGTGAGAAGAATATGCTCGAGGTTTAATGTCATATCAGAATCCCGTGATTCAGTATTTGAATATGATAAGCGATAGTTGATATTCCCGGCAGAATCTGTAAGCAGAGTGATCTTCCCGTTCCGTATACCAATTCTCTCAATGTCATAAACACCTTTGATAATGTCTGTTATTCTAAAATCGACGGAAAGGTTGCCTGCAACAAGTAAAGTATCGGTATTAATATCTTTGAATGAATCTTTATTAAATCCGGAGGAAGAAAAGATTGTGACATCCTTAAGCTCCAGTGAAGCTTTAGGAAATTTTTTCAGGAGTGACAATCTGAATGTGCCAACACTGATTCTGGTGGAAATGTTCCTGTTCAATGAACCCAGTATTATTTCAGCTACCTGATCCCTGAGGATGAATGATAATGAAATAAGGATTACTGAAACCGAGGCTGTCAGCAACATGAAAATTTTAAATATTTTGCCGGCATTCATTGGTTCTTATTAAGTAAGTAGTCAACCCTGTTCCCTGATTATTGAAGGAGGAAAGAGAGATCATCCTCAGTACCCAACTCAGCCGGTAACTGTCCTTTTTTAAATACCCTTACTTTGCGTTTTCCGATCAGCTTAATTGTTTTTTTCTCAAGCAGAAACATACAACCCTCTCTCAATCCTGCAACAATTATACCGGGATTCACCTCGATGAACTCCTCAATCCTCTGTTCCCTTGTTTCTCCGGCATGTCCGGCAGGATTTGCATCGAGGTAATGAGGATTGATCTGAAATGGAATAAGATTGAAAGAATTAAAAGAATCCGGTTCAACAACAGCCATGTCGTTAGTGGTCTTAATTGTTGGACATGCCATGTTGGAGCCTGCGCTCCATCCTATATATGGAGTGCCCGACAGAACCTTTTCTCTCACCACATCAATAAGGTTATTTTCACGGATAGTTTTCAGCAGTTTCCAGGTATTTCCTCCACCCACAACAATAGCATGTGCCTCTCTGACTGCAGCTACAGGATCAGCATAGTGATGTATTGAAACAACTTCGTGTCCAATTTCCCTGAACCTTTCATTCACCTTTTCTTCATAGGTTTCGTATGAAAAAGTAACAGCTGCATATGGGATGAATAGTGCCTTTACCGGCTTTTTGCCAAGGAAATCCCTGATATTATTCTTTGGATAATCGAGATATGGTTCACCGGGATTGGTGGAGTTGCTTATCAGAAGTAATCTCATATTTAATATATTAAGGAATTTTAAATACTTAAATTCTTGATATTGTGATTTTCAGGAATGTTATTTACAGTAAACGTTTTGAATGTGTTATTAAGTATGTTCACCAGTAATATTTTGCCTGCCAATACCTCTCCGTTTCCGGTGATCATCTTAATTACTTCATTAGCCATGTATGTACCTGTTATGCCCGGCAGCGCTCCGATCAATCCCACCCGGGCGGAGGAAGGATTCCTGAAATTTCCCCCGGGGCCTGAGGGATTGTAACATCTGTAGGTAGGTCCACCCTTATAGTTAAAGACTGATATCAGACCTTCAAATTTGTAGATTGATCCATGCACCATCGGTTTGTTGAGGATTACACATGAATCATTAATAACATACCTGGTCTCAAGGTTATCAGTGGCATCCACTATAATATCGAAATTGCCAATTGTACCAAGCGCATTGAAGGGTTCAAGTTTGAGGTTTATTATTTCAAATTCAACATTTGCATTAAGATGTTCAAGACGTTTTTTTGCAATAATTGATTTGAGTTTCCCCACATCGGAGGTGCCATACAATACCTGTCTCTGGAGGTTTGTCTCATCAACCTTGTCAAATTCAGCAATTGCAATTTTCCCTACACCTGCTGCCGTAAGATACTGAAGCACCGGACATCCCAGTCCGCCGGCACCTACAACCAATACACTTGCCTTCTTCAGTTCTTCCTGTCCTTTTAATCCTATTTCAGGAATCATTATCTGCCTGTTGTATCTTCTGATTTCGTGCTGTGAAAGAAGGAGGGATTCCATGGAGAGTTTATTTGATCATATATGCAAATATAAGGGAGTATGACCAAAGAAAAAATAAAAGCATCGTAAGCCGGTGCACTAAAATCGAAAGTAGATTGAGTAAATCTTCCCGGGAAGGTACTAATATTTGTTTTCTGACTTATTTACAGGTGCCTGGATCTTAAGTATTTTTGAACTGAAGTATATTGATTTCAGCTCTCCGTTCTCATCATTGTTCTTTTCGAACGTCATTTCCCAGCCAAAAAGCTTATTTATCCCCGTAACACCTGCTTCTGCAATCTCGTAACCTTTTATAGGACTGTCATCAGTTGTATCATCCTTCAGGATCTTATCTCTGAAGAGTTTTGCAACGAACCTTCCGGGGGCCCATCTTTCTTCCGGTTGTGGCTGGTTGTCAACAGATAAAGAAATCAAAGCAAGTTTCTGAAGCCCGGGCCCGGATACTGAAAATATATCAGAACAGGAAGGAATTTCAACCGGAAATATTAATTCTGCAGACAGGGACTCCTGTAATGAATCTGTTATCTCATTCTTTTCAGGCAGCTCGTCTTTGATCCCTGCTGTTATTTTATTAACAGCAGCCACGGGTTCTTTAATACTTATTATTTCTTCAGATTTTCTAAGTTCGATGAATGAATGATCAGTTTGTTTTGGAATGTTTAACTGCTGTGCCCCACTCTCCTTTGTTATAATTTGAGAGATATTAACCTTTTCATCCTCCTGAATAAAAATGGACAATGTTATCAGGATTGCAGCAGTTGCAGCAGCACTTAGCAATGCAGCCGACAGACGAATAGTTTTTTGCAGAGGTGTTCTCTTAAAGAGTTTCTTCTTATTTACATATCTGATATCGGGAGCAATTAGTTTTAGTCTCCTGAATAGTTCCGATAAATTCCTTTTTTGAGGATCAATATCAATTATTTGAGAGAACTCTTGAAGTTCCTGAGATGAAAGGTCGTTTTCAGCATAAGCTGCACAGAGGAATTCGAACTGTGATTCTGTGATATCGGAAGGCGCTCTAAAAAGTCCTGATTTACCCATGAATTCATAAGGCAAAGGAATAATAGGCGATGAATCCATTTCCTTCAGTTCTTCCTTCTGGTCAGGATTTTCTGAAAGAAATTGATTGAGCTGTTCAACCTGATCATTATTCAGGTTTCCATCGAGCCAGTCAATGAACCAGATTTCGTAATTTGATCTGTCGATTTTCATTCTATAGAACAGTTTCAATTTTTCCGATAAAAGATTTCAGGGCAATACGGCCTCTGTAAATATTTATTTTCACCTGGGCCTCACTAAGGCCCGTAATTTCTCCAATCTCTTTGTAACTGTAGCCTTCATAATCCCTGAGCATCACCGATACTTTTTGTTGCCCGGGCAGCCTTTCAAGCGCTTTGTGAAGTATTTCATTCAGATCAGTATACCCCGATTCATAAATCATCTCCCTTTCATGAGAGGGTTCGATGCGTAACATTCTCTTTTCCTTCCGGATCATATCTATCATAGTATGATATGCGGTTGAAAAGAGCCAGGATTTAACTACCCAATATTCAATCTCAACTACATTTCTCCAGAGTTTCTCATAGCTGTCCTGGACAATATCATTCGACCTCTCCTCATCCTTTATGTTTCCAAGAATGAAGCGGTATATTGAATCGGAATACTCCTCAACAGAACGGTTATATTCTTTAACTGTCATAAAACTGATACAATGCAAAGACGGATAAACCTGGCAAAAGTTACAGAATAATGCTTAATTTTCGATTCTGAATGGCAACCTTTAAAAGAATAGCACTCTAATAACGCATGAAATATCTATGGACATTCTGTTAATCAATATCTTATGAAAACAGGCAATGCAATATTCATGGGCCTGATGGTTTTTATTATTTCCTGTGCCCCGGAAGAAGTTAACATCAGGAAGGAAAAACCCGTTATATCTGTAATTCCGGCAAAAGGATATGTTGTACCTGATGAACTGGTAGAACCACCTTTGAAAATTGTTGCAGGAAAGCCCTACACCACCAGGGTAAATACAAAAAATGAAATTAAGGGAGATATCAATATTGAACCGGTCGGACCGCCACAGATATTGAGAATGAAACCTCCTGTGGTAAAAACTCCCGGGAAGGACGGAATAAAACTTCCTGAAATTATTAAGGTAAATGAAATCTGTGTTTTATCCAGAGCTCCGGAAATTGTTCAGGCCAAAACTGCACACAGCAAAGAGATTAATCCCATGAATTTCAGCAGCCTCAGTAAAATTCAGGGGTTGAGGCATGATCAGATCAGGAACATGGCACAGGATAAGGCAGGTAATATCTGGCTGGGAACCGATGATGGCTTAACCAAGTATGATGGAAAGTATTTTTCTCATTATACAACAGAACAGGGACTTAACAATAATCTTATACTTTCTGTCTGTATTGATATCAATGAAAACCTCTGGATCGGAAGCTTCGGTGGAGGGGCGATCAGGTACGACGGTTTAAACCTGTGCAAATTTACAGATTCATCAGGCCTGGTTAATAATGTAGTAAACTGTATATTTGAAGACAGCAAGGGAAAAATTTGGCTTGGAACAGCCGGAGGGCTTTCAGTTTACAGTGGCAGAACCTTCACAAATTATACTGTTGATCAGGGTCTGTGTCACAATTATATAAGATCAATTGCGGAAGATAATTCAGGCAGAATATGGATTTCAACAAATGATGCGGGAATATCTGTCTTCGACGGAAGGTCATTTTCGAACTATTCTGAAAGTGAAGGACTGCCCGTGAATCATATTCATAGTCTGTATAAGGATAAAGACGGGAATATCTGGCTTGGAGGTAACAGACAAATGCTTATGGCTTTTAATGGTTCCGATTTTATCTCTTTTGGTCAGAATTATAGCAGCAGTCCGGGATATGACATGGTGCGAACAATGATCCAGGACAGTTCCGGAAATTTATGGATTGGAACCGAACAGGGAGGAATATCAGTATTCAATGGTAAATATCTGATCAATTATACAGAGAAAGACGGACTTGCAAGTAACATGATAAGGAGCTCCCTGCTGGACAGAAACGGGAATCTATGGTTTGGAACAAGAGGGGGAGGATTAATAAAATATGAAGGAACTTTATTCACACACTTAACAATAAACGAAGGTCTGAGCAACAGCATGGTTATGTCTATAATGGAAAATGAGCCAGGTGATATATGGCTGGGGACATTCGGAGGTTATGTAACAAGGGTCTTTATAAGAGAAGAAAATGGAATTGAACAAAAAAGATTTGTCTATTATGATGAAAAAGATGGCTTTCGTAATAACAGGATCTACAGTATATTAAAGACCAGGAATAAAGATATCTGGTTCGGTACCGATGGCGGTGGCGTATCGGTATTTGATGGAAAATACATGAAAACATTTACCAGGAAACATGGTTTGTGCAGCGATACAATAAGAAAGATAATTGAGGATAAAGATGGGAATATCTGGTTTGCTTCATACAGCGCCGGGCTTTCAAAATACGACGGAACTTACTTTTACAATTATTCATGGAAACAGGGGATTAGCAGCAACAACATTCTCAGCCTGTTTGAAGATTCTGAAGGGCGTATATGGATAGCTTCTGCAACTGCCGGCATTTGTATGATTGAAAAAGAAAAAGTTACACATTACAGCACAAAGCAGGGGTTCATCAATGATATTGTCTATTGTATCATTCAGGTCAGGGATGGCTCAATGTGGTTCGGAACAGGCGGATCGGGAGTTGTGAGGTATGACGGAACAAATTTCATAAGCTATTCCGGCAGGGATTTTGAAACAGACAGGGATGTTCTGAGTATTTATCAGGATTCGAAAGACAATATCTGGCTTGGGACCCGCTTTGGTCCTGTTATAATTGATGCCGTATCTCCTGATTCCGGGGCTATTGGCTCTTCAGCACCGAGATTTAAGCATTATGGCTATGAAGATGGATTTACAGGAATAGGCTGTAATTTTGGCGCCATTACCGAAACCAAAGATGGAACTGTATGGATCGGAGCCAATGACAGACTGACTGCTTATAACAGTAAAGGAGAAAGGAAGGATTTTTCTCCTCTTACAATTCAGCTTACTGGCATAAAGTTGTTTAATGAAGATATGCAATGGACAGGTCTTACCGGCCGGAAAGATACTCCTGTTCTGCTGCATAATGGGGTAGAAGTTGGAAATATCCGTTTTACAGGTATATCAAAATGGAGTCTTCTCCCCGAAAACCTGAGTTTAAGATATAATAACAACTATCTCACATTTGATTATATAGCAGTTTCAGTTACCGGAAGCAGCAAAATAAGGTATCAGTATATGCTGGAAGGATTTGATGATAACTGGAATTTGCCGACTGAAAGAACTGAAGTTTCATTTGGCAAACTGGATCACAGGGATTATGTTTTTAAAGTTAAGACCATGGATATTGATGGAAGGTTTAGCAACGTAATTTCTTTTCCGTTTACAATAAGGCCTCCATGGTTTCAGACTTTATTTTTCTACATAATATCAGGATTATTGATCCTTGTTTCGATCTTTGGTTTTATCAAGTACAGATTCAGAAAGCTGGAATCTGATAAGAGAATACTCCAGGAAAAAGTAGAGAAACAAACCGTTGAAATAATCCGGAAAAACACTGTTCTGACTGAACAGAAAAATGAAATTCTGGAAAAAAACACCGCGATCGAAAAGACCAATCAGGAACTTGTCAGAATCAATTCGGAAAAGGATAAGTTCTTTTCAATTCTTGCGCATGACCTGAGAGGACCATTCAGTAGCATTATGATGCTGACTGAGGAGATGGCTGCCGAAATGCCGAATCTTAACAGGGAGGAGATTAATGAGATCATTAAAGTGTTACAGTCTTCTTCTGCCAGTCTTTTCCGGCTCCTGGAAAACCTGCTTAACTGGGCGCGCATGAAACAGGGTCATATCCCTTTTAATCCTGAAAAAATAAAACTTTCAGCATTAGTCGGTGAAAGTCTTTCATTGCTTGTTGAGCAGGCTAAGGCAAAAAAGATTGAAGTAACCTGCATTATACCTGATGAAATAACAGTCTTTGGTGATAAAAACATGCTTCAGTCAGTTCTGAGAAACCTTGTCTCAAATTCAGTGAAATTCACCCGTCCCGGCGGTAAAATTGACATATTTGCTTCAATAAACAGAAATGATCAGATTGAAATCGCAGTTCAGGATAATGGTATAGGAATGAACCGGGAACTTCTACAAAAACTTTTCCACCTTGATGAGAAGACAAACAGGCCCGGCACTGAAGGAGAAATCAGTACCGGACTGGGATTATTGCTTTGTAAAGATTTTGTTGAGAAGCATAACGGACGTCTATGGGTTGAAAGTGAAAAGGATAAGGGATCAGTTTTTTATATTTCAATTCCTGCTGCAGATGTATAGGGATGACTCGCGAGCATCCTTTCCATTGTTTATTTTTTGGGCTGGTATACCCGTATCCAGTCTATTTCCATCGACGTCATCCCATTAAGAGGTTTATCCAATCCACCGGAAAGAAGAATATACATCGGTTCCTGCGGGATATCAGATGTCTGTTTATAGACTTCTGTATCATTTATCTTCCAGACAAGCTTGTCGGACGTCCACTGAAGTGTAAATATGAAGAAATCTCCCGCATATCTTGACCCGATTGAAGTTTTTGAATTACCACCCTTTGGTGTGAAGTAATCGAACCATACCTTCCCTTTTGCAGTACGGCAAACATCTATATGAGGAGTGATCTTATCTGCCAGCATCCAGAATGCGTTTTTGGCATTCGGGTCTCCAAGCTTGATCTTGGCAGTAAATGTTCCGTACTTCTGCCTGAAACTGTTCCCTGTACATACAATTCCTGATGTATAGTTGAATTCTTTGGTTGAGAATCCTTTGTCAGCTGACCAGATCTTACCTGATACTTTTTGTGGTTTGGTAATAATTTTAAGAACGCTGTTCCTCACTTCAAAGTTTTCTTTCTCAGTATATGCCTGAAGATCTGATTCAACTGAGTACCTGTCGTGCAGCAGCTTTTCTCCCCAGTAGTAATTTGTGAGCCATGTTTTAGTTTCAAGCTTATCTCCTTCAAACTCATCACTGAATGTCAGTTCTCTGTTTTTAAGTATGTCAAATTTGTTTGAATCCTTTACCTTGAAATACCATATGATATCAGAATCCTTTTTAAGCTTGTCATATTCCTGAACCTCCCTGAACATCTCAGTTTTCTCAAATCTCTTCTTGTCCAGGAGATACTCTTTCTTTTCCTTGAATTCCGGTGCGGCCACTAACTCTTTGAGTTCTTCATATCTCTTCAAACGTGCTGATCCGTCTGTATTCAGGAAATTGGCATACTCCTTCGATGCTTTGAATTTATAAAACTCTTTTATCTCAACACTGCTTTTGACCCTGTTATACTCCAGTAGCTTCTTATACTCCTCAGTGTCTTTAAAAGTGATGGGTTTCATGTTCTTTTTTGCAATGAAATCAGCCGATTTCATCAGTGCATCAAGCTCCTCATACCTGAGAACGGTTTTGGATTTCTTTTCATCCTCTTTCAAACCTGATTTTAAAAATCCTTTGATCTCTGCATCAGCTTTCAGGGCATTGAATTCAATAAGTTTTCTGTACTCATCAGTATCTTTGAAGGTAATTGGACGCATTTTCTGCTTTTCCCTGAATTCGGCAGACTGAATATATTTCTCAAGGGATTCAAATTCCCTGATCTTATCTGAGCCATCCATTTCCCTGAATCTCTTAAGCTCACTGCCGGAAACAGTTTTAAAGTAAAGAACAATATCTTTAGCCTTCTGAAGGGATAAAAACTCCTTCTCCTTTGAAAATTCTTCAGAATTCTTGTACTGGAGAGATTCAATCTCCTTCCTTTTCTGTGTAAATCCGGCAGAATTGACTTTTTCATTCAGCTCATTATATTTCGCCAGCTGATCGGACCCTGCAAAGGTATTGAGTTTCTCAAATTCAGCAATTAAAGCCTTTTCGGCCTGCTCAATTTTAGAAGTTGAAGGGATCAATCCCAGTAAAAGCTTGAGACTTGCCATTGTAAAATTGGTTTATGTACAACTGATAAAGATAAAAAATCTTTCTATAAAAATGCATTCAGGATGTTCAAATATATGTTTTTTAGGAATTATGGAACCCTTTACGACAAAAAAAGAGTTAAATTCGATAAACAAATTCTAAAAATGAAAACTCTTTTTTCAGCTTTTGTAAGTACAGTTTTTATGGTATTCAGCTTATCTGACATTCCTGCTCAGCAGTTATCTGCAACAGAGATCATAAGAAAAGCAGATGAGAAATTCAACGGGGAAAAGTCAAACATGATGGTAATGTCAATGACTATTGTCAGGCCATCCTGGAAAAGGACAGTAGAATTTAAAAACTGGTCGCTTGGCCGCGATTATGCCCTGACCCTGATAACTGCACCTTCAAAGGATGCAGGTCAGACCTTTCTCAAGCGGGCAAGTGAGATGTGGAACTGGAATCCGTCTATTAGCAGACTTATTAAATTGCCTCCTTCGATGATGTCGCAGGGATGGATGGGATCAGACTACACCAATGATGATATTCTCAAAGAATCCAGCGTTGTTAATGACTATACACACGAAATAACAGGAGAGGAGATTATTGATGGTCGTGAGTGCTACAGGATAGGGATGAATTCAAAGGCGGATGCTGCAGTTGTATGGGGTTATCAGATCAGATGGATCGATAAAAAGGAATTCCTGGTACTGAAGGCTGAACTGTATGACGAAGACGGCATACTGGTGAGGAGTGAAACCGGAAGTGAAATTAAAGTAATGGATGGCAGAACAATACAGACAAAAATAGAACTCCTTCCTGCTGATGAGCCCGGGAATAAAACAATTATCAGCATCAGGGAGATAAAATTCAATATTCCGCTGGAGGAGAGCTTCTTTTCGCAGCAGAATATGAAAAATATAAGATGAGTAATTACAAGATAGCCTGGAGAAACCTCTGGCGAAACAAAAGGAGGACACTTATAACAGTGGCATCTGTCTTCTTTGCTATTTTTTTTGCGCTTATTATGAGGTCACTTCAGCTTGGCACATATGACCATATGTTCAGGAATGCCATTGAATCATATACAGGTTATCTGCAGATTCAACATGAGGATTTCTGGGATAATAAGATTGTTGATAATACATTCAGTTACACCCCGGAACTGGACCAGGCAATAATGAGTCTTGAGAATGTAACAGGAACAGTCCCCCGATTTGAATCATTTGCACTGGCATCCTCCGGTGCTCTGACCAAAGGTGTTCTTGTAATGGGTGTTGATCCTGAAAAGGAATCCCTATTGTCAGATATCAGGGGCAAACTGGTAAAGTATAAGCTGAATGATAATAATATTGAAGCACTGAAAAATTCAGAAATACCGCAGGAGACAAAAAAGAATCTTGAAATTTTCAGGGGAAATTCATATAGTAGTAATTCCTCTCTGGCAATTGATTTTAACATACCGGATAAGGATTCCTCTTCAATCCTTGAAATATTCAGGAAATATGCCTCTTTCAGAAATGGTTATATTAAATCCGGTGAACCGGGAGTTCTGATTGGAGATAAACTGGCGCTTTATCTGAAAGCCGGCATTGGAGACACTATTGTCCTTCTGGGTCAGGGATATCATGGTACAACTGCCGCCGGTAAGTACAGGATTAATGGAATTGTAAAACTACCAGCCCCCGATCTTGACAACAAAATAGTTTATCTCCCTTATGATGTCTGCCAGGAACTTTATGATGCTCCCGGAATGCTTACCTCTCTTGCCATAAGTATCAGGGAAAATGGGGATAAGAAGATTAACAGCATGATCCCGGAAATAAGATCAAAGCTTGATCCTCAGCTTAAGGTAATGGGTTGGCAGGAAATGAATAAGCTTATGATCAATCAGATGGATGCTGACAGTAAAAGCGGGATGATTATGATCTTTATTCTGTACCTGGTAATAGCATTCGGAGTTTTCGGAACAGTTTTGATGATGACAGCCGAAAGAAGAAGGGAATTCGGCGTGCTTGTTGCCATCGGAATGCAAAAATCAAAACTGGCAACAGTAGTGACACTCGAAATGATATTAATGGGAATCCTGGGAATTGCATCAGGGATAATTGCAGCACTGCCTGTGATTTTTTATGGTTATTCCCATCCGATAAGATTTCATGGGGAAATGGCAAAAATGTATGAGGATTATGGAATGGAGGCTATAATGCCATTTTTGCTTCCCGATATGTACATTCTATGGCAGGCAATAGTGGTTGCCATAATAGTGCTGATTGCTCTTGTCTATCCGTTGAGGAAGATAACCAAAATGCAGGTAGTTGATTCATTAAAGGCTTAAAAAATCTTCATATGATCTGGAAAACAGCCTGGAAAAATGTATGGCGTAACCGCATCAGAAGTCTTGTGGTAATCGCCTCAGTTACGGTCGGAATATTTGCCGGGATATTTGCAGTGGCATTTATGAACGGAATGATTGCCCAGCGTTTTGATGCTGCCATAGATGAGGAGATCTCACATATACAGATTACCGGAAAAGACTATGTATTGAATAATGATCCTCAGATAATGATGTCCCGGGAGGATAATATTATACCTTCAATTGGCTCACTTTCAGGAATTAGTGGAATAGTTCAGAGAACACTGGTAACCGGAATGGCTGGAACTGCTTCAAAAAATGCAGGTGTGCAAATAGTTGGAATTGCCCCGGAAAAAGAAAAAGAGATTTTTACCCTGCATAAGACTATAATCCCCGGGACCGGTGATTATTTCGAACGGGAATCAAAATTTGATCTTGCGCTGATTGGTCAGGATCTGGCAAAGGAGCTGAATATAATTCGTTTTGTTATTGACTCCGCTGTACTTATAAAACTGGAGAATCAGAAGGTTCCTGCTGAAATTTTAACAAAGCTTTCGGTGATCTCAGGTAAAAGGTTTCCCAACGAAAAGAAATTCACCTCAGTTGTAACCTCTCTACTGTCAAAGAGCGAACTACGGGAATATGGGCAACTGATAAAGAAAGAGGCGTGGTCATTCCGTGAAAATTCAAGAATGACACTGACATTCCTTGACATGGATAATAATCAGGTTTCATCAGTATTCAGGATTGCCGGCGTATACGATATAAAAAATGCAATGTTTGAACAGGTACAGGTTTTTGTAAGGAACGATGTTTTGTGCAGGCTGGCCGGAATTGATGAAAACTCCTTTCACCAGCTTGTTATCAGGATAAATGATTTAAATCAGACTGTTGCTATAACAGATGAAATAAGGTCAGGATGGCCGGGACTGGATGTGAGAAACTGGAAGGAGCTTCAGCCCGATCTGGCAATGATGACTGATTATGTTCACCAGATTTATGGTCTGTTCATGGGCATAATACTTGCAGCACTGGCATTCGGAATAATTAACACTATGCTTATGGTGGTGCTTGAAAGGACCAGGGAACTGGGAATGCTCACAGCTATCGGGATGAATAAACGCAGGGTCTTCTCGATGATAATGCTGGAATCGGTATTTCTCTCACTTATCGGAGGTGTTGTCGGTATGATTTTCGGCTGGTTATCTGTGCTTCTTTCTGCCAAAAATGGGATCAATTTTGCACAATATGCCGAGGGTATGGAAGCATTCGGTTATTCAGCGCATATCTTCCCGGAAATTACATTCAGCTTTTTCATCCTGATCACCATCCTTATAATAATTACCGGTATTGCCTCTTCAGTATACCCTGCATTAAAAGCTCTCAGACTTGATCCGGCAGAAGCTATCCGAACAGAATAGCATATATGAAATCCTAAAAAATTAAGACAATGAAAGTTCTGGAATTAAAAAATGTTAATAAGATATACGACGGATCGGAAGTACATGTGCATGCTGTAAATAATGTAACACTGGAATTTCAGGAGGCAGAGTTTGCTGCTATTGTTGGGCCTTCCGGCTCAGGAAAAACGACTCTGCTTAACCTTATCGGCGGCCTTGATATGCCTACTTCAGGAAAGATAATCATAGACGGTTCAGATCTTTCCGGACTGAAATCTTCTCAGCTGATCGATTTCCGGATGAGGAACATAGGATTTGTCTTCCAGGCATATAACCTGATCCCTGTTCTGACGGCTAAAGAGAATGTTGAATTCATCATGAATCTGCAGAAGTGGTCGCGGAAGGAGAGGGATGAACGAACTTTTGAATTACTGAAAGCTGTCGGTCTTGGTGACAGGATGAACAGTCGTCCCTCAAAGCTTTCCGGAGGTCAGCAGCAAAGAGTTGCAGTTGCACGCGCTCTTGCATCCAGGCCAAAGTTTGTCCTGGCAGATGAACCCACAGCCAACCTCGATTCCAAATCTGCAACAACACTTCTTGAGATAATGGAGAAGCTTAATCATGAGGAAAAAATAACGTTTATCTTTTCAACACACGATGCCAGGGTTGTTAAAATGGCACATCGCGTTATAACCCTCGAAGACGGAAGTGTCGTTTCTGATGATATCAGGGAATAATCGAAGTCATTAGTAATCAGCATGCGTAAAGTACCGGAAATATACCTCATTCTATTCTTTCTTATTAATGTTGAAGCTTTTTCACAGGAAGAGGTTAAGAGATTTGACCTTAATGGTTATGTCAGTACTATGGAAAGTGTTATATTCGATTCCCTTTCAGGCCCTTTTATCGTTGACAATCTTTTGCATAACAGGATAAATTTCAAAGGATACCTTAACCGGAACATAACTTTTGCCACCGAATTGAGGAACCGGCTTTTTGTTGGTGACATGGTAAGAACCGGGCCTTCATATTCTGAAATGACAGGAATGGATCCGGGATGGGTTGATATGTCATGGAACATTCTGAATGAGCAATCTTTCTTTCTGAACACAACAATTGACAGGCTCTGGGTTGATTTTAACTATGATAAATTCCAGGCAAGGGTGGGCCGTCAGAGAATTAACTGGGGACAGACCCTTGTTTGGAATCCGAATGATATTTTCAATGTGTATTCATTCTTCGAGTTTGATTATATTGAGAGACCGGGCAGCGACGCTGTAAGACTCCAGTACTATCCTGATTATTCCTCTGCTATCGAACTGGCGGTAAAGGCAGATTATGATAACAGGATAACTGCTGCCGCTCTTTACAGGTTCAATAAGTGGGGTTACGATTTCCAGTTACTATCGGGATATTTTAACAGCGAAGATTTTATAGCAGGAGCCGGGTGGTCAGGAGCATTCGGTTCAGTTTCATTCAGGGGTGAAATGTCATGGTTCCAGCCAGTAGGGAACTTAGCAGACTCATCAGGAACAGGTATCTTCACTATTGGTTTTGACAAAGCATTCAGGAATAATTCAATGGTACAGATTCAGATTATGTATAGTAACAATCCTGCTGATTATACCAGTTTCCTTTCATTCTATACGGGCTCATTATCAACAAAGGAGCTCGCTTTTTCAAAATTCACACCTTTTGGTCTTTATTCCTGTCCGGTAACTCCATTGCTGAATATAAGTGCTTCGGGAATGTGGTTTCCTGACCTGGAGGGATATTTTGCGGGCCTTTCTCTCGACTTTTCGATGGCTGAGAATGTCGATTTTTCACTATTCTGGCAACATTTCAGAAGCGAAATTAATAATACAGAATCCAATATAAATCTGGGATTTCTTCGTCTCAAATACAGTTTCTAGATTTTTCCTACTTTTGCGGCATCATTAAAAAAACAGAAAATGGCTCTGGTACATGAATTTGAAAACAGCGGGAACTGGTTATTCAGAAGGCGAAGCTGGTTACCCGTTTTTATGGTTGCAGCTGGTATCTTTATGATGTATATAGGCAACCGTCAGGCAATTATCTTCGACATGAGAGATGAAATTATCTTTCTTGGAGTATGCTTTTTAGGACAGTTGATCAGAATCTTTACAGTAGGCTTTGCTCCTAAAAATACATCGGGCAGAAATACAGTAAACGGACAGGTAGCAGATGAACTTAATACTACAGGTATCTATTCATTAATCCGCCATCCGCTCTACCTTGGTAATTTCTTCATGTGGCTGGGGCCCGTTTTGTTTTTAAGATCAGTTGGATTTACAATAGTATTCATTCTGTTATACTGGATTTATTATGAACGGATAATGTTTGCCGAAGAACAATTCCTGAGGCGAAAGTTTGGTGCCATTTACGACAAGTGGTCGGAAGGAGTTGCCGCGTTTATACCCTACTCATTCAGATATATTCCTGCCGGGCTTCCTTTTTCTGTACGTAATGTGTTGAAAAGAGAGTATAACAGCTTTGTGAATATCTTCGTTATTTTCCTTCTTCTGGATCTTTTCAGGAATCTCTTTTTGTCCGGGAAGGTCTGTTTCACCCAGATGTGGCTATATCTTTCAATTGGCGCTGTGATAATGTGGTTCATAATCAGAACCATTCATAAATCAACAAAGTGGCTTGAAGTAGAAGGGCGATAGGAAAAGACAAAAGACAAAAGACAAAAGACAAAAGACAAAAGATACAAGTTTAAGAAGAAGTGCTCTCTGTCTTTAATCTTTTTTCTTTTGTCTTTTATCTTGTTTCTTGTATGTCAGTCTCTCGAGCCGAGGAATATCATTATGTAATACATCAGTGTGGCAAGTGAACCGAGAGCTGCAACAACATAGGTATAGGCAGCCCATTTCAATGCATCCTGTGCCTTATCGTGGTTCTGGTATGATGTTATCCCGGCATTTGAGAGCCATGCAAGAGCCCTTCGGCTTGCATTGATCTCAACGGGCAATGTGATGAAACTGAAAACTGTAGTCATTGCAAACAGTACAATTCCTGCAAGCAATAATGCCGGAAAGCTTTGAACGAGAAGTATCCCGCCAAGAATGACCCACTGCACCCATTTTGATGCGAAACTGACTACCGGAACAAGTTTCGATCTGAAACCAAGCCATGCATAGGCCTGCGCATGCTGCAAAGCATGCCCCGTTTCATGAGCCGCTACTGCTGCTGCCGAAATATGCCGACCGGAATATACTGCCTGGCTAAGATTAATTGTCTTATCTATGGGATTATAATGATCGGTAAGGTGCCCCTGAACGCTGGTTACTCTTACGTCAGTAATACCCTGATCGCGAAGCATTCTTTCCGCTACATCTTTGCCGGACATCCCATTGTCTACCAATATTTTGGAATACTTCTTAAATTTCGATTTCAATACCATGCTTACGATCCAGCTGAGGATCATGAAGCCTATAAATAATATCCAGATTGTCATTTTATGGTTCCTCCAATTTTATTAAACTTCTTAACAAAAGACCTGCCAGAATAATTATGTCATGATCAACAGGTCATTTTGTCATAAAAATAATAAATCGAGATGAAAGGTTCAATCAGCCGGCTTGCTATTGACAAATATTATCTTTGTAAAATGCTTAAGGCCATTTTATTATTTTTATCCTTTTTACTTTCAGTGCCTGTTCTCATTTACAGGTATTCAATTTCTCCGTTTCTGCGACCGTCCTGTCGTCATTTGCCTTCCTGTTCACAATACATGCTTGATGCTCTTAAAATGCATGGTCCCTTTTACGGATTAATAATGGGTACGGGCCGTATTCTTCGATGCAGGCCCGGAGGGACACACGGCTATGATCCCGTTCCGCTGTTCCGTTTTCGTCGTTATCAGCCATTCCTGACTTTTTTCAGCAGATACAATAAAGAGAACAGGCTAAAACACTAAACAGAACCGCCACACCGCCGTACCGCCACACCGTCGTACCATCGTACCGCCGTACCGCCATACCGTCGTACCGCCGTACCGCCGTACCGTCGTACCGTCGTACCGCCATACCGCCATACCCTCAAAACCTAAGCTCTTCTTTCAGTTGTTTATATCCTGCACGGCTTACAGGAAGCTTTTCTCCGGTGTTCAGAACAGCTACATGAGTATCTTTTCCATAGGGCTCGATCCTGTTAATTCCGGTTACATTTACTATGTATGCCCTGTGAATTCTTACAAAATCGGACTTAGGAAGGTTCTCTTCATAAAACTTCATTGTCTGCTGTTTCAGGGCTTTTCCTGCTGAATGATGAATCATCACATAATCATCCTGTGCTTCGACATACCTTACCTGTTCAACAGGAATGATATTAATTGAATTTGCCTTTCTTACAACTATCCTGTTTACTGCTCCATCAGTTTCCGGTTTTTTGGCGAGGAGATGGTTTGCCGGTTCAACATTCCCTTTCCCTGACCTGATTTTATCTATTGCTTTTTTAACTGCCTCAAGAAATCTTCTTTTTTCGAAAGGTTTCATCAGATAGTCAACGGCATTAAGTTCAAATGCCCTGATTGCAAACTGGTCATAAGCCGTTGTAAAGATGATCTCCGGTTTCTCAGTCAGGACCTCAACCAATTCAATTCCGGTAAGTCTGGGCATCTGTATATCGAGAAATACCAGATCTGGTTTTAATGTCGAAATTGTTTTCAAACCGGAAAATCCGTCTGAACATTCAGCAATAACCTCTATTGAATCCACCTCTTTTAAATAATGTTTTATTATTTCCCTTCCCGGGGCTTCATCGTCAATTATTACTATTCTGATTTTTTCCATAGGGTTCCCGCCTGACTGAACTGTTATAAGTAGATTTGGTTCAATAACTATAAAATTATGAATTTATTTTCATATGCTATTTATAAATATTCCTTTGGTATATATAAAGTTATGGTATAAATTCCATCTTCTTTTGTAGATTTTATTGAAGCTTTGTTGCCGTAGAACAACTCAAGTCTGCGTCTAACATTTATCAGACCGGTTCCGGTGCCTCTTTTAACTGAAGGAGCTGAATCATAATTATTTCTTATGATTATTTCAATAACCCCGCCAATAATCTTCGCCTGGGTATAAATCTTAACGGTTTCAGTACTTTCATAAACGCCATGCTTAACTGCATTTTCATATAGCGGTTGTAAAAGCATGACAGGAATTTTAAAATCATAACATTCCTGATAAATATGCTCTTCAGTTGAAAGCTTATCTCCAAACCTGACTTTTTCAATATCCAGGTATAAACGCAGGTTTTCCAGTTCACTCCTTAGGGAAACAGGCTGCTCGTCTTTTCTGGCAAGTGCATATCTCATAAAATCTGACAGTTTTACTACCATTACTCTTGCCTTCTCCGGATCCGTAACAGTGAGGGAACTTATTGAATTAAGACTGTTGAATAAAAAATGAGGATTTATCTGTGACCTCAGCATCTTGAGTTCAGTCTCTTTTATGAGGCTTTCAAGCCGGGCTTCTTTTGCATTCTTTTCTGAAAGATTTGTGAGGCTTATAAAAAGATAGTATGAGAGGACTATCAATCCGTAAATAAATACCCCGGTTCCTATCCTGTAAGGAAATGTAGCTTCCCAGTAGTCTTTGTAGCTGTTATCTTCCGGCAGAATCATCTGCATGGAATATTTGGTAGTCAGTGCCCATAATGTCACTGATATAATACCACTGATAATGAGGTTTAAAATAGTCGTTGTTACTCTTGTATTGCCACTGTTGAAAAAACTGAAAGGATACCATAAAGAAAGTGCAATGCCTGAATAGATCAGTAATGATAAGACGCTGTCTAATACTCCGATACTTATGAAATCACCGTAAGCATAATAAAAAAGAAGTGACTGACCGGCCATTAGGAATACCCAGATCAGCCACCATATAATAAGCCGTATTCTGTTTGATAAAACAGGATGTTTCATACGGATTGAGATTAATAGCTTTTTATTTCACCTCCGCCGAATACAACGGCCCCTTTAATTATGAGCTGGCGCGATGTATCTACTGTTCTTCCGAGATTAAGTTTTCTTTCGTCGCCAAAACCTCCCAGAACCGGGACTACTTCAATTTTTACATTCCAGTCATTTGGGACAATAATGGTTGTTCCTCCAAATATGCATGCTATTTCCAGTTCAGAAACACCCTGTGCAAGCTTTGACTGTGTAAGGTCAATTTCACTGCCTCCGAAGATTGATGTTATTTTCCCTCCTGTGAAATTCTCAGAAACGATCTGCCGCTCACCACCGCTGAATATATTTATGATATCGATATAATCATCACCCACCTGACCGGAAGTTGATACTCCATGCCAGACCTTTCGTTTTGAGAAAATGAAAATAACGCCGATTATTATGAAGACAGCAGGCCAGAAAAGATTAAAGTCAAATGTCTCCCTGAAAATATGAGGTAGCAGGAAAAATGCACCTACCGCCATAACTATAATACCTCCGGTTTTATTCCCGGATGATCCGAGAGTTATTACCAGACCTATGGTAACCAGAAACATCGGCCAGCTGAATATTATATGATCAACAAAGCCGGGAAATACGCCGGTATTTCTCATTATAAGGAATGCACCTACAAGAACAAGCACAACTCCGATAATTGCACGATTATTCTGAAGGTGTCTTCTATCGTGCCTGTAGAATCCTTTTTCATCTTTGTAATTATCATTTGTTTCCATAGCTGTAAATTTATTAGATTCTGATTTATTTGTCTTATTTAATTCTTTTAAATAATGATGAAATTATGTAAACAATTCCGATCAGCACTATCACCCCGGGCCAGTATATTGTTCTGATAATATCCGGTGTAACAAAATTGATCTCGTCGAGAAGGAACCAGATTCCACCTGCAACCATCAGCAGGCCGCCTGTAAAATGAAGGTTAAGCAGTAACAGTACTCCGATAAAAATAAGTGCTGTTTCCCAGGTAAAATACCTGTACATGCTTCCCAGGTTCAGTAAGTCATTTGTAGCAATCATCAGAGCTACTCCAAGAGTGACAAAAAATAGTCCCAGACTAATTCTGGGATTAAGTTCCCTCTTCGCCAGGTTTTTATTATAACTGTGTGCCATTAGTGAAATGTTTAATTATGAAGCAAAAATAACAGCCTTGTTTTTAGTTGACTATCAAAATTCGGCAAACGGCGTTTTTATACCGGTAAATGATCATTTAAGACATTAAATGTTACTTTTTTGTTGATAATTTTTTTAATTGAATAAGGATTCATATTTTTGCAAACCAAAATTGAAAGAGATGTCCGGACTATACAACATACCGTTAAGCGGATTGAAAGAGGTACGGCACACATTTAATTTTGATATTGGGAGAGAGTTTTTTGAAGAGTTTGAGGAATCGGAAGTTAAGGAGGGAAGCCTTAAAGCATATGTTGAGATGGAGAAGAGATCTTCACATCTTGATTTGCAGATCAGGATAGCAGGATATGTAATGCTCTGCTGTGACAGATGCCTGGAGATGTTTTCAAGACCATTTGAATGTGAGAACAGGTTACTTGTCAAGCTTGGAAAAAGCATATCAGATGATGATCCTGACATTCTTTCTCTTCCTTCCGATGAAAATGAACTGGACCTCATGCAACACTTTTATGAATACATTCATCTTGCGCTGCCCATCAGGAGAGTGCATCCGGAAGATAGAAATGGTAAGAGCACTTGTGATCCTGTTATGCTTAAGAAACTCAGTGAACTCCTTGTTGAGGAGGATAGCGAAGATAAACAGACTGATCCCAGGTGGGACGAATTGAAGAAATTGAAGAACGAAAATTAAATAGATTGACATGGCACATCCTAAACACAAACATTCCAAAACCAGAAGAGATAAGCGCAGAACTCACTATAAGGCAACTGCGCCTACAGTGGCTAGCTGTTCAAACTGCGGATCAGCTGTTCTCTATCACAGGGTATGTCCTGAATGTGGATTTTACAGGGGCAAACCGGCAATTGCCAAGAAGGCGACTGCCTGATACTCTTTAACTTAATAAAATACCTATGAGAATTGGCCTTGATGTCATGGGTGGTGATTTTGCACCTGATGCGATCATTGAAGGCGCTGTTGACTCCCTGCAGCATTTACATGCTGATGATACGCTTGTATTGATAGGAGATCAAAATGCAATCTGCAGTAAACTAAGCGATATGCAGGTTGATTCATCATTGTTTGAGATTATTCATACCTCCCAGGTGATTGAAATGGGAGATCATCCTGCCAAAGCCTTTTCACAGAAGAAGGATTCCAGCATAGCAGTGGGTTACATAATGTTGAAAAGCAATACTCTTGATGGTTTCTGCAGTGCAGGAAATACCGGAGCCATGCTTGTTGGAGCAAGTTATACAGTGAATGTGATTCCAGGTGTTCTAAGACCAGCCCTTGCTGTTGTGCTTCCTCGTGTTGACAACCGGAGATCAGTAATTCTTGATGTAGGTCTGAATCCTGATTGTAAGGCAGATATATTGCTTCAGTATGGAATACTTGGGAGCATTTTTGCAAAATGTGTTCTTGAAGTTGAAAATCCTACAGTCGGATTACTTAACATCGGGGAAGAAGAGACGAAAGGAACTTCTGCAGTAAAAATGGCTTATGAACTGATGAAAGAGCATCCCGGGCTGAATTTTATTGGAAACATAGAGGGAAATTTACTTTTCCAGGAAACTATGCCTGATGTAGTTGTTTGTGACGGTTTTGCCGGAAATGTAATACTCAAACTGGGTGAATCTTTTCATCAGATTTATAAGCAACGTGGTCTTAAGGATTCATACTTTGACCAGCTTGATTTTGAAAGTATAGGAGGCACGCCTATTGTTGGAATTAATGCCAATGTCGTTATTGGTCATGGCATTTCAAAAAGTAAGGCCATAATGAATATGGTAATACGGACCAGGGAAGTAGCACAGGCAAACCTTGCCCAGAAGATCAAAGAATCAATTTGAATTATGGAAAAACTACGGGCAGCTATTACAGGGATAAATGCCTGGGTGCCGGAATACAGACTGACAAACCAGGAATTATCTAAAATGGTTGATACTTCCGATGAATGGATAATGCAGCGGGTCGGAATCAAAGAAAGAAGAATACTTAAAGGTGAAGGTCTGGGTACTTCTGATATGGCTGAACATGCTGTCAGAGGACTTCTTGAGAAAACCAACACCTCTCCTGATGAAATAGACCTGCTTATCTGTGCAACAGTTACTCCTGATATGTTCTTCCCGGCCACAGCAAATATAACCTGTGACAAAGCGGGAATAAAAAATGCATTCAGTTTTGACATAGGCGCTGCCTGCTCCGGATTTTTATTTGCTCTTCAGACCGGTGCTCAGTATGTTGAATCAGGCCGGTACAAAAAGGTGATAGTGGTTGGGGCAGACAAAATGTCATCAATAACGGACTATACTGACCGGACAACATGCCCATTGTTTGGTGATGCTGCCGGCGCAGTACTTCTTGAACCTACAACCGAAGAAGTTGGCATAATGGACCACATCCTTAAAACAGATGGTTCCGGCAGAAAATTTCTTCACCTTAAAGCAGGAGGATCCTGTAAACCTTCCTCCCATGAAACTATAGATGCCAAGGAACATTATATTTATCAGGAGGGTCAGAGCGTATTCAAATTTGCAGTTGTTAATATGGCCGATGTGGCTGCAGAGATAATGGAACGAAATAACCTTAAACCTGAGGATATTTCATGGCTGGTTCCGCATCAGGCAAACTTGAGAATAATTGATGCCACTGGTCGCAGGATGGGCCTTCCTCCCGAAAAAGTGATGATCAACATTCAGAAATACGGAAACACAACTGCTGCAACTATTCCACTTTGTATCTGGGAATACGAAAATCGTCTTAAAAAGGGTGATATACTTATACTTGCAGCATTTGGAGGTGGTTTTACATGGGGCTCTATCTACCTTATATGGGCTTACGATCCAAAATAGTTATATTTGTGAGTTAATGATTTAATTCTCTCAACTCTTTAAAGCTATGGCAAAATACAACGAGACGGATAACAGCACTATCAATCTTATCAGCAACGGCACCGACATTACCGGAGATGTCAAATCAACCGGCGATGTCCGCATAGATGGTTCCCTGACCGGAAATCTTAATACAAAGGGGAAGGTTGTTATTGGTCCCACAGGAAAGGTTAACGGAGAGATAAACTGCAAGAACTGTGAGATCTCCGGAGCAATAGAAGGCAGGGTCATTGTTGGTCAATTGCTGAATTTAAAAGCTTCATCGAAGATATTGGGAGATATTGTCACCTCCAAGCTTTCGATTGAACCGGGAGCAATATTCTCAGGAACTTGCAAAATGAGCGAAAACAGCAATAATGGAGGATCCTCAGCAGTCACAGAAAAAGAAACCGAAAGGTCAGGAAAATAAAGGTCTGAATGATTTTGCAAAGTACTCAGGAATAGCTTTTCAAATGGGAGCTATTATTGCCCTTACAACCTGGGGAGGCATTAAACTGGATAAACTTACCGGTTTCGAAACGCCGGTATTTACTATTATACTTTCCCTTCTCGGAGTTTTTGCCGCAATATATACTGCCATTAAGGATTTTATTAAGTGATATATCCGGGTGAAATCACGGTTAACTACTATTCTCTATCTTCTGGCTTTTAGTCTTCTGGTTCTATGTGCCGGATACCTGATTTTAACAGCGAAACAATTAAATCATTTATTGAATGAGAGTATAGTCCTTACAGCTATATTTTCATTTATTTCCCTGTCAGCGGTTTTAATATTTTTCAGAGGACAATCACGCGAACCGCAGAGTCAGACGATGCACACTTTTGTTTCTTTCAGCCTTAAATTCCTGCTGGAGTTGGTTTTAGCTATAATATGGTTCATTCTTGCAAAAAAAACAACTTCCGAATCTGTTTTAATCTTTTTTGTTTTATATTTAGCATTCAGTTTGTTTTTAATATGGATTATATTGAAAGCACTGAAAAACAAATCTTTATAAAATAAAAACAGATTTGAAAACTAAACTGGTATTTTTCTTTTTATTCTTTTTCCTGCTGACAGGAACTACACTGACTTCTTTTGGACAGGAAGGCCACGAAACTACGGAACCATTTGATGCAAGCACCTTCATAATGGATCATATTGCAGATTCACATGAATGGCATCTCTGGACCGTTAAAGATCAGGAAGGACATGACAGGCACATAGCATTACCATTGCCTGTTATCCTTTATTCCAAAGAGAATGGACTCGATATCTTCATGTCAGGTAAACTTGCCCACGGACACAGTTACAAAGGTTATAAGCTTGAAGAAGGCGTTATAATTCATGAAAATGAGGAAAGCAATTCAGGTGAAAAGACAATTCCGCTCGATTTTTCAATGACAAAAAGTGTTGTCGGCCTGCTTTTTTCGTGTATCATCGGGCTGGTCCTTTTTCTGTCACTCTCCAGGTCCTACAAAAAGACCGGGATCAGCCATCCTAAAGGCATTCAGAGTTTCCTGGAACCTGTCATCCTGTTTGTGCGCGATGATATTGCAATTGCGAACATTGGTAAACACAAGTATGAGAAATATATGCCGTATCTTCTGACAGTCTTTTTCTTCATCCTTATAAATAACCTGATGGGGCTTGTTCCATTTCCTCCTCCTTTCGGAGCGAATGTAACGGGCAATATTGCAGTTACTTTTGTTCTTGCTTTTTTCACTTTTATAATTACACAGTTCAGCGCCAACAAAAATTACTGGAAGCATGTCTTCGCAACACCAGGTGTTCCATTGTGGTTGTTGCCGGTAATGATACCGGTTGAACTTATAGGAATTATTTCGAAACCATTTGCCCTGATGATCCGTCTTTTCGCAAACATTACTGCAGGACATATTATTGTACTCAGTCTTATTTGCCTGATATTTATTTTCAAATCGCTTTTAGTGGCGCCGGTTTCAATTCTTTTTGTGATTTTTATGGATTGCCTCGAGCTTCTTGTGGCATTCCTTCAGGCATATGTATTCACCTTGTTGTCAGCCCTTTTTATCAGTCTGGCAGTGCAGGAAGAGCATCATTAGTTTTTAATTGTTTAATTAATAATCAGTTATTATGACAGGTACAATGGCAGCAGTTGGGGCAGGTCTTGCAGTTATAGGTGCAGGACTAGGTATCGGAAGAATTGGCGGATCGGCCATGGAAGCTATAGCACGCCAGCCGGAAGCCACCTCCAAGATCCAGACAGCTATGATTATTGCAGCAGCGCTTATTGAAGGTGCAGCACTTTTTGCAATTGTAGTTGCTCTTATTGCTAAGTAAAAGGAAATAAGAAGTCCTGTAACGGTTGGTTGCAGGCTTCTTTTCAGTTTAAACAGTTAAATCATTAAGATATGATCTTATTAGCAAATAGTCTTACATCACCGGCGATTGGCCTTGTTTTCTGGTCCGTACTGATCTTTGGTTTATTTTTCTTTTTACTCTCAAAGTTCGCCTGGAAGCCGATATTGAATGCTGTGAAAGCGCGCGATGAGATGATAAAAGGCTCACTTGAAGCAGCCGAGATAGCACGGGAAGATATGATGAGGCTTCAGAGTGATAATGAAGCTATTCTTCGCAAGGCAAGGGAGGAACGTGAAGTTATTCTCAAGGATGCCAGGGATGTCCGCGACAAGCTCATTGCAGAAGCAAAAGGAAAAGCTTCTGAAGAGGCTGAAAAAATTGTAGAGAAAGCAAGGATTGGCATTGAGGGAGAGAAGAGAAAGGCCCTTGCAGAGATACATGACCAGGTAGCTATTCTTTCTGTTGATATCGCATCAAAACTTCTGGGGGAACAATTGAAGAAGACCGGAGAACAGGAGAAACTGATAGATAATTACCTGAAAGAAATCAATTTCAATAAGAATTAGGAAGGCATATATAATGAATGACAGCAAAATATCCGTAAGGTATTCAAGGGCATTATTCCAGTCAGCTGTTGAGAAGAATATTCTTGACAAGGTTAATAATGATATGTTATTCCTTTCGGAAATATGCAGAATTCCTGAAATGAAGGTATTACTTCATAGCCCGATTATTGCTCCTTCAAAGAAGGCAGCTATTCTTCATAAAATGCTTGAGGGAAATGTCGAGAAAATAACATTTTCGCTTTTGGATCTTATTGTTAAAAATGGCAGAGAGATATTTATTCCGGCCATTGCCAGGGTATTCATTCATGAAACTCAGACCTATAAAGGGATTACTAAATCAATCCTTACAACCGCTGTAAAGGTTGATCCGAAAGTTAAGAAGCAGATCACGGAAATGATCTCAGAGATATTCAAAACAAAAGTTGAATTTGAAGAGAACATTGATACTGATATCATCGGAGGGTTTATACTCAGAGTTGATGATAATTATATTGATGCCAGTATAAGGAATAAGCTCAGGAAGATAAGTAAGGAGTTCAAGGGAATTGCACTGGTGCAGTGATCTTAAAGATAACAGAATGGAATTATAAGAAAATCAATATGGCAAACATTAAACCATCAGAAGTTTCAAAAATCCTTAAACAACAACTTGAAGGTATACAAACCGGAGTTGAGCTCGAAGAAGTCGGATCGGTTCTCCAGGTTGGTGACGGAATTGCCCGGATATATGGTCTTTCAAATGTTCAGTCAAATGAACTGATCGAATTTGAAAATGGCATGGAAGGTATCGTTCTTAACCTTGAGGAGGACAATGTAGGGGCAGTGCTCCTTGGTCCGACGGAAGAGATAAATGAAGGGGATATTGTAAAAAGAACAGGCAGGATCGCCTCCATTGACGTTGGCGAAGGACTGCTGGGACGGGTCATTTCACCGACAGGCCAGCCGCTTGATGGAAAAGGTCCGGTTAAAGGGGAGTTGTTCACTCTTCCTTTCGAAAGAAAAGCACCCGGGGTTATTTTCCGCCAGCCGGTTAAACAGCCACTGCAGACAGGACTCAAGGCAATCGATGCAATGATCCCGATTGGCCGCGGGCAGCGTGAACTTATAATTGGTGACAGGCAGACCGGGAAGACAGCAATTGCTATTGACACTATCATAAATCAGAAAAGCAACTTTGAAAAAGGAAAACCGGTTTATTGTATTTATGTAGCTATAGGACAAAAGGGCTCTACAGTTGCCAATATTGCTGCAACGCTTGAAGAACACGGAGCTTTACAGTATACAGTTATTGTACTTGCAACAGCATCTGACCCCGCCGCGGCTCAGTTCTATGCTCCTTTCGCCGGAGCTGCCATCGGTGAATTTTTCCGTGATACCGGTCGCGATGCCCTTATCATTTATGATGACCTTTCTAAACAGGCTGTATCATACCGCGAAGTTTCACTTCTGCTGCGCCGTCCGCCAGGACGTGAAGCTTACCCTGGCGATGTATTTTACCTGCATTCAAGACTACTTGAAAGAGCAGCAAAGATTATTGAGTCGGATGAGGTTGCACGACAAATGAATGACCTGCCTGAATCAATACGCCATATGGTAAAAGGAGGTGGATCACTTACAGCTCTTCCTATCATTGAAACACAGGCCGGTGACGTTTCTGCATATATTCCTACAAACGTGATCTCAATTACTGACGGTCAGATCTTCCTTGAATCGAACCTGTTTAATGCCGGTGTGAGGCCAGCTATAAATGTAGGTATTTCTGTTTCAAGGGTTGGTGGAAATGCCCAGATCAAGGCAATGAAAAAAATAGCCGGTACTCTTAAGGTTGACCAGGCTCAATACCGCGAACTTGAGGCATTCTCTAAGTTTGGATCTGACCTTGATGCATCTACACTGGCGGTTCTGAATAAAGGAGCCAGAAACGTCGAAATTCTTAAACAGGGACAATATGCTCCGGTTCCGGTTGAGAATCAGATAGCGATTATTTATTGCGGAACAATGGGTCTGCTGAAGGATATACCTGTTAATAAGGTTAAAGCATTTGAAACCGATTATCTCGAATATCTCAGTCTGAAACACAAGGATGTACTTGAAGAACTTCGTAAGGGAATAATTAACAACGATATAACAGCAGTTCTGGAAAAAGCAGCATCTGAGGTGGCGATAAAATACCGACAGAATTAACTCAGGCAGCAGGAATAAATTGATCCTAAATGGCGAACTTAAAAGCAATACGAGTAAGAATCACTTCTGTCAGGTCTACCCGGCAGATAACATCCGCAATGAAGATGGTATCTGCTGCAAAGCTGCGCAAAGCTCAGGATAAGATAGTCAGGCTGAGGCCTTATGTCAATAAGCTGCAGGAAATACTTGCTGGTCTTGCACAAAGTCTGGCTGATGATGAGGTTGAAAATGTTTACGGGAGGGTAACAGATCCGGAAAAAATCCTTATTGTTGTGATTACCTCAAACAGAGGCCTTTGTGGAGCATTCAATGCAAATGTCATAAAGGAGACAAGAAGGATCATCTCTGAAAAGTATGCAGATCAGTTTAGAAGCGGTAATCTGCAAATACTTACAATCGGTAAAAAGGGCTTTGACTATTTCAGGAAACAGCAGGCAAAACTGCTACCTGACCAGAATAGCCTGCTTAACAATCTGTCTTTTGGTAATGTTGCCCAGGTCGCTGATACAATTATGGGTTCATTCATTAAAGGAGAGTACGACAGGGTGGAGCTGGTATATAATCAGTTCAAGAATGCAGCAGTACAGAACCTGACTAACGAATTGTTTCTGCCGGTTACCGCTGCTACTAAAGGTAAGTCTGCTGCTCAGCCGGTTGATTATATCTATGAACCTACGCAGGAAGAGATAGTTAAAGATCTGATACCTAAATCACTTAAAATTCAATTCTATAAAGCAGTACTTGATTCATTTGTCGCTGAACATGGAGCCAGAATGACTTCCATGCATAAAGCAACGGATAATGCTACTACAATGATCAGAGAGCTTACACTTCAGTATAATAAGGCAAGACAGTCTGCCATAACAAACCAGATACTTGAAGTTGTCAGCGGGGCTGAGGCCCTGCGAGGCTAGTATGGTTGTTTTACATGAATTTAAATCATAAAAATGTACAGTCAGGCCGATCTCAGGAATTTAGTCGATAAGGCTATTATTAATCTTTCATATCCGCGTGAAGCCAAAAAACTTGCGGACCCAATCAAATATGTCCTCTCGATAGGCGGAAAAAGACTGAGACCGGTACTGGCACTGTTGGCATGCAATCTTTTTAATGAGAATATTGATGACGCAATGATGCCTGCTACCGGACTGGAGGTTTTCCATAATTTTACTCTGGTTCATGATGATATTATTGATCAGGCTCCTGTGAGGCGGAATTTCCCCACAGTGCATAATAAATGGAGTACAAACCAGGCAATCCTGTCGGGTGATGTAATGGCTTTCATTGCCAATGACTGCTTTCTGCAGGGTCCGCCCAAATGCATGCTTAAAGTGTTCAGGGAATTCAATAAGGCTGCTGTTGAAGTTTGTACCGGGCAGCAGCTTGACATAGATTATGAAAAAGCTTTGATAGTATCACAAAAGGAATACCTGAGGATGATCGAGCTTAAAACAGCCGTACTCCTTGCAGCATCAGTTAAGATCGGAGCTATTATTGGTGGTGCCGGGGAGAAGGACAGTGAGTATTTGTATGAGTTCGGAAGAAACCTGGGACTGGCATTTCAGATACAGGATGATCTGCTTGATATATATGGTGACATAAAGCTCTTTGGAAAGATTCCCGGTGGGGATATTGTTTCTAATAAAAAGACATTTCTGTCGGTAAAGGCATTTGAACTTTCGAAGGGAGATCAGTTCAGACGTCTTCAGGATCTCTTATCAGAAAAAGAATCTGATCCTGAAGTTAAAGTCAGGGCTGTCATGAAAATTTATGACAAACTGAACATAAAGACATTTACAGAGAACCTCGCAGGAGAATATATTGAAAAGGCTTACAGCATGCTTGAAAAGGTCGATGTTCCAAAGGAGCGAAAAAAAGAGCTGACTATGATTGCCGGCTCACTGATCGGACGGGTTCAGTAATCTATATTCCGGAATTCTCATTTTTCTTCATCCACTCAATATTGAACAGGATACCTGCATTTAGCATAAACTGGTTGTATTTGTTATTGAACAGGTATTTTCCTTCAGCATAGATGTCAAATAATTCAGTGATTTTCATATAGGTTCCCAGACCAATATTAAGTCCGAGGGCATTATCCTTCTCTTTAAAAACCTCGTCATTATACTTCTCTTTTTTCCATGCGAGCATTATATCCATACCTGCAAGCCCGTAAAATTCAAACTGGTCGAGTGAATTGAAAACATAATGACCGTTTATATCGAACATCATTGTATTCACTGTGTACTTTGATCCTCCGGCGTCTTTATAGACATGAGGGATAAAAAATGACAGAGAGGGAGAGATATGGAGAGGCAGGCTTACCTCATATATCCCTTTCAATGAGCCTAGAAAATGGCCGCTCTTGTTATAGTCCCATTCCATCCCGTGGAAATAGTAACCTGATGAAAATCCTGCACCACCTCCAAGTTTTGTGAACTGTGCGTTTACTCCAACAATAAGAGTAAAGACCATAATACCAGTTATAAGATATTTTTTCATAATCAGGTAAATAACACCGTGATTTAGTACTAATTAGAATTTATGAATTAAAAATAATAAAAAACAGGCTGAATTCCAACTCTGGTCAGATTAAATTTTTAAAAAATTAATGGCATTTTATGAGACATGAGTTCTGCGTGGTACATAAAAATTATTAAATTTGTATCTGCTTTAACTCTTTATAATATTTGGATATATGTCACAGATTACCGGTAAAATAAGCCAGATCATCGGAGCAGTGGTGGATGTAACTTTTGAAAAACAGGGCACTGATATGCCTGATATTTATGATGCTCTCGAAATTAAGCGTGATGATGGGACTGTTCTGGTTGTTGAATGTGAGCAGCACATTGGAGAAAGAACCGTAAGAACAATTGCAATGGACTCTACTGATGGTCTGCGCAGGGGGATGGAGGTTATTGCTACAGGCTTACCTATTACAATGCCCATTGGTGAACAGATCAAAGGCAGGCTTATGAATGTGACGGGTGAAGCTATTGATGGCATAGGTTATCTTGACAAAACAGGCGGGTACCCGATACATCGTAAACCACCCGCTTATGAAGAACTGACAACGGAAAAAGAGGTATTATTTACCGGGATCAAGGTTATAGACCTTATTGAACCATATTCAAAGGGAGGAAAAATCGGATTATTTGGAGGAGCCGGAGTTGGAAAAACCGTGGTTATCCTTGAGCTTATCAATAATATTGCCAAAGCATATTCAGGATTATCGGTTTTTGCAGGTGTCGGAGAAAGAACCAGGGAGGGCAATGACCTTCTCAGGGAGATGCTTGAAGCCGGTGTTATTACATATGGAAAGGCTTTTCTGGAAAATATGAAAGCAGGCGGATGGGATCTTGCAAGCGTTGACAAGGAAGCACTTAAGGAATCAAAACTGGCACTTGTGTTTGGTCAGATGAATGAACCTCCGGGTGCCAGGGCAAGAGTTGCCCTGTCGGGTCTTTCTGTTGCCGAGCATTTCAGGGATGGTGATGGTAAAAGCGGAGGAAGAGACATCCTGTTCTTTATGGATAATGTGTTCAGGTTTACCCAGGCAGGATCCGAGGTCTCAGCTCTTCTCGGAAGGATGCCTTCTGCTGTTGGTTACCAGCCTACTCTGGCAACCGAGATGGGGATCATGCAGGAAAGAATTACTTCAACAAAAAATGGTTCAATAACTTCTGTTCAGGCAGTGTATGTTCCTGCGGATGACCTTACTGACCCGGCACCGGCAACAACATTTGCCCATCTCGATGCTACAACTGTGTTAAGCAGGAAAATTTCTGAGCTTGGTATCTACCCGGCTGTAGATCCGCTTGATTCAACTTCCAGGATCCTTACACCTGAAGTCGTTGGACAGGCACATTATACCTGTGCACAGAGGGTAAAAGAGCTGCTTCAGCGATATAACGAACTTCAGGATATTATTGCTATACTTGGCATGGATGAACTTTCAGAAGAAGATAAACTTGTTGTTCACCGCGCAAGAAGAGTGCAGCGATTCCTCTCTCAGCCATTCCAGGTAGCAGAACAGTTCACAGGAATCAAAGGGGCCTATGTATCTATTGAAGATACAATTAAAGGCTTCAACATGATTATGGAAGGCAAGGTGGATCAATATCCCGAATCAGCCTTTATGCTTGTAGGAACAATTGAAGATGCCATTGAAAAGGGCGAGAAGATCCTTGCCCAGACAAAATAAACACCCGGAATGAAAATAGAGATAATCACACCCGAGAAAAAAGTATTTGAGGGGGATATAAAATCAGTCAGGGTTCCGGGCAAAAAAGGATCTTTCCAGGTATTAAAAGACCATGCCCCTATTGTTTCTACTCTCGAAAACGGACAAGTCATTATGGTTGATATGGATGGAAAGGAATCAACCTTTGAGATTAACGGAGGAGTTATTGAAGTTAAGGCAAACAAAATAATACTTCTTGCTGATTCTGTGAAATAAAATAATCTGAATGAATCCGGAAGATTTTCGCAAACATGCCCATGAGCTGGTCGAATGGATGGCTGACTATATGGAGAATATTGAAAGCTATCCGGTTAAATCACAAGTTACCCCGGGAGAAATATTTTCAAAGATCCCCGACAAGCCTCCCTTAAAGCCGGAATCATTTGATTCCCTGATGAAAGATATGGATAACATTATAATGCCAGGTATGTCGCACTGGCAGAGTCCGAATTTCTTTGCCTATTTTCCCGCTAATGTCAGTCCTCCGTCAATTCTTGCAGAGATACTTATATCAGGCATTGGCGCACAGTGTATGATATGGGAAACATCACCGGCAGCTGCAGAGCTTGAAGAAAAAATGATGATCTGGCTGCGCGATCTGATACTACTTCCCCCGGAGTTTGAAGGAGTCATCCAGGATTCAGCCTCAACAGCCACACTTACAGCTATACTTACTGCCAGGGAAAAAGCCACAACCTTTTCAGTGAATGAAAATGGGGTATCTCAGGCAGGAAAACTGCGTGTATATTGCTCTGAACAAACACATTCATCTACAGAGAAAGCTGTAAAAATCAGCGGCATAGGAAGGAAGAACCTGGTAAAAATACCTGTAAAATCAGATTTTTCGATGGATGCCGCAAAACTTAAGCAGGCTATTGACAGAGACCTGAAAGATGGATATATTCCGGTATGCGTTATTGCAACTCTTGGAACCACAGGGACAACAGCAGTTGATCCTCTGAGGGCAATAGGTGAAATATGTAGCAAATCAGGCATTCATCTCCATGTTGATGCCGCTATGGCAGGAACTGCCCTGATCCTTCCGGAATTCCAATGGATGCTCGATGGCAGGGAGTATATTGACAGTTTTGTGTTCAACCCTCATAAATGGATGTTCACAAATTTTGATTGTTCTGCCTATTTTGTGAAAGATGCAACCTCCCTTATAAAAACATTTGAAATATTACCTGAATACCTCAAAACAAGAACAAGGGGAAAGGTAAATGACTATCGCGACTGGGGCGTACCGATGGGAAGAAGATTCAGAGCATTAAAACTCTGGAGTGTTATCAGATCCTATGGAGTTGAAGGACTTCGCGAAAAAGTTAATGAACACATACGAATAGCTTCCAGTCTCTCGGAGATGATATTAGCAGAGGATGATTTTGAGATTCTTGCACCTGTTGTTCTGAGTGTCGTTTGTTTCAGATACAAACCTTCGGGGTACACAGAAGACCGGATAAATCAGATCAATGAAAAACTGAATCACACACTTAATGATTCTGGAAAAATTTATCTTACCCACACGGTGTTGAATGGAAAATATACATTAAGGATGGTCACTGCCCAGACCAACGTAACCATGGCGCATGTTGAAAAAGCATGGTCTCTGATCCGTGAGACTGCACGATCAGCAATACACTTATAACTTCTCCCTGTTAATTGCCATTCCGAAAAGCTGAATATTGAAAAGGATCCCGAAAACGGGATTTTTATCAATATCGGTCCATGCTGTCTGTACTCCTCCCGAGATCATAAATGGAAGCCTTAACAGATGAAAATCGGCCAATAATTCTAAACCAAATGACCGGAAGATCTCATTGTAGTTATGTCTGTAATCAAAGGTCAGTCCGGTATTTGTCTCTTTCAGGTAGTAGTTGTCTGTTCCGCTTGCATAATCACCAAAAAGAGAGCAGCGGATTCTTTTCAGGTAGAACAGGCTTGCGATATTAAAATCGGGGTACGCCAGCGGAAACACATAATCAACTGAAAGAAAATCAAGATCCTTTGAAATAATATTCTTATAACCCCTTGGAAATGAAATCCTGTTATTCATTGTATGAGCTGACTCGCCCTGTTTTTCTTTTTCAAATCTGACTTTGATACTATTATTTGGCAGCAGGCCCGGAATATAGAATGAGGTTTTAATGGATGCTGCAGGGGCATAAATATCACTGTTGAAAGGGGAGAAGTAGTAATTTAAATCAATCGTTTGCGCCCATTTTGGATAAATGTCTCGTACCGAACTCCTGTAATAGTTGGAGATAAAAAGCCTGCCCGAGAGGTATGCCTGCCCATAATCATATGTCCCTTCTTCTATAACATAGATATATTTATTTCTGTAATCGCAGGTAACTGAGGGTTTGATATATTGTGAAAACCTGCCTGAATTGAATCTTAAAGGGAGATTCACGGAATTAAACGACCTGATTCCCCGTTTAATATTTTCGGGATTGCTTACTGATTCTCCGCCGGTATAGATCCCCGGATCACCACCATAGTCAATTCTCGATTCAAATACAGGATACCATGCTTTCCAGGTCAGGCGGGAATGCAGGAGATGTTCCTTATCTTCCGTATATTCATAGCCTATTGCAGTAGTAAGTGTACTAAGCTGGTTCTGTGAGAGTAATGTTAATCCGGGCCTTACCGAAGCAGGATCATCCTTAACCTCTTCAATGTCTGCATAAAAAGGCATCCAGCTGTGAAATCTGAACAAATGAGTGTATTTTCTGTAGGGTTCCGGTTTATAATCCGACAGATCTTTTGTACCTGCATCATCAGACACCATGTCAAATCTGTTGATAAGGAAAGAAGATGAGGCGGTGTCATGATAGCTTACATCCGATACATCATAAATACCAGCAAGACAGACATCATACCCGGATACAGAATAATTATTGAATAACATGGTGTTATCCTTTAAAAAGATATCTTTTATTCCGTATTTTGACCTGGTAAGGCATAAAGTTTTATTTCCCGGTGACTTGAGATAAACATTATCGGTTCCGGAGGCTGAACTGATAAAAAACAAAGAATCGTTTCTGAGTAATGAAGCCTGCAAGTCATCTCTTCCATACTCAATAAGAATTTCCCATTTATTATCTTCAATGGAATAGGATAGGATTCCTTCACCTTCTTCTGTTAATGAAATAACAGTAAGTTTTTTCCCCTCTGGTTCCCATTGCGGCCTTTGCAGAGAACCATTTTGAGGTGATCCGGCTGACCTGATAACCTCACCAGATCCCGGATCAATAAGGACAAGAGAGTTGAGATTTTTGATAGTGTTTTCTACTGCAGCAATAACTGATCCGTCGGGAGATAAGGCCGCAGCCATGTATCTCGATTTGTTTGAAAGCTGCCGGGTTTTACCTGTTTTAAGATCGAGGATCTTTATTACAGAAAAATTACGGTTTTCCCACCTCGGATCCGGCTTATTCTCAACCCACACAATTAATCCCCTGGCGTATGAAAGAGTGTAGGGATACATCTGTCCCGGAGTATGTATCCTTTTCTCAGTTCTGTCCAAAGCATTTATTAGTACAAATGAAGATGGATCCTCCATTGAGGTTTTTATAGCAATAATACTGTCTTTGCCGGCATATACGGGATTGTAATAATTCCTGAATTCCCCCTGTTTTGGCGGATTTCCCGGTTTATATGTAATTATTTGTTTTTCTGACAGCTCTTTATTCCAGATAGTCCTTAAAGTGTCAAAAGTTTCATTATAGAGTTTTTTCTTTGTCAGTCCGGCATTCTTTGAAAGAGAAATATTTACAGGATTAAGCAGATATGGTTTCCGGGCGGTATAATCAAGTGTTTTGTTCCAAACCTGCATACCATTCTTTGCAAGTGCATACGTCACCATCTGATAACCTGATTGATAGTGATCAGGTATATATGTTTTATATGAATCATTTACAATTTTATCATACTTATATTTTTTGTCATTCTCAATTGTAATGGCCTTGAACTGTTGTTGGAATGAAGGTGTGCGTCCTCTTCCTGATTCGGTCAGGGCTGATTCGGCAAAAACAGCATTTCCTTCAAAATACCATAATGGCAGAAAGACCGCAGAGATACCGGTGAATTGTTCCCCGAGGAATACTGACATTAATCCGGAAAATCCCTGGTTGAGAGAAACGAGCTGCAAAACATGAGTAAGTTCGTGTATTGCAAGCTGTCTTTTAGTTTCCAGGGGTATGGAGTTTTGTTCAGGAGCAGGATACAACTCCATTCTGCGTGGTGCCCATGCAACATATCCGTTTGATTTCGTGGAATAGCTGTGAATTATAACAGGAATTCTTATTTTCTTTTCAGGGAATATTGCCTTCATCTTTGTATAGGCCTCATCCAGCGATTTTGCAAACAGGATGCCTTCATTACCATATGTTTCAGGATAGATGACTCTGAATCTGCCGGTCTTTATCTGAAGCCATTTTATTGAAGAAGGATCCTGCCCTGTATCGTAATACTGTGCTGACAGGAACTGTGTACTAAACAGTATGCATGAAAGTATTATGATTTTTTGAAATCTCATAAATGGTCATAAGAGAAGCAGTCTCTGTAATTATCTTCAAATTAAGTCACTGGCGAAAGTATAAAAAAAATAAGTATTTTCGTCATCTGTTCTTTATGGGCAAATTCTTAAAAAAGATATAGGAATGAAGAGTTACAAGCTGATAAATGATATATCGGGATGGGTTGTTTTCCTTATTGCATCGGCAACTTACCTGCTGACAATTGAGCCCACTGCAAGCCTGTGGGATTGTGGAGAATTCATCGCTTCGGCGTTTAAGCTGGAAGTAGGGCATCCTCCGGGGAACCCGGTATTTATGGTGATGGCCCGCTTTTTTACTCTTTTTGCAGCTGGTGATGTTTCAAAAGTCTCTGCCATGGTAAACTCAATGTCAGCTTTAGCCAGTGCCTTTACTATCCTTTTTCTTTTCTGGACCATTACCCATCTTGGCAGGAAAATAATCATAAGGAATGAAAATAAATTCAGCCTCGCAAAAATTATTGCAGTGATGGCCTCAGGAGCAGTAGGCGCGCTGGCCTATACATTTTCCGATTCATTCTGGTTTTCAGCTGTTGAGGGTGAAGTTTATGCCACCTCATCTTTTTTTACGGCAGTGGTTTTCTGGGCAATACTTAAATGGGAAGATGTAGCAGATGAAAAGTATGCCGACAGGTGGATCATTCTGATTGCATTTCTAATGGGTTTGTCTATAGGGGTACACCTGCTTAACCTACTGGCATTGCCGGCTATCGTGCTGGTATATTATTTCAGGAAATATGAGTTTTCGTGGAAAGGTCTTGCAATTTCATTAGCGGCTTCTGTTGTAATTCTTGCACTGGTGATGTACGGAGTAATGCCGGGCGTGGTAACTATCTCCTCCAGGTTTGACCTGTTTTTTATCAATTCCCTCGGTATGCCATCAAATTCCGGCATGGTTATACATATGATCCTTCTGACAATTCTGTTCATTTTTGCTGTAAAATACTCCTTTACCTCAGGGAGCGTTTCAATGAATGTACTTTTTTCTGTCTCTGCACTCTTTTTTACAGGAATATGGCTCGTTTCAGATTCGCTCTTTTTTAATTTACTTGTATTACTGGCTGTTTCGGGTATTGTATGGTACACAGCAGGGAAAAGCAGAAGTGTGCTTAATACAGCCATGACAGCAATAATGGTAATTCTTATCGGTTATTCGACCAATGCCATAATTGTTATCCGATCCTCTGCCAATACTCCTCTGAATGAAAATAATCCTTCGAATCCATTTAATCTTTTATACTTCCTGAACAGGGAACAATATGGTGAAAGGCCTCTGTTCAGAGGCGCGTATTATAATGCTCCGGTAACAGATTACAAGGACGGGAAACCAAAATATGCACTTGAGGACGGGAAATATATTATTACGGGTAAAAATCTCGAAAGGGAATATGATCCTCGTTTTATAACGGTTTTCCCAAGGGTATGGAGCGATCAGAGCGACCATCGGCAAATATATGAGGAATGGGGAGAGATAAAAGGAACTCCTCTTCAGGTCACAGATCCGTCAGGAGAAAAGAAAATTATAAGGAAACCAACATTTATTGAGAATATGAGGTTTATGTTCTCCTATCAGTTCGGGTATATGTACTTCAGATATTTTATGTGGAATTTCTCCGGTAAGCAGAATGATACCCAGGGATCAGGCGGAGCACTGAATGGTAACTGGCTCACCGGGATAAAGTTGCTGGATGAAGCAAGGCTTGGAAAGGGAGAACTTCCTTCTGACATGAAAAATGACACATCACGCAACAGGTATTTTCTGCTGCCATTCCTCCTGGGTCTTGGCGGAGTCTTTTACCAGTTGAATCGCGATAACAAAAACTGGGGTATAGTTCTTCTTCTGTTTGTAATGACAGGTATAGCCATTGTATTTTATCTGAATCAATACCCTAACCAGCCGAGGGAAAGGGATTATGCCTATGTAGGATCATTTTATTTCTATTCGGTCTGGATTGGGTTGGGAGTGCTTGGGATCTTTGAGTTGCTATCGAAGCTGACAGGTGAAAAAATTGCTGCCCCTGCAGCAGGATTATTATGCCTGCTCGCAGTACCTTCAATTATGGCAGCGGAGAACTGGGATGACCACGACAGATCAGGAAGATATCTTGCCAGGGATGTGGCCTTCAATTACCTTAATTCATGTGCCCCTGATGCAATACTGTTTACCAATGGTGATAATGACACATTCCCTTTATGGTATGCACAGGAAGTTGAGGGTAAACGTACAGATGTAAGAGTTTGTAACCTTATGCTTCTGAATACAGACTGGTACATTACGCAAATGAAACATAAAACATACCTTTCTGATCCTCTTCCTGTTACTTTGCCGGTAAAAAAATATTACGATGGTATCAATAACCAGATCTTCATTGTTGAGAAGACAAAGGATCCTGTTGATGTTTCAACAGTTATCGATTGGATTAACAGCGATAACAAGGGGACTAAAGTACAGGTTTCTGCAACTGAATTACTCGATATTATTCCTACAAGGACAATAAGGATTCCTGTTGATGCTCAGAAAGTAATTGCATCAGGAACCGTAAAGCCGGAAGATGCAGGTAAGATCGTACCGTATATCGATATAACTCTCAAGGGAAATTCAATTCTTAAAAGTCAGCTGATAGTTCTCGATATACTGGCCCACAATAACTGGGAACGTCCCATATATTTCGTTACCGGCTATCACAATGATGCATTTGGGCTCGAGGAGTATTTTCAGCTTGAAGGACTTGCTTACAGGCTTGTTCCGGTAAAATCGCAGAATAAAAGCTGGATTGAATATGGCCGAATCAACAGTGATATCCTTTACGAGAATATGATCAATAAATTTGTATGGGGTGGAGCAAAGGAGGAAGGTGTGAATATTGATTATAACCATAAGCGAACACTTATTGTTGTAAAAGCGCGCATGAATTATGCACGTCTTGCCAAAGCACTTACTGAAGAAGGGAGAAATGAAAAGGCAATAGCTGTACTTGACAGATGCATGGAAGAGCTTCCTTTGAATAAAGTTCCCTATGATCCTTATGTAGCTGATATTATTGATTCATATTATGCAGCCGGGGGAATTGAGAAAGCAGTTGATATGACTCTGTCTTTTCGCGATTATTATTTTGAAAGACTTGATTATTTCCTGAAGCAGGATCCTTATATCATTAATTCTGCGGAATATGAAATCCAGACTGCAATACAGTATACCTCCCGTGTTGCCAACTCCTGTGAAAAGTATGGAAAGGCAGAATTATCAGGGGAATTAAATGATAAACTGGAAGCCTATTATGCCAATTATATGACAAGGCTCCAGCCCTCCTCCGGGTTGAGGTGAAGGTGATAAAGTTCAGAATCTCAGATGAACCGGTGTTTCCTCTTTAAGATACTTATCAAGAAGGAACATTAATTTCTCGCAATAGACAGGTTTTAAAACATATTCATTGCATCCTGCAATATATGCTTCCGTTTTAGTCTGCTCAGAGGTATAGGCCGTTAGCATTACTATCGGAGTATCCTTATTTGATTTGCGGTAAATCCTTATGCAGTCAATACCGTTTACCAGCGGTATCAGGAAGTCCATGAATATAAAGTCAATCTTCCGGTCTCCCTGCTTTATGTATTCAATGAATTCCAGACCTGAACGAAGTATTGTGACTGAGGCACCAGTATTCTTCAGAAGAGTTTCATAATACTTGATTGAATAAATATCATCTTCAACAATAACTATGTTCTTGCTATATAGTTCTAAGGTGTATATTGTCAATCCCATTCACAGTTTTGTTTAAACATGAATAAAATTACGATAAGATCAGTACCTTAGTTTTGATAAAAAGGCCAATTATTAACATTTTATCAACATTTATCTGTTTTGATGCTATATTGATATTTGGTTTACTGAATAAAATTGTGCAAATTCGTATTAATAAACCTGCATTATCATGTCTAAAAGCTTCCGTTTCCTGAGAATTCCAATCCTGATGTCAGGATTGTTAATACTGGTAAGTAATTCATTTGCCCAGGTGGGTTTTGATAACCCTACCAGAGCCTTGTACGTTTTTGACCTGGCAAAATATGTAGATTATGGTCCGGGATTCGCTGACTCTTCAACCTTCAAAATAGGAGTTTTGCTTGGCGATTATGATCTTATTAATGAGATGGGCAATCTTGCCAAGACAAGAAACAGAATTCAGGATAAACCTGTAACTGTTGCAGGATTCAGAAATCTTGAAAGTGTTACCCACTGTCAGGTACTGTATGTAAATATGAATGCAGGCTTTAATCTTGACAAGATAAAGAAGATGATTGAAGGTCAGCAGACCATGCTTATTACCGAAGGATATGAGTTCCGTGAATCGATGATGAATTTTATTGTTGTAGAAGGCAAACCAAGGTTTGATATTAATGAAGAGTATATCAAAAAGGAAAAAATGTCAGTTCCTGAAACTCTTCTCTTCACTGCCATTAAAACAAAGGAAGACTGGCAGAATCTGTTTGATATAGCAAGCCGGGAGATTGAGGTCCAGAAGGAGACAATCAGACAGCAGCTGGAGACCATTGATATTCAGAAGCAGGAAATACTCAAGCAGCGGGCATTACTCGACAGCCTCGATAAGGAGATAGTTGAAAAGGAAAAGACACTGAACGAAAAACAGAAGGTACTCGAAAAGCAGTTTGTGCAGATAAACAGGCAGCAGGGAGAGATCTCTGTCCAAAGGAATACAATATCGGTTCAGCAAAAAGAGGTTAAGGTACAGCAGGATACTCTGGCAAGCCAGAAGGAAAAAATTTCCATTCAGATTGCACGCATTGATGAGCAGTTAAGCAAGATTGCAGAACAGGAAGGCAGAATAAAAGTCCAGCTTGAGACACTGGAAAAACAAAAGCTTATTCTCTACTTTGTCCTTTTTGCTCTGCTGCTGGTCAGCTTCCTGGGATACTATATTTACAGGGGATACAGAATCAAAAAAGAGGCAAATATCAAGCTTGAAGAGAAAAACCGGACTATTTCCCTCCAGAAGGATGAGATTGAAAAGCAGAGAGATCTTGCCGCCGCACAACGTGACCAGATTGCTTACCAGAAGAAGCATATTACCGACAGTATAATGTATGCCAAAAGGATACAGACGGCACTTATACCATCACTCGAACTCTTCAGCGATAAACTCGAACATTTTGTTCTTTACAAGCCTCTTGCCATTGTCAGCGGCGACTTTTACTGGGTATCATCACAGGGAAAACTTCAGATCATCATTGCTGCAGACTGTACAGGACACGGCGTACCGGGTGCTTTTATGAGCATGCTGGGGGTAACCATGCTGAATGAGATCGTAACGAGTAAGCATATATTTATGCCTGATCAGATCATTGAAGAACTTCGGCATGGAATAATAACAGCATTGAACCAGGCTGCAGATGAGGATAGCGTTAAGGACGGAATGGATATCGCCATCTGTGTTGTCGATTTTGAAAAGGATATATTGTATTATGCAGGGGCAAATAATCCTCTTTACCTGGTCAGAGGAAGGGAGTTAATACATTATCGCGCCGATAAGATGCCTGTTGCAATTCACTACAAGATGGTCCCGTTCACTCTCCATACAATTGAACTTAAGAAGGGTGATGCATTCTATATATTCTCAGATGGATATGCCGACCAGTTTGGCGGACCGAAGCAGAAGAAATTTATGACAGCACAGCTTAAGGAAACAATAGTGTCAATGGCCGACAAGCCAATGCTTCAGCAAGGTGAGAGACTTAGTGAAATATTCGAAGAGTGGCGCGGCGACAGCCCACAGGTTGACGATGTAACACTTATTGGTGTGCGATATTAACGGCACTCAACCTTGGTGGTATATGAACCAATTGTAACATCAGGTTTGGCCTTTTGTGTAACTAAATCAGTACCGCAATACTCAGTTTCTGTACCCGAATTAATTACAACGCCATTCTCATAAGTGACATTTTTGCAAAATCCGCAATCACCAAGAGCTTCACAGGAAGTAAATGCCCATGCAACAAACAGAAAACCTGTTCCAAATAAAATTTTTCTTTTCATACCTTAATAATTTCAGTTCAAAGATATTAAAACTCTTGCTTCAAAGAACATTTATCGAATTAAAATAGGTTTATGTTAAAAATTAAACCTGCAAGGATGCATCAATCGTTGAAATGACCAGTCATTTAGACAGGAATGAAAATTATCATAAATTGCATAAAAACTATTTGTCATGGAAGATTCAAAGATGAAAAAACATGTGACCGTGGTAGGAGCTATACACATCGGCTTCGGACTGCTTGGTCTGATAGGAGCAGTAGCAGTATTCTTTGCTCTTAATTTTGCCAGAGGTTTTGTAGAGGGGGAAGAGGTGCCCAATATGGTGCTTAAATTTCTCTCCCTCAGCCTTCCCCTTCTTATCGGATTCATGTCGACTCTTGGCCTGGTTGGAGGAATTGGGTTACTATCGCACCTGCCATGGGCAAGGTACCTGGTAATAGTGGTTGCAGCCCTCGGTTGTCTTAATATTCCGATCGGTACTCTTAAAGGGGTCTATTCATTATGGGTATTGCTGCAGGATGATACTGTTAAAATATTCGAGAAGAAACAGGAAATTACACAATAACATACGAAAACCCGTGGTTGTACAGACGCGCAATTTGCGCGTTTGTACCGGTAACAAAGCAAAAAATATTACGTATAGACGCGCAATTTGTGCGTCTATACGTATTTTTGTCAGATAATTTAATTTCTCACCCATGGCTGAAGACAATAAGATAATTTTTTCAATGTACAGGGTTGGAAAGACATTTCCGCCTCACAGGCAGGTACTTAAGGACATATCCCTCTCGTTTTTCCTTGGCGCCAAGATCGGTATCATTGGTCTCAATGGCTCCGGTAAATCAACCCTTCTGAAGATAATTGCAGGATTGGAAAAAGAGTACCAGGGAGATGTAACTTTTCTGCCGGGTTATACTGTCGGACATCTGTCACAGGATCCATTGCTTGATGAAAGCCGTACAGTGAGAGAGATAGTTGAAGAGGGGGTGAAGGAGATAATGGATATCATTCAGGAGTATGAAAAGATAAATAACAGCTTTGGCGAGCCTGAGGTTTATGAAAACCCTGATAAGATGCAACAGCTTATGGACCGCCAGGCAGTTCTCCAGGAGAAAATTGATTATCACGACGGCTGGAACATCGAGCATAAGCTCGACCGGGCAATGGATGCGCTGAGGTGCCCCGAAGGAAATGCCCGTGTTAATGTGCTTTCAGGAGGTGAACGTAGAAGAGTGGCATTATGCCGCCTGTTGCTCAAGCAGCCCGATGTACTTCTGCTTGATGAACCTACCAACCACCTTGATGCTGAATCAGTCCAGTGGCTCGAAACAACTCTTAAACAATATCATGGTACTGTTATTTGTATAACACACGACAGGTATTTTCTGGATAATGTAGCAGGCTGGATACTTGAGCTTGACAGGGGCGAGGGAATCCCATGGAAAGGTAACTATTCTTCATGGCTTGAACAGAAGACAAAACGGCTGGAAGTGGAAGAGAAAGGCAATGTAAAAAGAAGGAAAATACTTGAGCGTGAGCTGGAATGGGTCAGGATGTCACCTAAAGCCCGGCACGCAAAATCAAAGGCAAGACTTGGAGCCTATGAGAATTTACTTAACCAGGATATTAAGCTGAAGGAAGAAAAACTTGAAATATTCATTCCAAACGGACCCAGGCTGGGCGACAAGGTGATTGAAGCAAAATCAGTTACAAAGGCATTTGATGACAAGGTTCTTTTCGAGGATCTCGATTTTAATCTTCCGCCCAATGGTATTGTAGGTGTAATAGGACCAAATGGCGCCGGAAAAACAACCCTTTTCAGGATGATTATGGAGCAGGAGAAGGCAACAAGAGGTACCTTCAGCATAGGAGAAACCGTCACTCTTGGATATGTTGATCAGGCTCATGTTGCAATTGATCCGGCAAAAACTGTCTATGAAGTTATTTCGGGAGGTCAGCAGGATGTAATGGTCGGAAACCGCCTGGTTAATGCCAGGGCTTACGTTGCCCGTTTTAATTTCACAGGAGCCGATCAGGAGAAGAAGTGTGGCATACTGTCAGGAGGCGAGAGAAACAGGCTCCATCTTGCGCTTACGCTTAAGTCGGGGGCGAATGTCCTGCTTCTTGACGAACCTACAAACGATATTGACGTAAATACCCTGCGGGCCCTCGAAGAAGGACTTGAAAATTTTGCAGGATGTGCAGTCATAATATCTCACGACAGGTGGTTCCTCGACAGGGTCACTACTCACATGCTTGCATTTGAGGGCAATTCAAAAGTTGTTTGGTTTGAAGGCAATTACTCTGATTATGAGGAGAATTACAGGAAGAGTGTTGCCGATACTACTCCGGTGAGAATCAAGTATAAGAAGCTGGTTTAACGGGATTCACTGCCATGATTATCAGCCCCCCTGCCTCCTAAAGAGCCTCATTACCAGTCTGATCAGCCCCCCTGCCCCCCTAAAGGGGGGTATATTTCGTTTTATAACAAGCGTTTGTTAAGGGTAGGAATAAAACCCCCTTCAGGGGGTGGACCCGCGTCAGCGGGGCCGGGGGCTTTACATCAATGCAGGATGCTAGTTATTAAAGCTGAATCTCCAGAGCCTTCCTGGTTGTTCCCGGAGTTGTGAGTTCCCTGTCACCCATTGAAAGCCACTTCCTATCTTCAAATCGTTTTACAATTTTATCGATAGTGTCCTTTTTAACACCATAATCCGATAACCTGGTTCCTAATCCCAGTGACTGAAAAAATTTCTCTGTTTTGTCTATTGCAGCATCTGCCTTCTCATCATCTGTTCCTGATTTAATATTCCACACTCGCCCGGCATACTGGACAAGTTTTTCTTTTTTCTCCTCCTTCAGGGTCTTCCACAGACCGGGAAGTACAATAGCCAGTGTTCTTGCATGATCAATATTATGGAATGCAGTAAGTTCATGTCCTATAGAGTGTACCGACCAGTCGCCGGGAACACCACAGCTGATAATTCCGTTCAGTGCCATGGTTGCACTCCACATCAGGTTCGACATTGCTTCATAGTCATCAGGTTTGGCATAGACCTTTGGCGCTTCTTCAATGAGTGTTATCATAATTGCCTCGGCAAACCTGTCCTGGATAGGAGCATTAACAGGATACGTAAGATATTGCTCCGTAACATGAACAAATGCATCCACTATGCCATTTGCTACCTGTTGTTGTGGCAGTGTACCGGCAGCGTCAGGAAGGAGTATTGAGAACTTTGGGAATACGGGAGGAACAGAGAATGCAAGTTTTTCTGTGGTTGACTTCCGGCTGATTACAGAGTTTTTGTTCATCTCGGTACCGGTTGCAGGCAAAGTAAGAACACATCCGAAAGGGATTGCTTCAGTTACCTCAGCACTTTCAGAAAGAATCTTCCATGGATCGCCGTTTTTAAATAAAGCAGCGGCAGCAATGAATTTGGTGGCATCTATTACCGATCCGCCTCCTGCTGCAATGATATAACTGATCTTTTTCTGTTTAATGATTTCCACAGCTTTCATAGAGGTTTCGTATGTGGGATTAGGTTCAATGCCTCCGAATTCGGTCAGTTCAAATCCTTTAAGAGCAGCTTTGACTCTGTCGTAAACGCCATTTTTAAAGATGCTTCCACCGCCATAAATAAGGATCACCCTGCTACCGGCATGTACCTGTTCTGTGATTCTGGATACCTGGTCTTTGCCGAAAAATATTCTGACCGGATTATAAAATTCGAAATCTTTCATGATTATGATAATATAGTTTATTCAATGCTGATAATAACAAAAAAAAGTGACAGAAAGTTTAACCTCAGCCAGGTTGATATAATTTTCAGGTTTAGTTGCTCTCCTATTTTTTCAAAGGATCATATGACATCCAGTCAATTTCCAGTTCATAAGGATGAAGAGGCTTTTCGATTGAATTGGGATTGGTTTCAACCGGCCAGTTGTTTGTATGCCAGAAGTTCATCCTGTAATGTGTTTTATTCTGAGGTATTCCTTCAAGAGATCCCTTGTAATCCCACAAAACAACCGTATCAGCAGTTACCGGATGAATCAGCCACCACCTTATACGATCAGGATGCCAGTCGAAACCGTAAGTGTAAAACTGCGATGAAGCATCGTAGCCTTCAATAGCCGGAATGGTATCGGGCTGGCTCTGAATTCCGGTAAGTTGCCTTCTCACTCCACTCAGGTTTTCCCTGTATGAAGTATTATAAATAATCCCTTTGGCCATATTTATAGTCCGGCCTATTCTTCTCAGGTCTCCCCTGGGACCAGTCCAAGTACCAACATAGATGACTTCAGGATCTGCTATCAGCCATTCCCAGTCTATTTCACTGAGCCCGGGATCGCTATCCATATGGTAGGTAAAATATCCAACTACCACGCCTGCATCGGGCTGAATATCTCTTATATCCGGAACCTTCAGGCGTGCTGTATAAGTACCAAAATGGGTAAAATTCTTTGAAATAACTTCAGGCCCCTTACCAGCGCCGGCTGGCCCCTCAGGATCTATCCTGAAAGAGAGAACCTTAGTACCTTTTTCTGAAGGAGATTCAACTCCATAGGCATACCTGAAAGCATCTCCGTCACCGAAGGTGTTATGTTTGAAAATCTTTGAAGATGAACTGCTGAAATCTTCGACGAAGGTATCATGATACCGTTCTTTTTGAGTGCAGGCTGACAGACCTGCAACAATAATTACAGCTAAAGATAAAAGGTGTTTCATACTGCCTCCTGAATATAAATTATTACTGTTGATCAAACTGTATTTATAACCATGTGTTAAAAATAAGATTAAAATCTGATTTTCGTAAGAGCTGTTATGGTAAACCGGTAGTTTAACCTCTGAAATAAAATTGGTTTGGGAAAGGCAAAGGTTTAAATTTGATTTGATATACTCCCGAACTTTTAAATAAACAGATGTTCAGACACTATATTAATTTATCAATAAGATCCCTGATGCTGAAAAAGGGATATTTCATAATTAACCTATTAGGACTGACAATAGGTATTACCTCATTTATCCTTATCGTACTATGGATAAAAGCTGAAACTTCTTACGATAATTTCCATAAAAATGCCGGAAACCTGTACAGGGTTGATTACCTGTTATATGAAGAAGGTATTCTTGAGCAGCATTCTGCCTCGGGATCGCTTTATTAACAGTCAGCTGGCAGAGCTGGCGGGCTGCAACGAGGAATCCTGTCGAAGCATTGAGGTACGAATAGACAACACATGTGGATGGTTTATCCGGGAGCAGAAGGGAAAAGACTGATCCCTGAGTCCTTTGCTCCTTTATGGTTTACCGTGCCGATCATCTTTCAGTTAAACTGACTCCTGAATGAGATATTAATGGTGGTTCCGCTCAAAGGCATTTTCAATAAGCCTGCGGAAAAACTGTTATCAGAATAATTAAGCCGGATATCCACCCATTTTCGCTGTGCAGGATACCAGAAATATTTTATACCTTTCAACTGATCGTTAGCACCAATGGAGATTCCGAGATCCATTATTTCCGATATTCCGATTTTCCCTGTAACAGAGCCGGAAAATAAAACTGCGTCCATGTTTGTAAACTCAAACAATGCATCGAATGATAAATTACAGTTTCTTTTAAATGTAAACAGAATATTTCCCATCACATCTATTGCCGGGGTTATGATCTTTAGATTCGGTATTAGAACTGTCGGATCAGGTGAGAACAGTCTAATGTCATTTGCCAGCAAGCAACTTCTGGCTTGAACACCAGCTGAAGAATATAGAAATCTGTTCTCGCTGTTGTATTCAATATTGAAACCATTACTGAATGAAACATTTCCATCTCCGGACGCCGAAATACTATTCCGGGTAGTCTTATCTATGGTATCGCTTGTTATAAATGAATTTGCTATCAGGAATACATCAACCTGCTGGTTCATAAATGCTTCAATCGTAAAGTTACCAAATGAGTATTCAGGTGTTTCAAATCTGGATATATACCTCGGTATAGTCATCAGGCTGACCGCCGTTTTCCAGTCAGTCTGGGGATAAAGGGATATTTTCTTCCGGGTATCTTCATGTATAGCAGCCTGCAGGGCAAACTTATTTGAATGATGAAGAAATCCGGCAATTTTTTTCCTGCCCGTATTTAAATACCAGCTTGAAAGGAAATACTTCTGGTAAGGATGATATGAGCCAAGGGAAAACCTCATTTTACCGGATTTACCCATGTTTTTATGAAACCTGATATCCGAATAGAACTCTTCATCATATATGCCGTTGAATTGCCTGTATTCTTCCGCGCTTAGAATATCTTCATCAAGGATCTTTCCGAATTGGGTCCGTTTGAAATCCAACGCAGTGCTCCTTTGTTTTTCACTGTCATATTTCCAGATCCTGTAATTGTTCCCGTACAACCGACCGCTATTAAAACCTGTAATATTCTTTTTTTGAATCACCCTGCCCCAGTCGAGTTCATAGATTTCACTGGTATTAAGCGGATTTATCAGTGATATGGTTACATGCTGTGATTTATTGGTTGTCCAGCTTTGAAGGAAAATATAATCATCAAAATCTATTTTCTTTTCAGGATAAAAATGGCCATACCATGTCTCAGCCATTGTTTTCAGTAATTCTCTTCCTGTTTCATGAATATCGCGGCACACACCTGCTTTGATTTTTGTATTCTGGGCGGCAAGGGAAGTGAGTATTTTAACCGATGTTACTATTCCTCTTGAAGCTTTACCCGGAAACAATCTTGCATGATCGTAATTAATCAAATGGTTTTCTTCCATCAATACTGTAATGAAGGGAAGAAAATCCCTCCCCAGGTCTGTATAGCCAAGATCGATCAGGTGCCGGGTACCATTGATCATCGATTGCTTTATTTCAGCTTCAGAAGAAGTTCTTACAAGATTATTCCTCCATGCACCATAATAAATATATTTTGCATCAAGGAGGATTTCGGTATTTGATATATCATTTCCTGTCCAGTTATTCTTTAGAAAACCGAAACTTTTCAGGATGGAAGAGTCGTTATAATTTGCCGATGTCAGCAGGTTCTGCAGGGAATAGTTGATCAAAACTGCCCGTTCATTCTCATTAACGTTTGTAAGTATTTTATATCTGTTTTCATATTTTGCCAGGTCCGGAACCATCCTGTAACTGATACTGATTGAATTCCGGCTATCTCCTGATGTTGTGTCGCTGCTTTCCGTTAAACTGCCGGTCTGTGAATAAATGCAATTCATCACAAACAGGATGGAAACCAGCAGGGAGAGGAGCTTCATTCAGACTATTTTAAAGAAGAAAGATATTATATTTTAAGTAATTCTGTTCTTCCGGCAAGTGGTATTGATGCATTTAGTTTTCATTCTGATACCAGAAGATACAGATATACTATATTTGTTTCCAAACAATTAAGATGTTTTAACACTAAAAGGAGATCTTATCCGGACTTCTTTTTCTATTTTTGTTTGCCAACCCATTAACAAAACAAACTATGAAACGCAGAGAGATCATAAAAACCTTATCAGCACTTCCTGTTGCAGGAGGTATAATGTCGATCGGGCCACTGATGGCATCACCTGACCAGAAGAAACCTGTAACCGATGCGGGTCTTTTGTCCAATCCTGAAGAAGGAGCTTTGGCTCTCGGGCCTCAGATTTACCAGTCAATAGGTGTCGAGCCTGTAATTAATTGCAAGGGAACATTCACGGCAATCGGGGGATCTGTTGAACTGCCGGAAGTACGCAAAGCCGTTGATTTTGCAGCACAGAACTATGTACATATAGATGAACTGGCTATGGCAGCAGGCAGGAGGCTTGCTGCGATTACCGGTGCCGAATGGGGAATGGTGTCCTCAGGTTGCGCTGCAGGTATGAAGCATGTTACTGTAGCCTGCCTTACAGACGGTGACCCGGAAAAGCTTGTCAGGGTTCCTGATCTTACAGGTTTTCCCAAGACAGAAGTAATAGCTCCCCGCTACTCACGGAACCAGTACGACCATGCCATTAGAAATGCAGGTGTAAACCTTATAACAGTAGATACTATGGAAGAGCTTAAAAATGCAATAAGCTCCCGTACGGCAATGATCTATCTTTTCTCTGCTCCTGATGGTTACGACAACGGACCAATGTCGGTAGATAATGTGGCAGCAGTTGCAAAGGGGAAAAACATACCCATACTCGTTGATGCAGCAGCTGAGGTACTTACCGTTCCGAATATCCACCTGAAACGCGGTGCAACCATAGTGGCATACAGCGGAGGTAAGGCAATCAGGGGGCCTCAGTGCGCAGGACTTCTCCTCGGCAAAAAAGACCTTCTTTTCTCAGCATGGCAGGCCAGTTCACCTCACCATGGCCCGGGAAGGGATAACAAGGTTGGCAAGGAAGAGCATATAGGCATGCTTGCTGCTGTTGAGGCATGGGTTAAACGAAATCATCCCGAAGAGGAAAAGACCTGGATATCCTGGCTGGAGTATATTTCAAAGAAAGTGACTACAATAAACGGGGTGACCACAAAGATCACACAGCCAAAGGGTGTTGATAACCGGACCGCCCGTTTGTCCATAACATGGGATCCGGCAGTTCTTAATATCACCGGAGAGGAAGTTGCCGCAGACCTTGCCGACAATAAGCCCCGGATCGTTCTTGGTGGAGGAAGAACCAATCCAGGAGAAGGTACTTCATCGATCTCTATCAGCGCTCACATGATGCAACCCGGTGACGAAAAGATTGTTGCCGACAGGATCTATAAGATACTGGCACAGAAACATGATAAGAAGAATGTCGTCATCGAGCCGCCTGCTGCCAATCTTACCGGCAACTGGGATGTATCAGTAGATTTTTATTCAGGGAAGGGAGAACATAAACTATTTCTCGTGAAACAGGACGGGAACGATATAAGCGGTACTCACAAAAGTACTTTCTCAATGCTCGACATTGCCGGAAAGATTGATGGCAAAAAGGTAAGACTTCAGAGCAATTACCGTGAAAATGCTGAATCAATACCATATACCTTTGACGGGGTGATGGAAGGAGATACTTTCTCGGGAGTATTATTTCTTGGGGAATACCGTTCTGCCAATTTCATCGCAAAAAGGTCAGAATCCAGGCAAAGACCTGTTAATAATATAACAGTTCCGTCGTACGGAGGAAAGAAAAGTGATTCATGGTAATACCGGCCGGTTAAGGGCTCATATCTGACTGAATGCGTCGCTGAATCCGGCGGCATTTAAATCGAAATGATATACAGATGAAGAATCATCATTGATCTCAACATTGATTACCCCTTCACTCTGGAGTAAAAAGATCCTGAACTGGCTGTAATCATTGTTATTTTGTTCTATTAAGATACCCCCGGATTTATTCCATCCTCTGGAAGAAGTCATTTCTAATTCCTTACCGGATGAGTTTTTCATTTTAATCCGGACCAGACCCGTGAATTTTTCTGCAGGATTGGATCTTTTATGCTGGTGTAAAAGTATTCCTGCATTTTCTTTATTCACCAGGAATACGGTGTGCAGGTAATTGTTTGATACAGTTGAATTTGAAAAAGTACCGTCTGTATCCAATCTTACATATTTCCTTGCTGTGGGCTCACCATTGGCATCAACATACGACTTTACAATCCACGGACCCGGCGACGGTTTAGGAGTAGCCACCTTAGGTTTTGAAGGGGATTTGGTTTTTACACTATTTGCCGGAGGATCGGGTGCATTACAGCTAACCAGGAACAGGAACAAAGGGAATATTATCTTTTTAATCATGCCATAAATTTTTTTTAACCAGGCTGCAAATTGTTATTTGAAGAAGAGTACCATACCTTTGAATAGTTTATGCAATAAGTTTCAAAAATCCGAAATTAAAAATTTCTTTTAATAAAAGAAATACTTAACAGGAAACCAGAATAAATGATTAGTTTAAGAAAAGAACAGCGTTAGTAACTATCAACTCTTTTGTTTTATTTCATGCCAAAGAACAGAGGGAAGCCAAATACTACAAAAAGTATCCATATCAGATAAAGAGGCAGGTATTTTGCAATAGTTAACTCAACTTCCCTGATTCGAGATATTTTGAAATTTACTTTGTACAAATCAATGATTAACAATACCAGGTTACCCAAAATCAGGATATTTGAACCAAGAACAGCTAATCTGTTCGGTGTTAAACCAAATGTACCTAAGCGATAAAAAATTGCAGATAAGGCAATCAGGTCAATAATTACTGTTATTATTGAAAGGATGAATAAGATCAACTCATTGAATTTCTGTTTTCGGACTGTTGATGTTTCGGAGATTGAAAAAACAATTACGGCCATAACGCCTAACAGCATAATATTAAATATCAATAAAAATTCACGATCGCTGTAAAGATCTTTTTCTGAGATTGCCAGAGCAATAAGGAATATTACTGCTGTCAGCAAAACCAGCGGGCTGAAAATATTGGCTATTATAGGGGCGAGCTTATTTGTTAATGTCGTATAATTCTTTATAATATATGTAGCAACTATTGGTACAGAAACTGCCCCGACGATCACCACATTTTCCATATAAAAGTTTTCAATGCTGATCCCTATTGCCTCAAATAGCCCAATAGTAATTCCGGTCAGGATACCCCCGGTAATAGCTATTAATGCCATAAGAATTGCCAGGTCGCCATTGTATCTTATAAACTCAATCCGTTTGATTTTATCCTTTAAATTGAAATCAATAAAAACCAATCCATACAGGCACCACATCAGAAGAGGTAAATGAATATACACGAGATAAATTGAATCACTGTCTGTTACTGATGGTAAAAGATTAACATATATGGTCAGTATTAAAAATGCAGCAAGGATATATATAAGTCTTTTTAGTTCAAATACTTTGTTAGTCCATGTAATGTAAAGGATCAGTCCGGAGAAAACAATTATCCCTGCATTTTTGGTATAAAAAACCTCAGGTGTCGGGATATTAAAGATAAACGGGATTTTAATCAGAACTCCGGTTACAAGACACGATGTGATAAGAATGAAAATATCCGGCAGATTAGTTTTTGTAATCGTACCCGGTTTTTTCCTGTAATCCAGTCTGATCTTCCAGTATTCTGACAATTCGGATTTTTCTATCTCTGAATAAACTTCTTCAAAGCCTGATTCAAAAGCGTTTTTGTCATCATTAAATAATTGTTCAAGTTTCTCAGGATCATTAATGTGTTCTTTAATTTTGTTTTTCATATTTTTAGTTAAAAGTGCTTAGAATTACAAAGTATAGACATAAAAAAATTATTGTTCTTTAATCAGGTTTTCAAGAGCTTTTAAATGCTGCCTGAATTCAGCAATACCTGCTTCAGTTGCTGAGTAGCTTGTATTTGGTTTACGGCCGATGAATTGTTTATTTACCTTAATGATTCCTTTTTCCTCCAAAGCTTTCAGATGACTGGCAAGATTCCCGTCAGTTACATTCAGAGTCTCCTTCAGTCCGTTAAAATCATAGGTTTCGTTTACCATCAGGACTGACATGATCCCCAATCTTACCCTGCTTTCAAAGACTTTGTTTATGTTCGAGATCAGATCTTTCATGCCCCGTATTTTCTGAACATTGCCAGTCCGTAGATAATATGAAGGATGCCAAAACCGAATATCCAGAATATCAGGCCCCAGCCCGGAACAAAGGCTGATACAAGGCCGGTAATTATTTCGAGTATCCCGAGGTAGAAAATCTCACCAAAAGTGAACTTCCCTGCATTTACCAGCGCCAGGCCGTAAAAAATGAGAAAACACGGAACTATCAGCTGTATATTGTTCTGAAGCATGAGAATAAAAACAAAAACACCTCCGGTAAACAGTGGAATAAGAAGGTTTATAAGCAGCCTTCTGGAAATGGGAGTCCAGAAATTCTTTCCATCCCTCTTTGCTTTTTTTATTGAAAAAAAGAGAGCAAGAAGCACAGAAAGGAGAAGTACTATAGCAGCATCTGAAATAAGTTGCCATCTGAGAGAAAAAGACTCTTCTGCCGGCAGGTTTCTGAAATATTCATTATAGTGAATACTACCATCCAGAATAAAAAAATATGCAACCAGTGCTCCGGCTATTGCCGTAATCCCGATAAAAACTCCTGAAAGGCCGCTAAGAGAAAGAAATCTTGAAGATTCTTCCATTATTTTCCGGATTGCCTTTATATCCTCGATTGATTTTGTATCACTTTTCATGTTATAAAAGTACTTTGAGATGCAAAGTAAAAAAAAATATTATGCGATGCAAATTTTCTTAACTAATTGTTCTGGCTACCCCGGACTTTCATGTGCGATTCACACCATGACCATACCTTATCTGTGACATTGAATTGTTTTTGAATAAAATAATATAATTTGATAATGAACTCCGGAAAGAGTTATGATATCCCATCATTGTTCATGTGCGAATAAACACAATATTAGAAATTCTGAAAGCTCTCTCTTTTTATTATCTCCTTCTTCTTTCATGGGAATAACGACTCATCATAATATACAAACAAATATAATCCTTTATAAATTGTTATTATGAGAAGTCCAGCCAGTTGCTATCTTCTTTATATTCAACAATTACTTTTGTATTGTTTTCAAAGTGGAAAGTATTTAAAAGCGTGGAGATATCTTGTTTTAATATAATCAGGGTATTATCTATTAAATCTTTGCGGAATCCTTTCTCTTCGAGGTATAAAACCAGATCCATCGAAACTATTCTGCTTATTATCTGACCTAATTCAACGAGCTTTCGTTGCGAAAATCCAAAATTCAATTCAAACCTGACCAACTCTTTAATATGATCGGCAGCACGGGTAGTATAGCCTTTTAAAAACTGGTAAAAACTATTCTCTTTGGCTGTTTTCATTAGTTTCATTACCGAATCTGCAATCTGGTGATAAAGAATATCATTTGATCCTTCAAAAATCTGAAATGGACGGCTATCTACTACCGATCGACCTGCTATGCTGTTAAGCTGAAAACCTTTGGCACCGAAAAGCTGGAGTAACGACTGAGCTGATTCCTGCATTATATCGGAAGTAACACTCTTGATAATATTTGCTTCGAGTCCAAGTGAAGAGAGGTTATTCTCCATTCCGGCAATTTCACCTGATTTCAGACAAAATGCAGAGCAAATAGTGAAATTGGATTGCAGGCGGGTGAGGCGATGTTGAACCTGATCATAAGTTGACAGGCTTTTATTGGCTACCAGCCTCGATTTTGTATGAGTTAAAGCCTCATCAAGTATCCTATTAATAAACCCAAGACCCATACCCGGAAACTGAAACCTGCTTCTGTGAAGGATGTCAAGTAACATCTGAATGCCTGTTGTGTGAGGAATAAATTTTTGTTCTTCGGGTATATATACATCTATGGAATTTCTGCCATATGGGATCTGATATAGTCCGAGGTTCTCGAAATACTCTTCAACAACTATCTTCTGTTGTGGGGCATTTACATCACAGATAAACATATCTATATCTCTCATCAGATCCCCATTTAATGCCCTTTTTCGTGCTGTAAGAATCCATAATTCAGCCATTCCTGTAAGTCCGGCCCAATGTTTTTTACCCTGCAGATGAAAAAAGCCATCTTTCTCAGAGAATGAAGTCTGCATGTTAAGTGCATCACTGCCAAATCCGGGTTCAGTGATCATTAATCCTCCCATATGGCTTTCATTCAGAAATTTGTTGAATATTTTAGCCTTGACTTTTTCCTGACCATATTTGACAACTGGCTGAATGAAGAGACCATTATTGATTCCTAAAGTTAATGAAAGGGCAAGTGATTCATAAGAAGCAACTGAAACAAATGCAATGTTCTCCTTTACATTGCCACCAAATCCTCCGTATTGTTTTGGAATACAAAGAGAAAGGGGATTCCCCGACATCAACTCATTTAAAACGTCAGGAGGTATTCCCCTGGTACTGCAAAACCGATCGATTTTATCCACTTTATGAAAAGCACGTTTCATACTGGCTTTAAACTCATTAAGAAGCTTACTGAATGATTTCTCTCTGACAAGTAAATCACCTGATTGATTTTCATCCAATTCCCGAATTTGTGACATTTGTAACTGTTTTATATTGAATTATTTTGCCAGTAATTATCCTGACTTTATGAATTAACAATTTGTACCGCTTTTTGTTTTATTCTCACAAAATTTGTCCATCGTAAACGAAAGGGTAAGTTAATTCGTGCCAATAATAATCTGGGAAATGAATATCCACATCTGGTTGCAAAGAAACCCAAGGGTGAGTTGTTATATATCTGGGTAAAAACAGAGATGTATCCGAAAGTCCCTGGTGTAATGTCATTTGAAAACCAGGAAGTAGTTATTAAGCTTTCAAATCAGTTTGGTGCAATACCGGTGTTTGAAGGAATGAGAATGAAATGTGTATCTACTGAAGTGAATAGTCTTTCTATTTATGGAGCAGGATATGTTGCTGAGTTAACTGGGTTCAAAGCATTTTGAATTGAGCAAAACATGTAAAAGCGAAATCAATTTAGGTAAATTATGGGCTGTTACACTTATTAAAATTGATCCACTATTTGATAGTATTAGAGATGAACCACAATTTCAGCAAATAGTTATAGAGGTTGAAGCCAAATATCAGGCAGAGCATGAACGAGTAAGGAAATGGCTTGAAGAACAAGGGAAAATTTAAGGTTTAATTAACCAGGTCAATAGGTGTTCGGGTTGCTCTCTTTATGTTTTATTGCAGAATAATTGAGACTTTAGGCTTGTTTAAATTGGGCTAAAGCCCGTTAAATAATTTGGTTTGGACCCGTTGGCTGAAGCCAACGGTAATTGAACTTCCTTACTATAAGCCTGATTCATGAATAACTCAATTAACTCAGGGCTGTGCCTGTGAGCCTGTCTCTTTATGACAGATTTTTATATTGAGAAGATTCAATTGCTTAAAGCTTCAGAGGAAGGGCTGATCTTTTAAACAGCAGATATTATGCTGAAGTGAATCTGTTGCCGCCGGCATCAGCCGACGGATAAGAAGTCCCCTATAGAGCGGGACTTTAGTCCCTCATATTTAAATTAATAGAATATATCTCAGAAATATTTCAGTAATGATTCAGCAGAAGGATAAAGAGAAAAAAGCAGAAAATTTTCCTTTACTCCGAAAAAAACTGAGTGTGAGAGTGAGTGTGTGAGCGGGAAAACAGAACGAGAGTGCTCGCTCCCCCTCTCACTCTCGCTCTGTTTTAGTAGTCCCACCAGGAATCGAACCTGAATCTAAGGTTTAGGAAACCTCCATTCTATCCATTGAACTATGGGACCGGAATTCAGCGCAAAAATATATCTTTTTTTTGCTTTAATCAAATTGTGATGGGATTAACAGTTATACACTTCCCAAACAACCCACCCCTGGCCCCCCGCTGAGGCGGGGCAGGCTCTCCCGGGAGGGGATCCGCCGAGTATTCTGCCTTACGCCTTCTGCCTTGCGCCTTTCGCCTGTTATTCATTTTGATAATTCCCCTATCTTTCATACTTTCATCCAGTCAAATTTTTACAATATGAACTGGATCGATATGACCATCATAGTGATTCTCATCTTGTCAATGGTAATGGGTTTCATAAATGGTCTGATTAAAGAAGTGGCATCCCTTACCGCCCTTATTCTCGGTATCTGGGGAGCAATAAAATTTTCTGCATTCACTGCTGAAAAACTCTATGACTATTTTGACATGAGCGGTCAATATGTCGGAGTTGTAGCTTTTCTTATCACATTCGGGATTATTGTTGTTCTCATTCATTTCATAGGATTAATTGTAAATAAAATTGTCGATGCCGCTGCACTGAGCTTTGTAAACAGACTCCTGGGAATTGTCTTCGGATTACTTAAATCAGTGCTTATCCTCAGTGTTTTATTTGTAGTCCTGAATTCAATTGATGCCCGCAGATCGTTTCTTCCAAAGGATACTATTGAAAAATCGATATTCTATAATCCGATATCAGATATTGCAGCCTCAATATTCCCGATAATTGGTGAGGGAGGATTTTACCGGAGCTTCGACCGGTTTAAAAAGAAGCCGGATGATGTTACAATCTGACCCTCTTTGCTATATTTGCAGTCGAAAAACCCAGCCAGATGAATTTTGTTGATGAACTGAAATGGAGAGGCATGATACATGATATTATGCCAGGTACAGAAGAACTTCTGAATAAGGAAAAGATATCAGGGTATATAGGATTCGACCCAACGGCCGACTCCCTTCATATAGGACACATGGTACAGGTTATGCTGCTTGTACATTTCCAGAGGGCCGGACATACTCCTATAGCCCTGGTTGGCGGTGCCACAGGAATGATTGGCGACCCCTCGGGTAAATCAGAAGAAAGAAACCTCCTCGATGAGACGTCTCTCAAAAATAACGAGGACGCTATAAAAATGCAGCTGTCACACTTTCTCGATTTCAAGTCGGAAAAGGTAAACAAAGCCCTGATGGTTAATAACTATGACTGGATGAAGGATTATTCATTCCTTCAGTTCATAAGGGATATAGGAAAGCATATCACTGTAAATTACATGATGTCGAAAGACTCGGTGAAGAAGAGGATAGGATCTGAATCGAAGGAGGGGATGTCATTCACGGAGTTCTCATACCAGCTGGTACAGGGAACCGATTTTCTTCATCTTTATAACAGCCATGGATGCAAACTTCAGATGGGAGGATCGGATCAGTGGGGTAACATTGTGACGGGCACAGAGCTTATAAGGAGAAAGGCAGGAGGTGAAGCTTTTGCTCTTACATGCCCGCTCATTACCAAATCTGACGGTACAAAATTCGGAAAAACAGAATCGGGAAATGTATGGCTCGATCCTGAAAAGACCACTCCGTACCAGTTCTACCAGTTCTGGCTGAATGTTTCAGATGAGGATGCAGCCAGGTATATTAAGATTTTCACCATTCTTGGCATGGATGAGATTGAAGGTATCATAAATGAGCATAATAAGGCTCCGCATGAACGATTGCTTCAGCGCAGACTCGCTGAAGAGGTAACGGTAATGGTTCATTCCCGCAATGACTATGAAGGTGCTGTTGAGGCATCGCAGATCCTTTTCGGGAAAGGTACAACCGAATCGCTCAGAAAGATGAATGAGAATACCTTTCTTTCTGTTTTTGAAGGGGTACCTGTATTTGATGTAAAAAAGGAGGTGATCGACAAAGGTGTTTCAATATCAGATCTTTGTGCTGAACATTCTCAGGTATTTGCATCGAAGGGAGAACTGCGAAGGCTTGTACAGGGCGGAGGGCTGAGCATAAACAAGGAAAAGGTAGAGAATGCGGAAATACTACTCGGTCAGGGATCTCTCCTGAACAACAAATACCTGCTTATACAAAAGGGTAAGAAAAACTATTTCCTTATCAGGGTTATCTGACGATCACCTTGGAAGATCTGCAACAATAATTGAAACGTCATCAAAAGTTGAAGGATTGTCATCAGGCAGTCCCAGCTCCTTTATCATTTCCTTAATGTTTTCTTCAACGGGAGCTGTATTTGAAATATGCCTGATAATAACTCCTGTACCGATATCATTCCCGTCGTCTCCCTTCAGTTCCGAGAGACCGTCGGTATAGCATACGATTTTAGAATAATTCTTTATCTGCAAGTCAGATTTTTTTGCATTAGGGATCTCATCAAGCATTCCTATTCCAACGCAGGAGGCCTGAAGATGAAGTACCTCGCCTGTCACGGTATCGTAAAGAACAGGCGGATTATGTGCAGCGTTGAGATATTCCATTATGCCTGTTTTATGATCGTACCGTGCCACAAAAAAAGTGAGGAACTTTTCACCTGCTGCATTTACCACAACAATGGAATTAAGCTTAACTACAAGTGTTTCAAGATTTATATCATGAGTAAAAAGTGCCCTCAGGCTGGCCTGGAAATTGGACATCAGTATTGCTGCAGAGATCCCTTTTCCTGAAACATCGGCAATGCAGAATCCTGTTTTGGTTTCGGACAGCTTCAGACAATCATAGTAATCTCCCCCCACTTCATAATGAGGGAAATAAAAACCATGTACTATGATTCCGGGGTTTTTGGGCATCTGGCTGTTATCGGGGATCAGCATCTGCTGCATCCTGGCTGCCAGCTCAAGCTCTTTCTTCATGGCTTCCTGCAGCAGGCTTTCCCTGAAAAGCCTTATGTTCTCAATTGCTACTATGATGATACTTGAGAATGTCTGGATGAAGTTAAGGTGTTTCAGCACAGGGCTCATTCCCTCGCCCTCTTCCTCAATATCGCCTATAAATACAAATGCCAGATGGACATTGTTGTTAAATACAGGAATGATAATGTCAACCCCTTCAAAGCCCATTTCAGCTGCATCGAAAAAGATCTCCTTAATATCGAGCAACCTCGATTCCACATCAATGTTTTCAAGTTCTTCCGGAAAACCTCCGTTCAGAATACACTCCCAGGTATTGGATCGTTTATAGATGAGGATCTTCCCAATACCCAGATTGTCCCTTAATATGCTCTCGTATTTGGCCAGAAGCTTCTCAACAGGCAGATTGGCATTGATCGACAGCGTAATGTCGAGCAATGCATCCAGTTTGAATTTGGATATCTTCAACCTGTCCATCTGAGCCAGCTTTTGTCCCATTCTGATAATTATGTTTTAACCCTTTCCACGTATGATCTGTCGCGGGTATCAATTTTTATCTTGTCTCCCGTATTAACAAACAGCGGCACCATAATGACCGATCCGTTTTCAACCTTAGCCTGCTTAAGTGTGTTGGTTGCAGTGTCACCTCTCAGTCCGGGTTCGGAATATACTACTTCCAGAACAACAAACTGAGGCAAATCAACAGTCAGTACAGTCTCTGTTTCAGCATGTACGACAACCTCAACTCCAACTCCTTCTATGAGGAATTCAGGATTTTCGATCATTGAATCCTGTACATGTATCTGTTCAAATGTTTCGAGATGCATGAAATAATATCCCATATCATCCTTATAGAGATACTGGTAAGGCCGTCTTTCAACCCTTGCGACATTCACTTTTACTCCGGAGGAAAAAGTATTGTCAATTACCCTTCCGGTTTTAAGGCTCTTCAATTTGGTCCTGACAAATGCCGGTCCTTTACCGGGTTTAACATGCTGAAACTGTACAATTGTATAAAGGTCATTGTTGTACTCAATGACTAAACCATTTCTGAAATCTGCAGTACTTGCCATAAAATCTTACATTATTCTCAATAATTAATAAAGTTACTTGTTTTTAATTTCCACAGGGTATGCAAGACCCTCATAATTTGTCATTTCAACTGTAAATGCACCGACAAATATATCAAATCGTATTTTAACCGGTAAATAATTTTTATCAGCAGAGAACCAGAAAGAAACATCCTCATCTGTTTTGAAAAGACGTCCGGTCTCAGTAACCGGATTAAACTTGTAGCACATTATCTTTCCCAGCTTTGTTTTCACCTCTTCTTTTTTGACATACTTAAGCCGTACAGGATATAATTCATCTGTGAACCAGGTGTTTATTGTAATTATTTCACCTTCAATAAGTTCTTTTTTATCAGGCATAATATTATCGCGGAAATGGTAGAAACATGACAGGATATCATGCATCCCCTTTTGTACAATATGTACTCCGGTAAGGTCGCTGGTGAGAATTGCAGAATCAGCTCTTGTCTTGTGATCAAATATCACTTCATTGTATTTTCTGTACCTGCCTTCCCTTATGTTCCTTATTGTGAACACAGGAAGTTCAGTTTCAGGGTCGATATAGCTCTCATAGATATCAACAACTTTGAATAATGCATCAGCCATGCCGGTTGTTTTACCGAAAAGTTTTGTATGCCATACCTGCATCCCTTTATATGTTGCTTGTTTAATTTCAAGAGATGCGATACCGGCGTTGATCGGTCCGTAATGTACACTGTAGTTTACTGATTCGCCCGGCATGTATGATACGGTCTGGCACCATCCTGAACAGAAAGTCATGGTTGCAAAAATTGTTATAGAGATAAACCTTTTCATTTATATTATAATGCTCTGCAGTTATTATGCCACGTTTATCCAAGAATGTTTTTCCGTTGGGTTGTTGTGATGAAATCTTTCAGGTAATAAGGTTCGAAATATGCGACATCTTCAAATTGTTTCGATTTAAGTGCCTTCACAGCAGGTTTATGCATATTGGCAGCTGACATTGTAAAATCATCCTCAAACTGAATACCGGGTCTTTTCAATACAAACTTGCATTTTAATGCTCCATCGCCAAAAAAGATAATATTCTGTGATTCAGGAACATTTTTAAAAGAATCCTGAGTAATTATCTCGGCAGAGATATCTTTAATTGTGTTACCTTCTGAATCAAAGAGGGCATAATAAACCTCCATCCTTCTGGCATCAAGCATAGGGCAGAAGATCGTATCCCGATAAGGAAGCCCTTCCTTTATCATCTTTTCCTTTAATCCCGTAAACATGGAAAGAGTGGTTTCAATACCGATCAGTGGGATTGAAGCTGCAAATGCAATCCCTTTAGCCACGGAAACGCCTATCCTTAGTCCGGTATATGACCCCGGTCCCTTGCTTACGGCTACAGCTTCAAGGTCAGAAGCATTAACACCGGCCTCTTTCAGGATATCCCCTATAAAGAGGGTAAGCATTGAAGCATGTGACTTCAGGTCGTTGCTTTCTTTCAGTGAAATTACTCCTGCACTGTCGCAAAGTGCCACTGAACATAGGTTTGTGGCTGTTTCAATACAGATTATCATTCTTTGAAAGTAATACTTTTGAATTATTTCACTTTAAAGAGCTCTTCTTTCTTAAGTATCTCTATCAGGGTACTATCGGATAATTTCTTACTGATTGCACTGAAAGGTGCTGAGACTACCCTGTCATTTTCCTCTACACCTGAAATGATCTCAATGTAACTGTTATCCTGGATGCCTGTTTTGACATCGCGTGCAAGCGCATACTTCCCGTCAGTTATAAAAACCAGGGTTCGTATTTCATCAGATGATTTTCTGACAGAAGTTTTTGTAGTGTCTGTTCGTGTTGTGACAGATTGTATCGGAATGGCAATCACATCATCCTTCGATTCTGTCTGAATATCAACAGTAGCAGACATTCCCGGCCTGAATGGGTTGACCTTACCATCTTTTATAAGATTCTGATATGATTCGGGAAGAACCAGTATCTTAACATCAAAATTAGTGACCTGGTCTGCCGATATTCCGGTTGTTTTTGCCGAATTGGCTATTTCAGTAACCACTCCCGTGAATTTCTTATCGAGGTAAGCATCTACCTCAATAATCGCTGTATCTCCCAGTTTCACTCTTACAATATCATTTTCATTAACCTCAACCCGAGCTTCCATCCTTGAGAGGTCTGCTACTCTCAACAGTTCTGTACCCGCCATAAGATTTGTTCCTGCCACCCTTTCGCCAAGTTCAACCAGGAGCATTGAAACGGTACCCGACATCGGTGCATAAATTGATGTTTTTATAAGATTTTCGTTGGCCTCCTTCAGTGATGCTTCGGAGCTGATAACAGAATATTTTGCAGCATCGACCTCAGCTTTGGCTACTGTGTATGAGGCTTCAGCCTGTTCAAAATCTGATTTTGATATTGTCTGTTCATCAAACAGCTGCTTGTTTCGCCTGAATGAAAGCTCTGCCTGTGTGAACTGGGCTTCCGACTGAGCAAGCCTGGCCCTTGCCGAGCTTATAGCAGCCATCGACCTGTCTCTCTGAGAAATATATGTATCAGGCTTTATTCTGAGCAAAAGCTGCCCCTTTACAACAGGGTCCCCTTCTTTGATTGTGAGTTCCACGATTTCTCCCGATACATCAGGGCTTATCTTAACCTCTTTCTCAGGCTGTATTTTTCCATTTGCAGTTATTGTCTCAACAATCGTTCGTTTTTCGGCATTTTCCACAGCAACCTTAACCATCGCTGCTTTGCCGAACCAGCCTTGTTTCTTACCTATTACAGCCAGGATTAACAGTACGACTACAAATGGAAGTAATATCTTCAGTATCTTGTTGTTTTTCATGATATTAAAGGTAATTATATTTAGTTATTATTAAGGCTTAACGGGATTCCTCTGTAAAAATCAAGGACTTTTGTTTTAAAGATATATTCATACTTTGCCTGGGCAAGATCAGACTGAGCCTGCAGGAGCTGGCTTTTTGAGGCGTTATAGTCAACCGGGGTGACCAGTCCTACATTGAATTTCTGTTCTGTATAGCGGAAAGATTCTTCCATGGAAGTCACAGCTTTTTGACTGGCTGTGTACTTTTTCAATGCTGCAGAAGCATCGGCATAAGACTGCTGGATATTTTTATAAAGCTGTTTCTTAGCCCCGTCGAGTGCATACCTGCTGTTCTCTATACTGATTCTTGAATTTGCTATATTCTTATTAACCTGCCATCCGTTAAGGATCGGGACACTCAGGGTAAACCCCAGCGCCAGGCTTCTGTTGTCTTTAAACTGTTCGTTGAACGGATAGTCACCATATATGACTTCCAGCGATGCCGGGTCGATTCCAAGAACTTTCTGACGGACATCTGAATAGCCGGTTGTTAATGAATGGTTCAGGGAGATGCGGGGACTTCTGGATCCTTTTGCGATTTTGAGATCATATTCACTTGCTGTGAGCATCAGTTCAGGGCTTTTTATGCTTGGCCTTGCCCCAATGGCAATTTGAAATATTTCATCAACCGTTTCGCCCACAATGGCATTTGTATCAATGCTTATCGGAGGAACTACCACCTCAAACCCTTCAGGTGTTTTGAGTTCAAGAAGCTGGCTGATATCGAGATATGAAAGATCAAGTTGATTTTTGACGTTAATGAGCTGAACTTCTTCCTGCGCAGCCTGGGCTTCAATCTGAAGAAGATTTCCACGTGCAGCGCTGCCGGCATCAACAAGTTTTCTTGTTTTTTCAATCTGCTGAAGTGTTATCTGAAGCTGTTCATTTGTTGCGGTGACAAGCTCCTTATTAAGAAGTATCTGCAGATAATTCAGAGCAACAGTCAGTGCAATATTCTCCTTTATATTCTCAAGATCCTGTTGTCCGGCAAAGAGTTCATATTCATATTTTTTAATTGTGTTGTAATTCTGCAGTCCATTGAACAGGTTCATGCTGCCGCCGACATAGAAGTTATTGGAAATCACTTTCTGATCTTCCGTGTACCTGTAAGTTGTCTGATCAAGCGAACGGCCCCAGGAATAGTTTTGTGTAGCAGAACCGGAAAGAGTGGGAAGAAGCCTGAACTTTGAAAGATCGAGGGAGTTCTTCTGATATTGGGTCTGAAGATCCTGCTGTTTTATCTGGATGTTATTATCAATTGCATAGTAGATACATTCATCAAGTGTCCAGACCTTCTGCTGGGAGTAAATAAATCCCCGGGATGCTGGTAAAATCAGGAATAACAATAATAAGCACTTTTTCATATAAGGATATTTTGTTTGCTAAACAAATCTGAATTACCTGAAATTTACTTCAAAACTCAGGGGTACTTCACAGACATTTCACTTCTACAGTAAACAACAGTTTTCAAAATAAGCTGACGAAGATAGGCAATATCTTAAAATTTTTAAATGATTTTTCACATGAGTTGATTTAAAATGTTCCTGCAAAGGTCAAATTATAACAAAATATTTTGCGGCACCACCTAAAATAGCTAACTTGTGCGACTCATTTTAAAACCAAGTATTATGCTACATTATAAAGAATTAGGATTAGTAAACTCAAGAGAATTATTCAGGAAAGCAGTAAAAGGCGGGTATGCTATTCCTGCATTTAACTTCAATAATCTCGAACAGCTTCAGGCAATTATCAGCGCCTGTGTTGAGACGAAATCCCCGGTGATACTTCAGGTATCAAAAGGCGCACGCAAATATGCAAACCAGACCTTATTGCAGTTCCTGGCCAAAGGTGCAGTTGAATATGCAAAGGAACTCGGATATGCAATTCCGATCGTATTGCATCTCGATCACGGCGATACATTTGAAACATGCAAGGCTTGCATCGAAACGGGCTTCTCATCCGTAATGATCGATGGTTCACATTTTCCATATGAGGAGAACGTGAAATTAACAAAACAGGTTGTCGAGTTTGCACATAAGCATGATGTTACAGTTGAGGGTGAACTGGGTGTTTTAGCCGGTATCGAGGATGAGGTTTCATCAGATCACACATCATATACCAGGCCTGAAGAGGTTGAAGACTTTGTGAAAAAAACAGGAGTTGATTCGCTGGCTATTTCAATCGGAACTTCTCATGGCGCCTTCAAGTTCAAGGTTGCTCCCGGCCAGCTTCCTCCTCCGCTTCGCTTTGATATTCTTGAAGAGTGTGAAAGACGTATCCCCGGATTCCCTATTGTCCTTCATGGGGCATCCTCAGTGCCTCAGGAAATTGTTGATGAGATCAACAAATATGGCGGTAAAATGGAAAATACTGCCGGTGTATCTGAAGACCAGTTAAGAAGGGCCGCCTCATCAGCAGTATGCAAGATCAATATCGACAGCGACGGGCGTCTTGCAATGACAGCTGCTATCCGTAAGGTATTTGCCGAAAAACCGGGTGAGTTTGACCCGCGTAATTACCTCGGACCTGCAAGGGATAAGCTGAAAGAGCTCTATAAGCATAAGGTGGTCAGTGTACTTGGCAGTGCAGGGAAGGCGTAGGAATAAAGGCACAACGGCGCAAGGGCACAATGGCGCAACGGGTGGATTTAATAAAGTTTTGAATAAGCTAAATATCAATCAGCCAGTTGGTTAAAGACTGGCTGATTTTTTTGTGTTAAAAACTCTGCAGATACAGCTTCTTTCCTCATGCTCTCTTTTTATAATTTAGCTTTCTGAAGCTTCATTGATGGAAGGACGAAAAATAGTTTACAAAGAGGAAAGACTGCGGAGAAACAACCGCTTATCACTTATGCTCAATCAAAGGGAGATGAGGGCACTGGGCATCTTTTGCAACAGGTACAGGGTGAAAAACAAGTCTGAATTTCTTAGGGAAACTATAATGAAAGCAATCATTAAAAGGTTTGAAGAAGAGCATCCTACTCTATGGGAGGAGAATGAACCGACTCTCTTTAATCAGAATGTTTCCTGATAGCATTTGGAAAATAGTCTTCTTTTTCTAATTTTACATGGCAGGATTTTAGTAAAATCCTGAAATTGTTGTTTATTGGATTTGTTTCTTCAGGCTGTTTATCATATTTTGATTTTAAGTGGGATGGTATATCCGGAAAAATATATTAAAGAAATCTCCAAAAGGACTCCCTGGATAATCCTGGAACCGGGTAAGCTATTCATTATGGGAAGATCAATCCCTGAAAATCCGGGGGATTTCTACCGCCCATTGCAAGCCTGGATTACAGATTATACTCAAAAGTACCGGGGCAGCACTAAAATCATCCTGGGGTTTGAGTATATCAATACTGCCTCCATGAAATGGATCTATACAATACTGAGGGAGATGTCGCAGGTTAAGGAATTTGCCAGGGATGCCACAATAACGTGGTATTATGAAGAAGGTGATGAAGACATGAAGGATCTGGGTCTTATTCTCAAGTCGCTGGTGGTCAGTACTTTTACAATGATTGAGGTAGAAGAGATGGATAAGGGCAGGTATGAGATGGTCCTTGCCGCCAGGAAGTAACCGGAGTTTATCTTAGTTACCGATCAAATTTCATTGACAGTCGTCACAATTAAAAAAAAAGTCTATTTTTGCAGCTCGATTTACCGGCACTGACCCATGGTGTAATTGGCAACACGTCAGATTTTGGTTCTGAAGAGTCCAGGTTCGAAACCTGGTGGGTCAACTAAAAGAGTGAGTGCGTGAGCGAGAGTGAGCGAACTCACTCTTTTTCTCAAAACTCACATCACACTCACACTCACACTCACACTCACACTCACACTAGATTTCTTTACGCCCGGTCCGGTTCGAAACCTGGTGGGTCAACTAAAGTCGCCCCCTTAACTATTCCCCGAATAGTTAAACCATATCAGAACCGCTTATAACCAACAATATGGGCGGTTTCTGATTATATACCCCTATCGATTATATGTATTGAATTTAGCTTATAATCGAGAGTAAATCGAGAGTCTTTGAAACCATTTATACGGCAGGGAGGTTTGTGCCTGGAGCCTATGAAATATTCTGATTCCATTAATAGAAAGCTGCCATATTTCCAAAATCTCATCTACCTTCCGTTAAAAATTCTACTTTCCTTAATGAAAAGCAATCATCACCTGAAAATAACAACCAGCATATCTTCCCGTCCTTGCTCATCCATTTGGTTGGGATGGACGCGCTTTCTCCGGGACCCATATCCCATTCTTTTGTGAAATAGACAGTTCTCCATGGTCCCCAGGGATTGGCGCTTTCATAGATGCCAAAACCTCCCTGGAAGCGTGGACCCTGCGGGTGAGTGCTGTGCGGAATTATCTGGGTCCATAAATATCTTTTAAGTCCTGGATTGTAAGTAACATGCGACCTGTAACAGTTGGCGGGATTGGTGAAAACAGCACCTCTCTGTGAAATGTCTTTAGTCCACACAGACTTTCCGTTTCCATCAGCTACACTGAAAAATTCATATGCATTCCTGTCGGTGATCCTGTTCTTATCTACCCTTGCCATTACCATACGGTCGGATGGTACGTAGGCATCCTTATCATCGAAGGAGTAGATGTAGACATAGTTATCCCTTGCACCCTTATAATTTTGACCGAAATTCAGGAATGTTGGACATCCGAATCCTTCCGTGAACTTCCATTCAGCTTCTATCCATGTCTTCCCGTGATCTCCGGACCACATGAGCTGAGATTCCTCCCCTTTCAGGTTGGCATTTCTTATCCACATATAAAGTATACCGTTCACCATCAGCATACCGCTTGCCTTTTTACCGTACCTGCCCTCACCAATCTGCTCTCCGGTTTCAGAACGAACGTTCATTCCGCTTACGTCAGGCGGATTCCCGCTGATCTTCACCAGTCCCAGGCTCAGCTTCTTTTCAACTTTAGGATCAAATCCCCATCCGTCACCATAGGCAGAATAAATGTTGTCATCATCAGCCCATGTCGACGGCCAGTTGTCGCTGCCATCAGCTTTACGGATAACTGAGCTTGCGGGATCAAATTTCACATCACTGATGAAATCACTTTTTGGATATGGGGGATCCACGAGCGCATCCATCAGCAGGTTGACCAGGTATTTCTCAATACCATAAAAGCTTCCTTCACCCGGGTTGTACATGTCAGCACCATTACGAACAATAATTATATTCAGGCTGGGTATTACTATAAGCGTCTGGTTACCTGCGCCATGGCCAGAGAACAGGTCTCTGGGTGCCTTTTGCCAGACTCCGTCGAAGTTCGTGTACCATGCGAGACCGCTTCCAGGGAACGGACTTTTTTCATTTCTCCCGGGAACCGGTGTTCCTGCCCATTTTGTCATTGTCTCAACAGAAACGGAATCCAGCAGCTGTTTACCCTCCCAGTTACCTTTCCTGAGCATCAGCCTTCCGATGCGTGCCGTCGCCCCTGGGGTGAAATTTCCGCCGCCCCAGTTGGGGACAATATTCAGTCCGCTGATATTGTAAGTCTTCCCATAGCCAATACTCCATTCATTATCTTTGATCCCGATAGGCTTGAATACTCTCTCTGCCAACAGGGACCTTATATCCTTTACACCTGTTCCCCGGTAGCTTGATGTAATTGCATACGAAAGCAGTGCCATCCCCGGATTTGAATACCGGAAGGATGTCCCCGGTGTAAAAATTACCGGTGCTGAATCCCTTGATATGGTAAATGGATCCGGATCCTGTCTCCAGAATTGACCTTTCCAGCCCGGGAGATCCATATGTTTGTCCTTCATGACGATCCCGTTTGCCTTAATATATTCAATGTCCTTATCGTTCAGCTCGGCATCCTCAACACCCGAACTGTGCGTGGCAAGATGGCGAATGGTTATCTGTGATTTCAAGGGATTATTTTTCCATTCCGTAATATATTTGCAGGCAGGATCGTCAGCCTTCAGTCTCCCATCATTAATCGCAACAAGAAGTGACATTCCCCCAACAAGAGCTTTCGAAAGGGACGCAGTATAATGCTGTCTGGTTTTATCCCATCCCGGGGCAAACCATTCCATTACGATCTTGTCATTCCGGATCACCAGGAACATTACCGTGCCGTGTGCGGCAAGCGAGTCCCTCATGATATTCATCTTCCCGGATGAGAATCCAGCTTCCTCAGGCTTCGCGGTTCCCCATTCAAAAGATTGTGCAGGCAGTGAAACGTAAAGCAATACACCATAAATAATTGCGAATAATTTTTTCATCATTTATTGTTTTTTTAGCAGAGAGCGCAGAGCCAATATTGGCTAATAGGCTACCAGGCTTATTCGTACCGTATTAAACGAATCATTGTTCAATCCCCTTCCACCACCTGTGAACACCATCGTTGAACTACCTTTCATGAAGTGGCCAACAAAGTTCAGCATATTCAAAGAGTTTTTCAGAAATATTTCTTTCGCGTTGTGACCGGACAAAGCAAACATTACTTGCCGGTACAGCATGTGGTGAAAGATTCATACTTTTAAGAAGATTGATAAACATAGCCATAAACCATCAGCATATCGAGGTTGTCCTGAATTTTTCTCCTGAATAGTTCATGTTTGCG
>Ga0154307_1112_pt1 | contig 168816 bp, 143 predicted proteins | sample RifGroA2_FD_105601 | JGI IMG/M metagenome (GOLD analysis project Ga0154307, IMG submission 105601) | Bacteroidetes bacterium GWA2_40_15 | reverse complement strand
GAGACACCCAAATTTACAATAAATAATTCTCTTATTTGCTACTTATCAAATAGTTATGTTTTCATGGGACTATAAACCGCTCAAAACAGGAAGAAATACGGGATAAATATTAAGGTAATATATTGAAGTTTTCGTATCTGATCACCCATTGGCCATTCTTAGGAAATACCAGAGCAGAATTATTGCTGATTATTTCAATAACGGATGAATGCAGATCAGGCTTATCATAATCGCCAACGTAATCAGCCATCTGTTCTGAACCGGCATAAGGAAAATCAAAAAAAATTAATCCTCCGAAGCGAAATGCTTCATAAACTGGTTTCTTTCGAAAACTGCCGGTTTGCTGTAATTCACCCAGTTCAGCTTTCCTCTGAAATCACTTATACTGTTGAAATTATGTTTTGTCATCCAGTCAGATATCTCCCTGTTAAGAGTATTAAGGTATGGCAATCCTTTTTGATAAAGCACTGAACATACCTGAACCGTTGAAGCTCCTGCAAGAAGGTATCGGATAGCATCTTCGCCGTCTTTCACTCCGGTGGATGCTGAAATGTCTATTTTAATATCCTGCGCGCTGGCCATGGCTATCCAGCGAAGGACATAGCGTCTTTCCTCTGCTGTGCTGAACACTGGTGCCGGGACGATTTCAAGCTTTTCAACATCAATATCGGGTTCGTAGAACCTGTTGAACATCACCACTCCCTTTATTCCACGGATGTAAAACTGATCTATCATATAAAGGATATTGGAGAATCTGTTTCCTATCTTGAAAGCCAGAGGGATATTTACGGCCTTTTTAAGTTTCGTGATAAGGTCAAAGTACACCTTTTCGGAATCTGAAGCGGATCTCTTTCTGTCGAGGGGCATAAAAAAGACATTTATCTCAAGCGCATCGGCTCCCGAACCGGCAATCTTCCGGGCAAAGTCAATCCATCCCTCAGAGGAGAAACAGTTTATACTGGGAATAACAGGAATGGACAGATTTTTCTTTGCCTTCACAATCAAATCAATGTACTCATCAACCGAATGTGATTTTATATAATAGTCTATATAGTCATCTGCTTCAGGATAACCGGCAGAAACGGACAATGAATTTGCGCTGCTGATGATCTGTTCCTCAAACAGTGATTTCAGGACTACCGCACCGGCACCGTTTTCTTCAGCTTCAACAAGATTTTCAACAGTGGATGTAAGTCTGCTGCTGCTGACAATGATCGGGCTCCTCAAAGTAAGCCCCATGTAACTTGATGTAAGATTCTTCATTGTTAGTTATTGTTGTTTTTTCACTCTCTCTCCGAAAACAAGGCTTCCAATTCTTACCATGGTACTGCCCGCTTCAATTGCTATCTGATAGTCTCCCGACATTCCCATAGATATCTCCCTGAAATGATGGCTGGCGTTGAAACAATTGTTCTTAAGAATATTAAAGCACTCTTTAAGATAAGAGAACTCTCTCTTAACCTGATCATAGTCTGTTGTATAGGTTGCCATTCCCATTACACCGCATATCCTTACAAAATTCATTTGCCCAAACTCGCTGATTCCATCAGTATCAGTCATCTCTTCGATGCTGAAACCGAATTTTGAATCCTCAGAAGCGATATGTATCTGCAAGAGGCAATTAACCACCCTGTTGATTCCTGAGGCTTCACGATTGATCAGTCTTAGCAGCCTGAATGAATCAACTGACTGAATCATACTAATAAACGGCACGATAAATTTCACCTTGTTACTTTGCAGGTGCCCGATAAGGTGCCATTCAATATCCCATGGAACATGATCTTTTTTGCCAAGTAATTCCTGTACCCTGTTCTCTCCGAAACATCTCTGTCCTGCCGAATATGCTTCAAGTATATCATTCACAGGCTTCGTTTTGGAAACCGCTACCAGCCTGACAGCAGGGGGAAGCTGTCCTCTGATCAGGGAGATATTTGATGCTATATCAGTCACAGATTGAAACAGCAGTATGTATTTTATTCAGGTTAATAAATGTATTACAAGTCCGCTTCGCAGTTTGGGCTCGAACCATGTGGTTTTCGGAGGCATGATGTTCCCTGAATCGGCAATTGTAATAAGCTGCTTCATTGAAACCGGAAAAAGTGCGAATGCCACCTTCATTTCACCGCTGTCGACTCTCTTCTTAAGCTCCGCGGGCCCCCGGATACCTCCCACGAAATCGATCCTTTTTGATCTTCTGAGATCCTGGATATCAAGTATTGGACTTAGTATATGATTAGTAAGAATGGTTACATCAAGGACGCCGATCGGATCATTGTCGTCGTATGTTCCCTCTTTTGCAGTAAGGCTATACCATTTTCCTCCGAGATACATTGAAAAGTTATGCAGTGTTGAGGGTGTGTAAATCTTCGTTCCCTTTTCCTGAACAACAAATGATTTTCCAAGACTGGCTAAAAGTTCTTCGGGTGTAAGGCCATTAAGATCTTTTATGGTCCTGTTGTAATCCATTATCCGGAGCTGATCGTCAGGAAAATGAACTGCAAGAAAAAAGTTATACTCCTCATTACCCTTATGTTTTGGGTTGCTGTCCATTCTTTCCTTTCCAACCAGAGCCGCAGCTGCTGTTCTGTGATGTCCGTCAGCAACATATGTACAGGGAACCTTTTTTGCAAACAGCTTCTCAATCTTTTTGTTTATTTCTGCTTCCCTGACAACCCAGAACTGATGTCCGAATCCATCCTCAGCTATAAAATCATATTCCGGTTCTTCAGAGCCTGTAATCTTATTTACAATATTATCTATCTCTTTTACAGCAGGATACGCAAAAAAAACGGGCTCTATGTTTGCATTATTGACGCGGACATGAATCATCCTGTCCTGCTCTTTATCGGGTCGTGTAAGTTCATGTTTCTTAATATTGCCCTTCAGGTAATCGCTAACTGCGGCACAACCCACAATTCCGTACTGAGTGCGGCCACTCATGGTCTGTGCATATATGTAGTACATAGGGCTTGTGTCGTGAACCAGCCAGCCTTTCTCCTGCCATTTTTTAAAGTTCTCCACAGACTTGTTATACACCTCATCTGAATGCGTATCAGTATCAGCTTTAAGGTCAATCTCAGAACGGGTTATGTGAAGGAGTGAACACTCTTTGCCTTTTGCCATCTCAGCAGCCTCTTCTGAATTCATTACATCATAAGGCAGGCAGGCAAGATCTTTGGCTATAGCTCGCGGGGGTCTTAGTCCTCTGAATGGTTTTACAATTGCCATTTGTATTAAATAGTAATTACTTGTTTATTCTGAATGATTCATTCCCGGTTTCAAAATAATCAACAATCTGCCTTGCAGCAGCTACACCGGCATTAATATTTGCTTCTTCGGTTTGTGCTCCCATTTTTTTCGCTGTAAAAAGATACCTGCCCTTGTACTTCTCTTCAAAAATGGCTTTACAATCAGGCTCAACATCCGCAAGGTAACAGAAATCCGGACGTTCTTCAAATGTTTTCAGAAGACCTTCCTCATCGATTATCTCCTTTCGTGCTGTATTAACAACAATTGCAGGAGCAGGCATCTTTGAAAGCAGATCATATCCGATCGATTTCCTGGTTGCTGTATTGGAAGGAAGGTGTAGTGATATAAAATGGCATATCCTGTACATCTCCTCCGCCCTCCTGAGAACTTTAATACCATATTTCCTTATTTCAGCCTCCGGAAGAAAAGGATCGTAGGCATAAACATACATTGAAAAACCCTTTGCTATTTCAGCCACCAGTTTTCCTACATGTCCGAAAGCATGTATGCCAATGGATTTATCTCTGAGCTCTGTACCTGATTTCCCGTTGAATCCTCCTCTTACCTGGTAAAGCATCATTGCAAACACCAGTTCGGCAACAGCATTCGAATTCTGTCCCGGAGTATTCATAGCTATAACTTTTTTTTTTGTACATGCTTCAAGATCAATGTTGTCATATCCGGCTCCTGCACGTATAACAATCCTGAGATTCTTTGCAGCCCCGAGTACTTCAGCAGTCACCAGATCACTTCTGACAATCAGGCCATCAGCTCGTGATACTGAAGAAAGAAGTTCTGAAATATTCCTGTAGTTTTCCAGAATATCAATTTCATAGCCTGCAGATTCTATTACTTCACGTATCTGTGTTACAGCAACAGGCGCAAAAGGTTTCTCTGTTGCAAGCAGAATTTTCATATCATTTGCAATTTTGTTAAATTTTCAGTCCTCAGAATAAAACAAAGTCCGACAATAATATCAGTTCTTTGATTCAAACTCCTTCATAACGCTTACAAGGGCCTCAACGCTCTCTTTGGGAAGTGCATTGTATGTTGATGCCCTGAATCCGCCGACCGAACGGTGGCCCTCAATGCCCAGCATGCCTTTGGATTTGGCAAAATCGGCAAATGGTTTTTCCAGTTCTTTGTAATTATCTGCCATAACAAAGCATATGTTCATCAGCGATCTGTCTTCAGGATCAGCTATGGTAGGCTTAAACAGTTTGTTCCTCTCTATTTCATCGTAAAGTAACCCTGCCTTCTCGATATTCTTTTTCTGTATTGCCTTTACTCCACCAAGATCCTTCAGCCATTTCAATGTCTGCTGGGCAGCAAATACAGCAAATACAGGAGGGGTATTGAACATCGATTCTCCTTTAATATGTACCCGGTAATCAAGCATTGATGAAATAGGGCGGGTAACCTTTCCCAGTATATCTTCCTTAACAATTACAAATGTCACACCGGCAGGTGCAAGGTTTTTCTGGGCTCCTCCATAAATGAGAGCATATCTGGATACATCCACCGGTCTGCTGAAAATATCTGATGACATATCTGCCACAAGCGGAACTTTCACGTCCATATCTTTCTTTATCCCGGTACCATAAATTGTATTGTTCGTTGTGATGTGGAAATAGTCAGCATCAGCAGGTATGGTGTAGTTCCTGGGAATATAATTGAAAAGTTTCTCTTTTGAGGAAGCAACTTCAACAACTTCTCCGAACAATCTGGCCTCTTTAAGCGCTTTGCCTGCCCATTCTCCGGTATTCAGATAAGCGGCTTTCTTCTCCATGAGGTTCATAGGAACCATGCAGAATTGCATGCTTGCTCCGCCGCCCAGGAAAAGCACCTGGTATCCGGAAGGTATGTCAAGAAGCTCCCTGAAAAGTCCGATAGTGTCATTCATGCAAGCAACAAATTCCTTGCTCCTGTGCGAGATTTCAAGGATAGACAGACCTGTTCCGGCAAAATCTTTTATCCCCTCAATTGTTTTATCAATTGTGTATTGGGGAAGTATTGAAGGACCTGCATAAAAGTTATGTTTTTTCATAAAAAGGATTGGTTATAACTGTTAATAATGAAATTCAGAAGTCAATACTATGCAAAAATATGAAATATTTACCGATATGATCATGAGTAGTCCGACGTCACGAATATATTAAGCGAGACAGGTAAGCAGACCATCTTTCATAACCGGAATTTTGTCGGTAAAATCAGGGGTAAGGCAAAAATCGATACAGTCATCCAGATTTTTATCCTTTAACCTGGTTCGTTGAGCAACCTTTTCAATATATCCGCGGAGGTCGTGACGTGCCAGCGACCACAGATCAATAGCTGCCAGGGTTGAATCACACCGGGTTGAATAGAGACCACTCTCCAGAAGGTTATGAGCGAATGCACCGGCATAAACAGTATCCTCAAGATTAAACCTGTTTTTCCATCCTGCACAGAACAGCATTATATCCTTTTCCTGTTTTTTTATCCATATGAGCAGAGCCCCTATATTAAGGAACGATCCTATGGCAATCATATATGCCGATGAAGCAAGATTTATTATACGGGTTCCGTTTGTTGTGCTGTATACGATAGTCTTTCCTTCCACTCTTTCAGGTGTAAAGTTAAACGGGGAGTTGCCAAAATCTGCAAAGTCAAGTACAAAACCATCGCGTTCAGCTGCTACCAGGTAACCTTTTTCCTTGTACTCCTTTGCTTCATCAACACCGGCAACAGGAATTATTGAACGTGCTCCGTTTGCAAAAGCAGTGCATATTGCCGATGATGCCCTTAAAATGTCGATTACAATCACTATTGAACCGGCATGAAGTTCCGGTTCATATAGAGCCGGAGAAAAACATGTCTCAATCTTCCTGTCCGCCATTATTAATTTCAGGGTTTAGAATAGAATGGGAGATTCACCACTCTGGCCTTAAGTTCTTTGCTCCTTATCCTTATGAAAATCTCACAGTCGGGTTTCCAGTAACCTTTTGTCAGATAAGCCATTCCAATTCCCTGTTTCATCATTGGGGACATTGTACCTGAGGTAACTTCACCGATAATTTCCCCTTCAACATTCACAATTTCATAATGTTGCCTTGGAATTCCGCGATCTATCATAATGAAACCTTTAAGTCTTCTTTCAACTCCTTCCTCCTTCTGCTTCATCAAAAATGTCTTATCAATAAAGTCCTTACTGTCTGTAAACTTTGTGATCCATCCCAATCCTGCTTCAATAGGTGATGTATCATCTGTAATATCATTACCGTAGAGACAAAACCCCATTTCGAGGCGTAGTGTATCCCTGGCACCAAGGCCTATTGGTCTGATCCCAAACTCATCTCCTGCCTCGAAAACTGATTTCCATAGTGCAGGGCCATCTTCATTTTTTATATAAATCTCACAACCTCCTGCACCGGTATAACCTGATGTCGAGAATATTACATCCTTTATTCCCGCAAATTCAATCACTTTAAATGTATAATACTCCATATCCTCAACAGGAACTGAAGTAAGCTTCTGCATTGCTTTCAGGGCAAGCGGCCCCTGGATTGCCAGCTGGGCTGTTTCATTTGAAGCATTAATCAGGTCCCTGCCTGGGACAATCCCAAAACGCGATGAGTTTTTAACACACCAGTTCCAGTCCTTTTCAATATTTGCCGCATTTACAACAAGAAGATACTTCTCAGCGTTAAACCTGTAAACCAGCAGATCATCAACGATTCCGCCCTTTCCGTTCGGGAAACATGAATACTGGACCTTACCATCAGACAATACAGTTACATCGTTTGAAGTAATATACTGGATAAAGTCCATTGCTGATGGTCCTGTTACCCAGAATTCACCCATATGTGAAACATCAAAAACACCGACCTTCTTTCTGACAGCAATATGCTCGTCGTTAATACCTGTGTATTCAACAGGCATATTATAGCCGGCAAAAGGAACCATTCTGGCCCCGGCTTCCTCATGAAATTTTGTGAACGGAGTATTTTTCATATCAAAAATTTTGAATGAAATCACAATATTTGCAATAAACTATAAAGAATACAAAGCAAGTAAAGATTTTGTCCGAAATATCTGATGAATATCAGCGTTTCAGAATAATTTAATCCCCGCCAGTCTATTTTCTATCATCATTTTCAGGATTACCCTTTTCTTCAAACGGCTCTGGCTGGGGATAAACAGTTGCAGCAGCTCCGGCTGAAGGATCTGATAAGTCCGGGCCCGGAAGCATTTTTCCAATGTATATATCAAGTCCTCCGAAACCGCCGGTGCGGTTTGAAGCAAAATAAAACACATTCATTGAGGATGCGGCAGAGATATGAAAGAGCTCATCCCATTGAGTATTCAGAGGATACCCCGCGTTTCTGGCTTCTCCCCAGGTTCCATCCTGTCTCCTTACACTGTAAAAAATGTCAAAGCCACCTATTGAGTTATGGCCTTTTGAGCTGAACCAAAGAGTATCTCCCGATCCTGAATAACTAACTGATTGCTCATCATAAATTGAATTAACAGCTGATCCTGCATTTTTCGGTTTTGACCACTTTTTGTCACTTGATTTAGTAATAAAGTAAATATCATATCCACCCCTGCTTTCCTTACCTTCATTGCTCACAAAACAGATTTCATTACCAGCAGGATGGAAAGTTACCGAGGTTTCTGATCCTACACTGTTTATGCTAAAAGGCAAACTTTCAGGTGCTTTCCAATCACCTTTTTTGACTACCGACATCTTAATGTCGCCCCCATTCTCAAAACCAGAATAAATATATAGCCGGGTTCCTGACGAATCCATAAACAGAGGAGCTTCATTATATTCTGTATTCAGATCATCTCCGGCGAGCATGGCAATACTCCATGATCCGTTAAACTGACTGGAAGTATAGATATTCTCATTCGGCCGTGAGCCAGCCGACGAATTGGCAGTGTTCTTATATTTTCGACTTGATGCAAAATAGATGGTCGAACCATCAGATGTTAAGACCGGAGAAAAATCATCACCTTCGGAATTAATGTTAGCCCCGATATTGGCTATATCTATTTTCAGGGTATCTTTAGTGATGATTAAGGCAGAATTGCATTCCTCAATGAATCTTTTAGCCAATATCACATTATTCTCCGTCTTCTTAACCCTGGTTTTCAGGTATCCGGTCAGATTATCAACTGCTTCGGAATATCTTCCAGAGTACTGCAATGCCCTTCCTGTAAAGAAAAGTATATCATCAGCCACATCACTCTTTAATTCAAGTGCTTTAAGAAAGAACCCGGCTGCCTCTTCCTTACGATCTGTATAAATTGCCGTAACTCCGGTTTTATAATTCAATTCAGGATTTTTGCTGTTATAAACCAGTGCCTGGATGTAATGATTATAAGCGTTATTGTAATAGACACCTTTTCGAATATAAAAATCATCTCCGGTCACAACATGAGACCATGCCTGTTTAAAGCCTGCCTTCTCAAGCTGGAAATCGTCTTTTTTTATCCTTACATCAGATTGTGCCATCGATCTGAAGGACAGAATGAAAAAAAGAAAAATTACGGGACTAAAAAACCTGAACATATTTATAAGAGTTTAACAACTATAAATATAGTAAATTTTTCGCGTTTTAAAAGTCATTTTCCATCATTTATGAACAAGCATACATACCCTGACATAAAAATAATGTTATATTTGTTTTACTATATTTTAACATTTGTATAATCAGGTTTGTTCAATTTTCCATGGATTATAAACTGATAAATCCATCTTATCTTGATTCTGTTGCAGGTGATGATCCACAGATAATAGCAGAGATAGTATCCATGTTCAAAGAACAGTCTTCTGAAATCTATATGGAGATGAAAACACTTCATTCCAAAGATAATTTTAAAATGCTGGGGATGCTGGCTCACAAGGCTAAATCATCAGTCGCCATATTAGGAATGAGTGAGCTGGCAGCAATGCTTAAGAGATTTGAACTCTCTGCAAAAGAGGGGATAGAGCCTGAACTTTATGGATCTTTTATTGAGAGGTACCATGAAGATACCGGAAAGGCAATTACAGAACTTGATGACCTGGTAAGAACCCGTCTAAAGAAGAGTTGATGATAAATGTAGAAAAGAGGGATAAGGTTGATATAGTATCATTCACGGTCATTAAGATCAATGCCCTGATAACAGATGAGATCAGAGAAGAGATTAACAGGTTATCCGGCACATCCAATTCAAAGATTATCATTAACCTGAAAGGTGTTGAATATATCGACAGTTCAGGTTTCAGCTGTCTGCTGTCAATTATGAGGAGTGTAAGGAATAATTACGGTATCATTAAATTTGTCAACCCCGAACCCGGAGTGCTTGAATTATTAAATATGCTTCATCTGGATACCGTATTCCATATCTTTAATGATCTGGATGAATGTCTCATTTCATTCAGATAGATATTTATTTCTTTTCCTCACGGGCAAAGGTCAGCCTGCCATCCTTTTCATCAATTATTACCAAGTCATTTCCTGACACCTTGCCCCCGATTATCTCTTTGGACAGTTCATTTACTATCTCCCTCTGAATAAGACGTTTTACAGGCCTTGCACCAGACTGAGGATCGTATCCGTGCTCAGTCAGCCAGCCGATAGCTGCATCAGTGACACTGAGCTCCAGATTATATTCCTTAACCATTTTCTCAATCTTCTTAAGCTGGATCTGCACTATCTCCCTGATCTGTTCAATATTAAGGGGTCTGAACATTACTATTTCATCGACTCTGTTCAGAAATTCCGGTTTAAGTGTTCTTCTCAGAAGCGTGAATATCTCATTCTTTAGCAGCTCCTCATTCCTATCAGTTATATTATTGCCCCATTTATCCATCCTTTCACGTATAATATCCGATCCAAGGTTAGAAGTCATAATGACTATGACATTTCTGAAATTGATAGTACGTCCCTTGTTATCAGTCAGTCTGCCTTCATCCAGTACCTGGAGAAGCAAATTAAAAAGGTCCGGATGCGCCTTTTCAATCTCGTCGAGCAGAACTACTGAATATGGTTTATGCCTGACTGCTTCGGTGAGCTGGCCTCCTTCATCATATCCGATGTATCCGGGAGGTGCACCTATCAGTCGCGAAACAGAATGCCGTTCCTGGTATTCCGACATATCAATACGGGTTATCAGGTTCTCATCATTGAAGAGAAACTCAGCGAGTGCTCTGGCAAGTTCAGTTTTACCAACTCCTGTTGTTCCCAGGAAGATAAAGGAGCCTACGGGTCTGTTCTTATCCTGCAAACCCGCACGGGAACGTCGTACAGCATCAGAAACCGCAGCAATGGCTTCGTCCTGCCCCACTACCCTCTTATGAAGTTCATCCTCGAGTCTGAGAAGTTTATCCTTTTCACTTTCCAGCATTTTCGATACCGGTATTCCTGTCCATTTCGAGACGATCGAGGCAACGTCCTCCGATCTTACCTCTTCCTGTATCAGCGATCCTCTGCTCCTTTTCTTTTCAATCTGATCTTTTAAAACTGTAATCTCCTTTTCAAGTTCAACAATCTTCCCATACCGGATCTCTGCCACTTTGCCATAATCTCCGCTTCTTTCTGCCTTTTCTGCTTCGAAACGCAACGATTCAACTGCCTCCTTCTTTACCTGAACTGCTTCGATCATCTCCTTTTCGGACCTCCAGTCTGCCTTCAATTCATCCCTTCGCGACTGCATTTCAGCAAGCTCCCTTGAAATTTTGTCCACTTTGATCGTATCTCCGTCTCTTCTGAGAGCCTCCTTTTCAATCTCAAGCCTGGTAATCGTTCTCTCGGCCTCATCGATCTCTTCAGGTACTGAATTCATTTCAAGCCTGAGCCTCGAAGCAGCTTCATCGATAAGGTCAATGGCCTTGTCGGGAAGAAAACGGTCGGTAATATATCTGGAAGAAAGGTCAACAGCGGCTATAATAGCTTCATCACGGATTATTACTTTATGATGGGTTTCATATTTTTCGCGCACACCTCTCAGTATAGATATGGCATCTTCCCTGCCGGGTTCATCTACCATGACAACCTGGAATCTCCTCTCCAGAGCTTTGTCTTTTTCAAAATATTTCTGATACTCATTCAGGGTAGTTGCACCAATTGCCCTGAGCTCTCCTCTGGCCAGGGCAGGTTTCAGTATATTGGCAGCATCCATTGCTCCCTCTGATTTACCTGCACCCACCAGTGTATGTATCTCATCAATAAAAAGTACAATATCGCCATTCGAACCGATTACTTCATTTACCACTGATTTGAGCCTCTCTTCAAACTCTCCTTTGTATTTTGCTCCTGCAATAAGCGCACCCATATCCAGAGAGAAGATGGTCTTTGATTTGATATCTTCAGGTACATCACCTCTTATAATCCTGTGAGCAAGGCCTTCTGCAATTGCAGTTTTTCCGACACCAGGTTCTCCTATAAGCAGTGGATTGTTTTTTGTACGGCGGGTAAGTATCTGAAGTATCCTCCTTATCTCATCATCCCGTCCTATGACCGGATCGAGCCTGCCTGACCTTGCCATCTCATTAAGATTTATGGCATACCTGCCAAGGGAGTTAAAAGTATCGTCTGCCGACTGGCTCTCCACCGATGAACCTTTCCTCAGCCCGGCAATGGCTGCTTTAATTTCCTTCATTGAAATCCCATGGTCTTTAAGAATACGGGAAGTTATGTCTTCAGTATCCAGAATGCCCATTAAAAGATGTTCGGCAGTTACAAATTTATCCTTCATGGCAGAAGCATGACCTTCTGCCTTTCGAAACGCCTCTGATGCATTTGAAGATATATATGTATCTGCTCCTGAGACCTTCGGATAAGTATCAATCAGCTTATCGATCTGCTTTTCAAGTGAAATCTTGTTCACGCCCATCTTTCCGAACAGAAAATCAGTAATGCTCTCTGCTTCGCTTATTATTCCCTTTAATACATGAGCGCATTCAACAGCCTGTTGACCCTTTGCTTTAGCTATATCAAAAGACTTCTGTACAGATTCCTGGGCTTTTAATGTAAAATTACTGAAGTTCATTTTTTATTTCTTTTGTTTAAGACCCGATACAAATTCCCTGCCATGCGGATGTCCTGGTCGTTCATTGACGTTTTGACATCCAGCCCTCCTTATTCATATGCCAAACTGGCAATAAATTGGAGGCTTAAGTAAACATGCCAACCAACCCGGCACCATTTGAAGTTTTAGGAGTATATTTGGTGAAAAACAAAGCAATTATGAGCAAACTGGTCTGGAAACCGGGCACAATGATCTATCCTATTCCTGCGGTGATGGTAAGTTGCGGATCGGTGCCTGAAGAGTACAACATCATTACCATTTCATGGACAGGAACCATCTGTACTGATCCTGCCATGTGTTATATCTCTGTCAGGCCCGGCAGACATTCCTATAAGATAATAAGGAAGAATGGTGAATATGTAATCAATCTGACAACCAGGGATCTTGCTTTTGCCACGGACTGGTGCGGAGTAAAATCAGGTGCCAGACACAGGAAGTTTGAAGAGATGAAGCTTACTCCTGTGCCAGCCTCAAAAGTAAATGCACCCATGATACTGGAATCTCCTGTAAATCTTGAATGTGTGGTTAAGGAGATAAAAGAACTCGGATCGCATCATATGTTCATCTCAGAAATTGTCGCAGTAAATGCTGATGAAGCTCTTGTTGATAATAAAACAGGACTTTTCAAACTCAGCGATTCTGTACCAATATGCTATTCGCACGGAAAGTATTATGAAACCGGTCCGCTAATTGGCAAATTCGGATTCTCTGTTGAGAAGAAAAAGAAATGAATAAGGCTTTCAAATCCCTGTTTTACTCATATTGTCAGAAAACAATTACAACAACTATTTGAACCAAATAACTAATTTCATATCTTCAATGCGGAAATAAATGTGATTTATCATGAGTGAGAAGATACTGGAAACCCTTATGCAATTGTTCGCGATTATTGCTAAGCCTCAGAGCAATGACAGTGAGAGAAGAGGTGTTGTTGAAGCATTTCTGAAACGGCTTCTGAACCAGGAGCTTGTACAGAAATATCTTACCACCTACGATAATGCATATGAGGAAGCAAGAAAAAAGCTTGAAAAGAGCAGCGCTGAAAGACGTGAAGGGGCAATTGCAATAAGGATCAGGAAACTCTGCAAAGAAATAAACGAACAGGGCCAGCTTGCACAGGATCAGAGGATAGTTGTTGTAATTCAGGTTCTCGAATTCTGCAAATCAGGCGGCGGAGAAGTAAGCCAGCTTGAACTGGGTTTTATCAGCACTCTGGCTGAAGGCCTGAATATTACCTCTGACGAATATGAGTTTATTGAAAAGTTTGTTCTCAATCATTTCTCAAAAATCCCTTTAACCACTAACCTGTTAATTATTAATGGAATAACTGATTTTGATGCTAAGGAAGCAAAACATGTTGTAAAAGATCAGTTAAAAGGACATATATGGGTGCTTTTTGTTCCTTCGGTGCAGATGTATTTTGTAAGATTCACCGCCTGCGGTGAACTTTCGATGAATGGCCAGCTTCTGCAGGAAGAAAAAGTATATCCCTTTAGCCAGGGCGCTGCAATAAAAGGGTACAAGATAACACCTATATATTACTGGGATGTAACGATGCAGTTCCTCAAGGAAGAGTTTAAGGCATCGAGGGTTGTATACGAAGTCAATAACCTTGAATACAGGTTTAAGAACGGTAAAGTAGGAATTCATCACATGAGTTTCAGGGAAGAGTCGGGTAGAATGGTTGGAATAATGGGAGCAAGCGGAGCCGGCAAATCCACACTTCTTGGTGTTCTGAACGGAACCAGCAATCCATATGACGGAGAGGTACTGATTAATGGTACAAGTATTCACAAGGATAAAGAGAAAATCAAAGGGCTGATAGGTTATGTATCTCAGGATGACCTGCTTATTGAAGAACTTACTGTTTTTGAAAATCTTTATTATAATGCAAAACTCTGTTTTGACAATCTTCCGGAGGAGGAGATTATCAGCAGGGTCGACAATGCTCTGAAAAACCTGGGACTATATGAGATCAGAAATATCCAGGTAGGCAGCCCCCTTAACAAGAAGATCAGCGGGGGACAGAGAAAAAGACTCAACATCTCTCTGGAGCTGATACGGGAGCCGGCAATAATGTTTCTCGACGAACCTACTTCAGGTCTGTCATCGCGTGACTCTGAAAATATTCTCGACCTGCTGAAGGAACTTGCACGAAAGGGTAAACTGCTTTTCATTGTGATCCATCAGCCATCTTCAGAAATATTCAAGATGTTTGATAAGCTGATAATCCTTGATACGGGAGGGTATCTTATTTATAACGGAAACCCTATCGACTCAATTGAGTATTTCAAAAGAAAGATAGAGCAGGCCAATTACAATGAGAGTGAATGTTACGTTTGCGGCAATGTTAATCCCGAACAGATATTTAACATTGTTGAAACACGTGTATTCACGGAAAGCGGACAGCCAACCGACACCCGGAGAATTTCACCCATGGACTGGAGCAATCTTTATAAAGCTGAGTCAAAAGAGGATATAAGGGAACCGGGAGGTGCTATACCCGAAATAAACTTTAAGACTCCCAATAAATTCAAACAGCTGGTAGTATTTACAAAGCGGGATATTTTATCGAAGATCGCCGATACCCAGTATCTTCTTATTACACTACTTGAGGCGCCTGTACTTGCTTTCTTTCTCGCATTTCTTATCAAATATTTCGATGAGAGCGCCAATGAGGCAAAGTATACTCTCTATGAAAACAGCAATCTCCCGGTGTACATCTTTATGTCGGTGATTGTTGCAATATTTATGGGGCTCACTGTAAGTGCAGAGGAAATAATTAAAGACAGAAAAATACTTAAGCGTGAAGCATTTCTGAACCTCAGCTGGAACAGTTATCTTATGTCGAAGGTATTTGTTCAATTTGTAATATCGGCAATTCAGGCCTTCACATTTGTACTGGTAGGAAACGGAATCACAGAGATCAGGGGAATGATGTTTGAATACTGGTTAATCCTCTTTTCCTGCTGGGCAGGTGCAAATATGCTGGGACTGGTTATTTCCGACAGTTTTAAAGCAGTCGTGACAATTTATATATTAATACCTTTTCTTGTCATACCACAGATCATCCTCAGTGGTGTGATGGTGAAATTTGAGAAACTCAACCCCAATATATCTTCTCCGGGCTCAATACCCTTTTATGGAGAATTCATAACTGCAAGGTGGGGATATGAAGCTCTGGCTGTTAATCAGTTTATCTACAATAAATTTGAAAACCAGTTCTATGAATACGAAAAAGCCAGGAGCATGGCAAATTTTAAAAGGAACTTCTGGTGCAGTGAAATGAAAGTAAAACTTGACGGCATTTCAGGCAGTCTCAGAAAAGGTGAAAAAAGTGCTGATTTTGAAAATGATCTGCTGATAGTTTCAAACGAGATAAAAAAAGAACTGGTGGCAATGCCAAGAATAAATGTTGATTATGCCGATTATCTGACTCCTGATAAAATAACACCTGAGATTGTTGTTGCGGCTCAGAATTATATTGAGCTGCTGAGGAAGTACTATATTGAATATTACAATAATGCCGACAGGAAGAGGAATGAATTGACTGAGAAACTTCAGAAAGAAGATGGAAATCTCTATCTGAAGTTGAGAGACAAACACCATAATGAATCACTCGAGGAATTTGCGTTAAACAAAAATGAACTAACAGGCATTGTTGAGTACAAAGGTCATCTGGTTCAGAAAAAAGATCCTATATTCCTCGATCCGCAGTACCCTTTCATTAAAGCTCATTTCTATTCGCCTACCAAGCAGATCTTTGGAAATTATATTGATACTTATGTGGTCAATGTCCTTGTTCTATGGTTTATGACAATTGGTCTGTACCTGATACTCTATTTCAGGCTTCTCAAGAGACTTCTGGATTCCGGTGAAGTGCTGATGGGGAAAAAATTTAAAGACTAGGATAATCTTAAATAACAGACAAGAGGCTGCCTCCCCAGCGACAGCCTCTTGTATTTTGGAACAACCGATCTGATTAATAAAAGCGTTAAAAGAATTTAGTCAGTTATCTCAATCATCTTGAAAGGTACCCGGATAATTGATTCATAGTCTTCGCCTGCTTCGAGCATATCCTCATCGTCTTCCTCATAATACCAGTTAACTTCAACCTCATTTTTGGCTTTATGTATCGCCTCAAGCTTTTTGAATACATCGAGTATGCACTTCGAGGAGCTTGTATTAAAATACTCCAGCCTGATATTTACGGTTGTTTTGTCCAATGGTGATTCCTTATAGCTTTCCAGCCAGTCTACAAGGGGTTTATAAAACTCCACTGAATTTTCAGGGATTGAACGCCCTTTGATTTCAAAAATGCCTTCTCCGGAGTCAAACTTAACTGTCGGGGTTTTCGGGGTTCCTTCGATCATGATCGGTTCCATATCTTTCAGATTTTTTAAAGTTTCTTAATTTTCTTTCTCTTCAGTTACTAATATATCCAGATAAAAAAATGAATAATTATCATCATAACCAACAAATTCATAACCAAGTTTATTGCCTGTTTTTCTGGCAATATCAACCAAACCAAGCCCTCCGCCTCCTTTGGCTGAGATCCTCTGATGATTAAGTATGAACTTGTATAGTTCCTTAATCTCCTCATGAGATGATCTGTTTATCCTTTTGATTTTTTCTTCAAGCTTTTCCTTATTTTCAGTCTGAACAAAATTGCCGGTAACTATCTTATAACCGCCCTCTATTCTCCTCACAACCAATAATCCGTACTTATCAATCTGATCTTCATAATCATCCGGAACCTTATCAACATGATGGTAGAGATTCTGGAGGCTTTCAACAAGTACATTATAAACTTTCTTCCTGAGCTTGGGATGCTCATCTACCGCCACCAGCTTTTCCTCCACCGAATCGAGAATATGATTAATAACATCAGAATCAACATTCCCTTTATAATGAAGGATTATATTGTCTTTTGGCTGATCTGAAAAATAATTCTCTATGTTAAAGCTCATTTAAGCTTCATTTAAGATGAGGTGACGATTTTCCAATAACAAATATAATAAAAATATGAAGTTACCAAATTATAACATATCCACTTTCCATTATAATTTATCGGCACTTTTTTGATAAATGCTGCCAAAAAGAGTGACTAACATCCGTTTTAAGATGATTTCAATTAATACCAGCCTTTCTGGATCCCTGGTAAAGCTCATATTTCAACAGCTGACATTCAAGCGCTCCATTGAATAGCGTATGTTTCTCAGCGGGCCTGAGTCCTACTTTTTTCAGTGATTCACGGTTGGAGGTAATAAGCCATGCTGTGCTGCCGCTGAAACTATGCTTTAGTGTTGAGCCAATCATGCTATAAACAGAATCAAGCTCGTCAGGTTTAAGCCTCCTTCCATACGGAGGATTCAATATTACAACTTCCTTATTATCAGATGATATAATATCCTTGAAATCAGATACTTCAATATCTATATAATCAGTAAGTCCGGCACTTTCAATATTGGCTTTAGCCAGAATAACAGCTTCAGGTGATATATCACCGGCTCTGATCCTGACGGAGGATCCTGTAATCATCTTATCCGATTCGTTTTTAACATCAATGAAGAGTGGTTCATCATAATCCTTCCATTTCTGAAAACCGAAGAACTGTCTGAATTTTCCGGGAGGTATCTTGCATGCGATCAATCCTGCTTCAATGGGAATGGTACCCGAACCGCACATAGGATCAGTAAGTGAAGTTGTTGCATTCCAGCCTGAAATCATCAGTATTCCCGCAGCCAATGCCTCATTTAGAGGGGCAGCAGTTTGTTCCTGCCTGTAACCTCGTTTAAAAAGTGGTATGACTGACGAATCAAGAGAAACTGTCACCCTGTCATTGCTAACGTGAAGGTTTATCAGTATTCCGGGATCCACACTGTTTACAGACGGGCGTTTACCGGATTTTTTCCTGAAATAGTCGGCTATTGCATCTTTCAGGACAAGAGCCGCATACCCGGTATGTCCAAACAGGGTCGAGTTGACAACCGGGACAATTGAAAATGTGTCATTCTCATCCATATAATTATTCCACTCAACCTTTGCACCACCTGAATAGAGATCTTCCTTTGACCTGATCCTGAATTCAGCGATGGGTACAAGGAAAGAGAGTGCTGTTCTGGAACAATAATTTGCCCTGTACAAAAGTCTTTTGTCGCCTTCAAAAATAACTGCCCTGTTTGCAGCCTCTACCTCCTGTGCACCAAGATCAGTAAGTTCCCTGGCAAGAACCTTTTCAAGGCCATATAGAGTTTTAGCGACAAATCTCATCAGCTGTTAATTATGCCGGATTACCTGTTTCCCAGTATGGAATTATAACTGTCCTTGTCCGAAATGACCTGAAGCGCTTTTGCAATGACCTTATCATTTTGATTTACAATCTGGTAATACTCAGATATCTGCCACAAATTTGTTGCAATCAGTCCCTTGAGAATAAGCAGAATCTCATCCTTTGAAATATTATACTGCACCTCATCATACTTAATCCCCTCCGCTTCACCTTTGTCGATAAATGTTTTGATGTCTTCAGGGCTGAGCTGGAAGGTTTTGCTGAAATCATCGAAATTCTTGTACTGTGCAGTAAGAGCACTCCTGTTTCTGTCGAAATACTCAAGAGTAAAAGAATTGAGGATATTCTTTCCTGCAAGTCTCCTGAAATACTGTGTGTTATAGGAAGTATCAACAGCAACAAAGACATCAGGCATTATCCCGCCACCTCCATATACCACCCGTTTATTGACCAGAGTCTGATATCTGAGTGAATCCGGAAAGTGGATACTGTCAGCTGTCATCAATTCACCATCTGTATATCTTTTGTAATAGTTTTCAATATATTTATCATAGCCGCCATCATAAGGACTCTGGATCAATCTCCCTGTGGGGGTATAGTAACGTGCAATTGTAAGTCTTATCATTGAGCCATCTGTAAGATAAAATCCATTCTGCACAAGTCCTTTACCGAATGTCCTGCGTCCCATGATCACTCCCCTGTCCCAGTCCTGGAGTGCTCCTGAGAGGATCTCGCTTGCTGAGGCTGAATTTTCATCGGTAAGAACTATAATCCTGGTAGAAGACAAACTACCTGATCCTTTTGATTTATAGTCCTGCCGGGGAGTTTTTCTTCCTGTAAGGTAAACAAGGAGCTTCTGATCGGGAAAAAACTTATCAGCAATAGATGTAGCTGCAACCATATAACCTCCTCCATTTCCCCTCAGATCAAGTACCAGATTCTGCATATTGCTTTTTTTCAGAGTATTTACTGCATCGGTAAACTCCTTTTCGGTGGTGGCTGCAAATTTGTTCAGCTTAATGTAACCTGTCTCCTTGTTCAGCATATAGGAAGCATCAAGGCTGTTAATGGGAATTTTATCCCTGATAATAGTAAACTCCAGGATACCCTTCTCCCCTTTCCTGTAGACAGTTATGTTTACTTTGGTGCCTTTGGCTCCCATTAGCTTTGATCTTACACCTGCTGTGGCTATACCTATGCCTGTAACTACCTCCTCATTAATAGTAAGTATCCTGTCACCGGCTCTCAGACCGACTTTTTCAGACGGACCGCCGGCGATAGGTTCAATAACGATAATTGAGTCCCGCAGAATATTGAACTGGATACCTATTCCTTCGAAGTTTCCATTCAGCGGCTCATTCATATCTTTCACATCCTTTGCAGATATATAGGTAGAATGAGGGTCAAGGTTCTTTAGCATCTCAATTATAGCTTTTTCAGCCAGTTTGTCTATCTGTGCCGTATCAACATAGAATGATTCAATAAGTCCAAGTGCCCGGCCAATCTTGAATGTTTCCTCATTGAGCACCTGGGCAGAAGTTGTAATTGCGATCATAAACAATGATGACACAATCAATAGTCCGACTCTGATTTTTCTTTTCATGTATTTATTTTAAAACTGTTTCTAATCTAACAATTAAAGAATCTGAATGTTCTTTAATATTTATTGATATGGACATTCCATGATATTTATTGATATGGACGTTCCATGGAATGTCCCTACTCCCACTCAATTGTTGAAGGCGGTTTCGAACTTATATCATAAACCACCCTGTTTATTCCCTTAACCTTGTTAATAATTTCATTTGAGATCTCACCAAGGAATTCATACGGAAGATGACACCAGTCTGCAGTCATCCCGTCGGTTGAGGTTACTGCCCTTAGCACAATGGCATTTTCATAAGTCCTTTCATCGCCCATTACTCCTACTGACTGCACCGGAAGAAGAATAACACCGGCCTGCCATACAGAATCATATAATCCGCTGTTCTTTAGTCCTTCAATGAATATTTCATCAGCCTCTATAAGCATCTTGAGTTTTTCCCGTGTCATTGTCCCTAATAATCTGATCGCCAGTCCGGGTCCGGGAAACGGATGCCTTTTCAGGATAAACTCAGGCAGACCCAGGGCATATCCCACCTTTCTTACTTCGTCCTTGAAGAGAAGCCTTAATGGTTCAATAACCTTAAGATGCATCTTTGCAGGAAGACCTCCGACATTATGATGCGATTTGATAGTTGCTGATGGGCCCTTCACTGAGACAGACTCGATAACATCCGGATAAATAGTTCCCTGAGCCAGCCATTTTACATCTTTAACCTTTTTTGCCTCTTCATCAAATACATCGATAAAAACTTTCCCGATGATCTTCCTCTTTTTCTCCGGCTCACTTTCTCCTTCAAGGGCACCAAGAAACCTCTCTCCTGCATCAACACCCACAACATTCAGTCCAAGACCAAGGTATGATTCCATAACTCTCCGGAATTCATTTTTTCTCAGTAATCCGTTATCAACAAATATGCATATCAGATTCTTCCCTATTGCCCTGTGCAGCAAAAATGCTGCCACAGATGAATCAACACCTCCTGAGAGGCCAAGAATAACCTTATCATTACCCAACTGCTCTTTGAGCTTAAGTACCGTTGAATCAACAAATGATTCAGGAGTCCAGTTCTGTGAACATTTGCATATATTGACAATAAAATTCCTGAGTATTACAGAACCCTCTGTAGTATGATAAACCTCAGGATGGAACTGAATTCCCCAGGTATCTTCACCTCTAATACGGTAAGCGCCTGCCTTTACATCGATTGTAGAGCCGGTTATGTCATAACCTTCCGGTATCCTTGCTATTGTATCAGCATGTGACATCCATACCTGTGTTCCGGTGGTTACTCCTCTGAAAAGAAGGTCGTCCTGATTGATATACACCAGGTTTGCACGACCGTATTCCCTGTTGTTGGAAGGCATTACCTCACCGCCATACTTATGTACCAGCAGCTGTGCCCCATAACAAACACCAAGAAGAGGCAAAACACCCTTTATCTTCGAAAGGTCGGGAACCGGTGCATTATTTTCCCTCACGGAGGATGGACTTCCTGAGAGAATGACACCCTTCACACTTTGATCCGGAGCCGGGAAATGATTGAAGGGATGAATTTCGCAATATACGTTCAGTTCCCTTATCCTCCTGGCTATAAGCTGAGTATACTGGGATCCGAAGTCAAGAATCAGAATTTTTTCCTGCAACAGTTTAAAGATTTATTTATTATGGGTGCAAAGATATGTATTCTTTTAATCAGTAATCAATAATGGCATTTGTGATTTCATAGCTCCTGCCGTCAACAGCAGGAAAGGTCCGGTGAAAAACTGTTCTGGCCTCTTCGACCAGAGGTCCGATTTTTTTGTATCGCGATGAGAAATGACCGATAATGAGCGTTCCTGCATTGGCTTTAAGTGCGGTTCGGGCAGCATCAATAGTTGTTGAATGGAAAGTCATGGCAGCAAGATCTTCCTTGCTCTTATCAAATGTCGACTCATGGTAAAGCATTGTTACATCTTTCACAAAGGATGCCAGACGGGGAAAATATTTCGTATCGCTGCAGTATGCGTATGAAAGTGGCTTGTCGGGAGGCATAGTTAAATCGTTATTCTTAATAACAAGACCTTCAGGGGTCAGAAAATCTTCACCTCTTTTAATTGCAGGGATTCTCTCAACCGGAATTCCGAGTTCCTCAATTATTCCTTTTATAATATTCCTTTCTCTGTTCTTTTCCCTGAAGAGAAAGCCAAATGACTGAACACGGTGTTTAAGAGGGAAAGAGGTTACAGTAAGGTATTTTTCATCCAGAATAATTAAAGGATCTTTACTTTTGAGAGGAACAAAGTCTATTTCATAGCTCAGGTGGATATCAAAGTCTTTAAGGTGTGTCAGGAGGATTGAATCATACGATTCAGGAGCATAAAGGCGAAGGGGACTCTTGCGTCCCATCAGACTTAAGGTCGACAACAGGCCGTATAGACCGAAAATATGATCTCCGTGAAGATGGCTTATAAAAACGTGATTTATCCTGCTGAAGCGAATCCTGTTTTTGCGCAGCTGTATTTGCGTTCCCTCTCCGCAGTCAATTAAAAACAAACGCTCATGCGCATTGAGCACATGAGCGGATGAAAATCTTTCTGATGTTGGCAATGCAGAACTACTACCAAGTACGGTCAGTTTCATAGCTCGCTGCAATGCAGATTGTGTCAGACTATCATTTTTTCAGCATCTTCAACCGATCCGGTAATGGTAAGTACCGTATCGAGCTGCGAAATTGTGATCAGTCGTTCAACTGCCTCATTAAGGCCGCAGAGCACAAACAAACCGCCAGCATTCTTGCATAACCTGTTAGCTACCAATATGGCACTTAACCCCGATGAATCACAATACTGGCATTTTTTCAGATCAAGGATGATATTCTTTTCACCCTTTCCTGAAACAAGTACCAGTTCCGACTTAAGAGCCGGGGCAATGTGAGTATCAAGCTTCTCAGCCTGTATCTGGATAACAGTGCTGTTATTCCGGCTTTCAATATTGAAATCCATAATTTTAGATATTTGATAGCCTAAATTTAATAAATTTTTCTATTTCTTGGAAGCTTTATTAGCTTTTTCTTCCATTTCTTCTTTTAAAGCTGCAAGCTGTGTAATATCACCCAAAGTTGTCTTCTCAGAGCTTGTCTTAGTTTTTCTGGCTGTTTTCCTTGCTGTAGAAGGCTCTGCTTTCTTAACAGGTTCTTCAGAAGTTTTCTTTCCTTCTTCATGAATCCTGCTGTGAGAAAGAATGATCTTTTTGGCAGATTTATTGAATTCGATCACTTTAAATTCAAGTTTCTCATCAACTTTTGCCATCATACCATCCTCCTTAACCAGATGTTTTGGAGTTACAAATCCTTCAACGCCATAAGGAAGCGCTATAACTGCACCTTTGTCAAATACTTCCATTACTGTTCCTTCATGAACTGAATCGATAGTAAACAGAGTTTCAAATACATCCCATGGATTTTCTTCAAGCTGTTTGTGCCCAAGGCTCAGGCGCCTGTTATCCTTGTCAATTTCAAGTACCACAACCTCTATCTCAGCATCAATAGATGTAAACTCTGCAGGATGCTTGATTTTTTTCGTCCAGGAAAGGTCAGATATATGAATAAGTCCGTCAACACCTTCTTCAATCTCAACAAATACACCGAAGTTGGTGAAGTTCCTTACCTTAGCTTTGTGTTTTGAGCCGACAGTGTATTTATCATCAATATTCTGCCATGGATCAGATTTAAGCTGCTTGATCCCCAGTGACATCTTCCTTTCATTCCTGTCGAGTGTAAGTATCACAGCTTCAATTTCATCGCCAACCTTAAGAAATTCCTGTGCACTTCTCAGATGCTGTGACCACGACATTTCAGAAACATGTATCAGCCCTTCAACACCAGGGGCGATCTCTACAAATGCACCATAGTCAGCCATTACAACCACTTTGCCTTTCACCTTGTCGCCTATGTTCATATTAGGATCAACAGAATCCCATGGATGAGAGGTAAGCTGTTTCAGACCAAGGGCAATTCTCTTCTTGTCATCATCAAAATCAAGGATAACGACATTGAGTTTCTGGTCGAGTTTGACGATCTCTTCAGGATGATTAACCCTGCCCCATGAAAGGTCTGTAATATGAATGAGTCCGTCAACGCCACCAAGGTCGATAAAGACTCCATATGATGTGATATTCTTAACAGTTCCTTCAAGAACCTGTCCTTTTTCAAGTTTTGCAATGATCTCCTTCTTCTGCTGCTCAAGTTCAGCCTCAATCAGTGCTTTGTGCGATACAACCACATTCTTGAATTCCTGGTTGATCTTAACGACTTTGAATTCCATTGTCTTGCCAACAAAAACATCGTAGTCGCGGATTGGCTTGACATCGATCTGCGATCCGGGAAGAAATGCCTCAATACCAAATACATCCACAATCATTCCACCTTTTGTGCGGCACTTAATGTAACCTGTAATAATTTCATCCTTCTCAAGCGATGCATTAACCCTGTCCCATGAATTAATTGCGCGGGCTTTCTTATGTGAAAGCAGAAGCTGACCTTTTTTATCTTCCTGGCTCTCTACATAAACTTCAACCTTGTCTCCCATCTTAAGATTCGGATTATAACGGAATTCATTTAAACTTACAACACCTTCCGACTTATAACCTATATTAATGACGACTTCACGCGAAGTCATCTGAATAACCGTACCGATAACCACTTCATCAACCGCTACAGTTGAGAGTGTTTCATCATAAAGGGATTCATATTCTTTGTATTTGGGTGAATTTCTAAGCTCTTCATCCTCGAAACGATCCCAGTCAAACTCTTCAGCCTGTGCTGTACTTCCTGATTCAGTTCTTACTTTGATGTGGACCTCATTTTCTTCATCGGAAACTGCATTGGTCCTTTTGGTTCTCTTTGCCTTTTTAACTTCAGATTCTAAACCATAATCAGCTACTGTTGCCTTCTCAGGAACTTCTGTTATCTCCGCTTCAACAGCAGCCAGATCATCAGTTTCCTTAACTTTTTTAACGGTTTTTGCTTTTGCTTTCTTTGGCTGTATTACTTCGCCGTCAACCCGTTCAACAACCTCTTTCCTGGTTGTCTTCTTTTTACTTTCAGTCATAATTTTAAATTAAAAAACTAATAATTAATAAGTTAGACATTATTTATTGAAAAAAATTGGCTCCAAAGATATGACAATTTTTAATATCATCACAATTATAATGTAGATTTTCATGGGATTATGCAGGGCGCAGGGCTCAGGGCGCAGGGCTCAAGATCCATGGTACCATAGGGTATAACATCCTTCCGCCTTCAGCCTTAAGCCTTAAGCCATTTTCATATTTGACTTGTATTGTTATCTTTGCAAACAACTAACTTGAAGGCAGAAACCAGTACCCAGAAGCACGTAACCCGGAACTCTGAATAAAACAAAGACCAATGAAAGGAATAATATTAGCAGGAGGCTCAGGAACAAGGCTTTATCCGATTACAAGTTCTATTTCCAAACAGATGCTCCCTGTTTATGATAAACCAATGATTTATTACCCCCTGTCGGTTCTTATGCTTGCCGGTATAAGGGAGATCCTGATAATTTCAACACCCCGTGATCTGCCTGGTTTCCATAACCTTCTGGGGGACGGAAAATCAATCGGACTAAGCTTCAGTTACAGGGAACAGCCTTCACCCGATGGTCTGGCACAGGCATTTATCCTTGGGGAAGAGTTTATCGGTAATGATTCTGTTTGTATGATTCTTGGCGATAATATATTTTATGGACACGGCTTTGGAGAAGCCCTTCTGAAGACAGCAGAACTTAAGAAAGGAGCTTGTGTATTCGGATATTATGTAACTGATCCTGAGCGATATGGAGTGGTTGAATTCGACAGGAACAGAAAGGTGATAAGCATTGAAGAGAAGCCGGCAAATCCTAAATCGAACTATGCAGTTACCGGACTTTATTTTTATGATAACAGTGTGGCAAGCAAAGCGAAAGCTCTTAAACCATCTGCGAGGGGTGAACTTGAGATAACTGATCTCAACAGGGTTTTCCTTAATGAAGGCTCCCTTGAGATAAAACTTATGGGAAGGGGAATGGCATGGCTCGATACAGGAACATATGAAAGTCTTCTTCAGGCAGCTAATTTCATTGCCACTCTGGAACAGAGACAGGGATTGAAAGCATCATGCATTGAGGAGATAGCTTACAAAAGGGGATTTATCGACAAAAAGCAACTTCTGGCACTCGCTGAACCAATCAAAAACAGCCAGTACGGAAAATACCTTTTAAGAATTGCCAACGATGAGATAAATGTTTATGAAGGAATTAAATAAAATGTTCTGATCTATGAATTTCAAGGAAACAGGGCTACAGGGACTGCTGATAATTCAACCGGATATTTTCACTGACAGCAGAGGATATTTCTTCGAAAGCTTCAATCAGAACAGTTTTCAGAAGTCAGGCATTACATTCATTCCTGTGCAGGACAATGAATCAAGGTCATCAAGAGGAGTAATAAGGGGACTTCATTACCAGTTGAATCCACATGCCCAGGCAAAACTCATCCGGGTGGTAGAGGGAAAAATATTCGATGTGGCACTCGATCTCAGAAGGGAATCTCCGACATTTGGAAAGTGGTTTGGGGTGGAACTTGACTCTGAAAAAAAGAAACAGCTACTTATTCCCGGAGGATTTGCTCATGGTTTCTCAGTTCTCAGCGACATTGCCGTTATCCAGTACAAATGCGATAATGTGTATAATCCGGCATTTGAAAGAGGAATTAACCTGAATGATCCGGTATTAAACATTGACTGGAAAACAGGTGATTCAGAACCCATTATCAGCGCGAAGGATCTGAAAAATCCGAATTTCAGGGAAGCGGAAAAGAACTTCTGAAGAGGCAATTAAAAGGTTATGGCAAGTATCTTAATTACAGGAGCAAATGGTCAGCTGGGTAATGAACTGAGAGATCTCTCGAAGCAGTTTTATGGATATGATTTCACCTTTACAGATGTTGATTCACTCGATATTACAAATCCCGGATCCACTTCTGAATTCATCAGAAATCTCAGGCCCGACTGGATGGTCAATTGCGCAGCATATAACCTTGTTGATAAAGCTGAAACCGAACCTGAAACCGCCATGCTCATAAATGGCTCTGCTGTTAAAAATATAACAGAAGCAATATCAGGAACTGAATGCAGGCTCATTCATGTATCAACTGATTATGTTTACGATGGCAACTCGAATTTACCTTATGACGAGAATGTAATTGCCAATCCACAGTCAGCATACGGCAGATCAAAACTTGCAGGCGAAAAATATGCACTGCTTCACCCCGGATCAATGATCATCAGAACAGCATGGCTCTACTCCTCTTACGGAAATAACTTTGTAAAGACCATGCTCAGATATGGTGCTGAGAGAGATTCTTTAAGGGTAGTATTTGACCAGACCGGCACACCAACCTATGCCGCTGATCTGGCTGGAGCAATCATGAGCATAATTTCAGGTGTCATCAGGAATCACTTTGCTTTCAAGGCAGGTGTTTACAACTATTCCAATGAAGGTGTTTGTTCCTGGTATGATTTTGCTGTTGAAATAATAAAAGAAGCCGGATTAACCTGTCAGGTTAATCCTGTTCTTTCAAAGGATTATCAGCAGGCTGCTAAGCGACCATCCTATTCAGTAATGGATAAAAACAAAATAAAAGAGAACTATAATATCAACATACCTCACTGGAGAACAAGTCTCCTTAAATGTCTTAAAGTCATTAAATAAAACCTAATAATATGCAATCGGTTGAGAAGATCAGAGAAAAAGCCGGTACATGGCTTGGTAAAGAATTCAATGAACAGATCCGCAACGAGGTCCGTGATATGCTGGAAAATGATGAAAAAAAGCTTATTGATGCGTTTTACCAGGACCTGGAATTTGGAACAGGCGGACTCAGAGGGATCATGGGTGCAGGCACCAACAGGATGAACATCTACACACTGGGTATGGCAACTCAGGGTCTTTCGAACTATATAATAAAAAAGTGCGGTAATTCAGGTATCAGGGTTGCTATAGCTTACGACTGCCGTAATAACAGCCGCCTTTTTGCGGAAACTGCTGCTGATATCTTCTCAGCAAACGGGTTCGAAGTTTTTCTTTTTGATTCTCTCCGGCCCACACCGGTACTATCATTTGCAATTCGTCAATATAAATGCCAGAGCGGTGTGGTGATCACTGCATCTCATAATCCTTCGGAATATAACGGCTATAAAGCCTACTGGAACGATGGCGGCCAGGTTGTTGCTCCTCATGATGAGGGGATAATTGATGAAGTAAGGAAGATTAACAGCGTAAGCCAGATAAGGTTTGACGGGAAAAAAGACAAGATCAGAATTATCGGCAAAGAGACAGATGATCTCTTCCTTAAAGAGGTTCATAAAATGAGCCTCAATCCCTATGTCATAAATAAATTCAGCAATATGGGTATCGTTTATACCCCAATACACGGAACAGGAGTCAGATTGGTTCCGGACGCTCTCAGGATGTTCGGATTCAATAATATTATAAGTGTCCCGGAACAGGATGTTGTTGATGGAAATTTCCCGACAGTTAAATCACCCAATCCCGAAGAACCAGGAGCGCTTAAGATGGCTATTGCCAAAGCAGTTGAAACAGGTGCTGAACTTCTGATGGCTACTGACCCGGATGGTGACAGACTCGGAATTGCTGTTAAGGATAAGAAAGGGGAATTTATCCTTCTGAACGGTAATCAGACCTGTTTATTACTGATCTGGTATATCCTTTCACAATACAAAGAGAGGAATAAATACACCGGGAAAGAGTATATTATAAAAACGATAGTCACAACCGACCTTATTGAAAGAATTGCAGAGGATTACAAAGTTGAGTACTACAATGTACTTACCGGATTTAAATTCTTTGCAGAACTGATAAGGGAGAATGAAGGGAAAAAGATATACATCGGAGGAGGTGAAGAGAGTTATGGATTTTTACCCGGAGAATATGTAAGGGATAAAGATGCTGTAGCTTCCTGTGCCCTGATAGCAGAGGCTACAGCATGGTCGAAGAGCAGAGGCAAATCACTCTATGAGCAGCTGCTTGAGATATATGTTAAGTACGGCTTCTATAAAGAGAAGCTTGTTAATATAGTCAGAAAAGGCAAGGAAGGTGCTGATGAGATAAAGGCTATGATGGCAGATTACAGGAATAATCCACCTGAAAAGATTAATGATAGCAGAGTAATAAAGATAAACGATTATGAGAAACAGATCTCCCATGATATTGTTCAGGGGACAAAAACAATGATCGATCTGATAAAATCCGATGTGCTTCAATTCTTTCTTGAGGATGGATCGAAAATATCTGTAAGGCCTTCAGGGACTGAACCGAAAATAAAGTTTTATTTCAGTGTGAATACAAAGCTTGAATCAGCTGACAAATTCGAAGCTACCGAGAAGTTCCTTAATGACAGAATTGATGGGATCATTAAGGATATGAGACTGGTGTAGTGATCCTTAATAATTTAAAAAGATTTATAGAGATTACTTCAAAGTAAGTTAGAGAAATACGCATAAGATTCCTCACTAACACTCTGAATGACAGTGCTGTATAATATTGATTTATAACATATTGGAGATTTCTCGCTGGCGCTCGGAATGACAGACATTCTTTTTGTTAAGTGGGGAGATACATTCTTCCTATAGAGCGAAAATGGAATATTTAAACAAGGCTAAATGACTTTCACTAATTTGCCGTCTTATCCCCTACACAACGGACTCCAAACGCAAAACTCTTATCGCTCTCATCGTAATGGATAAAGGACATGCTCCACAAATCATCGTGGGTTATATCCCACATCCACCCATTTGGAGTGGCATCATCCGTACATGACCACCAATGAGAATTTAAACCGCCACTGCCAAACTTGCCACCCATCTCATCGGCACGACCACCATTGGGAAGGGCAGAAAAACCATACTCATCGGTACCGTTACCGCTATCAATAAACCAGCCACTTTTTGATTTCAATACCAATCCTACTTGTCCCAAATATCCATCATTCTTAACATAATCATTAAGTTTTTCCCACTCAGCATTACTCGGCAGATGCCAGCCGGTTGGACAGACTCCTCTTGTCCCGCTGGGGTCTTTTCCAGAGCCGGGTTCACCCTGCAAAGCTGCCTCCCAGTTATAATAAGTACCATATAATGCATAATAATAAGTATCCTTAGCTGCGAAAACATCTGTTCCATAATAATTATAAACATAGTAAAAAGGACTAGATACAGAACCCTCATTTGGTGGGCTAACGGAGGGTAAATAGGCCAAATTTTCGGCCATCCATATCTGAGTTCCAATTCTAACCCATCTATATTCATTTGAATCACGGCTGTCAGTAAAAACCCCGTTCATATCTTCTTCAATAAGTGTTGTGAAACTTTTTTCCTCCCCATAAATAGTGTCCCGATTACTTATAGCATATGGTCTTGCATAATAAGTTGAATTGGCAGATAAACCAGTAATCAAAGTTTTAAAACTTCCTACTCCTGATCCGTCTATGGTTTTGTTATTAAATACGGTCGGACGTATAAATTTACTCCAACACATACCCTTTTCCAGTACTTCATAAACTCCATTGGAAGTAATATATGCGGAGCAGCCTACCTGTGTCTGCTGCATATGGAACATATAAAAATTATTTATTGCAAAAAGAGGAATCTTCTCAACAGGGGTCTCAATGCCACTATTCCTTTTCTCACAACCACCTGAAATAAAACCTGATAAGGCTACTAAAATAATAATGTAACAAGTGACCTTCGATGACATGCGTTGATAATTTATTAATTATGTGACTAATTGTCTCAAAAACAGGTCTCCCAAAAAGAATGATACTTTTAATGAAGAATAGGTTGCGTTAACTAAGTTATATTTCAAGGGATCTATTAAAACCATCTTGTTATGTACCTCTACAAAATATAATTACAGTTATTAGTGTTTTTAAAACCTGATTTGTACCTTCACATTTTAGTATATCATTCTTATTAGAAATAGTAATGATTGAAAAATGTTCATACTCATTATACTTATAGAAGCTCAATATGCAAAGTTGTGTTAAAATCAGGTGCTCAGTCAGGTAGGCTTTCCCAATAGATAAAAAAGGCAATACAGATAATTTTAGATTTAAAATAAGCGGCATTTCCTAATTGAATACTCCTCGTGCTGACAAAGGAAGCGTGTCTCGCTGCAATTCAGGGAAGCCCCTAAATAAACGAAGGAAATGTTGCTGATACCAAATTTCAGAAAAAGATTTTACCTTTCCAAAAAAAACTACAATGAAATCATATCGTAAAGAACTCTGGTTTGAAACAACTACAAGAAGAGCATTTATCAATATCACAGGACAGATTCAAAAATGCCTAAATGAATCAGGCATTAAAGAAGGATTGCTACTTTGTAATGCTATGCATATAACAAGTAGCATTTTCATTAACGACGATGAATCCGGATTGCATCACGACTTTGAAGTATGGTTAGAAAAACTTGCTCCCGAGAAGCCTTATAGTCAATATCAGCATAATGGTTTTGAGGACAATGCCGATGCTCATATAAAAAGAACACTAATGGGACGAGAGGTTGTCGTTGCAGTAACAAACGGACAACTTGACTTCGGCCCCTGGGAGCAAATCTTCTATGGTGAATTTGACGGCAAACGTCGTAAGCGTGTACTCGTCAAAATAATAGGGGAATAGTTTACAGTATGTCAAAGAACATCAGGGCTGAATCGTTATGAATTCAGGCTTATTCATCCTCAGACTGGTTGCCTGTAAAACCTTTTTTAGACTAACATAACACTAGTATAAGTCCTTCTTTAACACCTGATTCAGTCAGATATTTCTGAACCTTTCCGGTAATATTTATGAATGCTCGCCTTGTTGGAGCCTCAAACCAGAGTTCTTTACGGTATGATTTCATCATTGAGTGTTTATATTATTTTATTACCGGAAAGTTAAAGGAATAATTTCAATACTTCTGCATTCACTCATTCATCCCGCAGATCACGCTGATTTTCGCAGATTACTGAGATTAAGATCAGCGCACATCTGCGATATCAGCGGGAAACAAAAAAATCTTCATTGAAATTCACAAGGTAAACCCTGTCAGTTGACCGGGTAAGTGCTGTATAGAACCAACGCAGGTAATCTATAGTTATCTCATTCCTGTTGAACATGCCCTGGTCAATAAACACCCTCTCCCACTGGCCTCCCTGGGCCTTATGGCAGGTAACAGCATAGGCAAACTTGATCTGCAAAGCATTGAAATAGGGATCGTTCCTTACGGCATCATACTGCTTTCTCCGTGCTTTGATATGAAGGTAATCGGCAAGTATATTCTGATACAACTCCTTGTTCTTATCTGAAGGCAAAGCAGGAGTGTCAAGGCTCAGGACATCGAGCATCACCTTCGATTCAACCTCAAGATTGTAATCGGGAAACTTCAGTACCATCTCAGCAAACCGGAATCCGTACCTTTCCTCGTACTTCCTGATTTTTCTTACTTCAGCGATATCCCCGTTGGCAATAAATCCTGCCCCGTCTTCCTCCTCTTCAAGGATAAAATAGTTATTCTTGACCACCATTACCATGTCGCCCGGACTGATCTCCTCCTCCCTGAAAAAGATGCGGTTACGTATTCCCTGGTTATATCTGTTAGCCTGCTTGTTTGAGTTTACAACTATTATTGTTCCTTCCATCCCACAGGAGCCATAAGCAGAGGAGATCTCATCTATAAGCTCCTCGCCTGTGATCCTGGCTATATCATTGTAATTCAAACAGTCTATTGTCGGATGGCCCAGGTCCTGCTCTGCAACCTGCAGCCTGACCCGGGTAGCATTCATCAGGACACCTGATGACTCACTCTGTCGTACAACCTGCCGGAGTTCACTCGTGATCAGTCCAAAACCGTATCCTCCAAGTGCAACAGGATCAAGAGCAGGGCTGACAACAGAACCGACAGGTGGCAACTGAGCTGTATCTCCTGCAAGAATGAGCTTACATTCGGTACCTGAATAAACATATTCAATCAGATCATCGAGCACCTTTCCGCTGCCAAAGAGTGATGAATCATTTGAACTGTTTGAAACCATTGATGCTTCATCAACAATAAAGAAGGTATCCTTCGAAAGGTTTCTGTCGAGTTTGAAGCTACCGATACCATCTTTGGAAGATTTCTGCCTGTAGATCTTTTTATGGATTGTAAAAGCAGGTCTGCCTGAATATGATGAAAGCACTTTTGCAGCTCTTCCCGTGGGTGCCAGAAGGACTGATCTCATCCTCAGAAGATCAAGGGTTTTTACCACAGAACTTATTACACTTGTCTTTCCGGTTCCTGCATAACCGGTCATCAGAAAGATAACATCATTACTATTGCCAACTATATACGATGTAAGTTTCTTTAATGCAGATGACTGATCCTCAGTAGGAATATTCCCCAGGTTCTTTACCAGGTTATTGTATATAATAGTATCACGCATATTATAATCGCAAAGTACGCAGAGGAAGTGCAAAATACACAAAGGATTAAAATTTAACAACATTAATCTTTGCGATCTTTGCTAAAACTTTGCAACCTTTGCTGTTAGTTTTCTATTTTTGTAACAAATACATTAGGAATGCCTTTTCTGGAACTTTTTGATGAAACTCTTGACATAAACTCGAATGAAAACTATGAGTTATCTGTTCAGGTAAGCCCTGAGAATCTGTCATTCTGTATTCTTGATACAATACGCGACAAATATGTCCTGCTCCGGTCGTATGACGCTGACGATAATAAATACTTAAACGCATCAAAGCTGGATGAACTTATTTCAAAGGACGATTTCCTCTTAAAAAAATATAAAAAAATCAATATTGTAATGCCCTCAAGGAAGTTTACTCTTGTCCCTGCACAACTTTTTGACCCGGGTAAAAAGGAAGAATACTTCTCGTTTAATCATGTTCCGGATGATGGTGAACTTGTTTTATCCAATAAAATATCTGACCCTGATGCATATATTCTATTTTCGGTAATCAGGTCTCTTTACGAAGTTATTACCGGCAGGTTTCCGGGAGTACTCCCTTTACACCATACCAAACCTTTGATGTCGCATGTAACACATGGCAAAAACGGGGTGGATGGAAACTATATTCACATACATGTTGAAAAGGAGTTCTTTAATCTGGTAATATTTTCAAATGATATCTTAAAATTCTGTAATTCATTTATTTACAGAAACTATAATGACATAATGTATTATGTTCTAAACACATTTAAAAATCTTGAGATAAAACAGGAGGAGACTATTCATTTTAGCGGTCACACAGAAAAATATGATGATCTTTCCTCTGCATTCTTAATTTATGTAAGAACCCTTAAGTACAGCGAACCTTCAGGCAATTTCACATTCAGCTATGTATTTAATGATACAGTATTGCATCGTTTTCTGAACCTGTTCACTGCCATAAATTGCGAATAATAGGAGGAAAATATAAAGGTAGAAGGATAGTACCTCCGGGCAATTTCAAAGCAAGACCAACCACTGACTTTGCCCGGGAAGGGCTTTTTAACATACTGAACAACAGGATTGATTTTGAGTCTGTTATTGTTCTTGATCTCTTTTCCGGCACAGGCAGCATAAGTTATGAATTTGCATCGCGTGGAGCAGCTGAAGTTCATCTGGTTGAAAAGGACAAACTGCATATATCAGGTATCAGGCGGATAATAAATGAGATCGGATTTGAGAATATTAAACCTATACATATTGATGTAAAGGCTTATCTTAAAACATGTTCAGTTAAATATGACATAGTTTTTGCTGATCCTCCCTATGATCTAAAGTGGCTTAAGGAACTGCCGGATCTTGTTAGTGAAGCCGGAGTTATTAAAGAAGATGGATTTTTTGTACTTGAACATCCGAGGGGATTGAGTTTCAAGGATCATATATTATTCTTTGAGCACCGGAATTACGGCGGGGTGAATTTCAGTTTTTTCAAACCCTTGTCTGCTTGAAAGATAATATAATATTGAATTTATTCTTTAATAATTTTCCTGACAAAGCTTCCGGTCGGTGTAATTATTCTGACCAGATAAATACCTGTATTATAAGATGTCAGATCAAGGCTGTATAAGTCTGAGTTAACAGTTACGGTTTTCAATAAACTTCCCTGAAAATCATAAAGTTGCAATTTATATCTACCTCCTGGAAATTCTAACATAAGTTTATCCCTTACAGGTGAAGGATATAATTTAATTGCCAGATCAATTTCCTGATCTTCAACCGATACTATTTTAGTGTTTGAAGCAATCCAGTTTGTTGCTTTGCTGTTATCCGACAGGGGATCGGGCAGTTCGAGGTAAAATCCATTGGAGCTGACATCAGGCCATGGAGGCAGATTGGAATAACTGACACTGTCTATAACATTACCAAATGCATCGGTCAGAACAAGATTCTCACCAGTATTTGATAAGTTCCTCGTGAATTTTCCCGAAGGAACTACTCTGTATTTATCCATGAACACAGCTGTATTTGAAGCAAGAATTTTTCTTGCACCCGGTTCAATACTACTATTCACCGGAAACTGGTAGACAAATCCTGTTCCGCTGAAATAGACACCTGTTAAGTTGACTGACTTATCTCCTGTATTTACCAGTTCGATGAATTCCTGATCCTTGCTGTCGGGATAGCTGACAGTAGAATCGGGTTCGTACATAATTTTTGTAATTACAAGGGGTGGAGTCTCAACATTACTGCAATCTGAATATGAACCTAAAGTAATTGTCATCCATGGGATTCGCTGCTGTAAAAACGTCTTAATGGCAGTTACATCATTATCATGATTTGAACTTGTACCCCATTTGTAATTTTCTCTCACTGCAGCTTCGCTGATCAATGAAGCAGTCTGATCAATAAATGTTTCTATACTCGTATAATTTAAAGGCTGGCCAGTCTGGATCAGCTGGTTCCATCTTTTTGAAAGGTAACATCGGAATAGAGAGTTATTGTACAGATCTCTCCAGTATTTCGGACCCTCGTTGTCACCGTTGTTAAATTGCCATTTATCAGGCTTGCTTCTGTTAAATCCCCAGAAAAACAGGTCGTTACCGAATGTTAAATCGAGATCCCATATTGGTCCTGCTCTCAGTTTCCCATTCCTGTCCTTATGATAAAAAGTACTGAACTGATATGCATCGGCATTTGCAGATATTTCATTTATTATCATATAATCAATGAAAGATGGGATGTCGATAACGGAAGGGTATCCGCTTATGGGAGAAATATCCCCGCCTGAAGCTGAAATGCTGAGTTTATCAAATTCAGTTTTAATATACGTCGTCTGAACCGAAGTTACATTTTCAGGTTCAGGCCATTCATGGATAAATGGGACATCATTGGTCCCAAGGTAGCTTGACATTGACCAGGCAACCGGATCGCCTCCTGTAGTTTTATCTGCTTTGGTAATATATCCGCCGGTGATATCAGGTAAAGTGATATCATTTTTGTCTATTTCAACAATATCAACCCTCTCTGCATCCGGTTTTATTTTTTCGAGGAGAAGATAAAGTCCAAGATATGATCCATTTAACACTACCTCACAAAAGACTGTTCTGCTTGCATACTCCCCGATATTCCGTGAAAGATTAAAGCTCAGGTAATTGCGGATAAGTGATGGATCGAATACCAAACCGTTCAGTATCCAGTCGTTTTCATCAGGCAGCCCGAGCAGATTCACATTATTATTTGTTATTCCGTCTGCTTTTTTAGTGGAGAAGCCATATTGCTTTTTTGGCGTAGACTGTGAGCTTGATCCCCTTATTTCAATATTTATCCTGCCATTGTAATTCAGGTATTCCGGTGTATTCAGATCAGCAAGGTAATTCCTAAAGCCTGCTCCCCTGTAAATAATTTTCATATTTGCCAGTACCCTCGGGTTGTCAGGAATAGCTACACCTCCGTCGGTATTAATGATAACAATCGGGTGGTTGGATGAAGAAAAGTCGGATGAAGCCGGAAACCAATGGGGGACGTTACGGAAAATAGTTGTGGAATTCACTATTCCGAACGATAGAAAGGCATTAGAGGAGAGATCAGAAGAAGCAGGTGAGCTATTATGAACCTGAATTGCCAGAATATTTTCACCCGGAAGAAGACAGGTTTTTAAAAAGTTTTTCTCAATATAAAATGATTCCGGTACTCCTCCCCTATACATTTTAGCTTCATGGTCTATGCCGGTCTGGTCGAAAGTCGGATGTACACCTGTTATTCCTGCACGGGCAATCTCAACATCATTAAGATAAGCTACAAAAGCATCATCATAATCCATACTCAGTAAAGCTCTGACTATCAATGCAGTATCAGGCATATTAAATTTTATTCGGAGGAAAACAGAAGTGCATTGCGGAATGACAGTATTATCGTCATTATCTCCATATCCAACCCCTCCCATTCCCTGAGCCCAGCTTCCATCATTAAACGCTGAAGATCTCCAGGTTGCTGCAGGATCAGAAGATCCAACAAAATATCGCAATGTGTCATTGTTGAATACAGCAGTCGCCCAATGATTAACAGACTGGCTCTTAGCCAGTTGCCACGAAGCAAAAAAAAGAACCATTATTAACGATGATACCCACCTCATTATTAGTAAAGATCAAAAGCTGAATTTAAAATAGTGATTTTAAGACAGTACCGGTCTGATTTCATGTTGAATGTCAAATGAATAGAGGATAAAAATACTATAATTAATTGGAAGTAAGAAGTCGGAAGTCGGAAGTCGGAAATTAAAATTAAAATGTTAAAAGACTTTATCGACTTTATTGACTAATTTTTTAGCAAGATATATTTTGCATAATTAAAAATTAGATTAATTTTGCAGCTCAATAAATGGTGCGGTAGTTCAGTTGGTTAGAATAACGGCCTGTCACGCCGTGGGTCGCGGGTTCGAGTCCCGTCCGCACCGCAAACGAAAACAAAAATGCTGCCTTGCAGCATTTTTTGTTTTCATTCGCCCGGGTAACCTCAGGATGAAAGGGTCCGGCAAAGCCAATCCCGTCCGCATCGCTCTTAGACATCTGTAACCTCTTGATTATCATTAGGTTTTGTGCATTATGCCACAAAATTCGCAAAATCTGCCACAAATTTTTTCTATAATATATGAATTTAAAAAAGATCATATTTATTTTCGTTTTAGTTTATAACATATTCTTCATCTACCACTTAATACCTATATTCTATAAACTTACAATAGTTTTATGCATATATATTGTTTCTTGTTTACATAAAGCTTAATAAACTCAGTATGTTGGACAATTATCGATGAGTAATTACTATTTTTAGCTTTTTACTTATTATGACTGGAGAAACAAGATTATCACAATGGGTCGAATCCTATACCTCAGAACTATACTCATGGGCATTCCATAAGGTATCGGATTCAGAACTGGCTAAAGACCTGGTTCAGGATACATTCCTTGCTGCAGCCGAGAAAATAGATGGTTTCAAAGGTGACAGCGCACCAAAAACATGGCTGTTTTCTATCCTGAACCATAAAATTATTGATCACTACCGTCGAAAGATAAATCAACCTGCAAGCATTGACAATCAATCACTATCAGCATTTTTTGATGAGGATGGCTCCTGGATATCTGATAAAAAGCCAAAAGACTGGCATGAAGAAGAAAAAAACCTGCTTGACGATAATGACTTTCAGGAAATTCTTAATAAATGCCTTGATGACTTGCCAGAAAACTGGAACATATGTGTAAAGCTAAAATACCTTAGTGAAAAAAGCGGCGAAGAAATTTGTCAGGAATTGAACATTGCTCCTACTAATTTATGGCAGATAATTCACAGGGCAAAAGTTGCGCTCAGGGAATGTGTTGAGAATAATTGGTTTAAAAAAATAAATGTAAGATGAAAAAGTTCATGAATAAAATGTTTTTATCGTGTCTTAAGGCAACTGAGCTGATTGAAAAAAGACATCATTTTAAATTGACCCTTACAGAAAAGATACAGCTAAAAGTACATAAAGCAATGTGTGATGCATGCACGATGTATGAAAAGCAAAGTATCGTTCTCGATAAAGCATTGGGAAGTTCAGTACCTCAAGATGAAATTGCTTTTGATTTAAATGATTTCAAGAAGGAAATTATGGCGAAAATAGAAAAATCAAAATAAAATGTGCCGATATTTATGGATCATTCACATTCTGTATCAAATTATTACCTCCAACTTGCATTTGAAAAGAATACGGCAAAAAGGGCGTTCAGAACCGCAATAATCGTAGGATTAATTCTCAATTTCATCAATCATACGCAGGCCTTTATTACACTGTCATTTAATAACATAAACCTGTTTATGGTTTTACTGACTTTCATGGTTCCCTACCTGGTTTCAACATTCTCTTCTGTAGCTGCAAATAGCAGTTTGAAAACAGGAAAAATTTCGAATATCGATGGTATGCTTCAATGCAATAACTGCAAGATGGTGGACTTTAAAGCATCGATTGGCGAAGAGATTGAAGAGTGCCCCAACTGCAAAAAGAAAACCAGCTGGAAGATTTTAACGTTGTCTTCATTTACCAAACGGGATAATGATATGATGAAGAGTCTTGCGCTTTTTGCCCGTCACAATCCGGAACCATTGTTCAGAGTTGATGAAAAGGGAATAATAACCGGTGCCAATCCGGCATCGGAGATACTTTTTGAGAAGGAATCATTAAGCGGTGATAATATTAAAATACTTTTCCCTGAACTTTCTGACATCGATATATTTGAACTTATCAGTAAACGCGAGAAAAAAAACATAACAGTCATTGTAAAAGATCGGATTTTCGATTTAACACTCAAAGGAGTAGCCTCAATAAGTACTATGAATGTTTATGGCAATGAAATCACACAGATCGTGATGGCCGAGCATAAAATAAAGGAACAGGCCAAAAATATAAGCGATAGTATAGTTTATGCCAGTAGGATACAAGTTGCAATGCTTCCTGAAGAAGCATCTGGGAGATTAAAAGAAATATACGACGATATAATCGAAAAAAGAGGCAAGCTTGCTGATGTACATAAAATACAGAGTCTGCGTCCGGAGAGTATTATTAAACACATGGATCTTTACCTTGAGATCATGTTCTCAAAATCGGAACTTTCAAGATCTGAACGTGAATTGATGGCTGTTGTCGTGTCAGTAAATAATGGTTGTGAGTATTGCATTCTGCACCATTCTGAAGCATTAAATCACTATTGGAAAGACCATGATAGAATTGAACTCTTTGTCTCTGATTTCGGAAATGCAGCTTTGAATGAAAGAGAAAAACTTCTCTGCGATTTCGCCAAAAAACTTACCTGTTCACCTGGACAATTTAATAACGATTCATCAGTAAATAAATTGAAAGAAAAAGGTTTAAACGATAGCGCCATTTTAGATGCCACTCTCGTTGTTTCTTATTTCAATTTTGTAAACAGGGTTGTCCTTGCCTTGGGTGTAGAAACAAATGATGTCGAAAGGCAAGGGTATAAATTTTGATTGAAAATCGCCACCTCCTGATTTCTTATCAGAAATAAGACTCCTGAGATCTGTCAGGTTTTTTAGTTTTGCCCGACTATTTGTTCATAATATGAAAAAGTATGATTATGAACAGATTACCTCTATTTACAATGTTAGCTATGTTTTTAATATTCAGCCAGGCACAATCACCTTACATTAAACAACTTGATCCTTCAGAGTTCCGTGATATTGTACTCAGAGACAAAGGAAGTTTACTCGACGTGAGAACTCCCTCAGAATTTACAAACGGACATATTGAAAATGCCGGTCAGTTAAACTATTACGCATCTGATTTTAAGAAGCGATTGCTCATGCTGCCAAAAAACCAACCGGTATATTTATACTGCAATACAGGTTATCGCAGTCAGAGAGCTGCAGAGATTCTTGCTCAGAACGGATACAAGGAGGTGTATAATCTGGAACATGGTATAATGGCCTGGAATCTTAATTCTCTACCGGTCGTTGTTGAACCTAATGCCCGGCCAGACACCGAAAACAAAATGGAACCGGATGAATTTTTTGCTTTCATTCATACCCATTCGCTCACATTTGTTGACTATTATGCACCCTGGTGTGGCCCCTGTCGCCAGATGATGCCTGTTATTGAATTACTTCAAACTGAGTATAAAAACAAGATTAATATAATAAAAGTAAATGCCGATGCCAGCAGCAAACTTGTAAAAGAGCAGAAAATTTCAGGGGTGCCATATTTTGTATTGTATAAAAACGGCGAAATAATTTACAGCCACAGTGGACTCCTGACCAGAGAAAAGCTTGTTGAAATATTGGAATCAAATATAAATTTATAATAACATATAATTTATATTTAGCTGATTAATAGCACATTTCAACATGCTGAAATGTGCTATTTAAATTTATTCTAAATTATTTGTCAGGTTTCCCAGGTTCTGCGACAATTTGGTTGTTATCAAAAATTATAAATATTAAAAACAAAAATTATGAAAACAGTAAAATCAATTTTCACAAGCATGATACTTGCTTTAATGGTATCAGCCTCAGTAATGGCTCAGTCAGAGCCCAAAGTAGTTGCAGTAGTTAATAAGGCAGACTGGTGCCCGGTTTGTCAAGCAAATGGTGAAAGAGCAATGGCCGCCTTCATGAATAACAATAAAGACGGTGCCATTAAGTTTGTAGCCAATGATTTAACCAGTACTGAGACGAGAGATAAATCAGCCGAGGAGCTTAAATCTGTTGGTCTGGAGCAGGCTGCCGGAAAAGTTCAGGGTACTGGTCTTGTATCTTTCTACAATCCAAAGACCAAAACTTTACTAAATCAGATAAGTGTAGCCAGTAGTGATGCTGAACTTGTTGCAGCAATGCTGACGGCAAAGAAAGAAATAAAATAAAAGCTTAACCAGAAAGGCGAAACCAAAAAGTTTCGCCTTTTTAAAATCAAAAAAATTATGGCAAAAGAAATAACAGTGGATAACTTCAAGGAAGTTGTCCTTGAATCAAAACAACCTGTATTAGTTGATTTTTGGGCCCAATGGTGCGGACCTTGCAAAGTGATTGGTCCAATCGTAGAAGAGTTATCAAACGAGTATGCAGGTAAGGTTTTGGTAGGCAAAGTCGATGTTGACTCCAATCAGGCTCTTGCTGCACAATTTGGAATTATGAATATCCCCACTATCCTTTTCTTCAAAGACGGGGTTGTAGTAGACAAGCTGAAAGGTGCTGCTCCAAAAAAGGAGTTTACAAACAGACTGAATAATATAATTTAAACAACATCAGGAATACACTTTACAATGAAAGCTCTCATCACATCAATCGCTTTGCTGGTTTCTGTTTACACCTTCTCCCAGGTTCACGACCCGGTGAAATGGAATACTACAGTAACCGCACTTTCACCCGATAATGCCCTAATCACTATAAGAGCAAGTATCGAAGAAAACTGGCATATATACAGTCAGACTCAAAATATCAAAAACGGGCCGAAAGCCACTTCATTTAAATTCCTCCCAAACAATTCATTCGAAATTGCCGGGTCTGTAAAGGAAGAACAACCTATACAGAAGAGAGAAGCGGCATACGACAATATGATCGTTTCATATTTCGAAAAAAACGCTTCGTTCAGGCAAAAAATAGCAATTCGCGGAAATGAAAAATTCAAATTGAATTTTGAGATTACTTATATGGCTTGCAGTGAAGAAATGTGTCTGCCTCCGGAAACAAAAGAATTCAGCGTTGATGTAATGGCTGCTTCGGGGAAAGAGAAGATTGGTTCCCTGAAACAGGATTTTATCCCTTCCGGAAATATTCTGACAGGATGGGCAATATTCTTAGCAGGTTTCATCGGAGGTTTGCTGGCATTACTCACTCCTTGTGTCTTTCCAATGTTACCTTTAACTGTAAGCTATTTTACCAAACAAAGTAAAACCAAGGCAATAGGCATCCGTAATGCATTGATCTATGCCATTTCTATAATTGTTATCTATGTCGCTCTTGGTTTAGTGATTACACTTACTCTTGGTCCTGATGCTTTAAATGCACTGGCCAGCAATGGAATTATGAACCTGGCATTTTTCTTCATTTTTGTGGTATTTGCAGTTTCCTTTTTCGGCGCTTTTGAAATTACCCTTCCAGGTAAGTGGCTAAATGCCCCCGACCGTGCATCGGACCGGGGTGGATTAATTGGAATTTTCTTTATGGCTTTTACCCTTTCTTTAGTCTCCTTTTCATGTACAGGACCTATAATAGGGAGCCTGCTAGTGCAGGCAGCTGTAAACGGTGATGTAACCGGGCCGGCTATTGGCATGTTTGGATTTGCTCTTGCGCTTGCATTGCCCTTTGCACTCTTTGCAGCATTCCCGGGTTGGTTGAATTCACTTCCAAAATCGGGTGGCTGGTTAAATTCAGTAAAAGTTGTTTTGGGTTTTGTTGAACTTGCCCTTGCATTAAAATTCTTATCATCTGTTGACCTTGCATATCATTGGGGTATCCTTACAAGGGAAGTGTTTATTGCCCTGTGGATAGTCATTTTCAGCTTACTTGGGTTTTATTTGCTTGGAAAATTGAGACTACCACACGACAGCGAACAGAAACACACATCCATTTCCGGATTGCTTTCAAGCATTCTGGTGTTCGGCTTTGTAGTATATCTTATCCCTGGTATGTGGGGCGCTCCTTTAAAAATGATAAGCGGTTTCCCTCCTCCTGCTTTTTATACTGAAGGTTGGAACCTGCAAAGTCGACCAGAAAACGCAAATAGCAATTCTGCTTCAATAATATCTGATAATGAATCCCATTGTCCTCATAATTTAAATTGTTTTCACAATTATGATGAAGGAATTGCTTTCGCCAGGAAAGAGAATAAACCGGTAATTCTGGACTTTACAGGCTGGAGTTGTGTTAATTGCCGGAAAATGGAAGATAATGTTTGGAGCGATAAGACCGTTTTAGGACTTCTGAACAATAATTATGTGCTGATCTCACTATATGTTGATGACAAAACACCTTTGCCAGAAAGTGAACAATATGTATCTGAAACTACCGGAAAGAAAATAAAAACAATTGGGAATAAATGGAGCGATTTTCAGACTACACATTTTAAAACAAATTCACAGCCATACTATGTGCTGACAGATCATGACGGCAAATTGCTTACAACTCCAAAAGGTTACGATTCAAGCATAGAAGATTACGTAAATTTTCTAAATGGAGGCATTTCGAATTTCAGAAAAATTTGATAATAAAGACAAAATCAATGTCAGGTTATACAAAATTCACGACTATAAGAGAAATTTATCCAACAAATTATGAAAAAGAAAAAGATTTTAAAGATTGCAGCAATATTGATTATTGCAGGTGTAGTTATCGGAGGAAGTATCGGAATATATATGTTCAATATACCTCACAGGAATGTACAGACTGCAAAAGTTGATTATACTTTAACAGGGTCCCAGATTGTAGCCGAATATCTGACTGGAAAAGATGCTGCCAATAAAAAATACCTTTCAGGTGATGGCAACTCTAAGATCCTTATAATAACTGGCGTTATCAGCAAAATATCGGATGATTTCAATGGACAAAAAGTTATCCTGCTTAAAGAATCCGATGCCAAAGCCGGTGTCAGTGCAGCATTCACCAAAGAGACCAGTCACAATGCAGATGATCTTCAAATAGGAAGTACTGTTTCAATTAAAGGAGTAATACGATCAGGGGCATCTTTTGACAGTGACCTGGAGCTTTACGAAAATGTAATACTCGAAAAGTGCGATGTAGTTAAAAAGTAAAAGTCAGAAGACCGAAGTCAGAAGACCGAAGAAAAAAATGGAAATAATAGAAAATAAGTAAAAACAAATAATTATAATTTAAAAATTGAAATCATGAAGAAGTTATCATTTTTAACAGCAATCATATTAGCGGTTGCAGCAATTACAGTAAATGCTCAAACATCGGGAAAGCTTGTAAGTTCTAAAACACAGATTAAGTTTTTCTCATCAACTCCCGCTGAAGATATTCAGGCAACCAATACCACCTCTGTAAGCACTATCAACAAAGAAACCGGAGAAGTGGTATTTTCAGTACCTATGCAGGGTTTTGAATTTGAAAAAGCATTAATGCAAAAACACTTTAACGGAGAGGATTTCCTTAATACACAGACGTTCCCAAAAGCTAAGTTAAAAGGGAAAATTACAAACCTTGATAAGATCGATTTTTCAAAAGATGGTACATATAATGCCACATTCGAGGGTGAGTTGACTATTAAGGAATTAACTAAGCCAGTTAAGGAAAATGGTACTGTTGAGGTAAAAGGTAGTGTAGTAGAGGTTCAAAGTAAGTTCAACGTTGCTCTGGCCGATTATGGAATCACATTTGTCAAAGGAAAACCTTCAACCAATATTGCAAAAACTGTCGAAATTACTATGATTGCTGAATATAAGCCTGAATAATCAGCTTTAGATATATTCCCTTTTTAGATAATGTTTCCAGTATTCAAGTAAGAAGTCACTAAAATGAAACCATTTTTAATCAGAATAATGCTGTTGATATTTACAGCACCAGTTTCATACGGATTTATAAATTCGGAGAATTCATACAATAACTGGGAATACGATTTATTTAAAATTGGACGAAGCCGGGATGCCAATGAGATCATTTATTCCATCAACTTTGACCAGCCAGGGCACCCTGACAAATCAGATCCCATTGAGATTCACTGGATAAAAAGGACCAATAATAACAAGGTTGAACCTTTAACCTGGATACAGAAGAAATATGCATATGGAATAAAATTCCTTAATGAGCTCAAAAAGGAAGATGAAATATACTTTCAGTTTGTTTCATACGATAAACGCACTTTTATCCTTAAGAAAAATGTGGAAAATTGCTATAAGGTGTTTACTATCTCAGGTGAAAAAGAGGTTGAGGTCTCAAGGATATTTATAGAGATAAATGGCGGAAGTTTCTGGCTTCCCACCGTTTCAAGAGTGGAACTTCATGGCAAAGAACCTGGTACAGGGAATTTAGCAATGGAAACTATTAATCCTTAAACCCAGCGAAAAGTTGGATTACCTTATTGATTTCAGAATTCTTTGGAAATATCAAAGCAATTGCTTAGTTTTGTAGTAAAATTAATTATATGTCCCGTCATAAATTATATAATAGTGATGAAGTTCTTGAGAAAGCAATGCATGTGTTCTGGAATAATGGTTATGAGAATACGTCTGTTCGGATGTTGGAAAAGGAGATGGGGATAAACCAGTTTTCGATTTACTCAAGTTTTTCAAATAAACACAATCTTTTCATTGAATCATTAAAAAAGTACAGAGAGTATGTAAATAAAAATGTTTATGCAGATCTTTTAAAACCCGGAGCCAGGCTTAAGGATCTTGAACTTTTTCTGAACCGGTTCACGGAGCATAAGAAAACAGGTAAAAAATACAAGGGGTGCCTGGTTGTAAACAGTACCGGTGAAATCAATCCGGCAGATGATGTAGTTTCAGTTGAACTGAATAACTATTATATGTTTATTAAAGGGATGCTTAAAACAGTATTGTCGAATTCTATTGAAGCCGGTGATATTTCAGCTGATACTGATATTGATGTGTACTCTAACTTTCTTCTTGGTGTTATGCAAGGATTATCAGTGGGTGCAAAAGTACTTCCTGGTAATCAGATCCGTGACATTATTAAGGTTTCATTATCAGTTTTTAAATAATTTTTTTGCAATATATCTAAGCATATGCTTTGTTATAATATAGTATAAATTTAAAAATTAATCAGGATGAAAAAATTATCATTATTAGCATGGATTTTTACAATTATCAGCGGATTAAATTCATTCGCACAGATCGCTGATAAGGCGGAAGATATATCGCCTCTTCTGATCGGAGAAAAAATTCCCGATATTACACTTTTATCAACAGCAGGTAAACAGGAAACCCTTGCAACTATTACCGGCGGTAAACCTTCAATTCTCCTGTTTTACCGTGGCGGATGGTGTCCATTCTGCAACAAGCATTTAGCTGAAATTGAGACTATTCAGGATAAGATACTCGAGTTGGGATACCAGTTAATCGCAATCAGTCCTGATGCTCCTCCAAAACTTATTGCCTCCGGCGAGAAAAACAAACTTAAGTATGGCCTCTACTCTGATGGAAACGGTGCAGTGGCGCAGGCAATGGGAATTGCATTCAAAGCTTCTGAAAGGTCTCTCGGGATGCTTTCCGAGTATTCTGCCGGACAAAACACAGGATTTCTTCCGGTACCTTCTGTGTTTGTGGTGAATCCTGATGGTGTTATTGCTTTTGAATATATAAACCCCGACTATAAAGTAAGGATAAGTGCAAAATTACTTCTGGCAGTGCTTGAGAATCTTAAATAATCTATAAAAAATTGTCAGGATTATTAAGGAGTAGCGACTATAAGATAAAAACTTATGCCCTATGAAAACGTATGCATTATGTCCCATATCTGACAAAAAAGTAAATGAACATGTTGCCCGTGTAAATGCAATTATAACAGTGTTGCTCTTGCTTGGTTTTATTGTCACTCACAATATTTATGCAATTGTATTTCTGGTTATTGACTTTTTTTTAAGGTCAGTCGGATTTTCAAAATACAGTCTGATTGCAATATCATCACAGAACATGGTTAAGTGGTTACACGTAAAAGATCATTTTATTAATGCCGCTCCCAAGGTCCTTGCAGCACGAATAGGATTGATCCTTTCCGGTTTGATAATATTATCGATTATGATACCATTCAGCTCAGTTTCATTAGTTATTGCCGGAATACTTGGGCTGTTTTCATTCCTTGAAGGTGCATTCGGATTCTGCGTAGCCTGCGAAATCTATCCATATATGTATAGATTTCTCTATGCTGATGATTATAAAAGTTATAATTAAATCATATAATATTGAAAAGTCATGAATTTTAAAAAATTATCTTTAATAAGTGTTGCGGCATTATTCTCCTTTGCTGTATTCTACGCTGCAAACAGCGCTCCCCGAAATGAATCGGGAATAATAGAAGAGACTTCTCCTGTTAACACCGAAGTGTCAGTGGGGCTGAATATTGGCAACAAAGCACCTGAGATGGAATACAACACTCCTGAAGGAAAGACAGTTAAGCTTTCATCCTTAAAGGGGAAGATTGTGTTAATTGACTTCTGGGCGTCATGGTGCCCCCCCTGCCGTATGGAGAATCCAAACCTTGTAAAATCATACGAGCATTTTAAGGATGCTGCATTTAAGAGTGGAAAAGGATTTACGGTTTACAGTGTTTCGCTCGACCAGGATAAAAATGGCTGGATTGGTGCCATTAAATCAGATAAGCTATCCTGGGAAAGTCATGTAAGCGATCTTAAAGGTTGGAGATCTGATGCCGCAAGACTTTATGAAGTTGAAGCCATTCCATCAAACTTCCTTATTGATGGTAATGGAATAATTTTGGCAAAGAACCTGCGCGGTTCAGCATTAGATACCAAACTAAGTAAACTGTTGAAGTAACGACGGGTGCAGGGTGCTTGTTGCCGGTTTGAATAATATTCTACATTTTTAACTTAATATCACATCTAATGATTAAATCAACCAATTCAGGATCATTCAGAATATTGCTTGTACTTTTAATACTTTTCAGTATGATTTCACTCATAATTAGTCAGAACAACACAGAAAATAGAATTTATAATACAAGTGTTCCAAATGTGCTTGAAAGAGTAAAAACACACGATTTTAATCCCCTGAATGAAGACAACTCAATGACATTAGACCGCTCTTTAAATGTGGCTGGTATTGCCGATATGGACAATGACGACTGGCAGGTTCGCTTATTGGCTGTCAGGGATTTGGTGCGTGCAGGAAATAAAAATATGAAGGAAATAGTGATTGGCCTTGCTGACAATTCAGTGTATGTCAGGCAGGTTTGTGCCATGGCTCTTGGAATTCTAAAATCTAACGATGCAATCAACAGTCTGGAACAGATTGTCCGGCAGGATGAAAATACTATGGTGCGCAGCCAGGCTGTCATTGCACTCGGACAAATTGAATCGAAGAGTTCGCTCGGATTGCTTCGCAACAAACAAACGAGTGATCCTTCACGAGATGTACGTCACCAGTGTGAGCTGGCAATTTATCAGATTGAGAAAAAAATGGGAACAACGGATAAACAGCTTTCTGCCTTTCTCTCTCTGGATGAATCGACTTTTAATTCTGTTCATACAGGAAACATAGCTCCCGATTTTCAGTTGGAAGATACGGAAGGAAAAGAATGGAAATTAGGTCAGTTCCGAAATGAAAAGTGGGTAGTTCTGATCTGGGTTTTCGCCGACTGGTGTCCTGTTTGCCATGGTGAATTTCAGGATCTGATGGAGATACAGAGTGAATTTGAAAAAGAGGGCGTACAGGTTTTTACAGTTGAAGCACACGACAGGTACCGGGGCAGAGTAATGATTGGAAAAGAGCTTGATCCCTCCTACTGGTTTGCAAAAAAGTCTTTTCACAAAGCATATACTGAGAAAATATGGTGGCCTCACCTCCTCGACCGTGCAGGAGCTATTGGAGCAATGTACGGAGCTGATCCCCTCGCCTTTGCTGTTCATTCAGAATACATAAATAGACCGACAACAGTTATTATTGACAAAGAAGGTATTGTGCGGTTCAGCTACAGGGGAACATTCTGGGGTGACAGGCCGACAATAGAACAAACTCTTAAAATGATTGAAACAGGTGATTTTTCATTTGAACACTTGCAACGATTGAAGTAGAATATTTGATCTTGACATTAATGTAAAGCTAAGTTGTAAAGGACATTATAAAATATTTGCCATGAACTTAAAAACATATTCTGTAATAACCTGTCCAGTCTGTGGTCATAAGAAACAAGAAAAAATGCCGGAAGATGCATGTCAGTATTTTTATGAGTGTGAAAATTGCAAGACTGTTATTAAACCCAAAGAGGGAGACTGTTGTGTTTATTGCTCTTATGGAACAGAAAAATGTCCTTCAAAACAAATTTAATATATACTATTTTGTCAGGTTTTATAATTATTCCGACAATTCTTATAAAGATGAACCGAGCATGTTTTACGAAAAACACAAACTTGCATGAACAAAATCAACATGTGAGCTCCATCCGGCCATTAAAAAATAATTTTGTTAGGATGAAATAATTTAAAACCAATTGCAATGAATTATCAATTACCAGATTGCATAGTCAATTTAGCCAGCGAACTTAACAGTGTAACAGACGTAACTAACGAAATTGTATCTGAAGTTATGGTAAGAGCAGGTCTTTCAGAAGATGCCCTATTCCCCTATAACATATTCAATCATACGGGTGCAGAAAGCTATGGCCGGAGATTACTTTATGAAAGTGAAAAATTCAGAATACTGTTAATGACATGGGATCCTGGCGACTTCACCGCAATACATAACCACGGTGAAACTGAATGGGGCGGTGTATATTTCTTTGGAAATGCTACCCATAGATTATATGAAACAGAGTATGGCAATTTGAAATTATCACGAAAAGATATTTTTGAAAAAGGTCAGACTGCTGCAGTTTGTGGTGACCTGACTCACATGATGGGCAACTCAGGCAAAACCGGTTTTATGACGCTTCATATCTATGGTTCCAACAAAAACTTAAACGATAGTCTCAATAGAGAAAAAGTTTTTCTGCCGGAACATAAAGTGCTTGCAACTACTAATGGCCCTGCATTTTTGAATATGGCTGAAACACTTAAAACGGAAGAAGAGTTTTATGATACCTATACGGATGAAACCCTCATTGACTATTTTGAACTTATCAAACCTTATTATTTAAGAAATAACAGGTACGACGTGTTAAAGACCATAAGCACGTTTGAAAAAGACATTAATGCATATTACAGATAATCATTACAACAAATGAATAACAAAGATCTTTTACGGTATTCCTTTGAAAGGGTAGAAAAATATATTAACTCAAATGACGACAATACGTCTCCTGTCGTGAAATTCAAAACACCCGGTGAATTATCAGAGATATTTAGTTTACCGGTTGATGAAGAAAGTGCTTCACAAACTAAGTTTACAGAATACATTGAGAAATATCTTGATTATTCCGTCAGAACAGGAAATAAGCAGTTTCTGAACCAGTTATATTCCGGCTTTAATTTCCCGGCCTTTCTTGGGGAGGTTTTTACAGTTGTAGCCAATACTTCAATGTATACATATGAGGTTGCCCCGGTTGCGACCATGATTGAGAAAGAGATGATCAACCTGATGAACAGCTATGCCGGTTATAAGTCAGGTGACGGGATATTTGTTACCGGTGGAAGTAATGCCAATCTTGTGGCAATGCTTTCTGCACGAAACAGAGTATTCCCTGAAGGACGTTTCGAAGGATATGATCATAATCTGAAATTAAAAGCATTTATAAATGAACAGGCTCATTATTCATTTGAAACAGCTGCAAATGTTCTGGGAATCGGATCTAAAAATGTTATTAAAGTCAAGGCAGATAAAAATGGCAGATTAATACCTGAAGAACTCGAAAAGAAATTGAGTGAATCTGTATCAAGGGGTGAACTTCCTTTTTTCGTAGCAGCAACGTGTGCTACCACTTTATCAGGAGCATACGACCCGATTGATGAAATGGCAGAAATCTGTAAGAAGTATAATGTATGGCTTCATGCTGATGGGTCGTTTGGTGGTTCTCTTATTCTCAGTGAAAAGCACCGGCATCTGATGAAGGGAATCGAAAAGACCGATTCATTTGCCTGGAACCCTCATAAACTAATGAATATACCTCTGATATGCTCTGCTCTACTGGTTAATAGAAAATCTACTCTTTATCAGAATATTACAGATATTAATACTGACTATATATTTCATGATATTGATGCTGTGGAGGATCTTGGTAAAAAATCAATCCAGTGCGGACGACGTGTGGATGCAGTAAAGTTATGGTTCGCCTGGAAATATTATGGCAAAAAAGGATACAGGGATCGTTTAGATAATTCAGTTGCAATGGCAAAGTATGCTGAAGATATAGTAAAAACCCATCCAAACCTCGAATTGCTTATCCCTCGTCAATCATTTACTGTTTGCTTCAGGTTTGTGCCATCAGGGGATTTTGACCTGAATGCATTTAATCTGGAACTACGTGAAAATTTACGTAAGAGCGGCAAGTCTATTGTAAACTACGGGTATATTGGGAACACACTTGCATTAAGGCTCGTTATCGCAAATTCTGATGTGCAGGAAGATGACATTGATTTGTTTTTTAATCAATTGGCGGAAACTGCCACAAGCATGATAAATAATAAGCAGGTTTTATGAGCGAAAACAGAAAATCAGGATTTGCGATAGCTATAGCCTGGCCTGAGACCTATTGCAAGCAATCAGGGGGCTGGTATGAACCAATCACTCAGTTACTTGGAATTAACAAGAATAACTATTACAAGGCTGGTCATGCAGCGCTTGTACTGATAGATATCTCAAATACAAAATGTAATTATTTTGATTTTGGACGTTACCACTCGCCTTTTGATCATGGCAGAGTAAGAGGTGCCATAACCGACCACGATCTTGAAATGAAGACAAATCCTGTGATATCAGCAGATGGTAGTACAATCGAAAATTATGAGGATATTTTGAATGAATTGCAACTCAATCCTGCCTGTCATGGAGAAGGAAATATTTACGCATCCTATTGCTCAATTGATTTCAAAGCAGCTTATAATAAGGCAATTCAGATGCAGGAAGCACATCACTGGCCCTACGGACCGTTTCGTTATAAAGGGAGTAATTGTTCACGCTTTGTCAATACAGCAATTTTGGCCGGAAATCCTCCGATATGGCAAAAAATCAAACTTGAATATTTTGTTCCTCTCACTCCCACACCTATGAATAATGTCAATTCACTTAAACATAAGATTATTTTGCCCAAATTACTTAATAACGAACCCTTTTCCCCATTCTGCAAACTTGATAAAGATCTATTATTATCGACCTCCCCTCAACCCTCAAGAAACACACTAATACCTGAAAATGCCCAATGGCTTAGTGGCGAAGGGACAGGATCATGGTTTGATCTCCATTTTCAGGCAAATTTATTGAAAGTTACACGCTACTCTCCATTCGGGGATATAGAGTGCTCGGGTTTTTATAAAAATAAGACATCCGAAATTTTAAACTTTCATATAGAATTTCGAATTACTTATCCAAGTAATTGCAAAACAATAACCTTGACTAACGGTGTTTCAAAACATTTATTCGAACGGTTCCTTAACAATCAGGTTAAAGAGTCACTTTCATAATTATTATAATTTCTTATAAAAAAATTTCAGAAAGACATTTTAGCTATCAAAATTTCTTTTCCGGAATATTTTTTCAGCAACTTTTGTGGATATTTCTACTCTGTCCGGCTTTTGTACATTATATGATAATTTGGTGAAAATAACACTAAATAGCCATTGTTACTATTTTCAAACAAATGCCAGTAAACTGGATTTAGTGGCAAATGTTTGCAGTAATACCCGAATTAGGGGATCAAATTAAATGGTTACTCAAAATGTCCCGAAAATGTTAAATATTCGGGACAACCTCTTATAGACGTCAAGCGTTGGCATAGAAACCCCGAATTCTTAACTCCGTAGCCTCACTACTCTGTTAACATGATTCCGTAACAGAAGAAATCTGCATGCGTCAGCGATGCATGGGTTATCTTCTTTATCCATAAACCCAAATTAAGTTTTGCAATTTTCCCTTCATACCTTACTTTTTCAACCAATTACATTAGCTTAGCAAAAAACATTTTTTATGAAGGTTCTTATTCTATACGATCTTGATCCTGCCTGGGATAGAAATGAAATCAGCGATGCCCGGAACTCCACTAAGATGCTCTTTAAATCGCTTAAAGACGAAGGAATTGAAACATATCTTGAAGAACTGAGCGATCCGGATCTGAAAACAATACTCGATAAATACAACCCTGATAATACCATTATTTTCAACCTCTGTGAAACCCTTCCTGGTATCCGGTACAGCGAAAGAAGAGTTCTGGAAATCATAGAAAATAAAGGATTCACTTATACCGGAAACACACCTGAGGTGATAGAACTGAGCTACGATAAACAGAAGGTAAAAGAAGTACTTGGTTCGCTGGGCATCAGAGTTCCTTACGGAGCAGTGCTTACTCCGGAAGAGGCAGCTGGCTGGAACCTTTTTCCTGCTATTGTAAAACCTTCACGTGAACACTGCAGTCTTACAATCACCGAAAATTCTGTGGTTTTCGATACATTTTCCCTTCAGGAACAGATTCTGCTGGTGAAAAATGAATTAAATCAACCTGCAATGGTCGAAGATTTTATTGACGGCCGCGAATTCCATGTGTCGGTATGGAACAATGAACCACCCGAAATGTTGCCTCCGGTAGAAATGGATTTTTCAGCTTTCTGCGAAGCCAGGAAAAGAATATGTACGTACGACTCAAAGTTTGTCCCCGGCTCGGAACATTACGAAAAAATCGAAACCCTTATACCTGCTCCGATTGATAAAAAACTGCTTAATGATCTGGAAAAGAAAGTCCTTACAACGTGGAAAGGAATCGGATGCCTCGACTATGCCCGATTCGATTTCCGCCTGCGCGATGATGAGCTCTACCTCCTCGATATCAATCCCAATAACGATATAAGCATTGATACCAGCTTTTCCCTGGCAACAGAAATGACTAATTATTCATACGGCCAGATGGCAAAACGGATTGTATTGATGGCAGCCGAAAGACACCCTGTTTTAAGAGAAAATTTGCTGCCTGCGCTATAATAACTCTCTTATTGGGGGTTCATTATTCCCGGATTGATTAAATTTTGTTGAAACTCCAGAATAGCTAAGAAACAGAAATAAAAGTTATATATTTATTCTCATAACTCCAAAATATTAATGCCATGTCAATTAAGATCAACCGGAGAAAATTCCTCGCAAATACTTCACTTACTGCTACAGGAATTATCCTTGGTAGTAATATGGCCGGCTGTTCCTCAGGAAAAGAGCAGGTAGTTTCCTCATATGACATTATGAAGGATGTGATGAAATATCGCAAGATCGATTCCCATGCACACCCTGATGTTGATCTTGAGAAACAGCTTGAAATTGCAGACAGGCTTGGGATAGAGAAGTTACAGATATCCAAGCCGATAACTAATTTCTCAGGAAATGAACCTGAGGGACCTGAAGAGGCTGTAAAGAATAACAATATCGTTTTAAATGCCGTAAAGAAATATCCTGACAGGTTCATCGGCTTTTTTACTCTGAACCCGCTGTTTAATAGGGAATCGATGGAGGAAATAAAAAGGTGTGCTGATATGGGCATGGCAGGATTCAAGGGTTATACCCAGGCAAAGCTCAATGACCCCGTCTATTATCCGATAATCGAAAAGCTAATTGATTATAAGATGATAGTTTATATGCACACATTCTGCCAGCTGGGAATGGGCGGCTACCGGATGAAGTATGATGTCGGAAGGTTTGCAAATACTACTCTTCCCGAAGATATGGTTGATGCTGCAAAAAGGTACCCTGAGGCAATATTCCATTTTGCTCATATCGGAGGCGGAGCCGATTGGGAATATGAATGTAAAATACTAAAGGAGTGTCCCAATATTTATGTCGATACCGGAGGAAGCAACAATGAAGAAAACATAGTAGATTTCGCCATAAGACATCTCGGTGATGAGAGGATATTCTTTGGTACCGACGGAGCTTATCACCATGGTGTAGGGAGGGTACTGGCGTCAAATGCAACTGAGGAACAGAAGAAAAAGATCTTTTTTGACAATTATAATAATGTATTAAAGAAAGGGGGCCACCATGTTGCTTGATATCAATGCCTATGTTGGCCACTGGCCATTTAAGAAGCTCCAGTACAATACCTGTTCAAAACTTCTCGAAAGGATGAACAGGTTTGGCGTGGATGTCTCAGTGATAAGTAACCTTAATGGGGTCTTCTATAAGAATACCCAGTCGGCAAATGAGGAACTCTATGCTGAGCTGAAATCAGACACTCGGTTCAGCGACCGGTTCATTCCCTTTGCAGTAATAAACCCGGTCTATGCCGGTTGGAAAGATGATTTTAAAACATGTACTGAGAATATGGGAATGAAGGGGCTCAGAGTGTATCCTCAGTATCACGATTATGAAATAAATGACCCGGCATTTATTGAGCTTGTAAAGATGGCCCGCGGCCGGGGATTACCGGTTGCAATAGATATCCGCATGGTCGACAGCAGGCAGAAGTCATGGCTTGACATACCGAAATTTGAACCCGGGGAAGTTAAATATGATATCATAACTCTGGAATGGCAGATGAAGAATATCATACCTCTGATAAAAGAGGTACCCGATGCAAAATACATAATAGTGAATGTAGCAAATGGATTCAGAGTCAGTGATGAGGAACTTTCTTTGATCAAAAAGGCAGATCTTGTATTTGATACCTCAGGCCGGTCGATGTCTGATATGCCGGAACTTATTAAAATATATGGTAAAGAAAAGTTTGCTCATGGCTCACATTCGCCTGTACTTGATTATCTGTCGGGACACTTACGGATAGAGTCAATGAACGATTCTGAAGCGGATGAACCGACGAAGGAACTCCTCAGATCGGGAAATGCAAAAAGAATTATAGGATTATGAAACAGGACTTGCAGGAATCACCGTTTTACCTCAGGCGGCATGTCAAGACCTGTACCTGCTGTTTAAACAGATTGATATAATTAGTACCTTTAAATTATGTAACCGACAAACGGTAAACATAATTATACTCTCACTGTAAATACCGGTTACTGTCTGGAATACTTCGACCAAAGAAATATATCCATGAAGATCAACAAAACAAAAATCCGGAATACATTCAAAACCAGGAGGACTTTTCTTAAGTCCGTGGGAATGGCCATAACAGGCATCGGCATGTACAAACCTTTACTTTTTATCGGTAATAAGGGAATAATTGCAGAGGATAATACATTTGATCTGACGGCATCAACTGAGGAGAGAATTCAGGATTCAATCAGTTTGCCGGACCCGGTAAAAGCCATATGGGACATTAATAAGGCATTCCGCGAGAAGACACCAACCAGGGAGCGTATATCTATAAATGGTCTCTGGCAATGGCAGCCCGGAGACCTGAGTTCTGATGATATACCAGGTTCTGGATGGGGCTATTTCAAGGTACCGGGGCAATGGCACAACAGGATTGGCAGCAGGAATGAAAATCAGACACTGTTTGTGCACCCTGAATGGAATAAAAACCTGCCCGAAAATATTACAGTTGCCTGGTACCAGCGTGACATAAGTATCCCGGATACCTGGGGCGGCCGGCGTGTTATACTGGCGATGGAGTATCTGAATTCAAATGCAATAATATATATCGATGGTCATAAAGCCGGTGAATTATGGTTTCCCGGCGGGGAGCTTGATCTGACATCTTTCTGCAAACCAGGCCTTAAGTACAGGCTGAGTATCAAAGTAAAAGCCCTTCCCCTGAAAGACGTTATAACGGCATACAATGACAGTAACATGGCCCGTCAGATTGAGGCAACTGTTGAACGACGAGGCCTCTGCGGTGATGTGTATCTCAGCGGTATTCCGGCAGGACCGATTATTGATACTATGACAATTGACACTTCAGTCACCAGGCAGGAAATCACGTTTAAAACCGGATTATTAAACCTTGTTACCGGCACGAGATATAACCTTCGGATCACAATCACTGATAATGGAATTAAAATTGCAGAATTCACCGGGAAAACCTTTAATGAAAATGACCTTAAAGCCGGTAGTTTTACCTTTACTGAAAAATGGATACCTGATAAATTATGGGATATCCATACACCACAAAATATGTACCTGGCTCATATCACTCTTCTTAATACAGCCGGGAAAGAGCTGGATGTTGCAATTCCGGTCCGGTTCGGATACCGTGAGTTCCGGATCGACGGCCGCGATTTTTATCTGAATGGAAGTCGGATCTGGTTATCCTGCATTCCCCTGGATAATGCACAATATGGGGCTGCTTTCGCAAACTATGACGGTGCCAGAGAGAGTCTTAAACGGCTTAAGAACTCCGGCATTAACTTTGTTTACACTCACAATTATGGCTGTGAACCGGGAACTCACGTCAGTTTTGCCGAAATTCTGAGAGCTGCTGATGATACAGGGATGCTGATCGCATTGTCACAACCCCATTTTTCACAGTATGAATGGGATAAACCCGATGCAGATGTGAACAACGGTTATGCCCACCATGCTGCTTTCTACACTAATGTGGCCCGGAATCACCCCTCGGTGGTGTTTTATTCCACCAGCCATAATGCTACGGGATATAGCCAGGACATGAATCCGGACCTGATAGACGGACACACCAGGGATGATTCCCAATGGTCGCTCAATAATGTTGCAAAGGCTCTGCGCGCTGAAGCTATCATCCGGAATCTTGATCCGTTCCGGATTGTATATCATCACCATTCCGGGAACCTGGGCTCAATGTATGTATGCAATTTTTATGCTAACTGGGTACCAATACAGGAGATGAATGAATGGTTCGGACACTGGGCCACAAAGGGTGAAAAACCTGCCATGCTAGTAGAATTTTCAACACCTTTTACATGGGATTACGGAGTATACCGAGGCTGGTATAAAGGGGTAAGGGATTTTGGCAGTGCAAAAGTACCATGGGAATTCTGTCTCGCTGAATGGAATGCGCAATTTATCGGAGATTATGTCTATAAGATAAGTGAATATGAAAAAGCCAATCTCCGGTGGGAAGCTGAAAAATTCAGAGCAGGAGAAATATGGGGACGATCAGAATATCCCTTCTCTTTCGACTCTGTTCTCCTCGATGAACGTAACCAGGTATTTGCGAAACACTTTGCATCGAACTGGCGCGCATTTCGAACATGGGGAGTATCGGCAGTTAATGCCATGTGGCACTATACAATATACTGGAGGTTGCTGAAGAATGTGAAAAAAGGACCAAAATCTTTCAAAACCGACTGGGAAAACCTGCAGAGACCGGGATTAAGCCCTGACATTGTAAACCAGCAGCGGGAACGAATGGATATGGGATATGAAATGTCAGACTGGGAAGCAACTGTAGCTGCTAAAGCCATAACTGATAACCATGGTCCTCTTACGGCATATATCGGAGGCAAAGCGGAAGCTTTTACTGACAAGTCTCATAACTTCCTTCAGGGCCAGTCATTTGAAAAACAACTGATAATAATTAACAATTCCCGCGAAAAAATTCAATGTGATTGCAACTGGGTTCTAAACCTGTCTCAGCCAATAACAGGAAGACTGACTATTAATCTTTCCACAGGAATGCAGGAACGTATTCTGCTTAATTTTGATCTTCCCAAAAACCTTAATCCTGGTAAGTATGAGATAAAAGCTGTCTTTCTGGCAGGTAAAAGTAAATCACTCACCGATAGCTTTGAAATAAATGTTCTGCCTGAAAGAAGTCAGATTAAAATCACCTCCGGAATAGCCTTGTTCGATCCAATAGGCGACACATCTCTACTTCTGAACAGATTTGGAATCGGGTATAAATCGGTTGAAAACCTGACTGGTCTGAGTGATACTGAGATATTAATTATAGGAAAGGGAGCGTTAAAAGCAGATGGCCCCGGATTTGATGGTACTGCTGTTCGCAATGGATTGAAGGTAATAGTGTTTGAACAGACTTCTGAAGTGCTTGAACAACGCTTCGGTTTTCGAGTACAGGAATATGGATTGCGCCAGGTATTCAGACGCATTTCCGACCATCCGGCTCTTGAGGGCCTCACTGAGGACCAGCTGCATGACTGGCATGGAGAGGCAACAATTCTGCCCGGAAGGCTCTCCGGAGCTCCTGAATTCAAGTGGTGCGATATTCCGGTTACCAGAGCATGGCGATGCGGTAATCGTGGAAATGTAGCCAGCGTACTGGTCGAAAAACCGGCCTGCAGTAATTTTCTTCCCTTAATTGACGGAGGTTACAGCCTTCAGTACAGTCCGTTGATGGAGTATCGTGAAGGTAAAGGCCTTGTAATATTCTGTCAGATGGATGTAACAGGCCGTACCGAAACAGATCCGGCTGCTGATCGGCTGACCTGGAATATTATATCATATATATCAGCATGGAGTCCCTCACCAAACTTGAAGGCACTTTATACCGGCGAGCAGACCGGTAAAGCTTATCTTGAAAAAGCTTCCATAAAAATAACTGAATTCAAAGGAGGAAAAATATTGCCTGATCAGGTACTGATCGTTGGACCAGGCAGCACGCAGCAACTGACTGAAAATAATAAGTCTATCGGCAAGTTTATCAAAGCAGGGGGCCGTTTGATGACCATTGGTATTGACCAGCCGGAAATAAGTTTATTGTTTCCGGGAATTGTTATGAAAAAAGAAGAACATATTGCTGCTTCCTTCGGACCATTTGACACAAAGTCTCCCTTTGCCGGAATCGGCCCGGCTGATGTGCATAACCGTTCACCCAGGGAAATATCTCTTGTTTCATCAGGCGCCTCAATAATCGGAAACGGAGTACTTGCAAAAGCAGAAGAGGCGAATGCTGTTTTTTGCCAGCTTGTTCCATGGCATTTTGATTATAGTAATCAGCAGCACAATGTAAAACAGACCTTTCGCCGTTCTTCATTTCTGGTTAACCGCTTACTGGGAAACCTGGGCATACACTCATCCACTGATTTTCTCTCCCGGCTCAATAGTCCTGTTGATAAAGATAAAAATGAAAAACGCTGGCTAAGCGGTTTATACCTGGATGAACCGGAAGAATGGGATGATCCGTATCGGTTTTTCAGGTGGTAATGAATCCGGAAGTGCTTTTTTGTTAAAAAAAGATGCTATTTATTTCCATATTGTTATTTGAATAACAATAATTTTTATATTTGGCGCGGATCTAGTCAATCCAAAATTAGTAGAGTGAAAGCCTTTGGTTCATACAAAAGACCTGGGCTTTCCTCGTTTTTCAATACCAGGTTTCTGTAAATACTTTACGATCACTCTGATATTCAGTTAATTTATAAATTATTGAAGAGTCATTCTCAATAAAATACTCCCATTTACCACCTGTCATGCCAGGGCTGTAAAATTTCCTTGTAAGATACAACCTGTCACCCGGATTGAATTCACAACTCTTGCTGAGAGCACATATCTTGCCATACCTGTTCTCCAGAGTCGTTTTGATCCAAACAACATCAACTTTCGGTAAATCTTCTGTAACTGTGTAACGGTATTCAATAAAAACACCGGCAAATTTCCGTGTAGTAACAAGACTGCCCTCTGCCTCAGATTCAGATAAACGCCTGAATAGACTGCAGGAAATATTCAAGCCGATCAATGCTAAAAACAATAATTTCTTCATTCTGATTTTAACTACCAGTTACTTTATAATCTATCAACTTGCCTTCCCTTTTTGCCTTTTGCCTTTTGCCTTTTGCCTTTTACCTTTTGCCTTTTACCTTCTTACTTAGGCACTGCATTTTTCCTGATATATTCCTCAACAGGAGAATTTGGATCTGGCACATGATTATCAAAAGGGATCTCTGTCATATAATGGTATCCCTCAGCCCATTCCAGACCATACTTTTCACCCAGCCTCTTGTTGTCAGTGAATACAAAAGTTTTTGCATAGTTGAAGTTGGCTGTATAGTCATCCCCTTCGAGTATTGTAAGCTTCTTTCCATCTTTTGCCAACCTCTCTCTGAGTTTGACTCCATTGTTACCGGCAGGGCCTTTTGCAATATTTAAAAGGTTCACCTCGATCTTCCTGTCAATATATTTGCTGATATCAACGATCAGATTGTTAGTCTCTCCCGCCCTTGAATAATAGTACCTTTCTTTAGGAGTATATGGGCCTATTCCGAAAGCAAAATGTTCCGGATAATCATTTGCCCCTGCAATCCACCTGGCAGCTTCCACAGCCAGACCGGTTACATAATGATCGGGGTTTTCTTCATAATGACCCCATGGATCCATGCAAACAATAGTATCTACTTTAAGGGCTCTTATGAGGAAAATGAACCTTTGCTTAAGATCCTGTATTCCTATGCTGTCGAGCTGGTGATGCGGCATAAGCAATTCAAACGATCCTTTCATGCCATAGAAATCAGCTATCTTCTGGTTGTCGATCCTGTTCTGCTCATATTTTCCCTCGCCCCTTGCATCATCAGTTACCGAGCACAGGTACCCCGTATAACCTTCGTCAATTAGTTTTGCCACCAAACCGCCTGCCGAAAGAGGGATATCATCTGAATGAGGCTGTATGGCCAGGAGGACCTTTCCTTTATGAGGTTTCCCCGGAACCGGCCTTTCAATCTTAACCTCCTCATAATCTACATCATATCCTCTCGGTACTCTTTTATCCTGAGTTTTTTGCAAACTATCGTCTGAACCTGCTACCCATGAGGAAGAGCCTATTATTGTTCCAGTGGCCAGGCCCTTTTGAAGAAATTCTTTACGTTTCATGATACAGATATTATTTGGTTTTAATAAAGATAGTTCATTTTGGTACAATTCCTGTTGGTTGTCCAATAGTAAACCGCCCGCTCCACAGGTGATCCTCTGATCGTCTTTCATTCCATTCAGAAGTAGGAGCAAAATAGCTATTATCGCCGGGAAACAGATGTTTCTTGATTTCATCTTCATTCAGCTCAATTCCCAGTCCGGGAGCAGTATCGGAGACATTTGCATACCCCGACTCTACAAGCTTTCTGCCATCGGTGGTCTTAACAAGATTATGCCACCATGCATTATCCACTGCCTGTGTTGTCATCTCAAGAGCAAGAAAGTTTTGTGTTGCTGCCGCGCAATGGGCGCTGGCCATGAATCCGACGGGAGTACTTGAACAGTGCATAGCCATGGCTATACCCTTTTCCTCTGCATAATCGCCTATTTTCTTAGTCTCGAGGATACCTCCTGAGGTATGCAGATCGGGATGAATAATATCAACAACATGGTTGTCGCAGAGCTTAATGAATTCTTCCTTAAGGTAAATATCTTCACCGGTGAGAACCGGAGTTTCGAGGGCTTCTGTAAGAACTTTCATCTGGTCGGTCATTTCCCATGAAAGCATATCCTCGAGCCAGGCAAGACGGTAAGGGAACAGCTTACGACCCACGCTTATACAATTGTTAATATCATAATTTCCAAATCCATCGGCAGAAAGAGGCACCTCATACCCCACAACACTTCTTATAAAATCTACATATCTTGCCAGTTCATCAAGTCCTTTATCCGTAATCTGAAGTTGTGTAAAAGGCTGCTTTGTCTTATTGTAGGAAGTGATTTCCGTAAATTTTGGTTCGGCCCAGTATTTTGAGTTTACGGTAATCCCGGGAATATGCCCGATTGTCTCCAGGCTGGGATAAAACTTGAGCCATGTATACCCCTGCAGGTTAATGCGCTGATTTACATCCTCCCTGAATTTTGCTTCATCCATATTCGCCCAGTTATGAACAGGGATATAGGAATACAGCCTCACTTTGTTCCTGTATCTTCCGCCAAGCAGCATCCAGCAAGGAACACCGAATGCCTTTCCGGCCAGATCCCAGAGAGCCATTTCAACTGCGCTCACTCCGCCACCCTGACGTCCATGAAAACCAAACTGTTTGATGGTCTTGAAAAGCATTTCAACATTACATGGATTTTCACCGAGAATACGACTCTTCAGAAAAAGGGCATAGCGTACATCTGCTGCATCCCTTACCTCGCCAAGACCATAAATTCCCTGGTTGGTATCGATTCGTATTATTGTGTTGCGCGAACCATCTTCTGCCAGCTGCAGCACGCAATAACGCATATCGGTAATCTTCAGATCAGATGGATTTGACGATCGTTTGACCCCGGATGTCGTTTCAGCTATAAGCTCTTCAACAGGAGATGTCATATAAGAAGCCACCGAGATTCCTCCAAAAAGGACTCCGGCTTTCTTGAGGAATTCACGACGATTGTCTCCTGAAACAGCACCTTTTAATAGTTTTAGTTTGTTTTTCATAATATAGATTTTAAGGTTATCCAACCTCAAGTTAAGCAATATTATCTTTTACTGCGGTCTGCCTGTTCAAATTTAAAATCAGGTGTCAGTTCACAATTTTCAAAATTAAATCTCAGTATTTTTCCGAGGCAGGCTGAAACAGCTGCAGGTGAAAAAGGATTAATCCTGAAATCTTCTTTGTTCATATCGGCAATGAACTTAAAATCAAGACTATAATTACTATTCTCAGCATACCTCTGCAACTTATATGAAATAACAATAAACATTGCATTCAGATCAAATAAAGTCTCTTTGCGTCCTTTATACGAGTAATCAAGCGATTGTATCAGATGAAAGGTTTTCATGCGCTTTTCATCCAGTTTATTAAATATCTCACTGAAATCTTTGCTGAAATGCACAAACGTTTTAATACCGGCAACAGTATCCTTGTGCAGATCCTGACAGTCATTCATCATCTGGATAAAACCTCCGAGTTCAAATACTGCTTCCCTGAAAGATTCACTTTTCTGCTGAAGGAAAACAGAACAGATCAGCGTGGCTACTCCTCCCTTTCCCAGTGTAATTGAATTAACACTCTCCTCTGTTATGCTATTCATGAGTTGCTCATCGCTCTTCATCTGAAGCCTGATAATATTGAGATGTCCTGATATCTCCCGCCACTGTTCCTTATCAATTGTAGCTATAAGCTTATCGACATAAAGGAAGTATACTCTTACGATAGCGCTGTCTCCGGCAGGAGGTTTACTTCCGGTAGTTGAAAAAGTATGTTCAAGTATCTCATTTACAATATCCCGCTTCAACCTGATATCATCAACGATAACATCAAACAAAGCCATTATGGCACCAAGATATATCAGGCTTTCTTTATCCCTTTTGCTTATTGAATTATCTGCCATTCGGGCAAGCATCTCACCTATAAAAACTGCTTCAACCATATACCACTGGATTTTTTTGTATATCCTCTCTGGTATACTTTCATCATTAAGCATCAGCGATTGACGGATTGTATCCCCTGCCACCCGCTTTACATACCTGTGGTAACTGCCAAAGGTGTTATTGGCATGGTACATCTTCCAGGCAAGTTTCATGAACTGGAGGAAGTTCCTGGTGAGGTTACTTAGATTCATCATGGGAGCAGTCCCCGGACTGGAGTCCGTGGTTAGTCTACATCGATGCTACTGCCTGCATCATGGCTTTGGTATAGGCGACATTATATACCTGGCCTGCATAACCTCCACCTCCCGGATACTGGTTACGAATGCCCCCGGGATGTTCCTTGTCATAATCAATAGCTCTTGCATGTTCAGGATAAATTCCAAGCTTATAGCCGATACTGAAGACCTCCTTCATTACAGCAAACATATTTACTTCACCTTCGTCAAAGAATACCTCTTCATACTTTAAATAAGGCTGCTGCACAGTGACATTGCGATAGTGCATATGGTTGATACGGTCGCGTGAACCTAAATAGCGAAGCACTTCCAGAGGGTCTTCTCCCATCTCCTTGGAAACACCACAATCGTATGTCATTCCGTTTGACGGGCTGTCGACAATTTCAATCAGTCTTTTCCAGTCATTGAATGTAGCCATGATCTGTGCATGTCCGTATGAAACAGGTACAGGAGGATCATTCGGGTGCAGAGCAAGTCGCACACCTGCTTTCTCTGCAACAGGGACGACAGCTTTAAGGAACCAGGTAATATTATTCCACAGGGCTTCTGCGGTCATTAATGTTCCTTCATCCGAAGGAAGGTTTTTACCACGCTCATAGTCAAATGCAGTTGTCCCTGATCCGCCACGGGCCAGGACTTCGTAGTATCCTGCCATAAACCGGTGCGCATAGAAATTGTATTCAACTACAGGAAGTCCGGCTTTACCTGCAGCCACAACTGAATCCTGAATGTTTCTGAGCTCCTGATCGCGTCCTTCGCGTCCGTATATTATATTCTGATTGCCACCTATCATCATATTTATAACCGTCAGGCCTTCAGCCTTAAATGGATCCATTATTTCACGAAGGCTTTGTTCTGTCCATGGTACTTTAGGACCTCCCATGAGCACATAATCCACTCCAACCTGTTTGTATTGCCTCATCATTTTGGTATCTCCTGTACCAATACCAACACAGATCTTTGGTTTGTCAGGTCCGAATACAACAGGCCACTGAACCTTTGAGGATGGGCTGTCTGCTGACGCTTCAGTTGTTTTATCTTTCGGACCTTTGTTTCCCGATCCTGTGCAGGCGCTTAAACCTGTTACTGAAACTGCTGCTGCCATGGCAGCACTTTTTTTAATAAAGTTACGGCGATTGTCCTTCATGGAAATGTATTTTTAAAGTAAATGACTGAGGTGAATTTGAATATTCATATGGTTCAGCTTAATATGTGTTATTATCTTTTAGCCACTCAGAATAGATTCGCTTCAGGGTCTCAGTCTTATCAGGACTTTCGGCCACAGCATTCGTGGTAAACATCATCACTCCTGTGGACCCGCCGGCTGCCCCATAACGCATAACTTTCTCAAACTCTTCCGCCCCGATCTTTCGGGGTTCGTCGTAAGCCTGAACAATCGTCCATATTTTGGGATACGAACCAGGCTTTATTCCCAGCTTACCTGAAAACCATTCTATGTTTTGTTTTACCCATTCAGGCTCTCTCCCCATCCGTCCATGATAGACCATTGGTGAGAATACATCTGTTAATCCTTTAAGCATATCATAATCGAGTCCAAGTATCCTGTACCTGGCTCCGTAAAACTCCTCATCATTCCATGGACAGTGATATATCCCCAGAAGAGCTTCAGGATTCTCCTTCTTAAGGATGGTCCTGGTATCTTTCACCCAGCCTGCTATTACAGAACATCGCCATTCTCTCCATATTTTATCGTGCTTTGACAGGATCCAGGCTGCCTGCTCCACAGTGCTGTTGTCCGGTACACTTAAACCTGCATAAGACTCAAAAGTGCTTATACAATTCCGGCAGAAACATGTTTCGGGAAGTATCGGTTCAGGCTCTTCGAACTGGGCATGCCAGTGCATATAATCCATGAAGATGCCACTGAGATCAAATCTCTTTAGCAGTTCAATCAGCTCGGTCATCCTGTATTGTCTGAATCCGGGTTCTGTAGGGCAAACTCCCATGAACCAAGATGCCGGTTCCACTTTCTTCCCGTAGCGATCAATTGCCCAGGCTTCCGGGTGCTTATCAACATACCCTTTACCGTTGAGCACCGGAAATTCGGCAAAGACTTTCACTCCCTCCTCCTTTACCCTTTCCATAAGTTCTGGATTAATATAATGCCAGTTCAGGAATATTGCATTAACATTGAGCTGATTTAGACTGATATTCCTGTTCCAGAATGGATCGGGACTGCCATAGATCCCGCGAATCTCAATCGTCCCGGAATCTTTTAGTGGGGACCGGTCTGAAAAGCTTTCAACCGGGTATGCAAAAAGTATCTCTGCCAGAATGAAGATATAAACCATAAATCCAATCATAATTTCTCTTTTTAATTACATATCTCATGATCCCGGAAGTTATCAGGATCTCGGGAAAGGAACACAGAACTGATTATCAACTGTTCTGTTCAGATCGCCTCATCCGTATATTCCCAAATATAGTAATAAACTTCTGCAACAATTTAAAATACAGAGCCCCGTAAAGCAAAAATGTAACCAGCCAGATGGCCGAGAGGTTAAAAATGTAAGTATCTATCTCTTTATTAAAGATTATTTTAGATGGTGCATAAAAATGCGACCGACCTGCTCTTGATGTGGTTTTCATGAAGCCAGGATCCATTTTCTGTACAATTTTATTCTCTGTGTGAACAGTTTTCCGAAGATTATCCTGATCCAGGGCCAGAAATTCAAGACGTTCATTCTGGTATTTATCCCTGAGTCGGGAGAATTCCTCAGGCCCTATTGCTCTCTGTATTGAATCGGTCACGGTTTTTTCAATCAAGTTGCCATCGCTCCAAAGGTTCAGAAAATACCTCTTAAGTGAATCAAGAAATATAAGTGCATCTCTGCTTATTTCATTATTAAATTGCTTCTCATTCATCAGCGATAACCATGGACCGGGAGGAATACCTGAACGAGTCGTCAATTCATCAATATGATAATTCAGTTTCTGTAACTTTTCTTCAAGTATCTCTTTCTTGAATTTGTCATCAATCAATATGCCTGTGGCGTCAAATAAATGGCTGATCCTCCATAATTCTTTTGAAAGTTCATCTATAAGTATGGCATTATACATATTCTGACTTTTAATAACATGGCTCCTGTAAAAGTGCTTCTCGAATTCATTGTCTTTAAACTGTTTTACAGCTATGGCTTCAAACGCCCACCTGGCAGTCATAAAATCGCCGATCACCGGTACATACTCGTGAGAGGCATATCTGCCTTTATGCAGCTGATCAAACTTCACCATAACTCCGCTGAAAAGTAACTGTGGTATAATTATGAATGGGATAATAATGTAAATCGTTATCACTGAATTAAATGCCGAAGATATATTCAGTCCAAGCATATTAGCAGAACAGGATGTGGTAAAGAGCACAAGCCAGTAAATCAGTGTCATACCCCTGATCTCAAGAATAAAGTTTCCTATAAGAATAAAGGAAATGGTCTGAATTGCAGAAATCAGAAACATCATCATGATCTTTGAGTTAAGATAACTGAACCAGCTCAGATTGAGGAAAGATTCCCTCTTCAGAATTTTCCTGTCTTTAACGATCTCCTCAGATGCCACCATCAGTCCGAAGAACAATGAGGTAATGACGCACATAAAAATATATGCAGGTATGTTTGCATTTGTACTGAATTTATATTCCTGTCCATCATCGTATTTGGTAAACCATGCAAGAAGAAAAGCCAGTACAGGTGAACCCATGAGGGTTATAAGGATATATTGCTTGTCTGCAATTTTTGATAAAAAATCGCGGATAAAGAATATAACGGATTGGTTCAGTAATCCGGGAATGTTGTATTTGTTAGCAGGAAGCTTCTGTTTTCCGTCAGGTATTCTCAGTGCAGTTCCAATGACTCCCTTCCTGTACTTCTTAGCCCACTCCTCAGGCGTCACTTTTCTTATTGCAGTAGGCCTGCCATGTTCATCAATGATTTTAGCCTCAACTATCTGAAGTATCTGATCAGCATTTACGTTACCACATGTAATACACTGATCTTCAAGAGGATTTGCATGATTACTCAGAGTCTTGAAATATATAATAGCTTCTGTGGGATTACCGCAGAAAATCTGGTATCCTCCCTTATCTATTATAATTATCGTATCAAACATCTTATAGATATCAGAGCCCGGCTGATGTATGTTGACTATTACCAGCTTGCCCTTGTAGGTTAGTTCCTTAAGGAGATTCATCACAATTTCTGAATCAACCGATGAGAGACCGGAGGTTGGTTCATCTACAAAAAGGATTGTAGGTTCCCTGATAAGTTCGAGTGCAATATTCACCCTTTTTCTCTGTCCTCCGCTGATAACTTTATTCAGGGGATTTCCAACTTTGAGATCACGTGTCTCTTCAAGGTCAAGATCTGCAGCACTTCTATCCACAACAGATCTCAGCTTATCATCAGGGAGATCGTTAAGGCAAAGCCTTGCGTTGTAATAAAGATTCTGGTAAACAGTCAGTTCCTCGATCAGAAGGTCATCCTGTGGAACAAAACCTATAACACCACTGAGATTCTCTTTGTCATTTTCATCATACAGATCATAGCCATTTATTCTGACCTCTCCCTTATCAGGTTTCTGACTCCCGCTAAGAACGCTCAGAGTTGTAGATTTACCCACACCACTGCCTCCAATAATTCCGACAAGCTTACCCGATTCTTCATGAACATCAAGATTATGAATGCCTTTGTCGCTATTCCTGAATTCATAGGTTACATTAATTGCATCAAGCAATACCTTGCTATCGTACCATTCTTCAGATATGATTCCTGCAATTTCAGTAAAGTATACAGTATTGATACCAGCACCCCGGATGGATGAACCGGTATCGAAAATATAAGTCTGACCTGCGGTTATGTTCTGGCCGTTCAGGTATAGATCCTCACTGCCGGAATACCGCATGATATAAGTATTTGTACTCTTGATAAAAAGGAAGAGTATCATGCCTTTAAGGTTAGGATCCCATACATGCTTTATCTCCTCATCGACAGGCAGTTTCCTGTTGTCAATTATAAGAATCCTGCTGATATTATGAAACTCATTCAGAGGATTCATTATAAAGCTTTTAATATCAAGATATTCATCCTCATGAATATTAAAGGCCTTAGCGACAGTAAAGAGAAAATCAAGTTCATTTTCTGATATCTCAGCTCCTAATGAAATAAAGTCGGTAAGCTGTACAAGAACATAAATCTTTTGCTTCTGCCTCAATTCCTTATTTATCTGTTCACAGATTGCCAGTATTCGCACGGCATTAAGGGAAGTGCGTTTACGGTCCTGAATGCTTCCCTTGATTATACTTTCTGAATTAAACTTAGTAAGGTACTCTTCAAACATGCTCATGTACTTTGAGACCAGTTCATTGTTTAGATGCCGCGAAAGGAATAATCTGACAATATCCTTTTCCCTTGCTGTAATAATTGTATCATCGTGAATATCACCTATTAATGCAAAGAGTTGCATTAAAGCTCTGAGAATGGGCTCGCTCATAATTTAGTTGCAATAAGATTCAGAAAAAATATTATACACGGTGCATATTTTGAATATCTTATAGCCTATCTTTGTTTAAAGTTATTCAAGTTAGTAAAATTATTGCATTCGGGAAAATAAATTTTTCCAGATGGCCGATTCAGTTAAACTATTGGATTACAATGGACCTGTTGATCAGAAAGTGATCGATAAGCTTCTGAAAAAACTGAGGAAGTCAGATGCATACCTCTCTCTCGACAGAACTACTGCTAAAAGGGTTTATGCTATTCTTGTGGAATGTCTGGAGAATATTTTCAAGCACTCTGAAAAAGTACTTCCGGAAAGTAAAATCTGTCCTCCCTATATTTTAGTTCTCAAAACAATGGGGAAGATCGTGATCAAAACAGGAAATCCTGTAAATGATGATAAGGAGATCTCTGTGAGTAGCAAACTTGATCAGATAAACAATGTTGATGACCAGGAACTCAATCATCTGTATGATGATAAGATAAACAGGGTCACTGAAAAGAATGGAAACGGGGCCGGACTGGGTTTTATGCTGATGAAATTCAAGTCGGGAAATCCAATTGAATACGGCTTTACCAGAACAAAATGCAAACAGCTTTTCTTTGAGATTCAGATTAAAGTAAATAAGTATATCATGAGAAAGTTAATTATTGATCCGACAGTAAGTTCACCAAGGGTAATTCTTGATCCTGACAGGAAAAGGTTTGAAATATCAGGTGAATCCAGGCCTGCTGATGTCGCTTCCTTCTATGAAGAGATAATCAGCTGGATGGACGACTATTCTCATCATCTCGGTAAATCACAGGAAACAGGGGAACCTGTTACTTTTAATCTCGATTTCGAGTATTTTAACTCCTCATCTGCAAAATACATTCTCGATTTCTGCAAGCAGATCGGAGATGCAAGGTCGAAGGGTAAAGATATCCATATAAAATGGCATTATGACGATGATGACATGGATATGCTGGAGGTTGGAAGGGAGATGTCGAGGATGTCGAAAATTCCCTTTCAGTTCATCTCCAAGAATGTCAAATAGGTCCCGGAGGTAAATCTGACATTCCTGCCCAAATGAAGAATCGAATCAAGGATAAAGAAATTGCCCTATGGATGGAGATTATCTATCACCAGGACAGAGACAGTAAAACAGTTCTGGAAATGTTCTCTGACTCTGATAAAATCAGAAGAAACTTCATTGATCCGATTGCTGAATCCCTTTATGAGGATATACGTCGCTCAAGTTCTCTTATAACAGCTCCCTTCACTATAAATAAAAAATTCGGACAGTTAACTCACGATGAACAAAAGGTGTGGTATGAATATACTGCCGGGATACCTGTAAAACTTAAATCACTGAACCTCTGTATCCGTCCCTTCGATGACTTTTGCAGGACATGCATAATAACGGATGAGGAGATTGAAAAACTGGCAGCAATTGACCAGGGTCAATTCTTTCCGGAATCGGCAGAAACCGGTTCAGGACTTTTAAATCAGAACGAAACAAGAAGAAAAATCGATCCGAAACAGGTAACTTTAAAAGATATGCCCATTGCCGGAAAATGGTACTTCAGAGAGCTTAACTACCTGATTCCTCCGCAGTTTAAGAAAATCGGGTTTGAGATAATAAGGCATGAAGAGGTTTCAGCAACCACTCCGGTTGTAATAAGAAAACTTGCAAGAGCGATACATTCACGCTACCTGCATGAGATCCGGAAAAACAATCCTGCCGGTGAAAACGAACAGGATCTTCCTGAATCCATTTATCCCGGTGATGAAGGGAATCAATATTTAACCGATTTTGAAAACCTTCCTGACGATATTAAAACCTCCAACAAAGACAATGCATACCATATTCCAACCAAACTATTATCAATTGGTTACAGGATAAGACATGTTCAGACAGGATTTAAGGCTCTGACACTTCGTCTGAGTGCAGATGAAATTGAAACAATGGCCAGGGTTGAACATCTAAGGTGGAGCTGGGATAAAAGACTTAACGGTTGGATTTACGGGAATATCAAGGACAATGGAAGGAAGATACACCCCGGACTGATTCCCTACGATGAGCTGTCAGAATCAGAGAAAGAGAAGGACAGAGAGCTCGTCAGTCTAATCCCTGCCCTGCTTCAGGATATAGAATTTGAAGCCTATCCTGTTAATCCTGAGCAGATCAGAAATCTCTCCTATTCTATAAAACCACACAGCACTATCCATAAACTTCTGAATGAAACCCGAAAGCTAAATAATGAAATCAGAGAAATGGCATCCACTGTTCCTTCTATTGATGAAAAAATAAAGATCATAAACAAGAAAATCGAAGAGACGATCAGTGAAGTACAGGGAAGCTACAATTATGCACATCACATACAGAAAACATTTCTGCCCGATGATCTTTTTGTAAGGGAATGTTTTCCTGATAGTTTTGTACTCTTTAAACCGAAGGATATAGTAGGAGGTGATTTTTATTTTTTCAGTCAGAAAGGGAATCAGATTGTTTTTGCGGCAGCTGACTGTACAGGTCATGGGATACCCGGAGCTCTTCTCAGCACAATAGGCTATGGTATAACCGACCAGGCTGTAAATGAGTTGAATATTACCAATCCTCCGGAAATCCTTCAACATCTCTATTCGAGAGTTCACAGATTCCTCAGGTGGGATGAAGAAGAAACAGGTCTGTCCGACGATATGGATATAGTTCTGTGCAACTTTGATTTAAGGACCAATATCCTTGCTTATTCATCAGTACGAATTCCATTTTATCATGTACGGGACGGTAAGGTATTAGAATATTACCCGAAAAATTACTCAACCAACAGCGTTGAAAATGGCGACTTTCAGTTTCTGTCAGAAAAGATTCAGCTAAAGCGAGGGGACAATATTTACTTATGCTCAGATGGATATACCGATCAGTTCGGAGGACTGTCTCATAAAAAATATTTACGTAGCAGATTTAAATCCTTTATTCTGAGCATTCAGGAATTTTCAATGCCTGAACAGAACGACAGGCTTTATCAGGAGATAGAACAATGGAGGGAGAACAATGATGAAGATCAGACAGATGACATTCTTGTGATCGGTATAAGAGTATAATTCCTAATAATCCTGCTAATACCTTGTTGAGAACTTCCTGGCGTATCCTATCATGGGAATCGGAATAACCCGGCTTACGGTATTTGCATCTGTTGAATAGTAGTCAGAATTTTGATATTGTGAAGGTATATCACCAAATGCGGCAATAACAAAAGACAAACCTACCTGCCAGCATTTTACATCAATGTTTTTGTTTATAAACCTGAATCCGAAAAAGCTGTACATTAAAAAATTCTCCTGATCAAAGTCCTGCTCATCTGACATGCCTGTATTATAGTCATAGTAATAACCGGTCTGATTAACCTTAAGATAGGAAGCATAGGTCTCAGTAATAAAGTATATATGACTGGATACCTTGGCAAGTGCTGAAAAATTAAATACAGGTGCGTTGATTTTGTCACTTATATCCTTACCTCCGACAACCAGATATCCCCCACCTACGGTGAAGTTATTGAAAGTGTTTCCCCTGGTATATGTCGCATAAATAAGATTCCCCGTGAAGCTTGCGCCCCAGGTACCTATTATTAACATATCACCAAGTGCAAAAGCAGATTTCTCATTCACAGGTAAAGTTAATTTGGGAGTCAAATAAAAGGGGAAGCCAATAATGGTTGTACCCATTCCCAAAGAGAACTTGTCGCTAATTCCATATTGTACATCATGCACTAAAAAATAAAGGGTATTATAATAGAGTTCTCCTTTCTCAAGGTTAAGTGATGAAGGGGCAAATAAATAACGCGAACGATGCTGGCCCGGATCACTTTCAGGCAAAACGGCTTCCTGAGATACTGAAGAAGGAGTTATCGCAACAACATTGCCATAGGGATTCTTCACTATCTCGGAAATTGCGAAATGAAGCAGAAGCGCTTTTTCTGAATCATCAGCCGTGAGTATCTTTGATCCCAGGTTTTTGCTTCCCACCTGCTTATCATTACAATCAAGTACCGAAAGTTGCAGATCGTTGCCGGTTCTCAACAGTGCTGCAAACCAGTAGTCACACCTTTTCCTGTTATCAATAAGCGAAGTAAGCTCAACCGAATCGGTAAGCAGTCGATCGTGGAGCATCGATTCGACAGATTCTGAAAGAAACTGAGCCCTGTCATTAATAACCAGCTTATCCTGTGATAGCACAGAATTCATCGAAACCAGAATAAATCCGGCCAGGGTTGTAACAATACATTTTCTCATGTTTTTGAAATCTTAAGGCAATTCTCTGACATACAATTTGCGCTCTTCGTCAATTTCCAGTTTCTGAGCAATAGTGAACTCTTTCCCGCATAGCACGCAAACATAATTAGTCAGGAATGCTCCGGAATAATATTCCCTTTCGATGTGAGGGTGATCGCATGGTTTGTTCCCCCATGTATCCTTAATTATTTGTGCAATATAGTATTCCATAATGCTTCCGTATTAATTCAACACCCAACCCGAACCCATGAATTATCAACATCAAATCTCTCGTCTAAATTACTAAAAATGAGAGTCAAAAGCAACTCGTAACAAAAATTTCACAATGATTTGAATTCTTTCACTATCTTGGGGATATTCATACCGGCATAAAACCTATACGGTATTATCTGTAAAACTGATAACCATGAAAAAAGCAATTATAATGATTGTTTTCACTCTCCTGATTGCCGGGCAGAATTACCTTAATTCACAGAGCGTCGCTTTTAAGGAAAGCCTTGATTCAATAAATGCCATCCTGAAGGCAAATCCATACCATGACGGATTTAACGACGTTTATTTTTATAACTCCATTGATATTACTCCTGAAAAAGAACTTTATGTGGAGATGAGTTTTGGCGGGCCATTTAAATGGGTATATAAAGTTAAGATATCTGATCTCGATATATCTCTGAATAAGGATATTTGCAGAGAATCACCTAACTCAATATGCTGGGTATGCAAACAATCCGATTCAGGACTACCGGTCAGCTGTGTTCAGGCTGAAATGATAATGGAAGATGGTGGCTCGGAGAAAGAGAATGCAAGCAATATATGCCTGAGTTTTTCAGGACGAAACCTGATTTGCAATGAACTGAATAATAAACTCCGGTATCTGTTCGGCAGGGTCCTGAATAACTCAATGTAGAACCCGAGATCAATTATGAAAACACCAGCCTATTTACTGTATTTACTTATTCTGGCAGCCGGCTGCAGTAAAAATAGCCCATCCTCTGTTCAATCTGATATAATGAAGGTACATTCTCTTTCATCAGAACTGAATGCAATCTATAATATCAGTTCACTGCCTGAATATATTGATAATTCGATCTGCGAACAGGTCTCCTCGTGGGATACAACAGGAAACAACGATGATGGCTTCAGTGGCACATACTCCTATTTCACAAAGAATAATGATGGAATATTTGTAATCTTCTCTGAATAAAATGATAAATGAGAATCCATATACCCTGAAAATTGCTGTTATAGGTGCCGGTGTCAGAGGTACCAGCCTTGCCCGCAAAATAAAGACATCGGGATTGCCGGCAAGGATTGTTGCCGTTGCTGAACCCGATAATGATAAAAGAAGAAAATTCACTGAAGAATTTGGCCTTTCAGATGATTGTGCCTACACAGGCTGGGAGACGCTGACAGCTGATCCTCCGGATTGTGATGCTGCTGTTATTACCACACTCGATAACCAGCATACCGGCCCGGCACTGGCCTGCCTGAACCGTAGCTGGCATATTCTTATCGAAAAGCCTCTCGCTGATAATTTCGAGGATTGTCTGAAAATAGTGAATTTGCAGAAGGAAAAGAAAAAGGTTGTGGCAGTATGTCATACCCTCAGGTTCATGGAAGGCTATAAAAAGGTAAAGCAGATTATCGAAAGCGGGGCAATCGGCGGACTTATTCACATCGAACATATGGAAGCAATCGGCAACCTGCGGTTTACACATAACTATGTCAGGGGCCGGTGGTCGCAGGAAAAGCTCAATACATTTCTTCTTCTGCATAAATGCAGCCACGATATTGACTTCATCAACTGGCTATTCAATGAACCATGCATAAGGGTATCATCCTTCGGCTCGCTTAAATTCTTCACTGCTGAAAATGCACCGGAAGGAAGCACCAAACGATGCACTGATGGATGCAGAATTGCTGAAACATGTCCCTATTCTGCATTAAAAATATATGTAAATGGTCCTTTGGAAGAATGGCCGGCGAGAGACATCTGCAGCATACACTCAAAAGAATCGCATCTGGAGGCGGTCAGAAATGGCCCCTACGGTATTTGTGTATGGAGAGGAGACAATGATGTTGTTGATCACCAGGTTGTGATGATGGAATTTGAAGGCGGTGCCACAGCCACATGCACTCTGACAGGGTATTCTTCCACAAATGGCCGGAGGGTGAGGATTCAGGGCACAAAAGGTGAACTTTTGTTCGATGAAGCCAATGGAACAATTTGCATAACGGAGTTTTCAGGAGAAAGAAATGAGATCATAAGTATACCGGCAGCAACCTCATACCACCCTGAAGATCAGGATATAGTTAATGAATGGATTGCTTCAATTATCTCATCAACCACTGTTACCGTGGATGCTGCTGAAGCTCTGAGGACCCATGCTGTCGTTTTCGCAGCTGAGTTATCGAGAAAAGAGCACAGAACCGCAGATATGAAGTTATTCTTGCAGAGTTCAGAAGATTAACTTATTTTTAATCGAAATAATACTTACACCGCGGAAGGGGCTTAATTCCCTTTCGCCTTTTGCCATACACTTTTAGCCTTTCTTATTTACACTTCATTGCTCCCTTGAAGTATCCGATCGATTCACAGATGCCCGGAAGCGGATCTTTCATATCTTTTTCAAACTCAAGGCTGCACATACCTGTAAAACTGATTGTCCGAAGAGCTGAAATTACTCCCGGTATGTCAATAATGCCGCGGCCAATCTCAAGGGTTTTGCCCTCTTTTGTCGATCCGTCCACATCCTTGATATGTACATCAAATATACGGGAACCATACCTCAGGATATCAAAAACCGGATCTTTCCCATCCCTGGTCGTATGACCTATATCGATACATATGCCAAGTCTTTTATCTTTATCCCAGATATTATTCCATATATCTGTTGAGTTAGGATAAAGTGGATTATCTGGCCCGTGATTATGAATAGCAAGTCTTATATCATAGGTTTTTATTTTCTTCTCAACATATGGAAGCAGGCTGTACTCAGGTGCTCCAACAATAAGTTTCACCCCTGCCATTTTTGCATATTCAAATGCCCGGTCCACTTCCTTTTCTGTTTTCATGTAAACAACACCAACAGCATAAACGTTAATCCCGCCTGCTTTAAATTTGGAGATTACTGAAGTTATCTGTTCCTGTGTACTATCGTAAGGCATATGAAAATCTTTAACAGAAAGGTTGCTTATTCCAATCCTGTTCATCATTTCAATTGCCTTTTCAACTGGAAATTCCCGGAATGTATAACCTGCCATTCCGAGAGTGAAAAGATCCTTTGCCTCTTCTTTTAATAAAGATGCGGATGGTGAGCCATAAACAGAAGATACACCTGCAGCAAGAATTCCTGTTCCTGCTAACCTGAAAAACTGACGACGTGATTTCATAATGAGTTATATTGATTTTCAATTGTTTGGTTTTCTGACAGTCATATTATTATCAAGAAGTCTGCTGTTATAGGTCTGTATAATCGCTTTCAATTTGTCTTCCATGAGGTTCTGCAATTCCGGATCTGAGCCAAGCAGGTTTTTTTCCAGAAAGATATCACTTTTAAAATTAAAAAGGCCTATGGCTTTCCTGTCGATCATTTCAAGAATATGATCTCTCATGTAAAGATGGTAATTACTTCCGTTTGTATTGAAACCGAATGATTCATTTGCATCATCCAGCAGGTTATTGCCAAAAGCTATGAAATCTTCATCATAGTTAAGATAATTCAGAACGGTTGGCATAATGTCAACCTGCTGTGCAATTTTCTTCTTAACACCTTTGAGATCACCTCCGGGCTTATAAAATATGACAGGTATGCTGTATGATCCGAAATCATTCTGAAACTCCTTGTGAATCGATTCGTTGGTATGATCGGCCGTTATCACGAAAAGAGTATTGGCAAACCAAGGCGATGAAGATACCTCATTGAAGAACATCTTCAGAGCATAATCAGTATACCCCACAACTTCGACAATAGGCGCAGCACCTTTCCGGAACTTTCCCTTATACTTTTCCGGAACCTCAAAAGGATGATGTGATGAGACAGAAAAAATTGATGCCATAAAAGGCTGACGGAAAGAGTTGAGCTTCCCTGCAAAAAAATTGAAAAATGGTTCATCCCATACTCCCCACATGCCGTCAAAATCGTCTTTATCCTGGTACTGATCGAGACCAAAATAATCATCAAATCCTATCATTTTTGCAAATGAATCGAATCCCATGGAACCGTTGGGTGCACCATGAAAGAATGCAGTATAGTATCCCTTGCGTTTAAGCAGCTCCGGAAAACCGTTTATCTGATTATTGGCATAGTGTGAAATGATATACGGGGTCTCAAGTGATGGGATCGAAGCAAGGATGGAAGGCATAGCATCTATTGATTTTTTGCCGTTTGCCACAGAAACATCGAAAGTAAGGCTTATGCCAAGCAATGAATCAATGAATGGGGTATAACCTTCATAATTACCCCCTTCCAGGTCAGGATTCAATCCGCCAATATACTCTCTCGCATAACTTTCAAGAATGATCACTATCACATTATCATTTCTGAAAGGCTCTTTTGATAACGGTATGTGATGAGGATTATAAAGTTCCTTAAGCCTGACATCATCAAAGAACTCATACCTGGTGAGAACCTTCTTGCCATAGGTCCTGAAAATACTGAAAGGTGTATTAAGCACAATCGCAACATCACGAGGATTTTCAACATAACGCGCTGCATTACTGATAGTTATTGGACGTGTAGAATGTTTATACCCTCCCCTGGCAGCGCCTATTACAAGCGCTATAACAACAGGTATCATAAGAATATTTATCGAATAATAAGCAATTTTATTTGAAGGCGATGGTTTTTCCGGTTTAATCCTGTTATAGAGATAAACCATTAAGAACCAAAGAAAAATGGTGAACAAAGTAGCTGGCCAGTAATCTGTCAGAAACCTGAAAAACAATTTTGTGAGATTTGATTCATTTGAAAATGTGCTGAAAACATCGGCTGTTGCCCGTTTGTAAACAAACCTGTAGTAGACGAAATCCATGCCGTTCATAGCTATGGCAATGCCATTTGTCACAAAGTAAATATACTTCATAACAGACTGGTAAACATTATTATACCTTATATCAAAAGGTACAATATGTAGCACCAGGAACAGGCTGTTAATATATACAGCGGCCGAAACATCGAAAACCACACCGCCCCACAGGATTTTGATAAACTGGCCGGTGGTGACCCCCGGGAACATCTGAAGATTAAAAATATAGAATCCAATTCTGCATAACGTAAATAGCAGCATTACAATCAATATCCGGTAAGCCAGAACACCAAAGATATTACTGGAAAGCAGCCAGTTTTTAGTCATACTATTTTTTTAATCATCAACTTCGTCAGATAATACCTCCGGAGGCAAAATCAGCCAATGAGGTTTTAAAACTATAAAAACTACTTTAGAGTAGCAAACATGAAAATTCATAAAAGAAAACGCCGGGTCCGATATTACGGATCCGGCGTATTATTAAAAGGGAAAGGTTAGTTAATTTTTTTCCTTTTCCATCTCTTTCATCATCTCTTTAAAGTCAGAATTCCTGAAGCCTTCCATAAACTGATTGGCTTTTCTCAGAGTAGCTATTTTACCTAACATCATAAGCACAAAGAGTGCTATCAGAACATAACCTACAATCTTTGTTGTTTCAGGTTTTGCCTTAAGCGTCTCAATAAGTGCATTATACAATAACCATAAACCAAAAATATTAACACCGAGTGTTATTATTGCCCCAAGATACAGGTTTATGCCCCCTGCAAAGGCAAGCAATGCGCTAATTGGCATGAGAACCATTAATGATGCAGTAACCCTGACATTCGATTCAAAGTCGGTGCTGCCCTTACAAATTGCAGAAATTACAAGAACTATAACAGCACCAATAAATAATCCGATAACAGCTGCAATTATATACCATACGAATACCATAACTCCTACAGCTCCTCCTCCGAACATTCCTCCGGTCATGGCTCCTATTTTAAGAACGCTCCACAGGAATGCGAATACACCTGCTATAGCGCCATATATTACAGCTTTGATCAGAGGTTCAGCCATTCCCCCCGAAGTTTTCAGTCCGGCAAAATAGGATTTAGGATTCAGAAGGGTTTCTTTGGACTCATTGATAAATGCATTGAAATCAAAAGACCCGGTGCCCTGTGCTTGTGGATTAGAATCAGAAGTTCCGTTGCTCATAGTTTGAATAATTAAGTGGGTTATTATTAAAGATCGGTTGAATAAAATCTGATTCTAAGTTAGAAATATTTTATTAAAATCGTTAAAAAATGTCAAAAAAGTTCATGTATTATTCAAGGTAGGTATAACCATACAGACCTGAGCGGTAATTGGAAAGAAACTCTTTACCCTCCTCAAGTGTAATAATACCTGCCTTAACCGAAGTTGTAACCCACGATTCAACAGTTCTTACCATTTTCTTGGAGTTGTACTGTACATAATCCAGCACCTCTGCAATACTTTCACCGTCAATTATCTTGTCAATTTTGTAGCCGTCGCTGTCAACTGAAACATGAACAGCATTTGTATCGCCGAAAAGGTTATGAAGATCGCCCAGTATTTCCTGGTAAGCTCCTACAAGAAATACACCCAGATAATAAGGTTCTTTCGCTTTAAGTGAGTGAACCGGAATATGATGTGACGAATTTCTTGTTGATATAAAGTTATCTATCTTCCCGTCAGAATCACATGTCATATCCTGTATTGTAGCTGTTCGTAGTGGTTCTTCGTTAAGCCTGTGGATCGGCATTATGGGGAATATCTGATCGATAGCCCATGAATCAGGCAATGACTGAAAAAGTGAAAAATTACAGAAATATTTGTCCGACAGCATCCTCGATATCTGTCTGAGCTCTTCAGGTACATGCTTGGTTGAACTTGCCAGCTGATGAACCTCTTTGGCAACTGACCAGAACAATCTTTCGATCTGCGCTCTCGTCCTGAGGTCGATAAGCCCAAAGCTGAACCGGTCGAGAGCTTCTTCCCTGATCTGCTGGGCATCATGCCATGTTTCAAGCATCCTCGACTGATTGAAATTGTTCCATAACTGGTACATATCCTTAACCAGTTCATGGTCATTATCCTTTATTATATCCTCTTCATTCCACGACGGAAGAGTTGTCGTTTCAAGCACTTCAAAGATCAGAACTGAATGATGAGCCGTAAGCGACCTGCCTGATTCAGTTATTACATTGGGATGTGGGATACTGGCTTTATTGCTGGCGTCAACAAATGTACTTATTGAGTCGTTTACATACTCCTGGATTGTATAGTTGACACTGCTCTCACTGTTTGAAGAGCCGGTACCGTCATAGTCGACCCCGAGGCCACCGCCGATATCTACAAACTCTACATTATAGCCAAGCTGCCTGAGCTGTACATAGAACTGCGAAGCTTCGCGTAAAGCGATTTTGATACGGCGGATTTTGGTAACCTGACTACCTATGTGGAAATGAATCAGCTTCACACACTCTCTCATCCTGTTCTTTTCCAGAAAATCCATAGCCTCAAGCAATTCACTTGATGTCAATCCGAATTTACTTATATCTCCCCCCGACTCTTCCCATTTTCCGCTTCCTACGCTTGCAAGCTTAATCCTTATGCCCAGATTTGGTTTAATTTTAAGCCGCTTGGCAATTGAAGCGATTAGTTTCAGCTCATTTAGCTTTTCTATCACAAGAAATATTCTTTTACCCATCTTCTGAGCAAGAAGGGCAAGTTCAATATAATCCTCATCTTTGTATCCATTACAAATTATAAGCGATTCGGGATCAGTATTTATAGCAATCACAGCATGCAATTCGGGTTTTGATCCTGCTTCAAGTCCGATATTGAATTTCTTTCCGTGACTCACGATCTCCTCAACAACAGGCCTCATCTGGTTCACCTTGATAGGATAGATGATAAAGTTCTGTGCTTTATAACCATACTCTTCAGAGGCAGATTTAAAACACTTTGAAATGCTGATGATCCTGTCATCCAGAATATCCGGGAACCTTATCAGCACCGGAGCCGAAACATCCGCCAGAGTAAGTTCATCAAGCAATTCCTTGAGGTCAACAGAAGAGCCATTCTTCTGAGGCGTTACAATTACATTTCCCTTTTCATTTATTGAAAAATAATCAACGCCCCAGCCGTTAACATTATACAATTCAGCAGAATCTTCTACCCGCCACTTTCTCATTTTGAAATAATTTACCTTGGTTAGTCCGGCCGCAAAGGTCTGAAAAAAATGTTTTAATTACAATAAGGAACTGATTTTATCCCGTTGTTATTCATTAGCTTATAAACTGGATAGGGATAATATAACATCCCCCACTGAGGTACGAGGTACCTGTCAAAAAAATTCCATGCAAGTAATCCCTCTCCCGACTCTGGTTCAAGCAGATATGTACATACATTTGCCAATGGCTGATCCATCCTTACCACAACTGTTCCGGACGGAAAATTCTTCTTTTCAGATGTGAAATTGCCCTTTACAGAATTGATGTAATGCCCCTGATTCAATCTGGGGGAACCTTTAAGTTCGGTTAAATCAAAACGATCAACCTGCAGATCGATCATTTTTCATGCTCTCAGGCGACAGGGGCAATGGATTACCGATTATCAGAAGCGGAATATCACGTCCTTCTGATGATAAACCTACACTTTCAATCCTGATATATTCAGATGATTTTTTTAAGGCTGTTTATGAACTCAACTACATCACTGTGTTCAGAGGTCGATTTATAATCTGACTTCTCAGCAATTGTCAGCAGCTTCTGACTTTTGGTGTTTTGCAGACAAAAAAGTAATAATACTGTTAGTACAAATTTAGCTTCCATAAGAATTCAATATGTCAATATCAGCAGATAAATGTAGAGAATATTTGAAAGGATATTCCAACACAAAAGATAATATTATAGCTGGAAAATCAATTAAGAGTTCAGTTTTAAAACAAATGTCTATTGGAAAATACAGAATCATCAAAGAATAATAGCCCTGATTATCAGACTTCTAAAAAATTATTTAGAATATTTAAAAATTATTTTATAAATTGCGACCCTTAATTTTAAAAACAGAATAAAATGAACAAAGGAACAGTTAAATTTTTTAATGTATCAAAAGGATTCGGATTCATTAAGGATGCAGATTCAGAAAATGAGTATTTTGTACATGTATCTGGCTTGAAAGATCAGATTAAAGAAAACGATGAAGTTACATTCGAACTGGCAGAAGGTAAAAAAGGAATTAATGCAGTAAATGTAAAACTAGCTTAGTTTATTCATAACAAAATTAAGCCGGTGATGATCTCACCGGCTTTTTTTATAGAACTTACAGGCATTCAGAAATCAGGATATATCTCTAAAGCCTGCTCTTTTCATCTTTCTTTGCTTTTTTTGCAGCACGTTTTTCTTTCAGACTCTTGGTCGGCTCTTTTTTGTGTTTGGTCTGTTCTTTTGCTTTTTCGTGTGACATAGCTTGGGGTTTTTAGTTAATAAAAATGAAGATTAAATATAAGAAAAACAGTTAAGAAATCAGTAGTTTAATACATGTTCAATCTTTAAGAAGGGACCCTGCATTTGAATCCAGAAGCCACCCGAGGTTCCCAACTGAAGAAACAACAAGAGAGGCAGGAAGGTTCACGGCACTCTTCTCTCTTCCAATGATCCTTTTTATTACCTCAGCCTTGTTGCTTCCGGTTACAAGAAACCTTACCCTTTCAGCATTATTAATTACCCGTCCTGTTATTGTTATTCTTTTCTGACGCGATACAGGGTGCAAAGAAACTTCACATATTTTATCAGAATGAAACAATTCTGTTCTGTCAGGGAAAATTGATGCTGTATGCCCATCTTCGCCCAAGCCTAACAGAACCAGATCAAAAACAGGAAATCCGTCTCTGACAGGTATACTGCGAGATAGAAGATCCGAATATCGTATTGCCTCATGTGATGGATCATGTTCGCCATAAATTCTGTGAATATTCCTTTGTGGGATCTTTATTTTTTTAAATAATGAACGGAATGTCATCCCGAAGTTACTTTCCGGACTAACAGGAGGCACACAGCGCTCATCACCCCAGAAAAAATTTACAAAATCCCATGGTGCCGATTTTGAGAAGTGATCACCGAGAACCGAGAAGAGCAGTTCCGGTGTTGATCCGCCTGAAAGAGCTACTGATACAGGTACCTTCTTATCAGCTGCATCTTTTATCATTTGCACCATTTCCTCTGCAAATTTTTCTGCCAGTTCGTATGGTGTCCGGAATATTCTTACTGAAGGATCCATAGATTTTCATAATTCACAATATAACTCATCATCAGCCAGGTTCTTGCATGGATACCTCCAAGTAAGCGCCTCCCCCTCAATGAGGTCATTTGCATGCTCAGGACCCCATGTACCTGCAGGATATCCAAAGATCTTTATCGAAGGGTCATTTGCCCATGCTTTCTGTATTGGTTCAAGAAATTTCCAGGCCGTTTCAACTTCATCATCCCTGGAAAAAAGAGTTGAGTCGCCAATCATTACATCATACAGCAGTCTTTCATAAGCAGATGGAACCCTGATATCTGCCAGGTCGGTGTAATGAAAATCCATATTTACATTCTTCACATTAAAACCCGCTCCCGGTTCCTTCATATCAAATTTTAAAAGAATGCCTTCATCGGGTTGAATTCGTATAATAAGCTGATTTGCCGATAATTTACCCATATCTCTCCTGAAAAGGTGATGCGGAGTAGGTTTGAAATGTATCAAAATCTCTGTAACACGTGTAGGTAACCGTTTTCCTGTTCTTATATAAAATGGCACTCCTCCCCATCTCCAGTTATTTATATAGAATTTTATTGCAACATAGGTTTCTGTCCGTGACCGAATGTCAACTCCTTTTTCATACCTGTAACCGGTAACACACTCTCCCCTTATCAGCGATCCGGTATATTGCCCCCTTATAACCTGCTTTGGGACATCCTCCTCCTTAACAGGCTGAAGCGACTGCAGTACTTTAAGCACTTCGTTACGTATGGCATTCGAATCGAGAGATGATGGAGGCTCCATTGCTGTCATCCCTACCATTTGCAGAAGATGATTCTGAACCATATCGCGCAAAGCTCCGGATGAATCGTAATATCCCCCTCTGTCTTCAACTCCGATGCTTTCAGCTGATGTAATTTCTATTCGGTCAATGTAATTCCTGTTCCACAAAGGTTCAAACATTCCATTTGCAAACCTGGTAACCAACAGGTTCTGAACAGTTTCCTTGCCCAGGTAGTGGTCTATTCTGAAAATCTGATCCTCATCTATCAGCCCGTGCAATGTCCTGTTAAGTTTGCGGCCGGATTCAAGATCATATCCGAAAGGTTTTTCGATTATCACACGCCTGAAGGCCCCCGGTTTGACTGTAAGTCCGGCTTTTGAAAGGTTGACAGCAATTGGTTCGTACATAAGAGGCGGGGTTGCCATATAGAATATACAATTTCCGCCTATCCCGTATTTCGTATCAATCTCTTCAATCAGGCTCCTGAGACGCAAAAAGTCATCCTGATTGGAGTTGTCCATTGTATGATAGTAAAGATCATTGGTAAAACCTGACACCTGCCTGCTGTCAACCTTTTCCTCTGAAAAAGCCGGGATCGACTCTCCCATCTTTATCCTGAACTCTTCCGAAGTGAAATTTGTCCGGCCGGTACCAATAACCACAAATTTTTCCGGCAGAAGTTTCTGGGATCTCAAAGAGAAAAGAGCAGGCATCAGCTTCCGGGAAGCAAGGTCCCCTGAAGCTCCGAAAATTACCAGTATCTGATTTTTGGGATTTTCCATCTTTCTCCTCAGTCAGTGCCATTTAATAACGGCAATGTAACAATAATTAAGCGATTAAAGTTCAAATATGTTCAATTTTAAACACTGAAACATGAACAATTGTTAATTTACAAGTTGATAACTTTTTATGATATTTTTAATATTTTATTAATTTTATTGAAGACTTATGCATCATTTTAAAAGATTATGTTATATATTTGCCAATAATCAGAAATAAATGAATACAGTTAATTTACCAGGGATCATGACTCTTATTTTCAGGGTGACCGGAAATGCATGAGGATGGTTTGTTTTATTAAATAGGGATAACCGTTCTCCGGAAATGCGAAGAACGGTTTTTTTTATATCTAAAAAATGATTTATGAAGAGAAAAGAGAGACCTGTACAACAGGGATTATACAGGCAGGAGTTTGAGCACGAAAACTGTGGGATAGGGTTTGTAGCACATATCAAAGGTAAAAAATCATACTCTATCATCAGGCAGGGGCTTGAGGTGCTTGAAAATATGAACCACCGGGGAGCGGAAGGGGCCGACAAAAAAACCGGCGATGGAGCGGGCATGCTTATCCAGGTGCCCCGCGACTTTTATCTGATACAGGGTTATGCCCTGCCTCCTGCAGGCCAGTTTGGAACAGGACTGATATTCCTGCCGCAGGATAGTACAGATGCACACAAATGCCGCGAAATCCTGCTTAATACAATAAAGGAGGAGGGAGTAAATGTAATAGGATTCCGTGAGGTACCCCGCAATAAATCTGCAATCGGAGAAATAGCGCGCGCTGCTGAACCGGAGATTGTGCAGATATTATTAGGAGCTGATATTCAACAGGATGACCTGGAAAGAAAGTTATACATTATCCGAAAACGTGCCGAGAACATAATACGCGCTTCTGATATCGGACAGAAAGATTTCTTCTATCTGCCATCACTATCAACAAAGGTCCTGGTATATAAAGGCATGCTGACATCCATGCAGCTTGGAGAGTATTTTCTTGACCTCAGGGATGAAAGGTTGCAGAGCGCAATTGCACTTGTACACTCACGGTTCAGCACAAACACCTTCCCAAGCTGGGACCTGGCACAACCTTTCAGGGTACTTGGGCACAATGGTGAGATCAATACTATAAAAGGGAACCGCTTCTGGATGGAAGCCCGGGAATCAATACTTAAGTCCGACAAGCTTGGCGACCTCTCAAGGTTATATCCGATTGTTGAACCGGGTAAGAGTGACTCGGCTTCCCTCGATAATGTGCTCGAATTTCTTCTGATGAGCGGAAAGTCTTTACCTTATGCAATGTCGGTGCTTATCCCTGAATCATTCAATGTCAAAAATCCTATTTCAAATGAACTGAGATCATTCTACCTCTACCACTCAACGTTCCTGGAACCATGGGACGGACCTGCCTCTCTGATATTCTCTGACGGCCGGTATATAGGAGGTATGCTCGACAGGAACGGATTAAGACCCTCAAGATATCTGATTACCACAAACGACCTTATTGTAATGGGCTCAGAGACAGGAGTCCAGACTTTTCCTCCCGAAGAGATCAGGGAAAAAGGGAGACTTAAGCCGGGTAAGATGCTGCTTGTTGACACCCTTGAAGGTAATATATTACATGATGAGGAGTTAAAGGCAAAAATTGCCGGAGAATTTCCATATGGAGAGTGGATAACGCAAAATATGGTTAGTCTTGAAGAGATTGAAACAGGCCATCATGAGGCACCTGACATGGGTGATCAGTATGATAAATATATTACGTCATTCAACTATTCCCTCGAGGATACAGACCGGATCATAAAAGAGATGGCAGACACCGGAAAGGAACCTATCGGATCAATGGGCAATGATGTTCCGATTGCGGTTCTGTCAAAAAAGCCATACAGGCTATTCAACTATTTCAAACAGCTATTTGCACAGGTAACCAACCCGCCCATTGACCATATAAGGGAGGAACTGGTTATGACTCTGTCGGGATATCTGGGTTCTCTGCAGACAAATATCCTCGATGTATCGCCTGATCATGTAAAAATGGTGCGTTTCAAGAATCCGGTAATTACAAACACATATTTTCAGATAGTCAAAAACTTAAGGTACAAAGGCTTTTCTGCAGCAAACCTGGCTCTGCTGTTTGATGCTACACGTGGATCTGAAGGATTACAAAGTGCTGTCGACCAGTTATGTATTGACTCAGAAAAGGCCGTGGATGAAGGAAAGAATTACATCATCCTGTCTGACAGGGGAATAAGTGAAAAACTTGCTCCAATCCCGTCACTGATGGCTGTTTCTGCAGTACATCACCACCTCATTAAAAAGAGAAAGCGGATGCAAATCGATATTGTTGTTGAGTCAGCTGAACCTCGTGAAGTAATGCATTTTGCCCTCCTTTTTGGTTACGGGGCAAGCATTATTAATCCATATATGAGTTTTGCTGTTATTGATAAACTGGTAAAGGACAGAGAGATACAACTTGATTACCAGAGAGCTGAAGAAAACTATGTCAATTCGATCAATAAAGGTTTGCTGAAGATCATTTCAAAAATGGGGATAAGTACCCTTAGGAGTTATCGCTCTGCCCAGATATTTGAAGCTATTGGCATCCACCAGGATGTTATTGACAGGTATTTTGCCGGAACAACATCAAGGATTGGTGGAATAGGAATGGATGAGATTGCCGAGGAGGTGCTCATACCTCACAGGATAGCCTTCAGCGGGGAAAATCAACCTGATATGTTAACTGAAGGCGTCTATTCATACCGGAAATATGGAGAACATCACGGATGGAATCCGGAAACCATCTCCCTGCTTCAATGGAGTACCCGTACTGAAGACTATAATAAGTTTAAGGAATATACAAAACTGGTTTATGCCGACAATGCAAGACCCGGGTTCATCAGGGGATTGCTTAAAATAAAATCAAACCCAATCCCGTTGGATGAGGTTGAACCTGTTGAGGGAATCATGAAGAGGTTTGTTACAGGAGCAATGTCGTATGGCTCCATAAGCCGGGAAGCTCATGAGACACTGGCTATTGCCATGAACCGTATCGGAGGACGGAGTAATACCGGTGAGGGAGGAGAAGATCCGGAGAGGTTTAAGCCATTGGAAAACGGAGACAGTAAAAGAAGCGCCATTAAACAGGTTGCCAGCGGACGCTTTGGAGTAACAACTCATTATCTGGTAAATGCCGATGAGCTCCAGATCAAAATTGCCCAGGGTGCAAAACCCGGTGAGGGAGGACAACTTCCTGGACATAAAGTGGATAAGATCATAGCAAAAACACGGTATGCAATTCCTGGCATAACACTTATTTCTCCTCCGCCGCATCACGATATATATTCTATTGAGGATCTGGCACAACTTATCTTCGATCTTAAGAATGTTAATCCCTCAGCCAAAGTCAGTGTAAAGCTGGTTTCTGAAAGCGGTGTGGGAACCATTGCTGCCGGTGTAACAAAAGCAGGAGCTGATCTGATTACAATCAGCGGATATGAGGGAGGAACAGGTGCAAGCCCTTCATCATCAATAAAGCATGCCGGCCTGCCTCTCGAACTGGGCCTTGCTGAAACACAGCAGACTCTTGTAATGAATAATCTCCGCCGTAAGGTAATTATACAAGCCGACGGTCAGCTTAAGAGCGGAAAGGATATAATCACGGCAGCTTTACTCGGGGCTGAAGAATTCGGATTTGCCACCAGTGCCCTTATCGTTCTGGGCTGTGTGATGATGCGAAAGTGCCATTTGAATACATGTCCCGTAGGCGTAGCCACACAAAATGCTGAACTCCGAAAGAGATTCAGGGGACAAGCCGACTACCTGGTGACTTACTTCCACTTCCTTGCTGAAGAGGTACGGGAAAATCTTGCTGAAATGGGTTACAGGAAACTTGATGATATTATTGGCAGGGCAGATCTTCTTGAAAGAAACCCTGATATTGATCACTGGAAAATAAAGAACCTGGATCTTTCCGGTCTGCTGGCAATGCCGGCAGAAGCTTCCGAAAATGCATTGCATTGTGTTGACAAACAAGACAGCAAACTGAATAATATTATTGATAACGAGCTTATTGCTGCCTGCGAGAAGGCTATTATCGATAAGCAGCCTGTTGAAATCACGAGGGACATTCATAATACCGACAGAACCACTGGAGCCATGCTCTCAGGTATAGTAACTAAAAAGCATGGCCCGGATGGCTTGCCTGAAGGTACCATCAAATGCAGGTTCAAAGGATCTGCCGGACAGAGTTTCGGAGCATTTCTTTCACCCGGTATCGAGCTGCATCTTGAAGGAGATTCAAATGATTATGTGGGGAAGGGTCTTTCAGGAGGAAGGATCATTGTTGTACCGCCTGCAGGACACACCTTTATGCCTGACAGGAACATAATAATTGGCAACACTTCACTCTATGGCGCAACACGGGGTGAAGCTTATATCAATGGAGTTGCAGGTGAAAGATTCGCAGTCAGAAACAGTGGAGCAATTGCAGTTGTGGAAGGGGTCGGAAACCATTGCTGTGAGTACATGACAGGAGGGAGAGTTGTTGTGCTGGGTACTACAGGCAGCAACTTTGCAGCAGGAATGAGTGGTGGAATAGCGTATGTTCTGAATGAAAAAGGAAATTTCGATTATTACTGCAACATGGGGATGGTTGAGTTGTCGCTTGTTGATGAAAATATTGATGTGAATGAACTAACAGATCTCATCTCACGCCACTATAAGTATACAAACAGCAATAAGGCAAAAATGATCCTTGATGACATTAACAAATACATCCCAATGTTCATAAAGGTAATACCTTATGATTACAAGAAAGTCATGCAGGAACAGAAACTTGAGGAATTGAAGAAAAAAATAGCAGGAGTTGAGCTTGATCTTGAGATAAGTGCAAGCTGAATAAATTGTTCAAGGTTTCAGGTTAAAGGTTCAAGGTTCCAGAACTTTGAACTTTGAACCTTGAACCTTGAACTTTGAACCTTGAACTTTGAACATTGAACTTAAAATGTTGAATTATTGAATCAAAATAATATGGCTGATATAAACGGATTTTTAAAGATAAAGCGCAAGGAAGCGGGAAACAGACCGATAAGTGAAAGGATCCGCGATCACAGTGAAGTTGAACAGGTTTTGAATAGTGAGGACCGCATGCTTCAGGCTGCACGATGCATGGACTGCGGTATACCATTCTGCCACTGGAGCTGTCCGGTCGATAATCTGATTCCCGAATGGAATGAACTCCTTTACAAAGGTGACTGGAAAGGGGCATACACAAGACTTGCATCAACCAATAATTTCCCTGAGTTCACAGGCAGAATATGCCCTGCAAGTTGTGAACATGCCTGTGTACTTAATATTAATAATGAACCTGTTACAATTCGCGAGAATGAAGTTGCAATTGTTGAACGGGCATTTGCAGAGGGTTATATTAAACCTGTAATCCCAAAGATAAGAACCGGGAAGAAAGTTGCAGTTATAGGAAGCGGCCCATCCGGAATGGCTGCTGCCGACCTGCTGAATCAGGCAGGGCATGCAGTTACCCTTTTTGAGAAAGATAATAAACCCGGAGGCTTGCTGCGATACGGAATCCCCGATTTCAAACTGTCAAAGGAAACAATCGATCGCCGGATTGATCTTATGATAAAAGAGGGAGTGATAGTAAAAACTCTGATAACTATAGGCAGGGACATTACCGCAGCTGAGCTGGAAAAGCAGTTCGATGCTGTCTGCATAACTATTGGTGCGGGTCATCCCCGCGATTTAATGATAGACGGCAGAGATCTTTCAGGGATTCATTTTGCAATGGATTTTCTGACTCTTCAGAACAGGGTAAACTCAGGGGAGATAAATGCTTCAGATAATCCGATTAATGCTGAGGGAAGAAAGGTTCTTGTGATAGGTGGTGGTGATACTGGTTCCGACTGTGTTGGCACCTCCATCAGACAAAAGGCTGAAAAGGTTATGCAGATTGAAATACTTCCCAAACCGCCGGAAGAGAGGTCCGCAGATAATCCATGGCCTCATTTCGGGAAAGTATTGAAAACCTCAACCTCCCATGAAGAGGGTTGTGAAAGGTCATGGAATACCTCAACACTAAGATTCACGGGAAGTGATTTTAAGGTATCAGGAGTTGAAGTTGAAGATGTAAACTGGAAAAAAGTCAATGGCCAATATGTTATGGAACATGTGGCGAATTCAAAAAGAATTATTGAAGCTGATCTCGTTTTGCTTGCCATGGGCTTTGTTCATCCTGTACTTGAAGGACTTATAACCGACTCCGGAGTTGAACTGAATATAAGGAAGAATATAAAAGTTGATAATAATCACATGACCAGCCGTCAGAAATTTTTTGCAGCAGGTGATTCAATAAGCGGAGCAAGCCTTGTTGTCAATGCTATTGCTTCAGGCAGGAAAGTTGCCCTGGAAATTGACATGTACCTGAAAAGTATCTAATCCGGCAACCAGCATATAACCGGTCAGTTTCAGATAAATTTCCCGCAGATCACGCTGATATTTGCCGACATGAATTATTTTATCAGCGCCAATCTGCGGAATCTGCGGGAAATATTTTCCTATTCTTTATCCGCTAAAACTTTCATGTCTTTAACTGTACTGATCAATCTGATAAGTTCCGACCGGTATCCATCTTCATCGTCTCCTCTTGCAGATCTTGCCAGCGCTGCGGCTCCCTCAAGTGTTGAATTACCCTTGAATTCAGAATTTCTCAGGATCATACCGAATTCAGATACTGCAGCTGCAAACTTCAGATTATCAGATGCATCATCCAGATCCTTTATTAAGCCCCTCACCGGTTTATCGAGCAGGATACTTGTATTGCCATCAGGCTTCTTATAACGAAGTTTTATAGTCAGATATTCACCTGATTTATCACTATCTTTCATAGTCTTTTCTTTACTGCTCTGATATTTAAGCGGATCAATTGAAGGAATTGTCTCATCTGAACCGGCAGGTATCAACTCATAAAGAGCTGTGACATTATGCCCTGCCCCCATCTCTCCGGCATCTTTTTTATCATCGTTGAAATCTTCATCATTAAGCAATCTGTTTTCATAACCTATTAGTCGGTATGACTGGACTTTAAAAGGATTGAATTCGATCTGGAACTTGACATCTTTGGCTATTGTAAAAAGTGTGCCCCCAAACTCGCGAACCAAAACCTTCCTTGCCTCCTGGAGATTATCAATATACGAATAGTTACCATTTCCTTTATCGGCTATAATCTCCATCTTATCATCCTTAACATTACCCATTCCGAAACCAAGAACTGTTATGAAAACACCCTGTTCTCTCTTCTCTTCCACAAGCCGTTCCATTCCTCCATTGCTCGATTCTCCCACATTGAAGTCCCCATCAGTTGCAAGAATAATGCGATTATTGCCTCCCCTGATGAAATTCTTCTGAGCCTCCGAATAGGCCAGCTTAAGTCCTGCACCGCCGGCAGTTGATCCGCCTGCCTCCAGATTATCCAATGCAGCCATTATTGTTTTTTTCATGTTCCCTGGCGTTGATTCAAGAACGATACCGGCTGCTCCCGCATAAACAACAATGGCTACCCTGTCCTGAGGCCTTAGTTCGTTAACAAGCAAACCGAATGCAGATTTAAGCAAAGGAAGCTTATTCGGAGAACTCATTGATCCCGATACATCAATCAGGAAAACCAGGTTTGAAGGAGGAAGTAATGATTTATTGATACTCTTTCCCTTAAGTCCTACATGAAGCAACTGATGATTCCTGTTCCATGGACAAACAGCCATTTCAGTATAAACTGAAAAGGGATGTTCACCAGATGGTTCGGGATAATCATAACGGAAATAATTGATCATCTCTTCAATTCTGACAGCATCAGCAGGAGGTAACTGACCCATATTAATGAATCTGCGGATGTTGGAATAAGATGCATTGTCAACATCAATTGAGAAGGTCGATAATGGATTATGCAAAACATTTTTGAAACCATTTTCATTTACAGAAGCATAACCTTCAGTGTTAAAATCATTGTTATACCCATGAAATGAATTCTGCGAACCATACGACATTGGTGAGTAGGGAGCTGATATACCAGCCATCGATTTAGATTCCATTGCCCTGTTTTTATCCAATTTCATCAGTGCAGCATCATCAATTAGTAAAACGTCTGTATTCATCAGTACATTTATTACATTACTGTCACCGATTTTTTTCACAACCGTTGAATAACCCGGGATTGAAAAGACCAGAGTTGCTGCCTGTCTGTCGACAACAATTTTGTAATTGCCATTCTGATCTGTAGTTGTAATGGCAGAGGATTGTTTCGACTTAACAGTCACACCGTAAAGAGGCTGCCCGGTACTGTCTGTAACCGTACCTGTTATGGTCCTTGATTCTGTAAAAGCAATCATAATTGCTGCCAGAACTACTATTGAAAAAATTGATAAACTTGTTTTCATGACACTAATTTTTGGTTAAACATTTACCATAGGATGCAGGGAATTTCCAAATTCCATAAAACGTATAAAAAAAATTCATATTTAAATTATCTTTAGGGATGAATATAGGCGTGAGACAAGACAAAAGACAAAAGACAAAAGACAAAAGGGAAAAGACAAGAGGGAGAAATCAAAATCCATGAATTGTTTCTAATAAAAGATGCTATTAAAGCTATCAGACAGGAAAAAAGCTAAACAATCTGACGAAGATCTCCTTAAAAAATTCACTTTAACAGGTGATCTTGATCTGCTTGGAGAATTATATTCTGCATATATGCACCTTGTATATGGTGTTTGCCTTAAATACCTGAAAGACAGGGAAGAATCATCCGATGCGGTAATGCAGATTTTTGAGAAACTGATTTCAGAAATCCCGAAACAGAAGATCGATAACTTCCGCAGCTGGCTGCATGTAGTTACAAAAAACTATTGCCTTATGAAGTTAAGATCTCAAAAATCGAAGAATGAGAAAATGGAGGAATGGATAAATGATACTGTTGTCGTTATGGAAAACAGCTTAAGTCTGCATCCTATAGATGAAGATGGATATGACCTTGATAAAGAGCTGGAGGAATGTATTGAAAATCTTAAGGTTGAGCAGAAAGAGTGTATCCGGCAGTTTTATTATGAAAACAGATGCTACAAAGATATCGCAACATTAATGGGTCTTGATGAAAATAAAGTGAAGAGTCATCTTCAGAATGCAAAAAGAAATCTGAAAATTTGTCTTGATGATAAAAATGGACAGAATAAATAAAAATAAAAGCAGAAACCTGACTGATTTTCTCCGGTACCATAAAGGTGAAATGTCCGGTGAAGAGAGAAACTCGTTTGAGAGGGAACTTCAAAAGGATCCTTTTGCAGAGGAAGCAGTCGAAGGTTTTTCACATGTCACTACGGAAGAGGCTGAAAATGATCTGTTGGCTCTGAAGAAAAAGGCAGGAAGAAAGATCCACAAAAGATCCCTTGTCATATATTACCGTGTAGCTGCTGCGATTGCAGTATTGGTTACCATATCAGTTATTTACTTCAGCAAAAAGGATAGTACTGAGGAAATTACTCTCAGTAAAAATTTTACTGAAGAGTTGAAAACTCCTTTAACAATACCTGCATCAGAACCATTTAAAGATAAAACAGAAAAGGCTGAAGCCCGGGATATAGTTCAATCTCCGGTTCTCCCCCTCTCCCCTTCTCCAAATCGCCTCTTAACCCCCTCACCCACTCTGCCTGACATTCAGCAATTAGCAATCGCTTCTGATAATAAGCCGGACGCTGATGCATGTAAAGAGGAAATTGAACAGGTAATGCAGGTCGCTGAGGATGATAATCTGTTACGGCCCTCTGAAGCTGAAAAGAAAATGGAAATGTCGAGGATGGCAGGTGTTGTGGCGCCCATGGCTGCAAAAAGTATTATTGCCGGTCATATTCCTCCTCAGCCCGTTACAGGCATGGACAGCTTTAATATCTATCTTGAAAAGAATATCAGGAATCCTGAACTTGACAACAACAATGAAGAGATAGTCATTATTAGCTTCAAAGTAATGACAGACAGCTCATTAACTGATTTGAAGATAATTTCAAGCCCTGGAGCACCTTTTTCCAAAGAGGCAAAAAGACTAATAAAGGATGGACCAGCATGGAAGCCTGCAATGATTGATAGAACTCCGCTTGAAGAAGAGTACAGGATTACGATACGATTCCGATAACTACTTAAGACTTCTTCAGTTTCCTTATAAGATCAGAATATGAATTCAGCAGCATATTTGCATCAACTCCTGTTAACAAGAATGTGCAACCGGTATTTATCTCTGAAATCATATCGTCAGTATCCGAGCTGTAAATGCCATAGGGCATTCCTGCTTTCCGGCATTTTTCTTTCACTGATCCGATGGCTGCCTGTACATCTGGATTTGATATCTGACCTGTGAGGCTCATACTTGCTGAGAGATCATAAGGACCAATGAAGACTGAATCAATTCCTTTAACCTTAAGGATATCATCAATATTTTTAACAGCATCTTTATGTTCACACTGGATCATTATTACAAGATCCCTGTTGGCATTCTCAACATATTCTTTGAAAGAAGCCCCGTATTTGTGTGCCCGGGCAAGTCCAACACTCCGACGGCCTTCCGGAGGATATTTTGAGGCCTGAACTACTTTCCTGGCCTCATCAGCGCTGTTTACCATAGGGACAATTATACCGTCACACCCGGTATCAAGGATTCTTTTGATCCACACCTCATCGTTCCATGGCACTCTCACAATAGTGAGTATCTTCCCTTCCATTATCTGGATAGCATTCTGAACCGATTCAAGCGACATGGCTGAATGTTCCATGTCGATAAATACCCAGTCAAATCGCGACATTGCAATTATCTCTGCAACCTGGGGTGCACTAATCGATAAAAGTGTACCAATCATCGGATATTTAAAAGTTTTCTCAGTAGTCATAATCAATAATTTATCAATGTTAATAGGTGATTCATAGTCCGTTGCGCCTTTGTGCCGTTGTGCCGTTGCGCCGTTGCGCCGTTATTTTATATACTGCCCGATCACATCTTCGATAGTCCTGCTGCAAACCTTGCAGAATACCAGGTGTCTTGTGTACATAATACAAACAATCTGCGATCTGTAGAGTCCTTTTGATACGTAACCTGCCCCTTCAAATGCACCAACTTTATTGCGATGTACCTCTTTTGCAAAATGTTCTTCTGTGGCAGTTCCCGAGTGAAAATAGTCGAGACGCATTGTCTTATCAATGAAATACTTTGCAAAATCTATATTACCAGAATTAACTGCAATAATGGTATCTTTTGAAGCTGGTAAAGGTGCAGTATTTTCGGTGCTAACATTTCTGCATGAAGCAATCAATATTATGACAAATAAAAAGAGAATGTTTTTTTTCATGGTTGGAGTAATAAATATTAACTCATTAAAGGTATATTTTTTTATTTAGTTACATTTAACCATTTACCTCAGCATATCTGAAAATAACAAAACTGAGATATAAAAATTTTGGACTAAAGTCCATATATATCTAATTATCAATAACCCCAGGCTTAAGCCCGGGGTTATTGCAGAGGAGTTAAACCGGGCTTTAGCCCTAAAGTATTTTATAAAATGTTTGATACTTATAATTACAGAATAAAGGGACTGAGAAACAAACGAATGTTATCTCCCATTATTTTAGTGCTTGCGACTATGCTTTTTTTTCAAAATGGATTATCACAACCGGTCGATTCAACATCATTTAAACTCTACACAAGATTCAGCTTCTATTCTCATGAAAAAAACGGGGAATTCCTGCTGCATGTGCCTCCGGCACTTCAATATGCTCAATTGGTAATAACTATCCAATCTGATCAGGATTCAATCTCATCATGGAAAGGCACACCGTTGAAAAAAATTTTGAGGATCCCGTTTAGCATGAAAATGAAGCCATCTGTGAATAATGTTAAAGCTATTATTACAAACACATCGAGGCCAGGAATAAAATATTCAGCAAATACACTTCTTACAATCCTTCCATATAAACCCAATGAGGTAAAGACAGACAGGCTCACTGGCGGACTGGTTGTCAGCAAAAAACCGTTCTTACCGTTCGGATTCTATTGTTACTCACCTGTCAGCCCTACCCTTGCTGAAGAAGAAATAGTAAAGGGGTTTAATATGATGTCACCCTACCAGAAGATCCACCCCGGCACAATTACTGAAAGAAAAGTATATATGGACCGCTGTGCAGAAATTGGTATGAAGGTCCACTATAATTTGTTATCAGTTTCAGCATCCACAGGTCCGAAAGCAGATACAATTCCTGAAGAGGAGAAAAACAAACGACTTGTTGCAGAGATCAAATCTTTTATGAACCATCCTGCCCTTCTGGCATGGTATATCTCCGATGAGCCCAATGGATTCAAAATCCCTCCTGAAGTTCTTGAAAAGATATATAATACTGTAAAGGAAATTGATCCATGGCACCCTGTTACGATGGTATTTATGGCTCCTTTTATGGCATCAAGAAAATATTCTGCTGCCTTTGACATAGTAATGGCCGATCCTTACCCGGTTCCGACTCTTCCAATCAGTATGGTTAATGATCTGGCTCATCAGCTCAATTCCGAATTCAGAGGAAAACAGCCTCAATGGATGGTAATACAGGCATTTGGCGGCGGAGAATGGTGGGAAAGGGAACCCACTATCCAGGAGATAAGATCGATGACATGGCAATCGGTAATCAACGGAGCCACCGGTATACAATATTTTATACGCTGGGGCTTCAACTACTTTCCTAAATCTGCGGCTACATGGGCTGAATGCGGCAGGATTTCCCTGGAGATAGCTGAATTAACCCCCTGGTTACTCTCTGATGAAGAACCATTTCCTGTTGCGTCAGGATCGCCCGATATTATTGTCACTTCAAAGCTTTACAAAGGGAAACTCGCAGTTTTGGCAGTGAACAAAAAGAATATACCGGCCAATTCATCAATCAGTATCAGAGGATTATACACCGGCAAAGCCAGAGTGCTTTTCGAAAACCGCACATTGTCATTCTCCGGAGGAGTGATAAATGACCAGATTGCCCCTTTCGGTTCACAGGTTTATATGATCGACCTGGAACCATCTGAAAGAAAAAAAATAACGAATGGGAATAACCTTATTAAAGATCCCGGATTTGAAAATATATATTCTCCGGGCATACCATCAGCGTGCTATGTCCGGCCGGGAGGTGACATGGGTGCCACATATTTCACCGATTCAAGGGAATACTTCGACGGGAATCATTCCCTGAGGCTTGTCACACCAAAAGAGGATAAGAGTATTGCTGTACGGTTCTTCCCGTGCCAGGTCAAGGCAGGCTCGTCCTATATGATATCACTCTGGGCAAAATCTGATCCTGAACAACGTTTCAACGGTGCAACATTTTGGAAAGATGAACCTCATTTTGAAAATGATCCAATACCTCAATATGCAGAGATTCAATTCGGAGAATTCGGAAAGGCCAGATTCAAACCAACTGAAGAGTGGAAGCGATTTGTAACATTTGTTACAATTCCTGCTGATACAACTCCCACTGTCAGGACCAACCTTATCCTCAGCATGCCCGGACAGGGGGTGGGATGGTTCGACCAGATAAAGGTAATGGAAGAGTGAGGAGTGAGGAGTGAGGAGTGAGGTCATAACAATAGTTTATTTTTATGAACTTGATATTTTTAAAATAACCTAAATATTATTAGAAATGAAGAAATCTGTTTTTCTGATAACCATAATATCTCTGCTTCTCTTTTCTTCCTGCAGCAAGCACAAGGGCAACACAAACTACAGGAACAATCCGGAACCGTTAAGGTCCAATGCCTATATCAAGTTGCCTCTTGGTACTGTAAAACCCTCCGGATGGCTTAAATCACAACTTGAAGCGCAGGCATCAGGTCTTTCAGGTAATATCGATGATTTCTGGCCTGACCTTGTTAATTCATCATGGCGCGGAGGTGACGGTGAAGCATGGGAACGGGGCCCTTATTTTCTTGATGGCCTTGTACCACTGGCATACCTGCTTGATGATTATCAGTTAAAAGAAAAAGCAAACAGGTGGATACAACCAATAATTGCAAGCAGCAGTGATTCAGGATGGTATGGACCTGTTAAGAATAAAGACCGTTGGCCGATTGCTGTTGCCAATAAGGTATTGACGCAATACTTTGAAGCTACCGGTGACACCAATGCGTTCAATGTTCTGATAAATTACTTCCGTTACCTTCATGAATCACCTCCCGACTGGCCCAACAAAGACTGGCGAGGTGTAAGAGCGATGGAAAATGCAGTAACAGGCTACTGGCTCTATCGGATGACAGGAGAAAAATGGATACTTGAAACAATTGAATCTATACATAAAAACAGTTCCGACTGGACTTCCTATTATGAGAAATTTCCATGGGATTCAGCTGCTTCTGCAGACAGAAAAATTCCCCTTGACTGGGGACCTGTAGGTCTGACAGCCCATGTTGTAAACAATGCCATGGCAATAAAATATCCCGGACTTTATTACCAGCAGTCAATTAATGAAAGGCACAGGAATGCAGTATTTGCAGGCATAGAAAAATATGATGCACACCATGGCCAGGCAGGAGGCAGGTTTTCTGGCGATGAGCACCTTTCGGGCAAAAGCCCTTCCCAGGGTACTGAACTATGCTCGGTTGTGGAGTATATGTTTTCCCTTGGTGAACTGTATGCCATATTCGGTGAGAACTCTCTTGCCGACAGACTTGAACTTCTGACTTACAACGCTCTCCCTGGCACAACCACTCCCGACATGTGGGCACATCAGTATGATCAGCAATCAAACCAGGTACTGGTTTCGGGTGCAAAAAGAGACTGGAGCACAAATGGAGATTATTCAAATATATATGGTCTTATGCCAAACTTTGCCTGCTGCCTTGCAAATATGCATCAGGGATGGCCAAAGTTCATTGAAACCATGTGGATGGCTACCAATGAAAATGGCCTTGCTGCAGTATCATACGGACCATCGGTTGTTAAAGCAAAAGTTGGCAAAGGCAGGGAGGTTACTATCACTGAAGAAACAGATTATCCATTTAATGATCTTATTACCCTTACGATCAGTACTGAAAATCCTGTAAAATTTCCGATTGAGCTCAGAATACCAGGATGGGCAGATTCTGTTGAGATCAGATATGGCAAAAAGACAATTACCGTCAAGGGAAAACCCTCTGTAACTCTTACTGAAAAATGGAAAAGCGGCGACCAGATTACAATGCAGATCCCTATGAAATTAAGGTTTGAGAAGAGATACAACAATGCAGTATCTGTTCTTCGCGGGCCCTTATATTTCTCACTTAGAATAGACAAGGAATATAAGAGCGTAAAGATCAACTATGACAATTTTGGTTATAAAGGAAGTGTTGACTGGGAGATATCACCGAAAAAACCATGGAATTATGGTCTGATGATTGATACCGGTAATACAATGAGAGGGTTCAGAGTGACAGAAAACGAAATAGGGAAGTTTCCCTTTTCAGATAAGGGAGATATGATATGGTCAGCAGATTCAGGAAAGTATATCGTATCTCAACAGAATGCACCAATTATCATCAGGAGTAGAGGAATAAAGATCCCTGCATGGACTTTGAAAAATTATTCGGCTGATGTTCCTCCGTTAAGCCCTGTTGCTCCTGAAGGTGATCCAGAGACCATTGAACTTGTCCCTTACGGCTGTGCTAGGCTGAGGATAACTGAGTTTCCGGTTATGGATATAACTCTGATGGAGGAAGTAATTAAATAAAAGAGATTTTTCCCTTAAGCCATTCCTTTTCTTCCGGAGTAAGCTGCGGGCTAAGTTTTTCGTAAACTTCAGAATGATACTTATTCAGCCATTCAATCTCTTTTGATTCAAGTAATGATTTATCAATAAGAGTTTTATCTATATAACAGAGAGAAACGGTATCAAACCTAAGGAATTGCCCGGACTCAGTCTCTTCATCTTCATAGCAGAGTATCAGGTTTTCGATCCTGATGCCATATTCTCCCTCCCTGTAAATTGCAGGCTCATCAGAGATAAGCATTCCGGGCCTGATAACTGTTTTTGAATCAGGATTAGTACCCGGACTAATACTTAGAGGGCCTTCATGGACATTGAGACAAAAACCTACTCCATGTCCCGTTCCATGACCATAATTAAGTCCATGTTCCCATAATGCCTTTCGTGCCAGAATATCAAGCTGAAATCCCCTGGTTGTTGAAGGGAATTTTGCCATGGCAAGGCTGATCATACCTTTAAGCACCAGGGTAAAATCTGTTTTTTGTTGGGCAGAAGGTCTGCCGATAGCAACAGTCCTGGTAATATCTGTGGTTCCATCCAGATACTGTCCGCCGGAATCAATCAACAGGATTCCGGTTCCGCTTATTCCTGAATCAGTTGCGGGTGTTGCAGTATAATGAGGAAGTGCTCCATGTTCATTAAAGGCAGATATTGTCTGAAAACTGGGACTCAGATAGTTATTCTGACCTGATCTGAACTCATTGAGCTTTTCCGAAATAGAAATTTCTGTCAGATCAGAAGAATACCCGGTTGTTTCGAGCCAGAAGAAGAACTTTGTCAGTGCTATCCCATCCTTAATCATAGCCTTTTCAATATTTGAAATCTCTGTTTTATTCTTTACTGATTTCAACCGGGCAGGAATGCTGACATCTTCCATGATTGTCATCCCCTCTGGTATTGAATTGAATAAAACTGCTGAAGTATATGCAGGAGTGATTAAAACAGATGAATCCACTGGAAGTGAAGATAAAATAGCGGCTGTCTCTTCGTATGGCAGGATTACAATATTAAGTTTATCAAATTCTGAAGCTATTTTTAAGGGAATCTTGTTCTCATCTGCAAACAGGAGTACCTGGTCTTCACCGATTATGGCAAATGATGAAAGCAGCGGGCTGAACCTTACATCACTGCCACGTATATTAAGCATCCACATTATATCATCAGGGGCACAGAGAAGATGGTAATTTACTTCCATCTGTTTCATCTTTTCCCTGACTCTGTCAATCTTATCAGACCGTGATATGCCACAAAAAGAGAGATCATGATCAAATGCCATTGAATCAGGTAATTCCGGACGGTCATTCCATATTGCTGAAATAAGATCCTGATCAATTTTAATTAATATATTCTTCCCCTGGAGTTCAATCTCAAGTTTCCTCAACCTGCTGACTGAAAAAATACGCCCGTCAAATGCTATTGTGCTTCCCTCCTTAATATTCTCTTTCAGCCAAACCGTAAAGTCTTTATTTTCAGTCAGAAGAGGGTTCATAAGTGTAACGCCGCTACCTTTGAGCTGTTCTTCCGCCTGAATAAAATATCGTGAATCGGTCCATATACCTGCAAAAGAATCCGTAATCACAATTGTTGATGAAGACCCTGTAAAACCGGTAAGCCATAAAATTATACGCCAGTGATCAGGTATATACTCGCCAAGATGGGGATCTGCAGATGGAATTATATAGGTATCAATACCGGAATCCTTCATTGATGAACGCAAATGGGTAAGTTGATACTGTTCGCTATCTATCATATTGATTAATTCCAAAGTCTTACAAACTCTAAATTTAGCAATATTTTCATCTATCCATAAGAGCAGTTATCTCCTCTTTATCAAAACCTGATTTACTCAAAATGTAACCCAAATATGTGTGAATTATGGAACATTTATACAGAGTTGTGTAAGAATAACTGATATAAAGCCACTTAACTTTGTAAATCAATTAAGTATGCACACATATTAATATATTATATAAAATGAAAAAGTTAAAAATAATCCTTTTGTTATCTGTAATTTCTATTTTTACAGTTAGTGCCCAAAGCCCTCTTGGCACGGGTGGAGTTCAGCTTAACGCCGGAGTTGGTTTTTCCGGCTGGGGTGTACCAGTATATATCGGGTTGGATTTTGGAGTTTCCCACGACATTACTTTGGGCTTTGAAGGTTCATTTAGAAACTATAATGAGAAATACAGGGATAATCACTACAGGAGCAGGGTATTGGGAATTTCCGGTAATGCAAATTATCATTTTAACAGAGTTCTTGATATACCCAGCAACTGGGATTTTTATGCAGGACTGAATATCGGGTTTTATGCCTGGACTTCACCTAACGATTATCCAGGAGAAGGATCTTCGGGACTCGGTCTGGGACTGCAGGTCGGAGGAAGATACTTCATTAATGACAACTTTGGATTGAATCTTGAAGTCGGAGGAGGTAATGCCTTTTCAGGTGGAAAATTCGGAATTACTGTATTATTCTAATCTGCCAATAAAATAAAGAGTCTGTCTCAAAAGCCTTTTTTAAACCCACCCCTAAATCCCCCAGGGGGGACTTATTAAAAGCCAATGACTTAAAAAGCCCCCCTTGGGGCATAGCCGTCAACTTAAGAAAAGTATTGTAAATACAGAGTTCAGAAAAAGTTTCCCCTCCTTTTGAAGGAGGGGTGGACGGGATAATTGATTATCTGATATTTACAAGGTTAATTTCCCGGCCGGGGTGGTTGATTCATAAGTTTCTTTTTACCATTATAGCTTTGATAAACAAAAACCTCAACAAATGAAAAGGCCTTAAATCCTTCAGATGATATATCAGGAAATGGTCCACTTCAGCTGAGGCGGTATTATGGGAGATGTTAAAATCAAGAAAATAAAAGAATCGAACTGATAAACCAATCAACCACCCCGGCCGCTATTAACCTTTGTAATACTTTAACTATCAATGTACTGCGGCCACCCCTCCTTCAAAAGGAGGGGAAAATGTTATGACCGAACTTAATTTCTATATTTAAATCCGTTTGCCTATATTGATCCTCCATGTTAAACCTTTTTCAGATTCCTTAAGTTTACGCCTATGCCCGGGGGGAATTGGGGGTTTACTACTATAAGCTTTTTACCTCATTAACAAGGTTCTGCAGTGTCCCTTTTGCATCACCGAAAAGCATCCTTGTCTTGTCATTGAAGAAAAGCAGATTTTCTATAGCAGCATAACCCTTGCCCATTCCTCGTTTCATAACAATAATGTTTTTTGCTTCGCGAGCCTTAATTATTGGCATACCATATATCGGACTTGAAGGGTCGTCTTCTGATGCAGGATTAACCACGTCGTTAGCTCCAATAATTACAACAACATCAGTATTAGGCAATTCCGGATTTATATCATCCATTTCCATTAACTTTCCATACGGTACATCCGCTTCAGCCAGAAGGACATTCATATGCCCCGGCATTCTTCCTGCAACAGGATGAATCGCATATTTTACTTCGGCCCCTTTTTCCTCAAGCAGTTTTTCCAGGTCGTGGCAGAGATGCTGAGCTTTTGCAACAGCAAGACCATATCCCGGCACTATAACTACCTTTGCCGAATAACTAAGAAGTATGGCTGCATCACTCATGGAGATCTCCTTAACTGTGCCTGCCTCACTGGTATGTGCCATTCCTCCTCCACCAAATGAACCAATTATTACATTCAGAAGTGAACGGTTCATTGCTCTGCACATTTGTATTGTCAGAATAGTACCTGCAGAACCTACCAGGATACCCCCAAGTATCATAGCCTCATTCTTATAAATAAAGCCGGCCATTGTTGCAGCTATTCCGCTTAAAGAGTTCAGGAGAGAGATGACTACAGGCATATCTGCACCGCCAATAGGCATAACAAAACTAACTCCATATATTAAACTCAATGTAAGCAATGAATATACCAGGAAAGTTCTTGTCTCAAGACTAAGCCCTCCCAGAAGTACAAAAAGGGTGATACCCATTATGGTAAGCATAAACACCAGATTCACATATGTCATAGATTTAGAAAAGATATCCCCTACTTTATCATCCAGTTTTCCATATGCAATCATACTTCCGCTAAAGGCAATGCTACCTATTATAATGCCAAGCAGACCTACCAGGACAGCCTGATCAGGATTCTTGTTAAACTCGATCAGGGCAACAACAGCTGATGCAGCACCACCTGTTGCGTTGAAAAAGGAAACCATCTGCGGCATGGCAGTCATCTTTATTTTCCTTGCCATAATCGTCCCGACTATTCCGCCGACAATGGTTGTAATAACTACCGCTACTCCGTTGACCAGGGGTATTCCTGCTCCTGTCTGGTTTTTGTGAAGAAGAAGAGTTGTAATCATGGGGATAATCATTCCTGCTGCTGCCCACTGATTCCCTCTGCGGGCATTGTCAGGATGACTTTGCAGCTTCAATCCATATACAAAAAGTATAGCCGATAAAAGATAACTGTATTCCAGTATCACATTAGCAGGTAAAATAGTATTTATTGTGTCCATCTTATTTCTTCTTCTTTTTAAACATTTCCAGCATACGGTCAGTAACTACAAAGCCACCTGCAACGTTTAGCATAGCCATGAAAAGTGCTACTATACCCAGTATCCATTCAAATATTGTGCTGGCATGTCCGACAAGAATAATTCCTCCTATAATAATTACCCCGCTAATAGCGTTTGCTCCCGACATTAAAGGTGTGTGAAGGATAGAAGGTACATGACTAATTACCTCAATTCCAAGAAAAACAGAAAGGATTACAATAAAAATTGCCTCCCTGTGCGTTAAGAAAAATTCTGAAATATTTTCCATTATTTTTTGACTGTTAGAGATTTAAAATCTGTATGACTCTGGGACTGATATATTCCCCTCTATGCACTGCAGTTGTTCCGTTAATAATATCATCAGACATGTTAAGGACTATATTCCCCTGCTTGTCTGCCATTATTTTGATGAGGTTTATGATATTGTTGCCAAACATTTTGCTGGCATCTGAAGACATATCTGAAGGGTAATCTGATCTTCCGATAATAGTAACACCATTAACCAGAACTGTTTTGTTGTTTTCAGTCAGTTCACAGTTACCGCCGCTGGAGGCAGCGAGATCAATAATAACTGATCCGGGATTCATATTAGCCACTGTTTCCTTAAGAACGAGAACAGGGGCTTTTCTACCCGGAATCTGGGCAGTGGCTATGATAACATCAGCAGCCATTGCCCTCTGCTGAATAAGTTCCTTCTGCTTTTTCTTAAACTCCTCACTCTGTTCAACAGCATAGCCTCCTGCGGCAGCATCTTCCTTTGCTCCTTCAACCTCAATGAATTTTCCTCCAAGGCTCCTTACCTCCTCTTTAACAGCAGACCTCACATCAAAAACTTCGACAATGGCGCCAAGTTTTCTGGCGGTGGCAACAGCCTGTAATCCGGCAACTCCCGCCCCAAGGATCAGAACTCTTGCAGGTTTAATGGTTCCGGCAGATGACATGAACATGGGGAAGAAGCGGGGTAACATTGAAGCAGCTTCCAGCACAGCTTTGTAGCCCGATACTGTCGCCATTGATGAGAGTATATCCATCGACTGGGCCCTGGTGGTTCTCGGTATCTGATCCAGTGCAAGAACTGAGAGTCCTTTCAGACGTGCATTCTCAAGCCATACTTTATTTTCAACAGGATTTATAACAGAACAGATTATCTGACCTTCAGGGAACAGATTAATATCATCTACCGGAGCAGCAACAGAAAGTAACATGGCAGATCCGGATATTACATCACTTCGTTCAGCAACTTTTGCACCTGTCTTCAAATAGGCAGCATCTGAGGCAAAAGCCTTTTCACCTGCCCCGGTTTCAACGATCACCTCAAGGCCCAATTTCTTTAAGGAAGCCACCTCACCAGGAAGCATTGCCACCCTTTTTTCAGTGCCTGTCTCCTTCAGGATGCCTACTACCATATGCTATTGATTTTGGTTTTCATCAGAATGCCACTCTTTATTAAGCGGCCAATATAATAAATATTAACCAAAAAGTTTACAAAGGAATAGCGCGAAGTTAACAATGGTCATATTATCATTGCCTCAGCTTTGTGTCATACCGGATAGATATGACATATCCCTGGTGGAGAAATTGCTTGTTCTGAACCTGCTGATTTCTGCATTCTCTTTTTAAGGATGTTATAAGGTAACCTTTCTCGAGGCTATTGAAAAAACCATCGAGGTATCCGGTCATGTACTTTTTATCCTTTTCATCGAGGCTGGTGAATTCATTAATGATTCTGTAAAATTCTGATTTTTTTTCAGAAAACTCCTTAAGTCTGGTATTGAACTCTTCTTCACTTCTGCAATCACCAAGATACCGCCTCACTCTAACTGATTCAAGTCCAAGGCCTTCAGCCGGCAGAGCATAATGAGCATTAACAAGGCCTGCATAGTCAAAGTCATAAGGGACAATACCTCCCAGACCGGGATGCCCGGGATCAATAACAGACAGAATTTTACAATTGTGCTGGCCTGTGACTGACCAGTCGGTATTTCCAATCATGTAATTAAATATATTCATCCGGTCCATTATCTCCGGAATGATGTTTTGCTGAGTAAGGGTTAAAGTCTCTATGGAAGTTGAATTTGTCCTGTCGGCCAGCATGTCAAGAGGTTCGATCAGAAAAGCATACGACCTTATCGTCCTGGTTTTTTTAGCAGTACTTATATAATCAACTTTTACCAGTCGGACCCTGAAACTGTATTCAGTGAGAACATTATACAATTTATAGATCAGAAACTCTTTAAAAAGATATTCCTCATTCCCTGAATTACAATGAGTAACCATTTTGATCTTATCAACTTTTTTCATTCCCGGAGCCTTAATATCGCTCTTTTTAAAATTAAGGCTTATTGGAGGAAAGTTGCATATGTTGTTACGTGCTATACCCCGCGATCTTAATTTTATCTCTTTATTGATAGAATCCTTGTCGCTTATATGATATGTAAGAATGGCCGGGAGATATTCCTCCTTCGGTTTTTTTCTCATGTATTCAGTAAGGTCAAACCTGAGGGAAAGGTTAAGAATTTCATCGCTGTTGAACAGTCCGAAATCAAGAGTCAAAGTATCTACAGCAGCCCCTGTACTATCTGCCTGATCCTCCTGACTGAAAGCGGGTAAATAAAAAAACACAAAGAGGATGATCAGAAAACATAATAATTTTTTCATATTCCATCTGGTTCTATTTTGAAAGTAAGTCTCACATTTCCATTAGCCCTTGAAGGATAACCTGCCTCAAGTATTCGGAGTATTAAAAATCATTCAGAACTCATTTACCAAAGAAATTCTTCATCCAGAATTTATTTGCTTCATTCCTCATATGCATTGCCTTGGCTCCTCCCCATCCGTGACGGCCACCCGGATAAATCATGAATTCAAATGACTTGCCCTCATCCTGCAATTTTGATATCAGGTATATAGAGTTCTGCATATGCACATTATCATCCATATCTCCATGTGTAATATAGAGTTTACCCTTATAGTTTTTTGCAAAAGTAAGTGCAGATCCGTCTTTATATCCGTCAGGATTATCCTGAGGAGTATCCATAAAACGTTCTGTATAGATATTATCATACAACCTGTAGTCTGTAACTGAATGATTGGCAATACCATGAGTCCAGTAATCTGCACCCTTGGTAAGTGCCAGACAGGTCATATATCCACCGTAAGAGCCTCCGGTCATCCCCATCCTGGTATCATCCACAAAAGACTTTTGCCGAAGCCATTTGACTGCATCGGCATAATCAAGTATCTCCCATTTTCCAAGGCAGCGGTACATATAGTCAAGTCCCTTTTTACCAAACTGACCCGATGCACGATGGTCAACGGTAAAAGTGATGATCCCGTTCTGTGCATACCATGAAGGCGTACTCCCCTGCCACCTGTTGTAAACATTCTTTGAGTCAGGGCCTCCGTAGATCGTGAAAATTACCGGATACTTTTTTGAAGGATCAAAATCCAGAGGATATGTAATAATGGCTGGCATGTTAAATAATCCATCGGAAGTCATGATCCTGACAAATTCGGCCTTTGCATGTTTCGCCGGATCAAATTCCGGCTCATCGAATTTATGTATCTCTTTCAGCTGCCTGCCCTTCTTATCATAGGCAACTATCGAGCCTGCATTTGAAATACTGTTCCATGTATCAATAAAATAAGTTCCCTTTGGTGATATGCTGAGATTGTGGGTTCCTTCTCCCTTTGTTATCTGAAGGAGATTCTTTCCATCAAGGCCTACCCTGAATCCATGCATATCAGTGGACTCAGCGCCGGTTGCAGAAAAATATACAACCTTCATATCTTCATCCACCCTGTCGATACTGTTAACCCTGAAGCTGAAGTTTGTAAGCTGGCTGATAAGTTTTCCATCCCATCCAAAATAGTACAGGTTCTCCCAGTCATTCTTATAGCTTCTGAGAATAAAACCTGAACCATTATTCATAACATATATATCCTCACGGAATTCAACCCAGGTTTTTCGTGTTTCATTGTAAATATCTGTATAATCGCCTGTTGCAGGATCAGCAAGGATTATCTTAAGCTCATTCTGATCCCTGTTAACTATCTGAACAGCAAGCTTTTTGCTGCCAGGCGTCCAGAAAGGCCAGGCAATATACTGATCAACATTGTAGTCAGTTTTAATCCAGGTGGTTTTTGTAGTGGCAACATCTGCAACACCCATTTTTACTTTTGGATTGGGATCTCCGGCTTTCGGATATGGTACAGCCTCTATCAGTCCGTGAACTCCATCAGCCTCATCGAGCCTGTTAAGAGTGAAAACCGGCACATCGGTATCATCGCTTCTCAGGTAAGCTATCTTATTGCCGTCGGGTGACCACCAGAATGCAGCATATCTGCTGGGCCGGCCAAGTATTTCCTCGTAGTAAACCCATGATGCATAGCCATTGTACACCTTATCAGTAGCATCGGTAGTCAGCCTGATCTCCTTATTATTGACAAGATCATAAACATAAAGATCTTTATTCTTTGTGTAAGCAATTTTGTTACCATCAGGAGAGAACCTTGAGTTGACTTCCGGAGTTTTATCGTTTGTAAGTCGCCGAAGTTCCTTATCGCCTGTTTTGAAATAGAACAGGTCATTATCCTTAATTATTATAGCACTTCTGGAATCCGTGCTGACAACATCGTTCATACCCAGAATTATTCCTGATGGTAACGACTGCGATATAAGTTCCCGTGGCGTTTTCTCAGTAGCAGCAACAGATTTACCTGTTTTAATATCAACACTCTGAATAACAGGCCTTTTTTCCGAATCGAATGTCCTGAAGAGATAGTGTGTATCATCGAGCCAGCCTGTAACAGCTACCTGGTTCCCGCCACGCATCGGCATCTGTGAAACGGATGTAACCGAAATAATAATCGTGAATAATGCCAGTAAAAAGACTGACTTAAGAGTATGCGAATGTTTCATAATTCTGAAAAGTAAAATTTGCAGGTTTAGAACAGAAAAGCAAAAATATAGAAATTTATCAAATGAACTAAGAATATTGGTACAAACGAACTCTTTACCAGTAATGGACACAGAGGAATTAAATCTAACACCATTTATGAACTACCTTACTCTAAAAATATTATATTTATCTCCCTGTTAAAACGGATAAAATGAAAAAACTCCTCCTTTTTGTAATCATCTTTTTTTCAGCTGTATATAGTATTAAATCACAGGCACTTAAGTCACCTGATGAATTTTTGGGATATGAGCCTGGTACACAGTTCACATATCATCATAAGGCAGTTGAGTATTTCAGGTATATTGCTGAAAATTCACCGCTTGCCGAATACCTTTCATATGGAATGAGTTATGAAGGAAGACCTTTGGGTGTATGCATAATATCATCCGAAGAAAACATGGCCAGGCTTGAAGAATACAGAAAGAATAATCTGATTAAAACCGGTTTGACAGCAGGAGAGTTTACAGGAAAGCAGATCCCTTTTGTATGGCTGGCTTATAATGTTCATGGCAATGAAGCAGTTGGCATGGAGGCAGCAATAAAAACATTATATACTCTTGTTGCCGGCAACAGACAGGATATAACTGAATATCTTAAGGAATGCATTATAATTATTGATCCGTGCCAGAATCCCGATGGCCATGAGCTTTACACAAGCCGATACAGAAACTCCCAGAACCTTTTAATGAATCCGGATAATAATACATGGGAACATAAGCAGGGATGGCCTGGTTCAAGGGCAAATCATTATATGTTTGATCTGAACCGCGACTGGACCTGGCAGACACAGACAGAAACACGACATCGGCTGGCTCTTTATAACCGGTTCATGCCTCATATCCATGCCGATTTTCATGAGATGGGACCCGAATCAACTTACTTTTTTGCACCCGGAGCAGAGCCAAGGCATATCGTCATCACACCCTGGCAAAATGAATTTCATAAGTTAATGGGGAAAGCAAATGCCGAGCTTTTTGATGAGAAATATAAACTCTACTTTACAAAGGAGAGCTTCGACCTTTTCTATCCCAGTTATGGAGATACCTGGCCCCTCTTCAATGGGGCTATGGGCTTTACATTTGAACAATCAGGAGGAGGAGTATCAGGACTCGCTTATAAGCTGGAATCAGGTGATACATTGACACTTAAAGAGAGGATTGACGGCCACTTTACAGCTTCTATGGCAACCATTAAGGTTTCTTATGCGAACAGGGAAAAGCTGGTTTCAGAATTTAACAGGTATTTTGACGATAATGCAAAAAATCCTTCCTTCCAGTATAAGTCGGTCATCATTAAAGGTTCGAATGAAAAGTCAAACATAAATGACATGCTGGAGCTGTTTGACCGTCATCAGATCAGATACAGTTTTGCAGGAAACACCGGTAAAAAGTTCAAAGGATTTGAATACCCGACAAATAAGGAGGGTGAGGTGACAATTGAAAAGGGAGATATCCTTGTCAGCGCATATCAGCCACAGTCGCGCTTTGTACAGGTGCTTTTTGAACCTGACAGTAAAGCGAGCGATTCGATAACCTACGATCTTTCAGCATGGGCCCTGCCTTATGTGTATAATCTTAAAGCCTTTGCGATCAGTGAAAGAATCCCTGCAGATACCGGGAAAGTAGCTGCAAACAAGATCGTTAATCCTGAAAACACTTCACTTCCATATGTATACATAGTTGATTATCATGGATTTGATGAAATAAAATTTATGGCGGCCCTCTACATGAAAGACATTAAACTCAGGTATTCAGTCAAACCTTTTAAAATAAATGGCAAAAGCTTCAACAGAGGAAGCATTATAGTTGCAAGGGGAGACAATAAATCTATCGGGGAAAAGTTTGACGCTATTGTTATGAAGGCAGCTGATGAATGCCGGGTGAGTCTTGTTCCTGAAGTGACAGGGCTGGTTGAAAGTGGCAAGGATTTTGGCTCAGCCTATTCTCCTCTTAAAAAGAAAAGAAGTGTTGCATTGCTTTGTGGTGAAGGAACCTCTTCCTCATCATCCGGCGAACTCTGGTATTTTTTTGAGAGGGAACTCAATTATCCGGTTTCACTCATTAACATAAAGGATGTGCCCCAGGTTAACCTTACCGGTTACGATCTGCTGATACTACCGTCAGGCAGCTACCTGAGTCTGAAGGACACAATAATCGATTATGTAAAAAGAGGAGGCAGAGTGCTGGCTCTTGAAAACTCCATATCAGTGTTCAGCAGTTCAAAGGCTACCGCTCTTGCAAAAGCCATGGAGACAAAGGGCGCTGAAGATAAAGCAGCAGAAAAGAAAGTGAGAAGCGATGATACATCCCATCTGAAGAGATATGAGTATACAATTGAAAGCAGGTATGCAATTTCAGCCCGTTCAGCAGGTAGCATATACAGGGTTAGGATAGATGATACTCATCCTTATGCTTTCGGTCTGGGAAAAGAATGGTTCATAATGAAGAGAACTGCAGGTTATCCTTTCCTGCCTGCCGGGAACAATATCGGCTACATCCTCGAAAAGGAACCTGTATCGGGCTTTGCAGGATTTAAATACAAAGACAAGATTAAGAACACACTTGTAATAGGATCGGAAAATATCGGCAAGGGTGAAGTTATCTACATAACAGATAATCCCTACTTCAGGGCTTTCTGGAAGAGCGGCAGGGCGTTGGTGGGGAATGTGGTGCTGAGATAGGTATGAGGCGTGAGGCGTGAGGCGTGAGGCGTGAGGCGTGAGGCGTGGGGCGTGGGGCGTGGGGTGTGAGGCGTGGGGCAAGGAAGCTGGTTCTAACTCCGTGAAACTCCGTGCATACTCCGTGTAACTCCGTGGTTAAAAAGACTTTAAAAGTATATAAACTCATATATTAATTAATGAAAATTTGCATATCATATTCAGCTGTAATTGTCTTGATACTTATTTTTTCTACGAGTTCCTGCATAGAAAGAGATCTGAAAAGAGGCGAAAACAGCATCAATGCCGGAGATATGGAAAACTATATCTCCAGATTGGCTTCTGATGAATTCATGGGAAGGAAACCATTCACTCCCGGGGAAAAGATCACGGTTGAATATCTTGCTGAACAGCTTGAAAGAATCGGATTTGAACCTGCGTTCGGAGAGAGCTATTACCAGAAAGTCCCGATGGCAGAGATAAGCTCAGAAGTAAATGGTCAGGTGAAAGCAGTTTACATGAACAAGGTTCTGTCACTGAAAGCCCCTGACGACATTGCAGTTACATCTCCCCGTTTTGCAGAAGAGATAAATATCAAAGGATCGGAAATGGTTTTTGCAGGATTCGGAATTAATGCCCCCGGGCTTGGATGGAATGACTATGAGAATCTGGATGTAAAAGGGAAAACTGTTATCGTTCTGATAAATGATCCTGGTCTTTATACTGGTGATGCATCGTTGTTCAAAGGCAGGGAAATGACCTATTACGGGAGATGGACATATAAATTTGAGGAAGCAGCACGCCAGGGAGCAGAGGGCATACTGATCATTCATGAAACAGAAGGAGCCGGTTACCAGTACACTATTCAAAGGAAAAGCTCTATAAGTCCCAAACTATATATGCAGACTGCCGACAGCAATAACTCTCACTGCGCATTCACAGGATGGTTATCAGTTGCAGCTGCCGATTCACTCTTTGAAATGGAAGGATACAAAATTTCTGATCTCAGAACAGCTGCATGCAGTAAAGGTTTCAAAAGCTTTAATCTGAAAACCAAAATATCCCTCCTGATAAAGAATAAGATAGTCTTCAATTCATCGACCAATATTGCAGGGGTACTCAGAGGAAAATCCAGGGCAGATGAATGTATTATATACACAGCACACTGGGATCATTTCGGAATTGGAGAGAAAGAGAATGGAGATTCGATATATAACGGAGCAGTGGATAATGGTACCTCAATGGCCTGGGTTTTTGAGATTGGGGAAGCCTTTGCCAGGCTTAAGAATAAACCTGAGCGGTCAGTTATGCTTTTCTTTCCTACTGCTGAAGAGCAGGGACTGCTCGGTTCAACTTACTTTACTGAGAATCCTCCTTTACCGATGTCTAAAACAGTTGCCTGCTTTAATAATGACCTTATGCTTCCCATAGGCAGAATGAGGGATGTAATGATAACCGGTTACGGCCAATCAACGCTGGATGAAATGATTACCGAGGCAGCTGCACTACAGGACCGCTATGCAGCAGCTGATCCAAACTCCCATACGGGAATGTACTTTCGGTCTGATCATTTTTCATTTGCCAGGAAAGGAGTACCATCAGCATTTGTGAGGGGAAATATCGAAAGCAGGGAGCATGGAAAAGAATGGACTGCAAAGATGGAAAAGGATTATATTGAAAACTATTACCACAGACCCTCTGATAATTTTGAACCTGAAACGTGGAACCTTGAAGGCATTGTGGAAGATGCAAAACTGTCGTTTTACGTTGGATACAGGTTAGCAAATACAGACTATTTTCCGTCGTGGAAGCCGGGATCGGAGTTTAACCGCCAGTAACGTGTTGCCTGTAGCCAGGCATGAACACGAACAAGTATATCGGTCATATACCACAATTATTTAGAACAATTATAAATATCTGTTATTTTATTAACAGTGTTATTATATTAACAATAAATGATTACTTTTGCATCGGCTTTAGTTTTTGTAATGCCTGATTAAGATGCGGATCCCCTTTAAGGATAAAGACTAAAATGTTTAAATTTAAAAGAATATTATTCCTGTAATTAAAAGACTTACAATAATCATAACAGATATAAGCATGTCAAAAATCAAATCAGTAGCGGACCTTAAAATGAGACGCGACAAGCTGAGGTCAGCATCGGAAACGCTGATCAATGCTACAGAACCTGACAGTGCCATTCAGGTAAAAGTATCAATGGCAACATGTGGTATTGCTTCCGGAGCAAAAACAGTCATGGAGTTTTTCATGGAACAACTCGACAGGAGGAATGTTGTCGCAGTAGTAACCCAGACAGGCTGCATGGGTTATTGCTATGCTGAGCCAACAATTGAAGTCAAACTCCCGGGTCAGGAACCCGTTGTATTTGGTTTTGTCGACCTCAAGAGAGCTGACCAGATTATCGAAAAATATATTAAAACAGGTGAACTTGTTGACGGTATCATCCCTGTGAATTATCAAACTATTGACTTAAAAGAATAAGGAGGAGAGATTATGTCGAAATACAGTATGCATCTTCTTGTATGTGGCGGCACAGGCTGCCATGCTGCAGAAAGCGATGCTATTGTCTGCAATTTACGGGATGAACTTGAAGCAAAGGGATTGCTTGATTCCGTACAGGTTATCCTCACCGGCTGTTTTGGTTTTTGCGAAAAAGGGCCGATTGTTAAAGTGATGCCTGATAATACATTTTACGTTCAGGTCAAACCTGAGGATGCGCAGACAATTGTTGAAGAACATGTTATCAAGGGAAGAAAAGTTAACAGGCTCCTTTACAAAGATCCACTGACAAAAGAGGCTGTTTCTGATTCCAAACACATGGTCTTTTACAAGAAACAGATGAGAATAGCTCTCAGGAATTGCGGTTTTATTAATCCTGAGAATATCGATGAGTATATAGCCCGCGATGGATATCAGGCTCTTGGTAAAGTTCTTACGGAAATGAGTCCGGAAGAGACAATTAAACTGGTCAAGGATTCAGGTCAGAGAGGCCGCGGAGGAGGTGGCTTTTCAACAGGCCTCAAATGGGAGCTCGCAAGGAAGAACGTATCCGATGAAAAGTATGTTGTATGTAATGCTGATGAAGGTGACCCCGGAGCTTTCATGGACAGGTCTGTTCTGGAAGGCGATCCACATTCAGTACTTGAAGCGATGGCAATATGCGGTTATAGCATTGGTGCCTCTGACGGTCTGATTTACATACGTGCTGAATATCCTCTTGCAATAGAGAGACTAAAGATCGCTATCGGACAGGCCAGGGAGTACGGTCTGCTTGGCGATAATATTTTTGGAACAGGATTCAGCTTTGATATTACCCTCAGATACGGAGCAGGCGCATTCGTATGCGGTGAAGAAACGGCTCTGATTCACTCCATGGAAGGGCTTCGCGGAGAACCTACAGTTAAACCTCCCTTCCCTGCAGAATCAGGCTACCGGAATAAGCCAACCAACGTAAATAATGTTGAGACTTTTGCATCTATTCCAGCCATAATACTGAAAGGAGCCAGATGGTACAGCAGCATAGGGACAGAAAAATCAAAAGGCACCAAGGTATTTGCCCTTGCCGGTAAGATAAATAATGTCGGACTGATCGAAGTGCCTATGGGTACAACACTCAGAGAGGTGATATTCGAGATCGGAGGAGGCATCAGGAACGTTAAAAAATTCAAGGGAGTTCAAACAGGCGGTCCTTCGGGAGGATGCCTTACTGAAAAGCACCTTGATACACCTATCGATTTTGATAACCTGATAGCAGCAGGTTCAATGATGGGTTCAGGAGCAATGATTGTCCTTGATGAGGATGACTGCATGGTTTCTATGGCTAAATTCTTCCTTGAATTCACAGTTGAAGAATCGTGCGGAAAGTGTGCTCCGTGCCGGATTGGCAATAAAAGACTTCATGAGCTGCTCGGACAGATATGTGAGGGAAAAGGATCTCTGGCCGACCTCGACAGGCTGAAAAATATGAGCCTTGTTATAAAAGACACTTCTCTTTGCGGTCTTGGTCAGACATCCCCCAACCCGGTACTGTCGATGATGGATAATTTCAGGGAAGAGTATGTTGCTCATGTTACACACAAGAAGTGTCCTGCAGGTCAGTGCAAGAGCCTGATGGAATATATTATTAATCTCGATAATTGTGTCGGATGTACAGCATGCGCAAGGGTTTGCCCGGTTAATGCCATTACCGGAGAAAGGAAAGAGGTCCATCTGATCAATTCTGCTACCTGTATAAAGTGCGGTGCATGTATGGAGAAATGTAAGTTTGATGCAATATATATCAGTTAATCAAGAAAATAATGGAAACAATAAAGCTTACTATTGATAATAAGGAGATTGATGTACACAGGGGTACTACAATATATAAAGCCGCAAGGGAGCTGGGGATTGATATCCCGACACTCTGTTATATGGAACTGCATGACATGGGTATTGAAAATAACCCTGCGGGTTGCCGTATATGCGTGGCTGAAGTTGAAGGACGCAGAAACCTTGCTCCCACATGCTCAACAAAATGTGAGCCCGGGATGAAAGTAAAAACACATTCTACAAGAGTACTTAATGCACGCAGGACCGTAATGGAATTCATCCTCTCCGACCATCCCAAAGATTGTCTGGTCTGCTCCAAATCAGGTAATTGTGAATTACAGGATATGTCGCACCGGTTGGGTATACGGGAGATTCCGGGACAGGAATTTGCGGCAACATCAACTTACAGAAAAGATACTTCACCCTCAATCATCAGGGATCTTGATAAATGCATCATGTGCCGTCGTTGCGAAATGATGTGTAATGAAGTACAGACTGTCGGGGCTCTGTCGGCTGTAAACAGGGGCTTCATGGCAACTGTGGCGCCTGCATTCGAGCAAAATCTTGAATACTCGACATGCACATATTGTGGTCAGTGCGTTTCAGTATGCCCTACCGGGGCACTTACTGAGGTTAATCATGTTCCCCAGGTTCTGAGGGCTCTGAATGATCCAACCAAAACTGTTGTTGTACAGACTGCTCCTGCAGTTCGTGTTGCACTTGGTGAAGAATTCGGACTGGCACCGGGAAGTATTGTTACAGGTAAAATGACAGCAGCCCTCAGGGCACTTGGTTTCGACTATGTGTTTGATACTGACTTTGCAGCTGATCTTACCATTATGGAAGAGGGTACTGAGCTTCTGGACAGGCTTACCAGGCATCTCAAAGGCGACAAAACTGCCAGGATCCCTATACTTACCTCATGCTGCCCCGGCTGGGTTAACTTTTTCGAACATTATTTTCCTGACCTTAAGGATGTACCCTCTACTGCAAAATCCCCGCAACAGATGTTCGGCGCTATTGCCAAGTCATATTTTGCCGATAAGATCGGAATAAACCGTAAAGATATGGTGGTTGTTTCAATCATGCCATGTCTGGCCAAAAAATATGAATGTCAGAGAGATGAATTCTCTGTTGATGGCAATCCTGATGTTGACTATTCTATTTCAACCAGGGAGCTTGCCAATTTCATAAAACAGGCAAATATCGATATTAAAAATCTTCATGATGAGGAGTTTGATGCACCACTCGGGGAATCTACCGGTGCAGGTGTTATTTTTGGTGCAACCGGTGGTGTAATAGAAGCAGCATGTAGAACAGCTTATGAAGTTTACACCGGAAAAAAACTCGAAAGAATTGATTTTACTGAACTACGGGGAATGGAAGGTGTTCGCTCAGCAACCATAGATTTTAACGGGCTTCCTGTTAATATCGGAATTGCCCACGGACTTGGTAATGCAAGAAAACTACTTGACGAGGTAAGATCAGGAAAATCTCAATTCCATGCTATCGAAGTTATGGCTTGCCCCGGAGGATGCATCGGCGGAGGCGGACAACCATTGCACCACGGAAACTCTGAGATAATTAAGGCGAGAGCTGCTGCGATATACGCTGAAGACAGGAAAAAGCCTTTAAGAAAGTCTCATGAAAATCCTTTCATAATAAAGCTTTATGATGAGTTCCTCGGAAAACCGGGAAGCGAAAAAGCTCATCATTTGCTTCATACTCACTACTTTGACAAAAAGAAAAAGATCATCGTCAAAAAATAGATATAAAATAAAAGGTCAATATAAAATTCACGGTTATGTCAAGCATAAAAATAGAATTAAGGAATGAAGATGTGGACTTTATCAAAGCGACATGTTCAAAGTTTAATAGTGACCCGCAGGAACTGATTAATGTTTTGCACTCATGTCAGGAACATTTCGGATATCTGCCCGCGGAGGTTCAGGAGGTCGTGTCCGGGCATCTTAACGTACCTGTGGCGAAGGTGTATGGAGTAGTAACATTCTACTCCTTCTTTACAATGACACCGAAAGGTAAACATCCTATAAGCATTTGCATGGGAACGGCATGTTATGTCAGAGGTGCGGAGAAAGTCCTTGAAGAATTCAGGAAAGAGCTTAAGATACAGGTTGGAGGGACCACCAGTGACAACAAATTCTCACTGTCAAGTCTGAGGTGTGTTGGCGCCTGCGGCCTTGCCCCTGTTGTACTTGTCGGTGATAAAACCTATGGCAGGGTTGCACCTGATGATATTAAGGGCATCCTGAAGGAATATGAAAAGTAGGGACATGCCATGGCATGTCCCTACTTTTAAAACCCACCCCTATCCCCGCGGAGGGGAACCAGAACCTTTGCGCCGTTGTGCCCTTTCTTATACCAAAAGAAATACTCCTTCTGCTTTCTTTTATCATCAATACTCCTGGCCACATAAACCTTTTTGCCGGTGTAAGGGTTAATACCTGTGTAATAAATTGTGGTAGCCAGGGTCATGGGGGTTGGAGTAAAATCCTGTACCTGTTCCGGTTTTATACCAAGACTTTTTACCTCTGAAACAAGTTCTTTCATATCTGCATCAGTACAACCGGGATGCGAAGAGATGAAATATGGAATAAGCTCATACTTAAGTCCATGTCTCTTCTTTATGCTGTCGAACCTGTTCTTAAGTTTCCGGTAAAGCTCAAACGGCGCTTTTCTCATTTCATACAAAACACCCGGAGAGGTGTGTTCCGGTGCTACCTTCAGTCTTCCTGATACATGTTTTGTGATAAGCTCTTCAAGATACTCGCCTTCATCCCTGCCGGCACCTTTGTTCCACTCAGGAAAAAGCAGATCGTACCTGACACCGCTGCCAACAAATGATTTCTTTATACCATTTGTTTTGTCCACTTTTCTGTAAAGATCAGTTAACTGCTTATGGCTGGTATTCAGATTCTTACAAACAGCAGGCCAAATGCATGATGGCCTTGAACAGGTTTTGCAAAGATCCATATCCCTGCCTTTCATCCTGTACATGTTTGCAGAAGGGCCGCCAAGGTCAGACAGATAACCCTTGAAATCAGGCATACTTGCCAGCATCTTCACCTCTTTGAGAATGGATTCTTCGGAACGGCTTACTATCTGTTTTCCCTGATGTGCGGCAATTGCACAAAAACTGCATCCTCCAAAGCACCCCCTGTGTAAGTTGACAGAGAATCTGATCATCTCATAAGCAGGGATGTCTCCTTTTTTATTATACTTTGGATGAGGTCTGTACATAAAAGGAAGTTCATACGTCATACCGGCTTCCTCTTCAGTCATGGGAGGAAAAGGCGGATTTACTATAACCTTAAGGTCACCGGCAGCTTCGATAAGCCTGGATGATTCTATCTTGTTGGATTCTTTCTCAAACTTTACAAAGTTTTCTGAAAACAGCTTTTTATCATCACGGCACTGCTCAAATGAGTGAAGGTTTATATCCTTCCACATATTCTGAGCAGGTAATGAATCTTCACGTTTTATCAATAATGAAGTTTGCGGGATTGTCCTCAGTGAAGTGAACGGGACTCCTTTTGAAAGAAGCCGGAGCACCTCCCTGATTGGTTGTTCACCCATACCATATATAAGCAAGTCTGCACCGCTGCTGTTGAGTATTGATGGTTCTACCCTGTTTTTCCAGTAATCATAGTGTGTGAGGCGCCGCATAGAGGCTTCAATACCTCCGATAACAACCGGAACATCAGGGAAAAGCTCTTTTAATATTTTAGTGTAAACAACAGAAGGATAATCAGGTCTGAAGCCAGCTTTTCCTCCCGGAGTATAGGCATCATCTGATCGCAGCCTGATTGCAGCTGTGTAGTGGTTGACCATTGAATCCATGTTCCCGGCAGTTACTCCGAAGAAGTACTTTGGTCTGCCCAGCTTCCTGAAATCCCTGAGGTCATCCTTCCAGTTTGGCTGTGGGACAACTGCAACCCTGAAACCTGCATTTTCAATCACTCTTGCGATTACAGCTGGACCGAATGAGGGATGGTCAACATAGGCATCTCCGCTGAAAAGGATAACATCCAGCTCATCCCATCCCAGTGATTCAACCTCCTTTTTCGTTGTTGGAAGCCACTCCTTGCCAAAAATCAGTTCATTATTCACGCTACAAAAATACTTAAAAGAACTAACTTGCGCACACAATAACAATATCCTGAAAGAGTTACTTTAATATCTATGAAAACAATTCCCTTTTATAACCCTTTTACATTCCGAAAGATTACAACTTGTTTTTGTTTAGTAGCAACCTTGTTATTACAGCCGTTCGAGTCGGGATATTCCCAGGATGCATCAAAACGTCCTTCCATCGGGTTGGTTCTGAGCGGAGGAGGAGCGCATGGGATAGCTCATCTCGGCGTTATAAAGGTGATGGAGAAAGCTCATTCTTATAACAGTATAGTGTCACTGCCTATGACTGCAAAGAAGGTTGTATTCCCTTCCGATCCCGTTCATGTGCAACGCAACTGACATCATAACATACCGTAAAGTGGAGTTGAAAAGCGGATGTGGAGCGGTTTTCCGTAACTGACTTCAATAATGTTGATTCACTTATCACTTCTGGGTATATCGCAGCACTCCCGTTTAAAGACAGATTCAGAAAGCTTGCCGATTCACTGAACAGCCTGGGGGAAAGGCAACCAACTCCTTACATTCTTGACAAAAGTTCTTTAACCTTTGATAAGATTGAAATAAATGGCAACAGTGTATATTCAGATGATCAGATAACCATGACAGGATTTCATCCCGATGAGCAACATTTCAGCAGTTTAAAAGCCTTTATAAGTCTTGGCTACAATTTCTGATAAAATGACATGATTATGATTGGTCTGATTGTTGCAGTCTCTCTTTCAATATGGAAATAGTAAAAGTTATACAGCTTCACAGGAGGATTTGCCAATTGGTTTCTGAAAAGAAAATCAAGCAAAGCCTTGATATCCTCTCAAAGATGATAGTCTTCACTTCATCGGGCGATCTGCACGATGACTATGAGAATATTGTTATGACTTACAGGAACATGCTTTCCTATACCATTGATGGCATAAACGACCCGGAGCGGAATAAGATATATCTGAAACTTATACAGTCAATACTCAGATTATCGGACCGAGTCAGACAGGACATATTGTCACATTTTTCAGGATGGCATACATACTGGGTTAAACAACAGACGGAAAAAGAACTGAGACTAACCGGAAAGTCGATAGTTGAGACAGTCGATGACCTTATGTTTAAATCAGAACTTGATGAATGGCTAAAGCTTAGCAATGAGATAAATCCCGATCCTGATTCTGAGATATCAAACAAACATAAGCGTCTTATCAGTAATATTTTCAACCACTTATGGCTTACCGATTATTACGGCGAAGCAGAAGAGAGTCTGATCAGCATTATTCTTACATCAGGAAAATTCAGGTGGCATGAAGCAAGTCTTTTCACCTCAGCTCTCACTCTCAGTTCATTAAGAACCTGGCAGACAGAAAAGATAATGTATCTGCTTGACATATATGAAGCATCGCAGGAGCAGGTTATGGAAAGGGCGCTTTCAGGGCTGATACTGAACCTGCATTACTACAATGACAGGATTTTATTATATCCGGAGATTGGCAAAAGGATCAAAAAAATGAGCCGGAACTCAAAATTCAGGGAACATTGCAGAATAATTGTACTTCAGACTATCAGGTCGAGAGAGACCGAAATGCTTGCCAGAAAACTTCATGATGAAATATTGCCACAGGTTGCAAAACTAAAACCGCAGATAGAAGAAAAGCTTGATCTCGACAATATTCTGCCCAGGGAAAAAACCGAAGGTAAAAATCCAGACTGGGCAGCCATGTTCAATGATTCCGAGGAGATATTCAAGACTATGGAAGACCTTACCAGGCTGCAGATGGAGGGAGCAGATGTATACATGTCGGCATTTGCAAATATGAAACATTTCGACTTCTTCAAGGATTTCCAGAACTGGTTCGTTCCATTCTATCCCGATCATGAAACAGTGAATGAGATATACAGGGACGAGATACTTGGCCCCGGCACCAATGAACTTTCGGAAGCACTCTATAAAACACCGTTCATATGTAATTCCGATAAATATTCACTTCTTCTGAATCTGAAGTACCTTCCCTCATCTCAGAAAAGCATGATGCTGAAGGTATTCCGAATGGAACTGGAAGGACTACAGCAATTAAATGATGAAGAATCGATAGATTCTTACAGGAATTTCAGGATAAATGTAACGCAGTATCTGCAGGATTTTTACAGATTTTTCAAATTATCACCTTACAAGAAAGAATTTGAAGATATTTTCTCCGGCAGAATGGATATCTATAATTCAGAGTTTTTCCGTATGACAGGTAATACTGAAGATGCAGAAGCCGGACTTGCTGACTATTTCTTCAGCAAGAATTTTTATGATGATGCACTGATCCTTTATCTGAAACATGTCATTTCCAAACCTGATAACGCACAGCTATATGAAAAAATAGCTTACTGCTACCAGGAGAATGCTGACTATGAAGATGCCCTGATTTATTACAGGAGAGCCGAACTTATCGACAGAAAAGCATGGACTCTGAAAAAAATAGGTCTCTGCCTCAGGAGACTTGGCAGGACCGAAGAGGCTCTTGAGTATTATCTTCAGGCAGGTAATATGGAACCGGAGAATATACATACAGTAATAATGACGGCCCATTGTTATCTCGACCTTAAAGATTATGACCAGGCGCTTAAAAATTACTTCAGGGTTGAGTACAGGGAACCTGAGAACTTAAAGATACTCAGGCCAATAGCATATTGCTATTTTGCCCTTGGCAGGTTTGAGGATTCAGAAAAATATTATGACCGGCTGTCGGCCGGCAAACTTACTGCACATGATCTCATAAATAAAGGGCACCTTGCACTGTGCAACGGGGAAAAAAGAGTAGCTGTGGATCTTTACAGGCAGAGTATCAGCTCTGATGAAATTACAAAGGAGCAATTCATAACTATTTTTGCCGGAGATCAGGAGCTGCTAACATCGCTGGGAGTTAATCCTGATGATCTCCCAATTCTGCTGGATTATCTTTTATTCAGTATTGCGTAAGCCGGCAGTATCACTTCCTGGTCTTTGCCTTTCTCCCCTTTTATGCTCATCGTAATCATTTCTACGGCCATTCCTGTGTGACTTCATCATTTTCCGGCGTTGCTCATCCAGCTCCTTTAATCTTACGATCTGTTCCGGAGTAAGATTTGAATCCAACTCGTTTCTGAACTTATCCATCCTGGTTTCAAATTCTTTTCTGAATGCTGCAGTTGCCTCACTGTTCATTTTTGAGTACTTATCAAGTATTGCATCGATCTTAACTTTCTGCCCCTCATCAGGTTGTATGGCCTGATACATTCCCTGCCTGAATTTCTCTTCGGAATAGAAAACCCGTACAGGCTTCAGTCGGTAGTTCCTGATCTGTGCAGAAGTAAGCATTCCGAGGAAAAATCCAATTATAAGAGTTACTACTACCAAAATTACCGGTCGTGTTTTCATATTATCATTCGATTCATTTTCCTGTTAATAAACAAATAATGCTCTCACTGTAGCTATCGCTAACTCCTAAAAGAGAATCAAATGAGAGAGATCCCTCCTTAAGAAAAAGTGAGATCAACAGTATCACTATTGCTGCAGCACCCGTAAATGCAATCCTGTAAAAGGCAAGGTTGAAACTCCTGTCAAATTCAAACTGTCTTTTCACCACGGGTTCCAAAGCAAAAATCCTTTCAAGCACTGTCTCCTCAAAGCCTTCACTGAAGTCGTACGATAATGACTCCTGCAGTTCAGATGTAACAATGCTGTTATCAGTTTCATTTTCAAGTGAACTGATTATTAATTTCCTGATTTCTGAAGAATTCATTTTTTTCATAATTTTTTCAGAATTTCTTTTAACTGTTCCTGTGCCCTTGATAATCTTGAAAGTACCGTTCCCAGCGGAAGATCAAGTATCTCAGCGGTTTCTTTCGTAGAATACCCCTGCAACATTCTCATTGTAACAATAATCCTGAACCTGGGATCGAGAGCCATTAAAGCCATGTTTACAGTTTCTCTGGCATCATTTCTCTTTTCATCACCATTATCAGGTATATCAAATTCATGCAGTTCATTATTTCCTTTTTGCAAAAACATTGAAAAAAACCTCTTTCTCCTTTTTATCTCATTAAGTGTCAGGTTTACAGCTATTTTCTGAATATAGGTTGACAGTTTAGCCTCACCCCTGAACTCAGGTAATGATTTATAGAGTTTTATAAACACTTCCTGTCCGATATCATCGGCAAAAGCAGAATCGCCAAGCATTCCTTTAACAGTACGTGCGACCATCTTCCGGTAACGGCTCACAATTTCTCCGAACGCATCTTTATCTCCGTTCAGAGCCGCCTTTACCAGAATATCATCTTCCACCTCTCTGTACGACTCTTTAATCATACTTTTATATTAGACAAAAAGAAACGGGAAATTATTCCCGAATTCTCCGGTATTCATTTTTCACGGCAAAAAATTCAAGGTTTGACCTGAATTGAACTGACTCTGAAGAGATATAATCACTGCAGCGACTTATTCTCCTCCATAATTATAACTTCAAAATCCCTTTTAAAGTGTATCAGGTAAAGCTTATGGTTTTCAAATCCATCCTGACTGGTTTTACTAACAAAGTCATATTCTGTATGCAGCAGATCGGGACGATGGATACATGGAGTCCTGATGAATTCCTTTCCGTGAAGAGCCAGTCCGCTAAGGAAAAAATAGGTAATATCATATCCCTGCCATGCGAAGCTTGTTTCAGATGGTTGTGTCATGAACTTCATTCTGAAATCTGAATTGAATTGTCTGACATCCTCATTTGTATAGTCGATCCAGAAAGGAGTATAGACCTGAATATCGAGATCGAAATAATACCGGGGATCAAGATTCTCGAGGTCACGCAGGATGGGATAGCCAAATACTTTTATATTATGCTTTCTTGAGAGTCCATGGACATCCATAATAGTTTCGCTGATCACAGAAGCATCCTCTGATGCGATTATGACCACATTGCCCGACTGACCCGACATAGCATGTCCAAGTCTGTTTATTGAGTCATTATCGAACTTCGATCTGCTGAAAAACAGGATCTCCTTGAATTTTATATCATCATAAGGCACCCAATTAGTTAACTCATTTATAATAAGACTTTTAAATCTTACGACATCCTTGTCCGTTCCAAGTGAGTCAGTATGTATAAATACAAAATTATTATCTGCATATTCGCTTATCTTCTTCGCCAGAGCACGTTGAGTAACTTCGAGGGAAGAGTTTGTCATAAACAGATTGGGACTGTCGGTCAATACAGAATTATCATATAAAGGGACAGGTGAAACCACAGGTATTCCGGTCTCTCTCGCATAAGCGGCAACTCTTGCAAGGTTATGCGAATAAACCGGTCCTATAATAAGATCCATATCATCAAGTTTCCCGCTTCTGATCAGCCTCGATAATTCGAAAGTGTCACTTTTTATATCATAAGTATTAATGTTAATGTTTAACCCCAGCGATCTCAGTGTATCGGCAGCAAGCAATATCCCTTCATACATTTCCACGAAGTCGAAACTTCCCGGATATATCCAGTCGTCAGGTCTTCTGGTCTCCTTATAAACTCTCTTACCTCTGACCATTCGCGAAGAGTCAATTTCGACCCTTACAGCATTTTCCCTGAAGTAAAAAGGAAGGAGGACTGCAACATTCATTGAGCCTGATAATTTCCTGAAAGTGGTAAAGCCCGCAGGCCGCACCGGGGCTATTACAACATCTGTAACCGGAGCAGCAAGAGAATCAGTCTTTACCGTAACCAGGTCTGGTGTTTCAATTGCTTTATCACCCGGGATTCTAAGATAATCACCGGTCTGTGGAAACCGAAGGTCGCGGTTTTCCTTCCTTAATTCCCTTACACTCAGTCCGTAAAACTGCGCAATCGAAGAAAGCGATTCGCCTTTCTGGACTTTATGATAAATGTATCTCTTATCGGGGATCTCGAATTTCTGGCGGTCACTCATAAATTTTCTCCTGGGGATGGCTATTTCAGCTCCAACCGGAAGTTTATTAATATCGATACCAGTATTACTCTGGATTATTTCATTTTCAGAAACTCCATAAAGCTTTGACAGGAAGTAAATTGTCTCGCCAGGATTAAGAGTATGGTAGATGAAATTAACCTCATCGCGCTGCTTTTTCGCAACCTGAGGAACCTGTTCCGGTTTAGCTTCGGAGACTGAGGTTATTGGAATTCTGAGCGTTTGTCCTTCTGTAAGGCCATATAAGGCAGGAGGATTCTCCCTGACAAGATCCTCAACCTTAATTCCATAGGCTCTTGACACAGAGTATGCGGTTTCTCCCTTCTTAACAAGGTGAATATAGTAAGCAACACCTGAAATGACCACCTTATTGTCTGACCGCTCAACAACAACCTGGGAATAAGATACTATGCTGAGTGGTAAAAGTAATGCAATGAAAAATAGACTGACCTGCTTGATGATTCTCATATGATGTGGTGTTCTTTTATTAAATTCTGAACGAATTGAGGAAGTTTCTGCAGTTTGTTTCAATCCGTCCGGGAACATCTGAAATATCTGCTTTTTCGAATTTCTCTCCGGTGATTTTTTCAAAGAGCTCAATATATCGTCCGGAAACTTCATTTACGAAATTATCACTCATTTCAGGAACCTGCTGACCCGGCTGACCCTGGAAGCCATTTGCCATAAGCCACTCCCTCACAAACTCCTTTGACAACTGCTTTTGCGGCAGACCCTTGTCAAACCTCTCCTGGTATTCATCCGCATAGAAATAACGGGATGAATCAGGAGTATTGATTTCGTCAATAAGGTATATCATGCCGTCCTTTCTGCCAAATTCGTATTTGGTATCAACAAGAATCAGGCCATGACCGGCAGCAATTTCCGATCCTCTCAGGAAGACTTCCATTGTATACTTCTCAAGAAGGCTGTACTCATCTTCCGGAACAAGTCCTCTTTTTATTAAATCAGAGCGGGAAATATCCTCATCATGCTTACCCTGTTCTGCCTTGGTAGTGGGTGTAATGACAGGAGTTTCGAATTTCTGATGCTCTTTCATTCCATCAGGTATCTTTACGCCACATATCTCCCTTGCTCCTGATTTATATGTCCTCCATGAACTCCCTGTAAGATAAGCCCGAACTATCATTTCGACGGGATAGGGTTCACATTTATGTCCGAATGTCACTGTAGGATCGGGGGTGGCAATTTTCCAGTTAGGAACAATATCGCCGGTGGCATCAAGGAATTTGGCAGCTATCTGGTTTAATACCTGCCCTTTATAAGGAATACCTTTTGGCAGTACAACATCAAAAGCTGAAATACGGTCTGAAACAATCATCAGAAGGTATTTATCATTAATATTATAAACATCTCTTACCTTTCCCTTATAAATACTCTTCTGTCCCGGGAAATTGTAACTGGAACTCAAAATTGTCTTAGTCATATTTTTATCTTATTTCTCCGAATTTTTAGGTTTATCGCTTTCATTTTCCTCATTTTCGTAAGCTCTGACTATCCTCTTAACAAGCTTATGACGAACAATATCACCTTCATCAAATCTGATTATCGAGATCCCTTCTATTCCCGACAAGATCCGGATTGCCTGGATCAATCCTGAATCGCTTCTCCTGGGAAGGTCAATCTGGGTTGAATCACCGGTCATTATGAATTTGGAGCTCATTCCCATTCTTGTAAGGAACATCTTCAACTGGCCCATGGTGGCATTCTGTGCCTCATCAAGTATGACAAAGGCATTTTCGAGGGTTCTGCCTCTCATAAAAGCCAGCGGAGCTATCTGAACTGTTCCATCCTCAAGCCATGTCTCAAGCTTTTTGAAAGGCAGCATATCGTGAAGAGCATCATACAAAGGCTGAAGGTACGGATCAAGCTTTTCCTTCATATCCCCCGGCAGAAAACCAAGTCTCTCTCCGGCTTCAACTGCCGGACGTGTAAGTATGATCTTTTTTACTTCCCTCTCCTTAAGTGCCCTCACAGCCAGGGCAATGGAAGTATATGTCTTGCCTGTTCCGGCGGGACCTTCAGTAATTATCAGATCGTGCGTCCGGTAGTCTTCTACAAGCTGAACCTGGTTCACAGTACGGGCTCTTATTGGCTTTCCGCTCGTACCGAAAACTATTACATTTTCAAAATGACCATTTGATGCAGATTTCATATGTTCTGCATCGAGGAAATATTTTTCAATATCCTGTTCGTCGATACGGTGATACTTCTTGTAATACTCAACGAGTTCATTGAATTTCTCAGCAAAAACAGCGATCTCTGACTCCTCTCCCATACATTTTATCTCATTACCCCTTGCAAGTATCCTGATTTTTGGAAAGAAACCCTGAATCTTATCAAGCTGAGAGTTATTTGTCCCGAAAAAGACCATCGGATCTACATCTTCAAGAAATATTGTTATCTCCGTCATTAAATTAGATAAAAAACAACGTACTCAATCTTCACATATTAATCACTGCATCAGTACATCCTGATGAGTTCAAAAAAAAACATCATGAAGATTGCAAAGTAAGGTTATTTTTTCCTTAGAAGATTATCTTTGTTACAAGTTTTTTAATATGCCGGTAGTTACATTAACAACTGAATGGAAGCCAGATGATATCTACAATGGAATCATTAAAGGAAAACTAAACAGTTTATCCCCCGGAACAGTGATTGTTGAAAATGCCGGCAACATACCGGTATTCAACCTTTCCAGGGCTGCATTTATCATCAGAAATACTTTCGAAAACTATCCTGAAGGATCAGTTCATCTTATATGTGTACATTCTGAAGCTCTTAAAGATCAGGAATATCTTATTGTCAAGGCAAAAAATCACTACTTTATTGGTACCGATAACGGGATATTTAACCTGATTCTTAACTCTGAACCTGAAGAAGCTGTCAGGATTGACAACAAAGGATCGCATAATGAACTTGAAATATTTGCCAGAACAGCTGCTGAATTACTTTCAGGTAAAATGCCTGCTGAACTAGGAGAACCCGTTGGCAGTATAAGCGAAATGATCCCATTGAGGGCAACAATCGACAAAGATGTGATCATTGGCAGCATAATATTTGTCGACTCATACGGAAATGCTATTTCCAATATTACCAGGGAAGTCTTTTACAGGGTTTTTGAGAATAAAAGCTACCGGATACTTATACAGAGCAATAAGAATTTTACTGACAATATATCAGCCAGATACAGTGATGTACCTGTAGGCGAATTACTGGCAAAATTCAATCAGCTCGACCTTCTTGAGATAGCTATCAACGGAGCCGATGTTTCAGAATTACTCAGTATTGAAGTAGGGTCAGTTGTACGTGTAGATGCATCAAAAAAGGCAGTATCACCTGATAGATTGTTTTAAAAATCAATAAAAATGAATGATAAAAGTAAAAGCCTTGAGGAGTTCAGCAGGCTATTGGATATTATTGATGAATTAAGGATTAAGTGCCCGTGGGATATGAAACAAACCTTTGAGACGTTACGCAAACTGACTATTGAAGAGACATACGAGCTGGCCGATGCCATCTCTTCAGGCAATGATGAAGGCATAAGGGATGAACTTGGTGATCTCATGCTTCATCTGGTCTTCTATGCAAAGATAGGGTCCGAAAGAGGAACTTTTACCATGACAGAGGTACTCGAAAGCATCAACAGTAAACTTATTTACAGGCATCCTCATGTCTTTGGAGATGTTAAAGTTACAGGAGCCAGACAGGTGGAGGATAACTGGGAAAAGCTTAAGATAAAGGAGAATAATGGCAATAAACCCGTGCTTTCCGGAGTGCCATCCTCCCTGCCGGCAATTGTAAAAGCCAACAGGATTCAGGAAAAGGTCAGAGGAGTTGGTTTTGACTGGGAAATGCCTGAACAGATATGGGATAAATTAATTGAAGAGATTGCCGAGCTTAAAGCTGAGGTAAACAGGAATGATACAGATAGTATTGAATCGGAACTTGGAGATGTAATGTTCTCGATAATAAATGCTTCGCGACTGTATGGAATTGATCCTGAAGCTGCGCTGGAAAAAACCAACAGGAAGTTCATCAAAAGGTTTAATTATCTTGAAAAAGAGACTATTGCGAAGGGTAAATCACTTCACGATATGACACTCGATGAGATGAATGTTATCTGGGAGGAGGCGAAAAAGGAGGATTAATTTTCCGTAGGGACATGCCATGGCATGTCCCTACATTCCAAACCTGTAACTGAGTAGTTGATAAATTATTTTTGCAGCAATGAAATCGGGAGATTTATTGGAGTCCGACGGGCAAAGTTCAACCACATCAAAACCTACCACATTCCTGTTTTTAACCACATCATTCAGAAAGTGCATAAGCTCAAAATAATCCGGGCCTCCGGGTTCAGGTGTTCCTGTAGATGGCATAACTGACGGATCAAACACATCCAGATCAATGGTTATGTATACATTCTCAGTAAGCATCTCCAGAGCCCTGGAATAAAGTTTTTTATCGGAATATAGCTGATAGGAAAAGAACATCCTCTCTTTATCTGCAAAGGGAAGCTCCTCTGCCGACATGCTTCTGATGCCAACCTGGACGATTGGAGCGCATTCTCTGGCACGGGCCATAACGCAGGCATGATTAAATTCCGATCCTTCATATTCCTGCCTGAGGTCGGCATGTGCATCAAGCTGAAGAATTGTCAGATTGTCGAAGTGCCCGGAAAAAGCCCTGATTGCACCAATGGGAACGGTATGGTTTCCTCCTATAATGACCGGGAATTTTTTATCATTCAGAAGTGATAAAGTACGGTTGTATACTGCATTTACAAGTTTCAAAGGAGTCTCCTTTTCAAGTACGGGATCAACGGTATGTATCCCCTTCAGGTGGGCTTCCGATGATGTTTCAATATCATAGAACTCCAGATTGACAGAGGCTTCAAGTATAGCAGCAGGCCCCTTATCAGCACCCCTCATCCAGGTACTGGTCTCATCATACGGAACAGGAAGGATGATTATCTCAGACTCGTTATAATCATAAACGACCTCATTCCCTCCGAAGTTCATTTGTATTGGATTACTTGGTATTTTATTGAAAGAAGATAATTATTCTTTAGACTTAGGAGCTGCCGGTTTTTTCTTCTTAGTTGCAGCCTTTCCCTTTTTTACAGGCTTACTCACCTCTGTTTCAGCAGCTTCAGATGCTGGTTCTGCTTCCTCTTTTAAAAGAAGATTAAGCTTATGAAGAGTATTATACCATACAGCTATCTTTTTAATATCGCTTGTATAAACCTTGTCCTTATCATAATCCGGGAGGATTTCTTCAAACCATGCTTTCAGCTTACTGCCATCAGTTTTGCCGTCAATTGCAAGGTTCCCGTTTTCCTTATCATATATCAGATCAAAAACTTTAGCCAGAGGTATATCTTCCTTATCGGTAAAAATCGCAATATCTTCCAGAGAACTTACTTTGGCAGATCCGAATGCACTGCTTCTTTTTTTTGTTTCGAGGTGCTCCACAATAAGTGAATTTTTTCCCTGGGCGATGAACCTGAAAAGACCCGGTTCACCTGAAATCGCTAAAATGTCTTTTAATATCATCTCTTTTTTTTGCAAATTTAATCCTTGTATTTAAAAGTCGTCTCCTTTATTGAAGTTTTTTCATTTAACAGTGTTAAATCAGGTTTCTTTCCTTTTTTATTTTTTCATATGCTTCATTAACCTTTTTGAATTTCTCATCGGCTGTTTTTCTGAAATCATCACCAAGATGACTTACCTTGTCAGGATGATATTTCATAGCCATTTTACGGTAAGCTTTCTTAACATCGTCATTTGAAGCTGATGGTTCCGCTTCAAGTATCTTATAGGATGAATTGGTTTCAGGGATGAACATATTTCTGATAGAAATAAAATCGGCTGAACTTATCCCAAGGGCTCCGGAGATCTTTTCAATCAGTTGGGTTTCAGGCTGGTTGATCTGCCCGTCAGCAAGGGAAACATTGAAGAGAAGGTGCAGGAGCTGCAGACGCGAGGAGTAATCCATATTCCTGCTTATCTGGAGACAGATATCCCTCACTTTAATATCCTGTTTCAGTATATCCTTAAGAAGGAGAATTGCTTCTCCGGCTGATTCCCGGCCAAACTGCCTGACAAAAAACTGTTTGACATAATCGAGTTCTGATTTAACAACTGCGCCATCAGCTTTCATAACAGCCGCCACCAGAACCAGCAGGCTCATTCCAAAATCACCCCTCGCAGTTCTGTCAGAACGCACAGGAGAATCAGATATATTAACAGTGGTGCTGTCAATTACCGAGCCAACGATAAAACCCAGAAGGCCTCCTATCGGCCCTCCCATAACAAACCCCAGGCCTCCTCCCAGCCATTTTCCAAACATTCCCATATTTATTAAACCCTGCTATTAACCATTTTCAAAATATCTTCATGAATCCTCAGAACAGAAGGTATGATCATATCATTTTCAGAATTCTGAATAACATAATCTGAGTGTTTTATCCTGTCGCTGTCAGACATCTGGTTTCTCATTCTTTCCATCACCTGCTCACGGGTAAGATCGCTCCTGTGAATAACTCTGCCAACCCTTTCCTCAATGGGGGCCACAACAGTTATTATACGATCGACTACTTCCGAGCCACCGCTTTCAAAAAGTATTGCTGCCTCCATTATCACATACGGTGTAAGTTGCTTCTTCTCCCACTCGCGGAAACGGCTGAAAACAACCGGATGAACAAGTGAATTAACCTTTTCCAGAAGCTTTTTGTTATTGAATATCAGTTTTGCAAGTTCATTCCTGTCAAGAGAGCCATCAGAATACAGATTTTTTCCAACTATCGTATTAATTCTGAGAATAATACCTGTGTCGATATCCATCACCTCCCTGGCTACTGTGTCGGCTGAGAAGACCGGGATTCCGAGGACGCTGAACACCCTGCAGACAGATGTCTTTCCGCTGCCAATTCCTCCGGTTACACCGAGCTTAATTGCTGAACCTTTTCCGGTTTTCATAATGAATGTAAAAATAAATACTTTTGCATCTTTTTAATAATGATATCTCCTATTTCCGGGACCCGCCGGAGTTGATATCTCCCTTTCCGAGTGTGATAAAAAGAGTATCAGGTTTTATTGAAGTAACATCGCAATCTGTTCTTAACTGAACTGTAATACTTTTAGACAGGACTGAAGTCAGAATGTAATAATCCGGACCTTTGCTCTCCGGTACTCTTCGGTATGTTACTTTGGATAAATCGATGGTTACCGGTGTCTTCTTTCCGGTATATTTCAATTTCAGGATTGAAAAACCCGGGCCCTTCAGGTAAAGATTGATCCGGAGAGGCACATCATCAGAAAGAACCCGGCCTTTCGGGATATTAACAAATCTGACGGGATACCTGATGTCAGCTTCAGTCTCTTTTCCCAGATCATTAAGATACCAGAGAGAGAAAGCAAGAAGAAGAAAAAAGGCAAATACAATAACATCGCTGTTGATGCCACCTATTTTCTTCTTCTCATTTTTTTCCATGTAACTTTGTTCATTTTCTGCCAAAACAGTGTAAATGAAAAGTCATAAGTGACTACTCGTCAGCTGAAGGATCTTTAAGAAGGGCGTTCTTATCAACCTTAAGTTTAATATCACCTCCGACATCCATCAGGACGTAGTTGTCCTTTACTTCATATACCCTTCCGTAAAGTCCACCGGTTGTTATAACCTTATCACCTCTTTTAAGCGAACTTCTGTAGTTGCTCATCTCTTTCTGCTTCTTCATCTGTGGCCTGATCATAAAGAAATAGAATACCACGAATACAAGGATCAGTGGAAGGAAGGTCACCAGAGGATTTGCCTGTCCGGCACCACCGGCAGGCTGTCCTGTAAGATACAAAAATGCAAAATTAGTCATCGTTTACAAATATTAATTATTAAACAAAAATGTCTGTTTTTAATCTGATTCCACCACTGCAGTTATTCTCAGAGTAATAACCGGCTCGGAAGCATTGGATCTTACAGTTATTGTTTTGACCTGGATTCCTGTTCGTCCTTCAGTGTCAAAAACCAATTCGAGTTTTCCATCTTTTCCGGGAGGTATCGGCTTTCTGTCATATTTTGGAACAGTACAGCCGCATGTAGTTATGGCTGATAAAATTACAAGATCTGATGTTCCCTTGTTTTCAAAGTTAAAGATATATGCAACTTTCTCCCCCTCTGAAACTTTTCCGAAATTGTGCTCATACTCCATAAAAACCAGAACAGCTTTGCCTGTATCCTGATTCAGAGCATCGCTCTTATCAGGGCTCTTTTGTGAACCTCCTCCACAACCTGAAATCAGAACAACAATAATCGATAATATGGTCAATAACCTCTTCATGCCTTATATAAAATTCTAATCCGGGTACTTTTCGCCTACCAGTCCCCTGCCAGATTTATTAAAAAGTCCCGCTTCACGGAACTCTTTTACAATATTGTCAAGAATGCCGTTGACAAAGGTACTGCTTTTGGAGGTACAATAGTATTTAGCGATTTCAATATATTCATTAAGAGTTACCTTAACGGGTATTTCAGGAAATTCAAGTATTTCTGTTATAGCAAGTTGCATAACAAGAATATCCATTAGGGCTATTCTCTCAACCTCCCAGTTTGTAGTGTTTTTATCTATCAGCTCCGAGCACTTTTCAGAATGAAGTATTGCTTTTCTGAAGAGTATTTTTACAAAATCAGCATCCTCTTCATTTTTATACAATGGCATCAGGCTTGTATTTTCCCCGGAATCAGCTTTGAATTTTTTAAGAGTTTTTTCAAGCATCGCAGCAATATACTCCATATCGTCATTCCAGTAAATACTTTGTTCTTCCAGATTTGATGACAAATCTTCAGAGGCGGCAAAAAGTTCAGTTACCATCCTGATTATGAACTTCTTATCAGTCTGGTAACTGTTGGTTTCCGATTTCATGTATTCATCATATACCTCCCAGGCAATCATCCTGTTGTACAACAATCTGGGAATATGTGAATTATTGACCCATGAAAGTTTCTTTGAGGATATATATTCTATCAGGGATTTGTTTTTCCTGATCTGATCAATTACCGCATTATCAACAAAACGCCTCCTGGGATTAAGATCTTCACGGGTTGGCATTCTTTTCTGAAGTGCCTGGTCGATTTTTTCACCCGCAATATCTGCAATATCAATGACAAGCAGCAGCAGATAATGATAAAGTTCATACGACTTTCCGATACTGAACATTAGTTCTGATTCAGCCTGTGGCAGGGTGTCATCCTCTCTCCGGTTAAAGGCATAAAGAGCCATCAGGGCTTTAATGCGTAATAATCTTCTGCTTATCATTTATAAAGAACATCGAATTTCCGCTGCAAAAATAGTCTTTTTCCCATACCTTCAATACGTCAATACCAATATTTAAGTCAAAATGAAGACTGGTAGTTAGCTTTAAACAGATCCATTTTCAAAATCAATTCAATTAACCTCATACATTTTGATTTGAAAAAATAATTGTTACATTTGACAGTATTAAGGAAAACCTTATAAATAACTGACTTGGAAATGGAAGAAGCAGCAGGAATTAAGGAAGTAATTGGCGGTCATGAAGAAAAGGTCGTTAAGGAAGAGATCTTTACTAAAGTTGTAAGGGCTGGAAAAAGAACCTATTTTTTTGATGTAAAAGCTACACGAAAAGATGATTATTACCTCACGATCACAGAAAGCAAGAAAAGATTAGGCAAAGAGGGAAAGGTTTATTATGAGAAACACAAGATCTTTCTTTATAAGGAAGATTTTGAAAAATTTGCTGATGGTCTTAAGGATGCAGTTGAGTATATTGGTAATGAGAAAAATGATACGACGGGTTCTGTCCAATCGGCTGAAAATGATAACGGAACCGAAAAACCTGCTCTTGCTTCAGTTGAATTCACCAGTATTGAATTTGATGACCTGGGAGAGAAATAGGTTTTCATATTCATAATCATTTATTAGCAAACTTCCGGATGTCAGATTATATTCTCCTGATAACAGGCATATTCCTGATGGCAATGGGAGTAATAGGTTGCCTGGTACCCGTTTTGCCAGGTCCTCCGTTTAGTTTTCTTGGAATCATATTACTTCATCTTACACGATTCGGCCAATTCACTGAGCTTGCATTAATAACTCTTGGAGCTATAGCACTCACAGTAACAATACTCGATTTTTTCGTGCCTGTATGGGGTACAAAAAAATTCGGCGGTTCCAAATACGGTACCAGGGGAGCTGCCATTGGGTTGATAATAGGTTTGTTCCTAGGCCCGCTTGGACTTATAACAGGCCCGCTGATAGGTGCTTTTGTAGGAGAACTGATATTCAGGGATGATATAAACTATGCACTCCGGGCTGGCTTTGGCAGCCTCCTCGGATTTCTTACCGGAGTAGGATTAAAGCTCGCAGCTTCATTCGTTATGACATTCTATTTCGTGAAAGAGTGGATTGCATAAAGACGCCCTTTGCCTTTCAGCTACCCAGCGTTGCAACCATCACCGCCTTTATAGTATGAAGCCTGTTTTCAGCCTCATCAAATACTATTGAATAGTCTGATTCGAATACATCTTCTGTCACTTCCATCCCATCGAGACCATATTTCCGGAAAATCTCCTCTCCCACTTTTGTATCGCGGTTATGAAAAGCAGGCAGGCAATGAAGGAATTTAACAGCCGGGTTGCCAGTTTTCTTTATAACATCCATGTTGACCTGATATGGTTTTAACAGTCTTACGCGTTCCGCCCACACAGAATCAGGTTCTCCCATTGATACCCATACATCGGTATAAAGGAAATCAACACCCTTTACGGCTTTGGTTACCTTGTCGGTAATAGTGATCACAGCCCCGGTGGATTTGGCTATCTCGCGGCATTTTTTAACCAGTTCATCAGCTGGCTGGCACTGTTTTGGAGCAGCAGCCCTGAAGTCCATTCCCATTTTGGCTGCCCCTACCATGAGGGAATTGCCCATGTTATTACGGGCATCACCAAGGTAGCAGAATGATATCCTGTTCAGTGGTTTCTCAGAATGTTCCAGCATTGTCATGAAATCGGCAAGGATCTGTGTAGGGTGGAATTCATTTGTTAATCCGTTCCAGACCGGGACCCCTGCATATTCTGCAAGTACCTCTACAATATCCTGACCATAGCCTCTGTACTCAATGCCATCATACATACGGCCAAGCACTCTTGCAGTATCTTTTATAGATTCCTTCTGACCTATCTGCGATCCGCCAGGACCGATATATGTTACATGCGCTCCCTGATCAAGAGCAGCGACCTCGAAAGCGCACCTTGTCCTTGTTGATGCCTTTTCAAATATAAGTGCAATATTCTTTCCCTTCAACCTGTGTTGTTCGGTACCGCTCTGTTTTGCTTTTTTAAGGTCAGCTGCCAGATCAAGAAGGAATTTAATCTCTTCTGGCCTGAAATCGAGAAGTTTAAGGAAACTTCTGTTGCCAAGGTTATATGCCATGATAATTTGAAAATTTGAAAATTTGAGGGTAAAAATAAGAAATATTTATAATAAGGCGTAAGGCGTAAGGCAAAAGGCGTAAGGCAAAAGGCGTAAGGCAAAAGGCGTAAGGGTGGAAAAGTATTAACATATCAATCCTGGCATTCTTCTACCAATTGACACCCCTCTTTGCGAAGCAGAGAGGGGCCGGGGGTGAGTTCATGAAATAGGTCTACCGCTTCTCATCCTCATACTCCATAGTTATCTTTGAACCGAATTTTGTATCGGCAAGCTTAAATGCCTCAGTGAGCATCATTTCGCATCAGGATATTGCCTACCTGCGGTCCGTTTCCATGCGTGATCACCAGATCATAACCTTCATTTATGAGAAAAACAAGATTTTCAAGAGTCTCTGTGGTATTCTGCTCCTGCTCATCAATGGTGCCAGTCTGATCGCCCCTGAGAAGAGCATTTCCGCCAAGTGCGACAACGGCAAGTTTCTTTTTCATAAAATTGAATATTCATTGGTAAATCGAAAATAAAATCTCATTATGTGATGCTAAAAGTTTTATATCGCTCGAAAATCAATTCATCCATTTACTGGAATTAACATCTTCATTAAACCTTGAATCTTAAGAAAGCAAAACTATCAAATTGAACGTTATCAGAGAGCGGCAACTGCTAAAAATGACATCATCCCAAATATGTTAAACAACATGTTTTTGTATATCAGATTCATAATTATCACACCTGAGAACTGAAGTTAAAAAAATTTGCTATTTTTACATGATTCATAATAAAAGCACATAAGTGAGATCCGGCATTATTTCTGTTTTTATATTTCTCATTGTCTTTTTGAGCTACTCCTGCAGAGAAAAGGGGGGCAGAGACATCAACCAGGGGGAGATTCATTACGCAATTGAATATTCTGCCAGTCTGGGTGGAGTGCCAAAGGAGGTACTGCCCCAAACCCTTGTTGTGTATTTCAAAAAGGACAAACTGTTATTTGAAATGGTTTCTAACTTTGGAAATTCGGGTATTTTAAACCTTACAAATCCGGAAGATGGAATTTTCGATACCTACTTCAGTCTTTTCACTATTAAATATTATTATGCGGCTGAAGAGGGAGAACTCTTTCCGGGATTTGAAGGCATGGAAGGTATGGAACTGAAGAAAACTTCTCAGACAGCTCAGATATGCGGATTTAACTGTCAGAATGCCGAGGTGACATTCCCGTCCGACAGGAGCAAAGTTATGAGCATCTGGTATACGGATGAGATCGATGTAAAAAACTCAAATGTTTCAACTCCTTTCAAAGATATTGACGGTGTCCTGATGGATTTCTTCTTCTACCTTGGCACAACTGAAGTTCATTTCAGTGCCGAAAATGTCTACAGTAAGGAAATTAACGATCAAACATTCACAAGAAGAAATGATTTTAAAAGAGTCTCAAGGGAAGAGATAAATAAGTTTATCAATTCAATGACAAGTCTGTAGTAAGGCTGATGGCTGAAGGCAACAGGAATCAGTCTGTAAGGATTGAAACAAAATCACTTTGACACATATTTTTGAAGGAGCAAAATTATTACCTTTGGATTGCGTTTTTAAACTAACCCAAAGGAAAACTTAATTCAGCAATGACCAAAGAGAAGGAAGAGTCTCCCAAGAAGAATACGAAATCAGCTAAAGGTTCTGCAAACTCAAAATCCTTCTTTACTGACGAGAGGATCAAATTCATTGCCGGAATCCTTATTACAGGTTTTGCACTGTATCTCCTGCTTGCCTGTATTTCATATCTGGTCTGGTGGAAGTTCGATGACAGCCTGCCAAATTCAGAAGTATTATCAGGTGCTGAGATTAAAGTTAAAAACTGGTCAGGGAAAAGCGGACTGTTCCTGGCGAGGTATTTAATGGCTTTTGGGTTCGGATATGGTGCATTTTTTATCCCCATGATCTTTGGCTCACTCGGACTATATCTTCTGAAATTTCCTAAAATAAAGCCTGTAAACCTTATTACAAAGTTCACATTCGCTGCAATAATATTGTCTCTCATCCTGAGTTATATTTTCGGAGTGGCAGATGGTTACCTTAAAAGCGGACCAGGTGGCGCCCAGGGATATTTTATTACGGAATGGCTTAAGTCTTTTCTGGGATCACCCGGAACCGGGGTAATGGTAATAATTATTACCATTACTTACCTCATTTTCGCATTGAGTTTTAAACCTGAGTCCTTCAGACTATTTCTAAAACCATTCCTGATTCTTTTTAAGCATAAACCTGATGATGTTAAAATAGCTGAGGAAGAAATAGTCCCTGATCCCCTTCATCCTGAGCCGGAGAATGATATTTCCATTGATGAACAGGAAGAAAATGAGTTTGTTGAGTTTGTGGTCAGGAACCTGAATGAGAGGGTTGAAGAGGATGATGCCATGGACAGGAGCGATGAACAGCTTACCAAAGGCCCGATAGTACACGATCTTGATAATGACATTCGAAACCTGCCTTTGGAGGATGTGGTCCCGATTAATATATCCAGACCGGAAGCAGAAGATATTCTTACTGCCCAGGAGGTAGAGAAGATAATGGAAAACTACGACCCGAGGCTGGATTTATCGAAATACAAATTTCCGCCTGTTACCATTTTAAAGGAACATAAATCAGAGTCATCATTTGATAACAGCGAAGTATTTCAAAATAAGGAGAATATTATAAAGACACTGGGCGACCATAAGATAAGTATCAGGAGCATATCGGCAACAATCGGTCCTACTGTAACACTTTATGAAATTGTTCCTGAGCGCGGAGTAAAAATAGCCCGTATCAAGTCGCTTGAAGATGATATTGCTTTGAACCTTTCAGCATTGGGAATAAGGATTATAGCACCTATTCCCGGAAGAGGCACAGTCGGGATAGAAGTCCCCAACAAAAAACCTGAAATGGTCTCAATGCGGTCGCTAATCACCTCAAAGGCTTTTCAGGAAACCAAGTTTGATATTGCCCTGGCTCTGGGCAGAACAATAACCAATGAACCCTTTATCGTAGATCTGACAAAAATGCCTCACCTGCTGGTTGCAGGTGCAACCGGACAGGGAAAATCTGTAGGTATAAATGCAATTATAACGTCTATTCTATATAAGAAGCATCCTTCAGAAGTCAAATTTGTGCTGATCGATCCCAAAAGGGTCGAACTTCCTCTTTATATGAAAATTGAAAGACATTTCCTGGCCAAGCTGCCGGGAGATGAGGATGCCATTATCACAGATACCCAGAAAGTCATAAATACCCTTAATTCATTGTGTATTGAGATGGATAACAGGCTTGAACTGCTTAAAGCGGCACAATCGAGAAATATCAAGGAGTACAATGAAAAATTCATATCGAGAAAGCTTAATCCGGAGAAAGGACATAAATATCTGCCCTATATTGTTCTCATAATAGATGAATTTGCAGATCTTATAATGACTGCCGGCCGCGAAATTGAAGGCCCTATCGGAAGGCTTGCCCAGCTGGCAAGGGCTATAGGAATACACCTTATAATCTCCACCCAGCGTCCTTCAGCTAACATAATAACAGGCTTTATCAAAGCAAACTTCCCCACACGTATTGCATTCAGGGTATTTTCATCAGTCGATTCACGAACCATACTCGATGCAACAGGAGCCGACAGGCTCGTAGGCCGGGGCGACATGCTTATTTCTTCAGGCAACGAACCGGTAAGGGTGCAGTGTGCATTTATCGACACTCCTGAAATAGAAGAGCTTACAGATTTTATAGGATCACAGCAAGGCTATCCCGATGCCATGCACCTGCCTGAATATGTTGACGACAGCGATTCAGGAGCCATAGAGGTGGACCTTCGCAAGAGAGACCCGATGTTCGAAGATGCTGCCAGGCTTGTTGTCCAGCATCAGCAGGGTTCAACCTCCCTTATTCAGCGAAAACTGTCAATCGGTTACAACCGTGCCGGCAGAATAATTGATCAGCTCGAGGCCGCAGGTGTTGTTGGTTCATTTGAAGGAAGCAAGGCCCGCGACGTTCTCTGCTCCGATTTTATAGCTTTGGAACAGATTTTGAAGAGTCTTGAATAAATGGAAATTATGAAAATCAGGATAATTCTACTTTTACCAGTCTTGTTTATTACATTTATTGCTTCAGGACAGACAGATCCTGCGGCAGTTAAGGTACTTGATAAATTCTCCTCAAATGCTCTCGGAGCTCCATCCGTATCAATGAAATTCATCCTGGTAACTGATGATCTCGCTGAAAACAGGCACGACACCACGAACGGATCAGTAATAATCAGTAAAGACAGATACAAACTCGACCTTAAAGATAACATAGCCTGGTTTAACGGAGATATTTCGTGGAGCTATCTCGTCGCTGAAAAAGAGGTTACAATTACCAGGCCCGACAATAAGGATGACTCTTTCCAGAATAAGCCTTCAGAGATCTTCACTATGTACAAAAAAGGGTTTAAGACCAGGCTGATCGAAGAAAAGCCTGATTCCTGGTTAATCGACCTATATCCGGAAGAACCTGATAGTGATCTGACAAGGGTGAGACTGACAATAGGAAAAACACTTACAGATCTTAAGAGGATGGAATACAAAAGGAATGACGGAGTGGTATTAACCATACTTGTTAAAGAATATAATCTGAAGTTCAAACCGGAACAGGAGACTTTCATCTTCAATCCTGAAAAGTATAAGGGTGTGGAGATTATCGATATGAGATGAGGGCACAAGGCACAAGGCGCAAGGCGCAAGGCGCAAGGCGTAAGGCGTAAGGAGTAAGGCTCAGGGATAGGCGATACGGGAGTGATATATATTTGAAAGTCTCTTCTTGAACACAGCTTTTATTTCAGAAATATCCCTGAAGGTAAGCGGAGCATCCGAGAACTGTTCTTCCTGTTCCTGAATAATGATTATCCTTTCAACAAGTTCACTTATACTCTCATCAGTATAATTCTCAAGAGTACGTGAGGCTGCCTCTACCGCATCAGCCATCATTACTATGGCCATTTCACGTGAAAATGGTTTGGGACCATTGTATGTGAAATACTTCTCCATACCCTTCCCATCATTCCCCATTTCCAGATACTTCTTATAAAAAAAATAGGCTTTTGTTGTTCCGTGATGTGTTCTGATGAAATCGATCAGCTGAACAGGAAGTTTGTATTCCCGTGCGAGAAGCACTCCTTCATCCACATGGTTTAAAATGATTCGGGAGCTTTCTGCCGGATTCATATCCAGATGAGGACTGTTTTCCGGGAGCAGGTTTTCAATAAAATATGATGGATCGGAAATTTTTCCAATATCATGATAAAGCGAACCTGTTCGCGCAAGCAAAACATTTGCTCCAATTGCTCTGGAGGCAGCTTCGGCAAGGTTGGCTACCTGCAGCGAATGCTGATATGAACCGGGAGCCTCTTCGGAAAGCCTGCGAAGAAGAGGGTGATCTGAATCAGATAATTCCTGCATTGTTGAATCAGATAAGAAATAGAACCTTTTCTCAAACAGAGAAATAAGCTGAAATCCCGATAAAATCAATAATCCGTTTCCGAAGAACCATTTAATATCATGCAGGCTCAGATTGTTTATACTACCGGTATTACGGATTGTTAAGGCGAGATAAATCACAATGTATGTTACTGTAACAATGAATGACGAAAAGAGCAGCTTATACTTTCGGTTTATGTCAGAAAGAGATAAGATGGCCACCACTCCGGTTATCAGGCTCATAAAAATGAATTCAAACGGATCAGTTACCATAAATCCAGCAAGCATTAACGTTATCAGCAGTACAAACAATGCAAGCCTGGCATCATAGAAGATCCTTATAACGACAGGGATAAGTGTGAAGGGGATAAGATAAATCATGTTTTCATCAGGAAGAGCCGTTACGATCCCTGTAAAAAGGACGAATGCCAGTATAACAATCAGGATAAAAAATATTTTCCTTGATACATATAGTATCTCATGACGGAAATGGGAAAAGAATATATAAAGAAGCAGATAGCATGTGGAGACAATAATTATGTCTCCTGTTATATCAATGCTAAAAAAATCAGTAATGCTCCTGCCTGCAGCTACAACAGCCAAAATACTGGTGACGAACAGAATGATATTCAGGAAATCTTTCTTTGTCGGCTTACCGGCCTTTTCAGTTAAAGACATCGCACCAGGTGTTTAGTAGCTGATTTTCAGCTGCAAAATTAGGTATTTTTTTCGATCCTCTATTTATTACAAAGGTTTGTCTTAAAATTTAAATCCATTAACCGCAAAGGACACAAAGTCTTCGCGAAGACCGCAAAGTTTATGGTTTAATATGTAATCCTTTGTGATCTTTGCGCAATGTCTTTGCGATTTGCGGTTAATATCAAATGGATGACGACTTTGTTCCGCCGGGAGTTTCCGCAATATTTACTAATTTTGAATAAACTACTGAATAATGGAAAGATATATATGTGAGAACGTTTTTGTACCCCTGCGATCGGGGCCTTCACACAGAAACGAGATGTTGAGCCAGGTACTGTTCGGAGAAAGATATACTGTAACTGACATCTCCGGAGACTGGATGAAAATTGAAACGGAATTTGATAAATATTCCGGATGGATAGATATCGATCATCTGCAACATTCCGCTGATGACTCCGATGCAAAAGGCAATGTTCTTAACCGCTCTTTGCTCTGCTATAAGAACGATAAGACAAAGATTGTACTGGAGGCTGGTTGTGAAATCTTCAATCCTGATTTTAAAACCGGCCGCTTCACTGCAGGCAGTAATATTTACACAGCCTCACCTGATTTCAGCAGTAGCTATGTATCAACAAAAGAGTCAATTACAGATACTGCAATGAGATTCATAAACAGTCCTTATATATGGGGAGGCAGAGTCCCCTCGGGACTTGACTGCTCGGGATTTACCCAGATGTTATATAAGATACATGGCACTGCAATACAACGTAACAGCTGGCAGCAGGCAGAAGCCGGCAAACAGATAGATTTTATAAATGACGCGGGGCCGGGTGATCTGGTCTTTTTTGATAATGAGCGTGGGAAGATATCACATGTTGGGATGATCCTGTCACAAGGTCTGGTAATACATGCTTCAGGCAGGGTAAGAATTGATTCCATTGACCACCAGGGGATATTCAAGAAGGAGATCAATGGTTACTCGCATAGGCTGAGGATGATAAGAAGGATACTGGATTAGAAAAAGGCTCAGGGCTCAGGGAGCAGGGAGCAGGGTGCTCGATAGATCCCCTCCCGGGAGAGCCTGCCCCGCTTAGGCGGGGGGCCTGGGATGGGTATTAGAATTCAAAGTTCCAGGGTTAAGGTTTAAAGTTCAACAAGCAACAAGTAACGAGCAATTAACAACCAGCAAAAAATAAAAAGGCTGCCCTTAAGGAACAGCCTTTTCTATATTCAGTCAGTAATTATTAATTAACTGTCATAAGCTTGTTTGTACTGATCTCACTATCAGGAATTGGCCATATATATGACTTGCTTGTAGTTGGAACAGCAGGAATACTCTGCTTACCGGGGATAGTCTGATATGTTCTCAGAATATCCATATTACGGATACCTTCACCAAGGAACTCCATACTCCTCTCATTCATAACTGCAGTCAAGAACGCACTAACATCCGCAAAACTTGCAAGTGTGTATGTTCCGGCAGGGAATGAACGAGTTCTGACTGCATTAAGAAGATCAACTGCCTGCTGGGTAAGACCATCAGATTTGGCAATAGCTTCAGCATAATTGAGAAGAACTTCTGCATAGCGAATTACAGGAGCATAGTCAGCCTGAACAGTATAGTTCTGCCATTTTCCCACAAAATATTCTGTATTTCCTGATACAGTACCAGTCTGGAACAACACTTTTCTTGCATCAGCTGCAACGAGCATTGCATATGCTGTGCCTGGTTCCTTATTCAGAAAATAAGATTCACTTGAACTTGGGTGATGATAGTGAGCAAGTCCATTCTGAGTACCTGGAAGGTTCGTAGATGTAAAAGGCATCGAGAATACTGATTCTGTTGAAGTATAAGGGGTAGCCCAGATTCCGGCAAATGTTGTGTTAAGCCTGAATGCTACGCCTGATGGTGCCGTAAAGGGTGCAGTTGCAGAAACGATCTTGGCAGCTTCCGACTTTACTGATGCCCAGTTACTCATATGCAGATATACACGTGTTTTGTATGCTGCAACAGAATTCTTATGAAGTCTGGTTACGTTCAAAAGCGCAGATCCATTATTTGTTGCAAGTAAAGGTTCTGCAGCATTAAGGTCAGAAAGTATCTGAGCATAAGTTTCAGCTACACTGCTTCTTGCGAGATCATTATTAGCAGCAGTTTTTTCAGCGAGAAGCCTCAAAGGAAGTCCGGGACTTGCGCCATTATCCTTGTTATAAGGCTGTGCATAAAGCTGAAGCAGTGAAAAGTAGCATATCCCTCTCAATGCCAGGGCTTCACCTTTATACTGGTTATACTCTGCATCTGAAACACCGACTGTTGCAAGTTTTCCAGAGGCATAGTTTGCATCGAGACCTGTAAGGAAAAGGTTTATTGCGTTAACGCTTGCATAAACAAAACCCCAGAGATTCTGTACCTCGTTCGTAGATCCGATAACGGTATGGTTCCATGTAGCATAGTTGGTAACCAGGTTTGTACTTTTAGGGATGAAGTTCTCTTCCCTGATGTCATTGTACACATAATACCTGCCACCAAGGAAACCTCCGTTCTTCACTGAGGCATAGAGTCCGTTAACCTGCCCGACGATACGTTCTTTAGTATCGAAGGCGTTAGGTTCGCCAAGCGCAGTCTGAGGGGCAAGAGTAAGGTCATCCTTGGAGCATGCACCCACTAACAGCGTTAGGAATAAAATAAGAGATATCTTATAAGTATTTTTCATCTTTATCATATTTTAAACTTTAAAAAGTAACATTAATTCCAAGGGTGTATGTTATTGCCTGTGGTGCAGAGTTTCTGTCAATACCAGGTGTCAGGTTGGTATCACCGTTAGTTGAAACTTCAGGGTCAGATCCTGTGTACTTTGTAAAAACAAAGGCATTGAAGAGCTGTCCGTATACCCTGATTCTTTCAATACCGGTGATTTCCGGGAAATTCCTGAATGAGTACCCGGCAGAGAAACTTCTTACTTTCAGGAAGTTACCTTTTTCAACGTTTTCTGAGATTGCGAAAGCAGAACCGTTCGATACGTTATCATTCATAACTGGTTTTGGGATATTAGTTACCTGTCCGGCTGTTTTCCATGCATTCTCATACACCTCTACCGAGTTGTTCCACCATCTCTGGTCTCTCAGACCGGCTTTGGATCCATTATATACATAGAACCCCATTGAGTAAGTAAGGTTGAGGGATGCATCAAAATTACCGTATGTAAGATTGTTGTCAATTCCTCCGAACAGTGTAGGCAGCGGAGAACCTGAAGCCTTACCGTCTTTTGCAAGAGTAATGGCAGAAGCAGTGCTCCCGTCTGAACGATTCGTCCATTTATTGGCGGCTTCATGACTATAAAGGATTTCCTGCCCGGCAGCATTTACAAATATTCTCCTTCCTGTTGCAGGATCAACCCCTCTTGTTTCAACAGCCCAGATGTTACCAATCGGTAAGCCAACAAGGGTTCTGTTTGTCTGCTCGAGGCCTCCTGTTGTGCCTATGATTTCAGTTACACCGGGTGCAAGTTCTGTAACTTCGTTTTTCAGCGTACTCAGGTTCAGGCTGGTTGTCCAGTTGAGTTTCGGACCTGTAATGTTATAAGAAGTTACCGTAAATTCAAAACCTGTATTATACATAGTTCCCATGTTGGCAGGAACAGTGTTGTTTGGAATACCTTTTGAAGGTGACTGTGGAACATTGAGGATAAGGTCATCAACATTATTATAATACCAGTTAATATCTGCCTGGATCCTGTCCTTCAGGAGAGCAAAGCTTAAGCCTAAATCAAACTTGCTGCTGGCTTCCCATTGAAGTTCAGGATTCCCTGCCTGGTTGAAGTTCCAGGAAGGAACTGCGCCATAAACACCCGAATTATAAAGGAATAATGAAGCATATGAATTAATACCTGACATATTACCTACCCTGCCGTAGCTGGCTTTCAGACGCAAATCTGAAACAATTGAGTTCAGGCTTTCTGCAAAACTCTCTTTCGATATGTTCCACATAACTGAAGCACCTCCGAAATTTCCGAATTTATTTCCTTCGGATAATCCGGAGAATCCATCTCTACGGCCAGTTACTTCAAAATAATACTTCCTGTCGAAGTTGAAATTCAAACGTCCGAAGTATGAGAGGAAATAGTTCTCATAAAAACCTCCTGTACCCATTCCGGCGGTAGTCCAGCTTCCATGGTACTCTGTAAAGAAAACGTCATTCACATTCGTTTTCTGTCCAATCCAGCTTTTCCCTGAAGTAAACTGTTCCTCAATGCCGGCAAGTGCTCCTAAATTGAACTTCTCGGAAAGGGTAACATTATAGTTAAGAGTATTTGTCCAGGTCCACCTGTTCGGCCTGTTGAACTGGTTCCAAGCTAACCCGTTTGAGGCATAGCTATCACCGGTTACTCCGGTCTGGAAAAGATTATCTTCTATTGATACATTATCAAGTCCATATACTGTTTTGAAAGTAAGTCCTTTGAAAGGCTCGATTGTAGCGCTCAAGGTAGCCAGTAACCTGTCGTTCTCAGTGGTAAACTTGTTAAGGTCAAATATCGCTACAGGGTTGTAATAACCGTAGTTGGCAACGGGCTGACCCATGTTTCCGATAGCTGAACCGTTTATATTATATTTCCCCGATCCGTCAAGAGCGTATGGTCCGAGGTTCGGAGCAAGAACAAATGCAAGACGGGCAGCACCCGCTGTGGCAAAAGAAGCACCCGTATTTGGAGCTTTGCTGTATCCGTTTGAATAGGATATATTGGCGCTGATTGAAATATACTTATTGACCTTCTGGTCAATATTCAGCCTGGCATTCTTCCTGTTATAACTGTTTTTCTGTACCATACCTTCCTGATCAGTATAACCTACTGACAGGTAATATGATGTATTTTTAGTAGCACCTGAAATGGATATTGCATGATTCTGCTGGAAACCGGTCTGATAAACATAATCTGACCATTTGGTGTCTATTCTGTTTCCATTTGCATCAGTAGGAACAAAGAAATCAAAACCAAGACCTGACGCAGGATTATTTGCACGGGCAAGATTCTTATGTTCAATATACTGATCAGCGTTCATAACATCGAATAGATTGTAAGGCTGGGTCCATCCGGCATATCCATCATAGGTAACTTTGGTATTACCGGCCGCACCACGCTTGGTTGTTATAAGAATAACTCCGCTGGCGGCTCGTGAACCGTAAATTGCCGTTGCAGACGCATCCTTCAGGATCTCCATAGATTCAATATCAGCAGGATTTATATCTGACAGTGAATTAAGGAAAGAGTTGGTACCTGAAAGGTTCCCCGTAAAGATCGGAACACCATCAACAACGATGAGCGGGCTTGAACTCGATGAAATTGAGTTGAAACCACGAACCCTGATAACCGGAGGGTTATTCAGAACTCCGTTTGGCATCGTAATGTTTACACCTGCTGCCTTTCCCTGGAGAGCCTGGTCAAAGCTCTGCACAGGCATCAGTGAGATATCCTTACCAGAGACTGTTGATATTGCTCCGGTAATATCACGTTTTTGCTGAGTACCGTAAGCTACAACCACAACCTCATCGACTTTGAAAAGGTCCGTTTCGAGGGTTACATCAATTGAATTCTTGCCCTGGATAGGAGCTTCAAAAGTCCTGAAGCCGATAAAGCTGAAAACCAATGCTTGTGAATTCTGAGGAACTGCAAGGATATATTTCCCATCAACTCCTGTCAGGGCTCCAATAGTGGTTCCTTTGACAATCACAGAAACACCGGGAACCGGTAGTCCGTCTTCGGAACTGGTCACAGTTCCGGAAATTTGCACTGTCTGGGCTATTACAAGAGATCCTGTAAACAGCAACAGTGAAAAAAGCATAAGGATTCTTTTCATACAATGTAATTTAGGTTTAATGGTAAATAATCGCACTGCTAAAATAAATAATTATTTGACATGACAAAAATCAGATTTATTTTTTCAAAACATTTAAAACATTATAAATTAGTGTTTTCAATTCTGCTGTATATAATATTAAGTATTTCCTCCTCTTTTTTAATGGTTCCAACTTCAATCTGCTTTCCGCTTTCAATTATTAAATGTGCATTTTTTTTGTCCTTAAGCCCTGACGCATTGATCAAAACGTTCAGATATGCACCTCTCACACATGATCTGACAGCCAACACCCCCACCCCGGCATCAGTTATTGAGGCAGGATTTCCTCTTTCGACCATTTCCTGTAATAATTCTAAAGAAGAAAAAGCAGTCTCCATAATTTTAAAAGGAACCATAATTGCGTTCATGGTAGCATCCAGGATTGCTTCATTTCTTAATATTATCTCTTCTTCCGTCTTTTTAGGAAGCGAGGATGCTTCCAGTATCCTGCTGAAGGCAAAAGTATCTTCATCAACAAGTTGCAAAAGCCGGTTCTGTATATCCTTACCTTTCTCCGCCCAGGAAGAAAACTCTTCCCATCTTTCATCCCATCCGCGTTTATGGCCTGAGAGATTGGCCACCATAGTTCCAAGGGCAACTCCCAGTGCTCCCATGCAGGCTGAGACAGAACCACCTCCGGGAGCAGGTGATTCGGAGGCAGTTTCCTCCATGAACTTTTTAAGACTCATTGTTATAAGTCTATCCGTTTTGTCATTTTTTGCCATTACATATTCTATTATTTTCTCCTCAGCTCTGAAAGGATGGATATCGTTTAGTCCCATTGATCTTACAGCTATCTTTAAAAGCTCCTCATCAGAAACACCTGCAGATCTCTTTTGCTTCCTGAGAAAATACCTGCCGGCATCAAGAAGTGATTTCAAAGGAATAAGCCCCACAAGTTCTGATCCTGTAACTCTTACACCCCTCTCTTCTGCTTTCCTGCATACTTCATCAAATGCAATATGTACAGGAGTAACCGAAATATCTGTAAGGTTCATTGATATCTGGGCAATTCCGTATTCTTCAATGAACCACCCTATTGCCTTAACTGATTTAAGCGACCCGGGAATCATAACAGGTTCACCATTTTCATCTTTCACAATTCTTCCGGTAATTGAATCTCCCTCTCTCTCAGGTCTCCCCTTTTCCCTCACATCATAAGCAATTGCATTCGCCCTTCTGACTGAGGATGTGTTGAGATTTACATTAAACGCCACAAGGAAATCCCTTGCCCCTACTGCTGTAGCTCCTGCCCTTATATTTAGCGATGCAGGACCAAAATCAGGTTTCCAGGAGGGATACGATAGTTTATTATCAAGACCTTCATATTCACCTGCCCGGCAGCTGGCGAGATTTTTCCTTTCGTCAGTAGAAGCTGCATTCTCATAGCAATAAACTGGAATCTCCAGTTCATTTCCAATACGTTCAGCAAGTTTTCTGGCATAAACCACCGTCTCTTCCATTGTTATTCCGGATACAGGTATTAGAGGACATACATCAGTGGCTCCCATTCTTGGATGCGCTCCATGATGCTTTGACATGTCAATCAGTTCAGAGGCTTTCTTAACAGCAAGGAAAGCTGCTTCAGATACTGAATCAGGATCGCCTACGAAGGTAACGACTGTCCTGTTAGTATCTCTTCCGGGGTCAACATCAAGCAGTTTAACACCTTCAACTGATTCTATCACATTAGTTATCTGTTTAATAACAGCCATGTCCCTGCCTTCGCTGAAATTGGGGACGCATTCAATTATTCTCTTCTCCATAAACTGATATAAATATTATATAATCTCTGTGGTCTCTGTGAGTTCTCTGTGTTTCTCTGTGTAACAAAATAAGAACTTACACAGAGGGGCACAGAGGTTCACAGAGTTATACAGAGTTTTAATTTAGGCAAATATTAATTAAATAATTCTTCCTTTTAAAATTACAGTATCAATAAGGTTACTACCGAATGCATACGGCATAAACTCATACGATGGCATCTCCTTTGTTATAAACACATTAGCCACTTTACCCTTTGCAATTGATCCATGTGTTTCAGAAAGCCCCATCGCGTATGCAGAGTTGATTGTAACTGCATTTATAACCTCCTCCGGCAGCATTTTAAGCCTGATGCATCCTAATGACATAATAAGCTTCATATTACCTGAAGGTGAAGATCCCGGATTATAATCCGAGGCAAGAGCCACCGGAAGTCCGGCATTTATCATCTTCCTTGCGGGAGGATCAGGTAATCCGAGGAAAAGTGCTGATCCGGGAAGCAGTGTTGGCATTGTATCAGAATCTGCCAGTACTCTGATCTCTTCATCACCTGTATATTCAAGATGATCAACCGAAAGTGCATTGTATTTGACTCCGGTCTGGATACCTCCCGAATAATCGAGTTCATTGGCATGCAGTTTCGGGATCAGGCCATGTTTAAGCCCTGCCATCAGTATACGCTCAGTATCTTCAACCGTAAAGAATCCACGGTCGCAGAAGACATCTATATAATCGGCAAGGTCATACGAAGCCACCACGGGTATCATTTCATTGATGATAAGGTCCACATAGCTTTCGCGTCTCTGTTTGTATTCATCAGGAACAGCATGAGCTCCCAGGAAGGTTGATCTGACTTCAAGCGGGCAAACCTCTTTAATCCTTCCGATTACCCGGAGCATCTTTAATTCATCGCCGAGGTTAAGTCCGTAGCCACTCTTGATCTCAACAGCCCCGGTACCAAGAGCAATAATCTCATTTATACGTTCAACTGACTGATTAAATAGTTCTGTTTCAGATGTTTCATGAAGTATTCTTGCAGAATTAAGTATTCCTCCTCCCCTTCCGGCAATCTCTTCATAGGATAATCCACTGATCTTGTCCGAGAATTCTTTCTCGCGGCTTCCCGCATAAACAATATGAGTATGTGAATCACAAAATGAGGGAAAAACAAACCTGCCGGCGGCATTAATCTCTTTTATACCGGAGCCTTCAAAAACACGGATCCCTTTTCTGATTTCATCCATTGATCCGAAATCGCTTATCACTCCATTCTTGATCAGTAAATAAGCATCATCCAACTTACCCACTGATGACATATCTTTTCCGCAAACCTTCAAACGCGCAACATTTTCAGTCTGCATCAGGGACTTTATATTGATAATTAACAGACCCATAACCATTTTACAGAATTTAATTGCCTAAGGTAGCAAATATTGAAAAAAGAGTTTCTAATTTCCATTTTTCTTTATCTTTAGCCTTCTGAACTTAAAATAGGGCTTATGAAAAGAAACCTGATCCTTTTGATGATCTTCATGCTTTCATTATCCTTAAATGCGCAGGATAAACCTGTAAAAACAGGATGGAAATTCGGAGGTGCTCTTCCTGCCGTAACTTATGATACTGACCTCGGCTTCCAGTACGGAGCTCTGGTCGAATTTTACAATTATGGCGACGGAAGCAGATTTCCGGATTTCAATGATCACATATATATGGAAGCTTCACGATTCACTAAAGGAAGTGGTATTTACAGGATTATGTATGAATCAAATACACTGATCAGAAATGTTCACATGACCAGCGACCTCAGCTACCTGCCTGACAAGGCAAGTTACTTCTACGGATTTAATGGTTATGAATCAGTCTTTAATAAGGACTGGGCTGATGACGACCTTTCATCTCCTCCCTACAGGACCAGGATGTTCTATCGTTTTGAAAGGGACCAGTTCAGGTTTAAAAACGATTTACAGGGTAAGCTTGCCGGCGACCATATAAAATGGGCTGCAGGACTGGCATTCCAGAATTTTGATGTCAATTCGGTTGATATAGAAAAGATCAATAAAGGAAAAGATGTTCAGTTACCATCTGGAGAAGATGAACCGGGGCTGTTCGAAAGATATCAGGCTTTGAATATTATTTCAAATGAAGAATCACATGGCGGATGGGTAAACACCATCAAAGCCGGACTTATGTGGGACAGCCGCGATAACAGGCCAAATCCCATGAAGGGTATCTGGGCAGAAATGGGCATTGAGGCTGCACCATCATTTATGGGAAATGATTGGGATTTCTCAAAGTTATATATTATTTACCGGCAGTATTTTACCCTGATAAAGAACGATCTGGCATTTGTTTACAGGCTTGGTTATCAGAACACACTCACGGGAGAAGTTCCTTTCTTTTATCAGTCGCAGGTCATCACCTCCATGCTTACCGGAGCCACAAATGAAGGGCTCGGTGGCGCAAGTACATTAAGGGGAGTCTTAAGGAACAGGGTCATAGGAGATGGTTTCTTCCTCGGAAATTTTGAACTGAGGTGGAAGCCTTTCTACTTCAAATTTCTTAACCAGGATTGTTACCTGGGTCTGAGTACTTTCTATGATATGGGTCTGGTGACAAATAATATAGAAATGCCGGCCAACCTGGCAACAACATTTGCAGCTGTTTATCCTTTTGAGGTCTTCTCAGAGTATTTTAATCCCGGCGGAGAAAAACTGCACCAGAGTGCCGGTATAAGCATAATGCCGGTAATGAACCAGAACTTTGTAATAGCTGTTGATATAGGAAAATCATTTAACAAACAGGATGGAAATATCGGATTTTCGATTGGTTTGAATTATTTGTTTTAAAACCCACGAACTCACCCCCTTTTTTTCCCCCTCTCTGCTCCGCAAAGAGGGGGATCTCTTTTACGAAAAACGTTTTAAGCCCCCTCTTTACGAAGTAGAGAGGGGGTTGGGGGTGAGTTCATGAAATGAGATGTAAGAGTTCTCAGAATCCTTTCAGGAAATAACCCAGCGCTACCCCGAGATAATTACCTATTACATAACCGATTATCCCAACAGTTATTCCCGTTATTATAACATCCTTATTCTTCAATGCACCGGCTACAACCGGAACAAAAGGAGGTGAGAAGACAAAAGCTGTCGTTGTTATAAGGAAATCATCGGCATTGACCCTGAAAATTTTTGAAAGTATTATATGAAGGACTAAAGATCCAAAATAGGCATAGCTTATATATGCAAACAGCCCCAGATATCCGATGCTGAAGATGACCTTCAGATCAGCCATTGACGCAACTGTAAATGAGAAAACAAGGATAAAATACATGCCTAGCTGAAAGGTCTTTTCAATTTTGTTTAGCCAGGGTACCAGTGAGGCTAATATTGCAAGAGTAGTTATTGAGAGAATAACTACAACCATCTGTGAAATACCGGGAAACAGGAGACTGATCCCGAATGAGATTACAAATATCAGAAACGCTAAACCCAGTGCCGTCATAAGAGGAACAATCCTTCCCTCTCTGAACATCCCTGTGAAATCCTCAAAGCTCTCAGCCTCATGCATGGCTTTATCCGATAATTCAAAGCCTCCGTTATGCTTAAATGGAGGCAATATTGCCCTGAAGAGCTTTGGTCCTGCAGTTATAAAAAATATAATTGTTATTGCACCAAGGATCATGTCGTAGGTGCTGGTCATTACGAAAAGATTCGGATCGACACCGAGAGCTACTTTCAGCGAAACAAGATTCGGAGTTCCTCCGGTATATACTCCCACGAGCATTCCTGCAACTTTCCATGACTCAGGAACCACTTCCCTGAAAATAAAATACCCGGAACTGACAATAATTATTACCGATATCAGGGCAAGTATCATGGAGATGAATCCCTCCCTTGCAAAACGCATCCACCTCCTGATATTCAGGGAAAAAAGCAGCAGGGGAAAGGCCAGTGGAACAATGACCGAAATCAGCATATCCTGCGACGAAGCAATACTATTGGCATATTGGTCTGCCTCACTTATTGTTCCGGATGCCATTAGCGCCTCCATTTCGGCGCTTGGAACAGATGTCCGGCCATGAAGCGCCATATGATATGCATCGCTTCCCTGGGGCAGGATACCAACGCTTCCGAAAAGGAGCCCGAATCCATAGGCAAGAACAATTGATCCCGGTTTTTTAAGCAAAGGCCAGCGCCTGCACAGATAAATAATTACCAGTGGAAACGCAAAATAGAAAAGGACCAGTAAAATAATTTTCACCATGCGATTCTCTCATTTGTGACATTCAAATATAAAAAAAGCGGCTTCCTGAGAGGTAAGCCGCCTGAAAAATAGGTTTTTATACTTAGTAAATATCACTTTTTTTATCGTCGCAATCACACTCATCAAAGCTCTTCTGGTACTGCTCAATTGCTTTGAGACTCATACCCATGCTGGAGAATCCTCCGTCGTGGAACAGATTCTGCATTGTAACCTTACGTGTAAGATCAGAGAACAGTGTCACGCAGTAGTCTGCACAATCCTCAGCTGTTGCATTTCCAAGAGGTGACATTCTTTCGGAGAAATCAACAAGTGATGCGAATCCGTGTATCCCGCTTCCGGCTGTGGTTACTGTCGGCGATTGCGATACGGTGTTTACCCTTACCCTTCGGTCACGTCCATAAATATATCCGAAGCTTCTGGCGATTGATTCAAGCAGTGCTTTTGCATCTCCCATGTCATTATACCCTGATAAAGTTCTCTGGGCGGCGACATAAGATAATCCCACAACCGATCCCCACTCTTTTATGGCATCAAGCTTATAAGCAGTCTGCAGAACCCGGTGAAAGCTGAGGGCGGAGATATCAAAGGTCTTCAGCATATTTTCGTAGCTCGTTTGTTCATAAGGAATGTCCTTTCTTACGTTTGGGGACATTCCTATGGAATGAAGAATAAAATCGAACTTATCGCCAAAAATTTTCATGCTTTCCGTCAGCAGATTTTCGATATCATCCATTTTTGTTGCGTCAGCAGCAATAACTCTGCTCCCTGTGATCTCAGCCAGTTCATTTATAGTACCCAGCCTGAGAGCTACCGGAGAATTGGTCAATACCATCTCTGCGCCCTGTTCCCATGCTTTTAAAGCTACCTGCCAGGCAATTGATTTTTCGTTCAGGGCACCAAAAATAATCCCTTTTTTCCCTTTTAACAGACCTTCTTTCATCTTAACTTTTTCTAAATTAATTAATTGCAGCTTTAATAAGTTCGCGGGCATTCTTCATTGCTGTTTCCGTAACTTCACTGCCGCTTAATAATCTGGCAACCTCCAGAACACGTTCATCAGCTGATAACAATCTAACTCTTGTTATTGTTGAATCATCTGTATCATCTTTATAGACATGATAATGTTTTGTACCTCTTGAGGCTACCTGGGGGAGGTGTGTGATATTCACAACCTGCATGTATTTACCCATACCTGCGAGTATCTGTCCGACTTTATCCGCGACCTCTCCCGAAACGCCGGAATCAATCTCATCAAAGATAATGGTCGGTAGATTATTGTTTCTCGAAAGCAATGATTTAAGACTCAGCATCACTCTTGACAGTTCACCGCCTGATGCAATTTTTGACAGGTTCTCGGGAGCTATCTGTTTATTTGCCGAGAAGAGGAAATCAGCATTGTCAATGCCTGACGGCTTAAAGTCGGATGCTGAAGATAATTCAATTCTGAATCTGGCATTCGGCATACCAAGCTGCCTGAGCAGTTCTGTAATTTTAAGTTCAACCTCGGTAATAATACTCTTCCTTTTACCGGATATCTCATGAGAGATATTCCTGAGTGTGCCTTCCTCTGACTGAAGAAGAGATTCAAGTTCATTAAGTCTTTCATCGCTGGAAACCAGGGTATTCAAATGTTCTTTCATCTCACTGATTTTGACTATCAGTTCATTAAGATCTTTCACCCTGTGCTTCTGGAAGAGCGAGTAGAAAAGATCGAGTCTTTCATTTACTCTGGCAAGCCGCTGTGGATCAGCTTCAATTGAAATTGCAAGTTTTTCTATCTCCCCTGCCAGGTCATCAAGTTCTATTATTGATGATTCGGTGCGGGAATAGAGTAACTCTCCTTCAGGCAGGAAGTTTTTTATCCTGCCGATATTTAATTTAACCGCTCTGAGCAGGGATAGTATAGATGTTTCATCCGAAGTAAAGAGAAGCGACGATCCTGCCAGAGCAGACTTTATCTCTTCAGCATGGCCAAGTAATTCCTGTTCAGCTTCCAGCTCTTCCTGTTCTCCTTCCTTAAGCCTTGCATCTTCCAGCTGGCTTATCTGAAACTGGAAATAGTCAATATCTGCTTTGTTCTTATCGTAACTCTCCTTAAGCAGAGTATGTTCTTTTTTGAGTTTACGGTAATTAAAGTAAGAGAACCTGTAACTCCTGAGCAGTTTAGCTGTTCCGGCAAAAGAGTCAATTACATTAAGCTGGAATGAATTATCATTCAGCATCAGAGTCTGATGCTGGGAATGAATATCAATAAGCTTTTCACCAATCTCTCTGAGTAAATTCAGAGTTACAGGAGTGTCGTTTATGAACGCCCTCGATTTACCTGCCGGATTTATCTCCCTCCTTAACATTGTAACAGGCTCGTAGTCAAGTTCATTTGTCAGGAAAAAATCATTAAGCTCATACTCATCAATCCGGAATGTTCCTTCCACAATACATTTATCATTCTTATCGAGAAGTACAGAGGTATCAGCCCTGTTTCCAAGGATAAGCGAGAGGGCTCCCATGAGAATTGATTTACCGGCACCGGTTTCGCCGGTGATAATTGTCAGTCCGTTTTCGAGTTCAACGTCCAGTTCTTTTATGAGAGCATAATTCTGAACAGATAATTTGATGAGCATAACCTATATTATCGAATAGTGGACTCATTCATCCTTTCATATTTTGCTTTATTGGCAGGGTCAATTTCATTCAGAATCTGCAATACCCTTCCCTTCTCCTCGGGGTATGCTCCTGAATAAATATTGACCAGTTCGTCTGTTTTTGCATCCAGGATAATCTGAACAAGGTACATATATGGATCCGGCCTCTTACGGTACACCTCCTGAATCAATTTGAGACTTTCAGACATATTCATCCTGGCTTCCCCAGTTTTTGATTCCATAATGTCAAGTCCCAAAATGTAATACTCATAATTAAACAATCTTACACTCTCATATTCCTTGTTCAGGACATTCTTAACAAGCCAGTACCTGTTCCTGTTTCGGGAACCGTCAAACGGTTTCCATCCTGCCTCCGGTGCATTCTGGGCGTTTGTCACAATCTTCTCTGCCATCTGAAAAAACTCTGTTCCGCCCAAAGGAGAAAATGTATCATAGTCGAAGCCTATTATCATATAAGCATAATAGGCCAGTACTGAAATAAGATTGAAACGGTGGGTACTTGGGTCAAATTCAAGTGTCTGGAATTCAACATATCTGAATTGAAAGTTATTGTCAACAAAATTCAGTATGGTGGAGTTGTAAGTTGTATTGAACACAGGTCGCCTTAACTGAACCTGAATAGTTCCTCTGAATTCATCACCCGAAAGTTGATCGGTGAGGTTAATAAGTATATTGCAATCGATTCTTTCAGAATAACTTAATACATGATTTGTCCATACAGTGTTATTCATGAAATCATAGATATCACGCTGCATGCTTTCAAAAATTTCACGGTTGGAACCCTGGATCATCTGTGCAGATATCTGAACATTGCAATTAAGCTCCTGTGATTTTGAACTTACCGGAATTATTACCAGAAGTAATAAGAGATAATATTTCAGAGTGTGCAATAACTTCATCCGTACAAATTACTGAATCATTGATATAATTTTTTTCAGAATATCCGTTGCAGCATCATCTTTGGATTTCAACTCAAATTTATCAATAATATTGTTACGGTCAATTAAAGTTATCCTGTTTGTATCATGTCCGAAACCTGCCCCTTTCTCTTTGAGGGAATTTAAAACTATGATATCCAGGTTTTTGCTTAACAGCTTCCTTTTAGCATTCTCTATTTCATCATCCGTTTCGAGTGCAAAACCTGCAAGTAGCTGACCGGGTCTTTTCATTTTACCAAGAGTTAAAGCAATATCTGCTGTTGGCCTGAGCTTTAACATGAAATCCTTTTTCTCCTTTTTAATTTTGCTGCTTTTTACTTCAGCAGGAGTAAAATCGGCTACTGCTGCAGAAAGGATAGCAATATCGCAGTGGGGAAATAATGAAATACATTCTTCAGCCATTTCAGAGGCAGTTGTAACATCCGTTACATTTACGGATCCGGATGAAGGCCTGATATTGACAGGTCCGAGCACAAGATCTACCGTTGCACCGAATCGGGCAGCAGCATCAGCAAGTGCGATGCCCATCTTTCCTGATGAATGGTTACTTATAAACCTCACCGGATCGAGTGGCTCCCTGGTAGGACCTGCATTAATAAGAAGATGTTTCCCCTTCAGCGGACTATGGCTTTTTTTTTTTGTAAAGAAGTTAATTATCTCCTTTACTATCTCCTCCGGCTCTGCCATACGTCCTTTTCCGGTAAGGCCGCTGGCCAGCTCACCGCCGGCAGGTTCCAGTATTGTATTGCCAAATGCTATAAGAGTTTCTATATTGATTTTAGTGGAAGGATGTGCAAGCATATCCAGGTCCATTGACGGTGCAATAAAAACTGAGCAACGGGCTGAAAGATAAGTAGTAACGAGCAGGTTGTCTGCAATTCCAGCGGCCATTTTTGCTAATGTATTGGCAGTTGCCGGGGCAATCAGGTAAAGATCAGCCCATAATCCCAGGTCCACATGGCTGTTCCAGTCTCCGTTTTCAGTATTAAAAAATGCGGTAAGAACCGGATTCTTTGACAGTGTGGCAAGTGTAAGCGGGGTTATAAATTCCTTTGCATGATCTGTCATAATAACTTTTACCTCGGCACCTTCCTTAACGAGCAACCGTATGATAGTTGCAGTTTTATAAGCTGCAATACCTCCGGTCACACCGACAAGAATATGTTTGCCCTTAATCATTAAGGCTAAAAGTTATTTAGGTTTTGTGGCACTTTCAGGATTTCTGTAAAATATTTTGCCCTCTTCAAGTTCCTGCAGTGCAATAAGTGTAGGTTTAGGAAGCCTCTCATAGAATTTTGATATCTCTATCTGCTCACGGTTTTCAAAAACCTCCTCAAGGTTATCGCTGTAAGAGGCAAATTCTTCAAGCTTCTTGTTGAGTTCCTGCTTCATTTCAACAGAAATCTGGTTTGATCTTCGCGCAACAACGATCACTGTCTCATAAATGTTATTTGTATCCTTCGTCATAAGATCGAGGTTGCGTGTAACAGTAGTTACTGGTGCTGCTGATTTTCTGTAATCCATATATATATTAATTGTTTATTTCACTTTCAGGGATGGCAGCCTTAAGGTATTTGTCAGTCTTCTGGAAAATATCCTTAACACCCTTTGAATAACTGCTTTCCGGGTACTCTTCCATGAATGAATAATAGTCATCAAGAGTATCCTGGTACCGGGTTTTCTGCTTATCAGGCATACTCAGCTCTGCATAAAGGAATAATGAGTTCAGTTTAAGGTACATCATCTCTTCCCTGTATTTCGAATTGGCATATACCTTTAGGCTGTTATTAATTGCAACTATAGATGCTTTGTACTCTTTCATGTCATAGTACAGCCTTGCACTCTTATAATTTTTCTCCACAAGTTTATCTTCCAATTCAGTAATCAGTTTCTTACATTCCTCAACTTTAGGACTATATGGAAACTTATTTATGAAAATATTAAAACCCTCAATTGCATTCCTGGTGTTTTCCTGGTCAAGATCGGGGCGCGGAGCAGTAAGATAATCGCAATAAGCTGCCAGATACGAGGCCTCCTCAGCATGTTTACCGAACGGGAACTGATCGATAAATAATTTGTAGGTACTCCCTGCCATTATGTAATCTTTCATGCCATAGTAACTCTGAGCATTTATCCAGTTCAGTTCCTCCCCCTCCTCAGTCGCTCTGTAGCGGGGCAAAATCTGTCGCAGAAGCTCGGTAGTCTTAACATATTTCCCTTCATTATAATACTCAATGGCTTTAGTCTTCTTAAGCTCAAAGTCGGTACTCTTCAATAGCTTTTCATACTCCCCGCAAGAGGAGACAACCACAATAATGATAAGGATTATATATAATCTTGATCTCATAAAAAAATGTTGCGCAAAATTACTGAAAATTTTTGAAACCAGGAATATAAACGCAATAAATATGCATTTATTGCCCTAATCACCGAAGGTAAATTTAGGTATAAATAGGTATAAAGGAACGGCTTGTTATCTTTACTTTTGTACAAAATTTTCAAAAAACACCTTTTATCATGGATATTTTCGACAAAATAAAATCTGACAAAGGAGCTCTGGGACAGTATTCAGGCATGGCTGACGGCTATTTCATGTTTCCAAAACTTGAAGGTGAAATATCACCAAGAATGAAATTCAGAGGTAAAGAGGTTCTGACCTGGAGCCTGAACAATTACCTGGGTCTGGCCAATCTTTCTGAAGTTAAAAAAGCAGATGCCGAGGCAACTGAAAAATACGGACTTGCTTATCCGATGGGAGCAAGAATGATGTCGGGGCAGACTACAATGCATGAGAAATTCGAGCAGATGGCAGCTGAATTTACAGGTAAAGAGGCCGCTTACCTTCTGAATTATGGCTACCAGGGAATGGTATCAATAATTGATTCTATTGTCGACAGGCATGATGTTATAGTATATGATTCCGAGTCGCATGCATGTATAATGGATGGACTCAGGCTTCATATGGGAAAAAGGTTTGTATATCATCATAATGATATTGACGACTGTGAAAAACAACTGCAGAGAGCTGCCAAACTTATTGAAAAATCAAATGGCGGGATACTGGTTATAACCGAAGGGGTATTCGGAATGGCCGGTGATCTTGGGAAACTCGATAAAATTGCAGCTCTTAAAAATAAATACAATTTCCGATTTCTTGTCGATGATGCACACGGATTCGGAACAATGGGAAAAACAGGAGCCGGAACCGGTGAACATTTTGGCGTTCAGGACAAGATAGATATCTATTTTACAACATTTGCCAAGTCGATGGCAGGAATCGGAGGTTTTGTTGCAAGTACTAAAGAAGTTGTTACATACCTGCGTTTTAACCTCAGATCGCAGATCTATGCCAAATCCCTTCCAATGGCAATGACTATTGGTGCAATCAAAAGGCTTGAGATCATTAAAGCGCATCCGGAATACAAGGAAAAACTCTGGACAATAGTACATGCTCTTCAGAAAGGACTGAAAGAGGCAGGTCTCGACCTTGGCAAAACTGAATCACCGGTCACTCCGGTATTCATGAAATGCCCTCTGACACAGGTAACCCAGATGCTTTATGACCTTAGGGAAAACTATGGAGTCTTCTGCTCTGTAGTCATATATCCTGTTGTTCCAAGGGATGTTGTAATGTTAAGACTTATACCTACAGCAGCACACTCACTTGAAGATGTAGCATATACTATTAAGACATTCAAAGAGATAAAGAAGAAAATAGACAATAATGAGTACCCTGACGAGATGGCTGATTTCAATAAATAATAATTGATCAGGTTAATACCTGGAGGCTGTATCGGAATGATGCAGCTTTTTTTTTGATTTCGAACAAAACATCTTAATTCCGGTTTATTAAAGAGCACACCGCCAATAACAACTGCTTCTCAATTCAGAAAACTTTAATTCATTGCGGTCTTAAGATTTATGTCAACAGATATTACAAGCCAGCAGCACAGTATTTTGAAAGGGTACAACATGTTACTTTATTTTGCCGGGACAATGATAATGTATGAACCTGCTGAAGAATGTATTGTTGATTTCTGGAAAGAAGGGATACTCAGAAAGTTGCCGGTCTCCAGTACCAATCCTGCTTTTATCAGGGCAGCTTCCCAGCTCAGGGAATCATGTACCGATAAAGCATCCTCCACAAATGCAATGAGTGAAGATTACTACAGACTTTTTACAAGGATAAATAAACCTCTGGCACCGGCTTATGAGTCATTGTATAAAAAACCGGCACAGACTGAAAGGGTATTAAACGATTCTGATGTCTCAGAATTCTATAATTCTTATGGATGGAAGAATAAATTCAGACACGGGATGAAAGATGATCACCTGGGAGTCGAACTGCTCTTTCTGACTACACTTATTGAGAAATATATTGTTCTTGATGATGAAGCCTGCCGTGGGGAGATGAGAAATGAGATACGACGTTTTATTGATCAGCATATCCTATCATGGATTCCGGAATGGCACAAGAGAGTTCAGGAGTACTCTTTAACACCTAGTTACAAAGGAATTTCGTCGTTAATCTTTGCCTGTGTGGAAGACATTCATTCACTTCTCTCAAACAGGAATGAACTTTTTTTCCGGACCGGATATCTCAAAAATTAGGATTGAAGAAATTAACAATGGCTCCTATATAATACTCCCTCCAGCCTTCAGCAATATTTTCGTATTCATCATCAGGAATGTTGCTATGTTCAACCGTAACACTTGAATTAGCCTTATCAGGAAATATAGAGATTGTAACAATCGATTTTCCAGTCTGCTCTCCAAAATACCACTCCTGAACCACCTTCCTGTCCTGTACAAATTCAAGATTCTTTCCTTCAATATCGCCTTCCCATAATGAGAACTCACTTCCGGGCACAGTGTTCATTTCTGCCTTATACCCTGACCATAATTCAATTGTATAGGGATTGGTTAGTGCAGAGTACACATCGGAAGGCTCAGCATTTATCCTGAAAGTTTTTTTGAATGTTTTCATGGTACAAGTATTATAGTTTTTAAACCAGGAGGCTGTCTAATTTTGGTTTTCAATAAGCCCCCCTTGGGGGGTTTGGGGGTAAAATCAGTCTTTTAAGACAGCTTCATAATTTCAGTTCTGAAAGATACCTTTCAGCGTCAATTGCTGCCATGCATCCCGAACCTGCAGCTGTAACTGCCTGTCTGTAATGAGGATCCTGGACATCACCCGCTGCGAATATCCCGGGAACATTTGTTCTGGAGGTACCTGGTACGGTTTTAATATAGCCAACGTCATCCGTATCGATGAATTTCTTAAACACTTCTGAGTTGGGAGAATGGCCAATAGCAAGGAAAAATCCATCTATTTTAATCTTTACAATCTCTTCGGATGGAGATCCTTTCTTCTTAACAAGAGTTGCCCCTTCCACTCCATTCTCACCAAAGAGGTCAACAGTCTGATGTTCCCAGAGTATCTCAATATTTTTTGTATTAAAAACCTTGTCCTGCATGGCTTTTGAAGCTCTCAGTTCATTTCTTCTGACAATAAGATACACTTTACGGCACAGGCCTGCCAGATATGTGGCTTCCTCTGCTGCAGTATCGCCTCCTCCGACAACAGCCACATCTTTTCCCTTATAGAAAAATCCGTCGCATGTTGCACAGGCAGATACACCCTGTCCGGCATATTTGGTTTCAGCTTCTATCCCAAGGTATTTTGCAGTAGCCCCTGTTGCAATTATCACTGAATCAGCTATAACAACCTTATTATCATCAATTGTAACCTTATGCTTACGTCCTGAGAAATCAACCGCAGTTGCTATCCCGAATCTGATCTCTGCACCAAATCGTTCTGCCTGTTTCTTAAGGTCCTCCATCATTACCGGTCCCGCAACACCTTCGGGATAACCAGGGTAATTATCAACTTCTGTAGTAGTGGTAAGTTGTCCCCCCATCTGCAACCCGGTATAAAGGACCGGGTTAAGATTGGCCCTTGAGGCATAGATGGCTGCAGTGTAACCTGCAGGGCCGGATCCGATGATCAGGCACCTTACATTTTCTACATTTTCAATTTGTTTATTATCAGAATCTTTCTGAACATCAAGTGGTTTAAATATCTCCATGATTTCATTCTATAGTCAAAGTGCAAATATAAGTAACTTTGACTGTCTCACTGTAACTTTTATCACAGACATTCATT